>OQVO01000075.1_pt1 | contig 31871 bp, 30 predicted proteins | sample 1691511 | NCBI WGS metagenome assembly OQVO01 (sample SAMN03418254, study PRJEB22391) | human gut metagenome | biome: human-gut; feature: organic feature; material: feces | host: Homo sapiens | place: Tanzania | collected 2013-01 | reverse complement strand
CGGGTAAGGCTGAGCAGAGGATCTATTCGGGCAGTAACGATGATATCGACGTTACATTTGCCGCAGGAAAATGGTCGAAAAATGTAAATGCAAGCGGCGTTTGCTATTTCTACTATATGGGCGATAATTATGAAACCGCTGAGATAAGCAGTCTCGATAAGGTTCCGTCAATCGGTCCCGACGTTTCATATATTGACGCAGTTTCAAGCATTATATATAAAGAAAGCATCACAAGAGCATATTCGGGTCAGCCGGTTAACATCAAGGTTAAGTTTGAGGCGAAGCAGGCGGACAATGTCTCATGGGATACAATTGATGCCTATCAGCTTTCGGGAACAAATGCGTGAGGAACAGTATGTCAAAACTCAGGCTTAAAAACGTTCTGTTTAATGTTCTTGCCATTGTAACTTTGCTTGTTGCAGGTTTTGTCATTTTCAACATCGCATCGGGAATGAAAGGTTACGCAGTGACGAGCGACAGTATGGCGGACACGCTGAAAACAGGCGATATAGTCTTTTCAAAAAAGGTCAGCTTCGACGAGCTGAAAATCGGCGACATCGTGACCGTCGGCTCGGATGAAACGAAAGAATATTTTACCCATCGAATTGTCGGGATTGACAAGAAAAAAAAGACAATAACAACCAGGGGAGACAACAACCCCGAGAATGATCCGATGGACACGCCGTCGGAAAGAATTGTGGGAAAAATGCGGTACAGCGTTCCCTTGCTCGGTTTCATTACGATTGCTTTCGGGAAAATTTCACAGCCGGTGGGACTGATAATTTTTGCGGGCATTGCGATTGCCCTGATCGGGATAAATATTATTTTAACAAGTATAAAGAAGAAAAACGGAGGTGGCAGTGATGAACAAAATTAAAAAGTTTCTGACAGCGCTGATGGCAGTTGCACTTGTGCTCTGCGTCGGCTATTTCTCGGGAATGTCAAAAACCTCCGCTTGGTTCTATGACAGCGGAACGATTGACAGCGGCGACAGCTTCGTTTTCGGAAATCTTTCAGTCAATACAAAGTTTGTTATCAATCACACGGTCGCTTTCGATGCGGCGACAAAGCTCGCCGATAGAAACGAAACGCTTTTTGACAAGACGGTCAATTTCGACGATGTAAACGTCACCAATTCGGGCAATGTCCCCGCAAGAGTTTACTTTGATATTGAAGTTACCAACGGTGCAAAAGGCTATCGCTGGTTCGTATACACCGACGATATGCTTGTTGACGGCAGTGTAAAGGAAATGATCAAAGCAAATGTTCCGTCGCTCAGCAAGAACGGACTTGATCAGTACAACCGATCGAAATACATTTTGCTCGCTCCGAATGAGACAAAGACAATTAAAATTGCAAGCTGGATCGAGTATGACGACGTTAAGGCGGATATAGCAAACGGAGAATCCGTTACTTATACAACAAGAATCAATATGACCGCAACTCAGAATGCGGACGGAGCAAGAGGATAACCAAGGAATCGGGGTGACGAATATGTCCAAAAAGATAAACAGGAAAGCAGTGATTGCGATAGTTGCCGTTATCGCCGTTATCGCTGTTATAGGAAGTACATTGGCGTGGTTCGTTACCGGAACCTCAAAATCTCAGAATTTCTCTCTTACGGGCATCAATGTTTCGGCAAGGGTCTATTTTCAGAACGGAAAGGCGCAGGTTGAGGCGGATAAGTATAAGGACGAGAACGGACTTTATGATCTCAGTTTGAAAAAAGGCGATGAAAATTATATCGGCAACCTCCGTGTTACCGTTAAAAGAAGCGGAAGCATCTGTACCCTCAGAGTCAAAACGGCGTTTGAATGGAGACTTGCCGACGGCTCTGTTTCGCAGAACACGACCGATGTCCCGTTTGTTTTCTATGACGGATGGTACGATAACCGCAGCGTGGACTATTGTGTTTACTATCAGGGCAGCGATCTTTCGGGAAAAGCAAGGGCTGACACGCTTTATATGATCAAGGGCTTTGACGAGAGTAGCTTTGACGCATCGGCTCTTGAGGACGGAGCATCGGTGAAGGCTCTGATTGAGGTTGATGCGGTTCAGTTTAACCGTTATCCGCAGTTATGGAATATCGAAAAATTACCGTGGGAATAATGGAAGTTGATTGATATGTCGAATAAGAAAAATGTGCCTGTGGCAGATAAAACTGTCGCAGGCAAAAACAATTATAAAAGAAAAAAACAGGCGGAGAAAGACGCCAGACGAGTGCTTGAGGAGAAAGAGCGAAAGCAGAAGCAACGTGAAAAGCGCAGTGAGGAAATTCGTAAACAGCGGCAAAAGGTCAGCGCAAAGAATAACCGCATTGCGGAAAAGGCGGAGAAGAAAAAGCGATCCAAGGAACATAGAAAAAATCGCCGTGATAATTTCCGCACAAAATTTAAATATTACACGAGCAAGGAATTTCTCGGATCATTTAATTATTTCCGCATTTTTACCTTTATAATTCTGCCGATTGCACTTATTGTGACGGGCATTGTTTGCGTTTCACATTCCGTCTTTGTCAATGTGCCGACAGATATCAGAAAAACAGAGTTTAACGGCAGACTGGAGAGCGAAACAGTTGCGCAAGAAAGTGTTTTCAATGCGCAGCAGCAACAGGTTTTTATGGATGCGCTTAAAGCGAGAGGCAGTCGGAGCTTTGAGTTTTATTTCAATTCGGTGGTTGATGTTAATGATGATTTTTCAACCGATGATCTTTGCTTCGGTAACCCCGAGAGCAATGACTGCGTGCTTATTGCAACCGTATATGACGGTGATACCGTCCTGTATCGTTCCCTCGGACTTGAGCCGGGCAGAGAAATAAACAGGGCAAAGCTGTTCGGCGAATTGAGCTACGGCGTTCACGACGTCAAGGTAGCGGTCAATGCTTACGATATAAACACAAACGAAAAAGTCGGCACAAAATACGCTGAAATTAAACTTGCGGTCGGTGTGGATTACAATGGCGAAAAGAAAGAAAAATAAAAAGTTAATATTGACTGCAGTTTTGCTGATTGCGGTTGTTCTGTGCGGAATTATTGCGGTTTGTAATGTTCCGCAGATAAGGCTTTCGCTGGCGAGCGGCGGTAAGGTGGCTGACGGACTTTTACCCGGCGTGGATTCCGACGCACACATAACGAGTGTGCCCGACGGCGAGATTCGATATCTGATAAACAAGAGAATTGTCTTTGAGAATAAATACTCTCTCGGCAGTGTTATGCTTGAAAATCCTGAGAGCTGCAAATACGATATTAAGTTTGTGATTTATAAGGACGACGGCGAAATGATATACACATCGCCGACCGTTAAACCGGGTCAGTATCTTGAAAAGGATAAGCTGTCGACGGTTGTACCGTCGGGCGAATACAATTGCTCATACTCCGCTCAGGCTTATCTTCGAATGATTATACTCCATTTCAAACGAAAAAGATAACCTTAATGACAAAAAGGCGAACAAGCTCTCGCAAATCCGTCAGGGAAAAAAGGGAATACAGATTGATGATCTCGGATATTTTTGTGAGCTTTTAAATGTTTCCTGCGAGGAGATTCTCAGTGCGAAGGAGCATCCCGCCTCGGGCGAATACCGGTATTCAAATTATAATATGGCTTTTTCCGATGACGAACGTCTCTGGGAAAATTATATTCATCACGATGAGAAGCTAATACTGAACAGTGACGAATATAATATGACCGTAATTGATTATGCCTTGAAATTTAAAAACTATAAAATGCTTAAATATCTTATTGAAAAGGGCTACATATGGTTTGTTAAAGAGAATCACAATAATTATACCGACACATTCGGAGCAGGAACAAAGATTGAACGCAAACCGATTTATGAAAAAGATGTTTTAAATTCCCATTTGCATTATATAGATGCGCTGCGCACGGATATGGTGGCACTGGCAATTGAAAACGGAGATTTTGAAATGCTTACAACTCTCCACGCACGTGAAACTCCGGATCTTTATAATGCTTGTGAGTTTGCAGGGTTTGCAATAAAATATAATGAAAATTACAATCCGAGACTGATTGAAAATGTTGCTGCGGCGAGCCGTGAGGTTATCGACTATTTCACATCTGAGTTTTCCGTCACGACTAAAAACAGTGAAATGAAGTGTATCTTTCCGTACACGGGACAGCTTATAGACAAGATGATTGAGATCAAAAGCCCCAACACCGTGTATGCAATAAAAAATGCAATTGAGCACAACAAGTGGGCACGCAAAACGCTAAGCGAAATGGTTACCCGGGAGTTCAATAACGACCGCAAGGATTTTTCGGATTCGGAAGCACTTGAGGTTGCGACTCAATATTTAAATATAAGCGAGGACGGCACTTTTCTCAAATATAACCATCTGTCGATGGATCCGGAAGAAAAAATGAAATATATGACGTTTAATACAAATATTGTCTGCGTCAAAAATTCGTCCCAGAAGCAGGATATCGGTAAACTGGTCAACAAGCTGAACCTGATTTACAGCGATATAGCCGATCCGCAGAGGAAACGGCTTCTGATAAAATAAGAAGGAAAGAGGATGTCTTTATGTACTGTTCAAGGTGCGGAGAATATCAGAACGGCAATGAGGCTTACTGCCAAAACTGCGGTGCGCAGTTATCCGTCGGTCAGGGCAATACGCCGGATGATCGATCAAGCCCTGGATTTGCGGCCTTGGGATTTTTCTTTCCTCTCGTCGGGCTTATTCTGTTTGCGGTCTTTGACAGCAAGCAGCCACGGCGTGCTAAGTCGGCAGGCAAGGGCGCACTCATTGGCTTTATTGTCAAGGCGGTCCTTACGATTTTATTTACCGTTATTTATACAACGGGAGTGCTGAACCTCATACAAAATACAACAGGCGTTGACAGCTCTCAGATCGCCGATTTTGTGGCAGGAGAGTCAACAAGCGAGGTCTTGGACAAGTATGTCGATATCTCACTCGATAAGCTGCATATTTCCAATAACGGTGTATACAATGAGATATCCATTGATGTTACGTTGAAAAACAAATCCGACAAGCGATGTTCTTTCGACATAACAATTGAGGCTGTTACACCGAACGGGGAGAGGCTTGCGACCGATTCGTTGTATGCAGACAGATTAATGCCGGGTCAAAGTGTTCATCTTGAAGCCTTTCAGTATGCCGATCCGCAGTATGCCGCAGCATTTAAGACGGCAAAGTACAGAGTTATTGAGGCAAGGAAGATCGTAATCGAATAAAATTAAAAAAATATGCGATTTATCGCTTTAAAGTGTTGACAAGTCGAATTTTGTAGTATATAATAACACCATCAATTGAAGGGAGCAACAGTTATGAATAGACGTTATTACTATTATTACTATATTTGTGACTGTCTGCTTTCGGATTCAATGCGATAAATTCGTTTGAAAAACAGACGGTCTTGATCAATTGCGGTCGAGACCGTTTATTTTTTGAGGAGGTTATGTTATGACAATCAAAATCATTCTGCTTGTTGCGTTCTTCGCCGTTATGATCGGTGTCGGCGTTTACTGCCGAAAGAGTGCAACGGACGTCAACGGCTTTGTCCTCGGCGGCAGAAGCGTAGGTCCGTGGCTGACCGCTTTCGCTTACGGAACATCTTATTTCTCCGCCGTTATTTTTGTAGGCTATGCAGGTCAGTTCGGCTGGAAATTCGGCGTTGCATCGACGTGGATCGGACTCGGAAATGCGTTCATCGGATCTCTTCTTGCGTGGGTTATCCTCGGCAGAAGAACAAGGGTTATGACGCAGCATCTCAACTCGGCAACTATGCCGCAGTTCTTCGGCTCTCGCTTTGACAGCAATGTGCTGAAGCTGGCAACCTCGCTGATTATTTTCGTTTTCCTTATTCCGTACACCGCATCGCTTTACAACGGACTTTCACGTCTTTTTGAAATGGCGTTCAATGTGGATTACACTGTCTGCATTGTTGTTATGGCTCTGCTGACAGCAATCTATGTTATCGCCGGCGGATATATGGCGACAGCGATTAACGATTTTATTCAGGGTATTGTAATGCTTGTCGGAATTGTTGCCATCATCTACTCCGTACTTAAAATTCATGGCGGTTTCAGCGGTTCTCTTGCGGTGCTCGCAGAGGTCAGTGACCCCGAGGTATCGACCGTTCCGGGCGTGTTTGCTTCATTCTTTGGTCCCGATCCCGCAGGACTTGCAGGCGTTATCCTGCTGACTTCCCTCGGCACCTGGGGACTTCCGCAGATGGTTCAGAAATTCTACTCGATCAAGAGCGAGCAGTCAATACATACGGGCACGATCATTTCAACGATTTTTGCAATCATCGTTGCGGGCGGTTGCTATTTCCTCGGAGGATTCGGCAGAATCTTCAATGTTGATGTTGCCGGCAAGGGCTATGATGAGATTATCCCGACAATGCTCTCCAACCTTTCGCCGCTGATTATCGGCATCACGCTTATCCTTGTTCTTTCCGCATCAATGTCAACTCTTTCGTCTCTTGTGCTGACGTCAAGCTCAACGCTCACACTTGATTTCATTGTACCGCTGAGCAAAAAGAAAGATGAGAAAAAGACTCTTGTTATAATCCGTGCATTCATTCTTGTTTTTATCATCATTTCGGCGGTTATCGCAGTTATCCAGTATAAGAACAAGGTTACGTTTATTGCGCAGCTTATGGGTCTTTCGTGGGGTGCTCTTGCCGGATCGTTCCTTGCACCGTTCCTTTACAGCCTGTACTGGAAAAAGGTTACAAAGGCGGCGTGCGCAGTCAGCTTTATCTGGGGCTCGGGCATAATGATCGCCAATATGTTCTTCGGCGCTCATTTCCCGACGATCATTCAAAGTCCGGTCAACTGCGGCGCATTTGCAATGCTTGCTTCACTCGTTATCGTTCCGATTGTCAGCCTTATAACAAAGGCGCCCGAAAAGAGATTTGTAGACGATATCTTTGCTTGCTATGACAGAAAAGTTACCGTACCGGTCAGCGAAGCACTTGAAGAAAAATAATAATAACGTAATCAAGCCGAGACGCAGCGACGTTTCGGCTTGATTTATGATTTGCAAGGATTCTGTTGGCATGGGGACTATCAATAGTAAAAAAACAGGCGGTCCGATTTGAACTGCCTGTTTGTTGCTTATTTACCGCTGTCGCCGTAGTTGGAGAGAACTCTTGCGGACGGATCGTTAACGTCACAGCCCTCCCAGCTCTTGTTCGGCATCCAGAAGTCAACGATCATCTGTGATTGACCGGGATAATACTTTTCAAAAATCTCTCTGTAAAGAAGTGATTCCTTGGTAAACGGTTTCGCATGGTCATACTTTTCGCACTTCTCGGTAAATTCTTCATCGGTATAATATGTGCTTGCAAACTCCTTGAGGTAGTCAACCATTGAATGACCTACGGCATCGGAGAATGCTGCCTTCTCGCGGTAAAGAATATCATGGGGAAGATAATCGCCCTCAAATGCGTGTCGAAGCAAATACTTGCCCTTGCCATACTTGTTGAGCTTCTTCTCGGGATCAATTGACATTACATATTTTACAAAGTCGAGATCGCCGAACGGAACACGGGCCTCAAGACTGTTGACAGAAATACAACGGTCGGCACGAAGAACATCATACATATGAAGCTCACGGATTCTCTTCTGCGATTCCTTTTGGAATTCCTCAGCTGACGGAGCAAAATCCGTATACTTGTAGCCGAAAAGCTCATCGGAAATCTCACCTGTCAAAAGAACTCGGATATCCGTGTTTTCGTGAATCCATTTGCAAAGAAGATACATGCCCATTGAAGCACGGATAGTCGTGATATCAAAAGTACCGAGGAGATGAATAACATCGTCAAGCGAATCGAGAACCTGCTGTTTCGTCATGATGACCTCGGTGTGGTCACTGCCGATATAGTCGGCAACCTGCTTTGCATACTTGAGGTCAATCGCGTCCTCGCTCATGCCGATTGCAAATGTACGAATCGGCTTGTCGCTCTTTTTCTGAGCGATCGCACACACAAGTGAGGAATCAAGTCCGCCGGAAAGAAGAAAACCGACCTTTGCGTCTGCAACAAGTCTTTTTTCAACGCCTGTAACAAGTTTGTCGTGAATCTTTGAACAGATCTCATCAAGCGAATCGTAGCTTACCTTATCGACTGCGGCAATATCGCAATAGCAGTGAAATTCGCCGCCCTTATAATAGTGTCCCGGAGGGAAAGGCATGATATCCTTGCACATTCCAACAAGGTTCTTAGCCTCGCTTGCGAAAACGATTGTACCCTTTTCGTCATGGCCGTAATAAAGCGGTCTGATGCCAATCGGATCTCTTGCGGCTATGTACTCGCCTGCCTCTGCATCATAGATAATCATTGCAAACTCGGCATCAAGCATCTTGAACATATCAACGCCGTATTCACGGTACATCGGGAGAATGATCTCACAGTCCGAGCCGCTCTTGAATGTATATTTTTTGCTAAGCTCTTCCTTTGTTTTTTCAAATCCGTAAAGCTCACCGTTGCAGATTGCATAGCTGCCGTCAAGCTCAAACGGCTGCATTCCTTCGGGGGTCAGTCCCATAATAGAAAGACGGTGAAAGCCTAAAAGACCCTTGCCTGTATCAACGATACGGCTGTCATCGGGGCCTCTGGATACCGTCTTGTCAAATCCTTTTTTAAATTCCTCAAAATCGTCACAGCTGTCGCAGTAACCCATAATTGAACACATAATAAAATCCTCCGTGATTTTTTTCAGCATAGAATAGGGCAGGTGCCGTAACCCGCTGTGCCACCTATTTTTGTTCTTTAAGGTCTCTGTCAAGACCCTGCCACCGTAACGGTTGACCTCCGTCTCACCTACTTGAAAATCTTTCGGATCGAAGCTCGTCGGATGTTATTCATGCAGCTTCCGCTGTGCGGCTTCCACCGTTCCGCACTCTCTGAGAGTGAACCTCTGCATTACTTCTTCCGACTCAAACGCCTTTAGCATTATCGTCTTTATTTTTCTTATCGATCACCGTCTTGGTATCTGACTGTCCCTTTCGCCGATGCAAAAGGGACACGATACCGAGAAAGGATAAATCAATAAGGAGTTGTTTATTTTACGCCGAAGAGGAGATCACCATAGGTCGGGAACGGCCAGTAGCTCTCTGCCGTGATCGTCTCTGCCTCATCGCAGGCGATACGAAGAACGGACATCTTCGGAATTACATCATCACGAATGTCTTCGGAAGCCTCGGTGATATCCTTGATCGTGTTGTATTTAACAAGCGCAATTTCAAGCTCTTTTGTTGCCGCATCCATTTCGTCAACAAGAACGGAAAGCTTCTTGAGCATATCCTCCTCGTACTTTACGGAAATACCGGCAACGGAATTCTTCTTTGCGCTGTAAGCTGTTGCAATATCGGAAACATACTTCTCAACGGCAGGAATAATTTCTTTCCTTGCCATGTCAACCATTGTGTTACCTTCGATGTTAACAGTCTTGCAGTAGTTTTCAAGAGTGATCTCGTAACGTGATACGATCTCGGCAGGTGAGAAGATCTTGTGAGCCGTAAGCATATCAACATTCTTCTTCTCAAGCAGGGTCGGGAGTGCATCGGGAGTTGTGCGGAGGTTGAGAAGACCTCTCTTTTCCGTAGCCTCTTTGATCCATGCATCGTCATAGCCGTTGCCGTTGAAGATAATTCTCTTGTGATCCTTGATGGTCTTTTTAATCATGTCATGGAGAGCGGTCTCAAAATCGTCAGCGCCCTCAAGACGGTCTGCATAAATTTTAAGGCTCTCTGCAACTGCGGCGTTAAGCATGATGTTTGTGCAAGCAATGCTGTTTGCCGAGCCGAGCATACGGAATTCAAACTTGTTTCCCGTGAAAGCAAACGGTGAAGTACGGTTTCTATCCGTTGTGTCTCTGAAGAACTTCGGAAGAACGTGAACGCCGAGCTTCATAACTGTCTTTTCCGCACCGCTGTACGGCTTGTCGCTTTCAATAGCCTCAAGAACTTCTGTAAGCTCATCGCCGAGGAAGATTGAAACAACTGCCGGCGGTGCTTCGTTTGCACCGAGTCTGTGGTCGTTACCTGCCGTTGCAACAGAAAGACGGAGAAGATCCTGATAATCATCAACAGCCTTAATAACTGCGCAAAGGAAAAGCAGGAACTGAGCGTTCTCATAAGGAGTTTCACCCGGGGTAAGGAGGTTTACGCCCGTGTCGGTTGCCATTGACCAGTTGTTGTGCTTACCGCTACCGTTTACACCGGCGAACGGCTTCTCATGGAGGAGACATACAAGACCGTGTTTTGCTGCAACCTTCTGCATGATCTCCATTGTGATCTGGTTGTGGTCCGTAGCAATGTTGGTTGTTGAATAAATCGGAGCAAGCTCATGCTGAGCGGGAGCAACCTCGTTATGCTCTGTCTTGGCAAGGATGCCAAGCTTCCAAAGCTCCTCGTTAAGGTCTGCCATATATTCGGCAACTCTCGGCTTTATAACACCGAAATAGTGATCGTCCATTTCCTGACCCTTCGGCGGTTTTGCACCGAAAAGGGTTCTGCCGGTAAATTTCAAATCCTTGCGCTTCTCGTACATTTCCTTATCAACAAGGAAATATTCCTGCTCAGGACCGACGGAGGTGCGAACGCACTTTACATCATCGTTGCCGAAGAGCTTGAGGATTCTCATTGCCTGCTTGTTAAGAGCCTGCATTGAACGAAGAAGCGGTGTTTTCTTGTCAAGTGCCTCACCGCCGTATGAACAGAAAGCGGTGGGAATGCAAAGGGTTTTATCCTTTATAAACGCGTATGATGTGGGATCCCATGCGGTATATCCTCTTGCTTCAAATGTTGCACGGAGTCCGCCTGAGGGGAAGGAAGATGCGTCGGGCTCACCCTTAATGAGCTCCTTGCCTGAGAATTCCATGATTACTCTGCCGTCGGGAGCGGGAGAAATAAAGCTGTCATGCTTCTCAGCCGTGATACCTGTAAGCGGCTGGAACCAGTGTGTGAAATGAGTTGCACCGTGTGCGACCGCCCAGTCTTTCATTGCTTCTGCGACTGCGTTTGCAACTTCGGGATTAAGGCTTCTGCCCTCGTCAATGGTTCTCTTCAGTGAACGGTAAACGCTTGTTGACAAATTAGCTTTCATCACCCTGTCGTCAAAAACAAGACTTCCGAAATACTCCGGTACGGTTTTCATAACCAACACTCCTTTAAATAAAAATTAAAAACGGGGCAGTAAGCCTGTGATAATATCACACCAAGACTCCATTGCCCCGTTAAATATACTGTTGTGAATTTTTTTCAGCGTTCCAAAAGCAGCGTGCTGCAACCCTCTGAACTTATTTCTCAGAGTGCATCGATTTCAAGGCGAAACGTCGTAGACATACGTTTGTATTTCAAGATGTTTCAACACCGAAAGCAGCGTGCTATAAGCAATAAAAAAGGCGTCAGAGAGCTCCTTTGCTCTCAGACGCCATTGCCTTTATGCCGACATTATAACGCAAAAAAATATTTTGTCAACCCTTTTTTAAAAAATTTTTAAAATAATTTTTCCCGAAATTCTTTTTCAACCTTATCATATGTTTCTGCGGTTTCAAGTGACACCCCGTCGGAATAATTTTCCATAATACCGTTCCATTCCCGTGAGCTTTCGTCTGTGCGCTCGGCAATAACATCGGGAATCAGTCTGCTGTCGGAGCACGTGTACCTCGTTATCCTGTCACGCTCCGAGCCGCCGATTGCAATGATTATTCCGTTTCTGTCGCAAGAGATTCGTGAGTGACCCGAAAAGTCCGTCATTGTTCCGATTTGATCGGCTTTTCCGGTTATTGGGTTGAAACGATAAACATAAATATCACGGTATGATGCCGACGAAGTGCGCTTGCCCCAGACGATCAGCTCCGTCGTACCATCGCCGTCGAAGTCGAAAAGCGCATATGTCGGTAGGGTGTCGGGATGGCTATTTTGATAACGATAAATGTTCTCAATCAAACGCTTTTTATATGCTGTGAGGATCGGAGAAACACCTACCGTTGTGTTTGCTGTTCGGCTCTCGGTGCACGAGGACAAAAGAAATACAGCCAGAATTAAAACAATCAATGCACATTTTTTCATTAATTAAGCCACCTCGGTCATTAAATAATTATTAAAGTCAATATCAATAAATGTCATAAAGAAATTGCCTGTTTTTTCGGCGGTTTGCAGAGCCTTTGCAACCTCAATAACATTGACAAAAAACTTATAATATGGTAAAATGCCGTATCGATGAGCAAAGGCGTTCATTCGGGCATGGGTCAACCGACCCCTGTCGGAATGGGCGTCTTTTTTATTTTAATAGAAAGGAAGATCTCATTATGAAAAGAGAGGGAGAGGTCCGCATACCGTCGGGCTGTGCCGTTTCCGCCGTGATATCACGTGACGGAAATCTTATGACGGGTGAGGACGTTATTAAAAGTATGATCCCGATGCACGACCGTTCCAACGGACTGGGCGGCGGCTTTGCGGGGTACGGCATTTATCCCGAATACCGTGACTTTTATGCTTTTCACATTTTCTTTGACAGCAACGATTCAAGGGTGGAATGTGAACGCTTTCTGAAAGAAAATTTTGAGATTGTCAAGGCGGAATCGGTTCCGATAAGAAAAATTCCCGAGATAACCGATGTTCCGTATATTTGGCGCTATTTCGTTGCGCCGTTTGCATCTGTTCTTTCAAGGCTTCAGCTTGACGAAAACACCTATGTTGCAAGGACTGTTATGGATATCAATACCCGAATCAAGGGCGCATATGTTTTTTCAAGCGGCAAAAATATGGGTTGCTTTAAGGCCGTAGGCTTTCCGGAGGATGTCGGCAGATTTTACCGACTTGAAGAATACGAGGGATATTCGTGGACGGCTCACGGCAGATATCCTACAAACACACCCGGCTGGTGGGGCGGTGCTCACCCGTTTTCGCTTCTCGATTTTTCCGTTGTTCATAACGGTGAAATCTCGTCCTATGACGCAAACCGCCGATATATCGAAATGTTCGGATACAAGTGCACGCTTCAGACCGATACCGAGGTCATAACTTATATTGCCGACTATCTTCTCCGCCGTCAGGGTCTCTCTCTTGAAGAGACTGCTTCGGTTATTGCCGCTCCGTTTTGGAGTACGATCGAAGGAATGAGTGAAGAAGAATCCGAAGAACACGCATATCTCAGAAAAATGTATTCAAGCCTTTTGATTACGGGACCGTTCTCCATTATACTGGGCTTTGAGGGCGGAATTATGGCTCTCAACGACCGTCTTAAATTGCGTTCAATGGTTACCGCAGAAAAAGACGATAAAGTATATATTGCAAGTGAGGAAGCTGCGATCCGTGCAATGGCTCCGGATGCAGGCGAAATATATTCCCCTGCCGGCGGCGAGCCCATAATAGTCAGGGTAAAGGAGGGTGCTTACTGATGTTCCCGTCATATCTTACCTCGGATTTTGAAATAATAAGAAATCCGTCTCGCTGTACAAACTGCCGCATCTGCGAAAAGCAGTGTGCAAACGGCGTCCACTCCTATAATGCCGACCTTAAAGCAATGATCAGCGACGAAACAAAATGTGTCGATTGTCTCAGATGCGTCACCTATTGCCCGACAAGAGCTTTGAAAATCGTTAAAAATGACTGCTGCTTCAGAGAGAATGAAAACTGGACAAGTGATACAATAAAAGAAATCTATAAGCAAGCCGACAGCGGCGGAGTTCTTCTCTCGTCAATGGGCAATCCGAAGCCTCAGCCTGTTTACTGGGATCGGATTCTCATAAACGCATCGCAGGTTACAAATCCTCCGATTGATCCTCTGCGTGAACCGATGGAAACAAAGGTTTTCCTCGGCAAAAAGCCGTCGGAGATCAGAAGAAAAGCGGACGGAACGCTTGACACAAGTTTGCCACCACAGCTTGAGCTTGCAATGCCGGTGATGTTTTCGGCAATGAGCTACGGCTCAATCAGCTACAATGCACACAAAGGTCTTGCAAAGGCGGCGGAACAGCTCGGAATCTGCTACAATACAGGCGAGGGCGGACTGCACGAGGACTTTTACTGCTACGGCGAAAACACCGTTGTTCAGGTTGCATCGGGCCGTTTCGGTGTTCACGAGGGATACCTCAACGCAGGGGCGGCAATAGAGATCAAAATGGGTCAGGGTGCAAAGCCGGGCATCGGCGGACATCTTCCCGGAACAAAAACCGTAGGAGATATTGCCTGTACTCGAATGATTCCCGAAGGTTCGGACGCTATCTCCCCGGCTCCGCACCACGATATATATTCGATTGAGGATTTACGCCAGCTTGTTTATTCCTTAAAGGAAGCGACAAACTACCAAAAGCCTATCATAGTCAAGGTCGCCGCAGTTCACAATATTGCCGCCATAGCAAGCGGAATCGCGCGAAGCGGAGCAGATATAATCGCTATTGACGGTTTCCGAGGAGGTACCGGAGCCGCACCGACAAGAATCCGAGACAACGTAGGAATTCCGATTGAGCTTGCGCTCGCCGCAGTCGACCAGCGGCTCAGAGATGAGGGCATAAGAAACAGTGTTTCTCTCATTGCAGGCGGAAGCATCAGAAGCGCCGCAGACGTCGTCAAGGCAATAGCTCTCGGCGCGGATGCATGCTATATTGCAACCGCCGCACTTATTGCAATGGGCTGTCACCTTTGCCGCAACTGCCAGTCGGGTAAATGCAACTGGGGCATCGCAACTCAGGTTCCGGAGCTTGTTGACAGACTTGACCCCGAGACGGCGTGCGGTAACCTTGTCAATCTTATGACGGCATGGCAGCGTGAAATGAAAGAGATCATGGGAGGTATGGGCATTAACTCCATTGAAGCCCTCAAGGGTAACCGTCTTATGCTCAGAGGTATAGGCTTAACCGAGAAGGAGCTTGAAATCCTCGGAATATCACACGCCGGAGAGTAAAAAACTTTCCGAAAAGCAAAAAATTTTTTACAAATACTTTAAATTGAAATAAAAGGTGTGATATAATATGTTGATAGATGCAAAAGGGCTTGATTATGCAGCCCTCAATAAGATTATAAAAAGCTCGGACGACGATTGCAAAATCGAGAACTGCCTGGGTCAAAGATTTATCGCCGACGGACTCGCAAAAGGCAGTGTCACGATTGACGGGATACCGGGTAATGCACTCGGCGCTTACCTCAACGGTGCGCAGATCACCGTCAACGGCAATGCGCAGGATGCGGTCGGAGACACAATGAATGACGGAAAAATTGTCATTCACGGCAGCATCGGAGACACGGCAGGATATGCAATGCGAGGCGGCGAAATTTATGTTGAGAAAAATGCAGGTTACCGTGCCGGAATCCATATGAAAGAATACCGTGGCAAAAAGCCCGTGATCGTCATCGGCGGCAGGACGGGTAGCTTCCTCGGCGAATATCAGGCAGGCGGTCTGATAATTGTTCTCGGCAGAAATACCGACGGCAAGCCGACAGTCGGCAATTTCCCGTGCACGGGAATGCACGGAGGCAAAATGATTCTCAGAGGCTCGGTCAATGGAATTAAATTCCCGAATCAGGTAACGCTCAGAGATGCAACAGCCGATGATATGGCAGAGATTATGCCATTCATAAAAAATTATTGCGAATACTTTAACTTTGATGTAGACGAGCTGACGAGTGAAAAATTCACCGTTATAACCCCCGACAGCAAAAAACCATATAAACAGATGTACGTTGCAAACTGAAAAAGGTAGGTAACTGTTATGAAATATTCACCCGATGAAATAATGCAATATATTGAGGAAGAGGATGTTAAGTTTATTCGTCTTGCATTCACGGATATCTATGGCAAGCAGAAGAACATTTCCGTTATGCCCGACGAGCTTGAAAAAGCGTTTCGTTACGGAATAGCAATTGACGCTTCGGCAATATCGGGCTTCGGCTGTGACGTTCATTCCGATCTGCTTCTTCATCCCGATCCGTCAACCATTGCCGTTCTCCCATGGAGACCCGATCACGGCAGGGTTGTCAGAATGTTCTGCTCAATTACCCGTCTTGACGGAACGCCTTTCGGCTCGGACACGAGAGCAATTTTAAAAAAGGCTATTGCAGACGCAAAAAACGAGGGAATAAGCTTTGCTTTCGGTCCCGAAATGGAATTCTATCTTTTCACCTGCGATGAGGACGGCAATCCGACGAAAAATCCGTATGACAACGCCGGATATATGGATATCGCTCCTGACGACAAGGGCGAAAACGTGCGCCGTGAGGTTTGCCTTACACTTGAAAGAATGGGCATAAGACCCGAGAGCTCACACCATGAGGAGGGCCCCGGTCAGAACGAGATAGATTTCAGATATTCCGAGCCGCTCACAGCCGCTGACAATGCGGTAACATTCAAGGCGGTAGTCAACACAATAGCAGCAAGGAACGGACTCAAGGCTGATTTTTCGCCGAAGCCTCTTGAATCAATGCCCGGCAACGGTATGCACATCAACCTTTCGGCAAAATCCGAGAACGGAGAGGACATCATGCCGTATGTTATCGCAGGAATTCTCAAACATATCTGCGAGATAACCGCTTTTCTTAACACAACATCGGATTCGTTTAAGCGTTTCGGAAACAACAAAGCCCCAAGATATATTTCATGGTCAAGTGAGAACCGTTCACAGCTTGTCCGTATTCCTGCCGCAGGCGGAGAATACAAGAGAGCCGAGCTTCGTTCACCCGACCCGATGTGTAATCCGTATCTCGCCTTTGCCCTGCTGATTTATGCGGGTCTTGACGGCATAAAAAATAAAACAGAGCTTCCCGAAATGGCGGACATAAATCTTTTTAATGCACCGGAGGATGTCACCAAAAAATTCAAAACCCTGCCGAGCGACATTTTCAGCGCCGGCAAGGCAGCAAGAGAAAGCGAATTTGTGAAGGCGCATCTGCCCGAGTCGATCATAGATAATTATTGTAAGTAAAGCGCAATTTGCACACCAAAATGTGCGGTATTGCCTTAAAACAGACAAAAGGAGGGGAGCCGAATGGATTTTGCACAACATTCCTACAAAGTTCTGATAGTTTCATCGTCGGACAAATTCGTTCGACCGATGCTTGATATGCTCCCCGAAAAAATGTTTGAGCCGATTGAAACGGCGTCCGACGTTGCGCAGGCAAGGCGAAAGTTACTTGAACGCGAGTTTGATATTGTAATTATCAACTCGCCGCTTCGTGACGAATTCGGAACGAAGCTTGCGCTTGATATCTGCCAAAAGAGCAGCGCAGGTGTTTTACTTTTCGTAAAGGCGGAGCATTATTCCGATATCACGTCAAAGGTAATGCAATACGGTGTTCTGACAATATCCAAGCCCACCTCGCCGTCTATGATAATGCAATCCGTTCAGATGCTTTGCTCAACGAGAGAGCGACTGAGGATAATGGAAAAGAAAAACGCCTCGGTCGAAGAAAAAATCGAAGAAATCCGAATAGTAAACAGGGCAAAATGCCTTTTGATAGAACAGCTTAAAATGACAGAGCCGGAGGCGCACAGATACATTGAAAAGCAAGCGATGGACAGATGCGTTACACGGCGAAAAATAGCGGAAAATATAATTTTGACTTATAAATAAACGGAGGGACATTTATGACAAAATACATCTTTGTAACAGGCGGCGTTGTTTCCGGCCTTGGCAAGGGAATCACGGCGGCTTCGCTCGGACGACTTCTCAAGGCAAGAGGACTCAAGGTTGCCGCACAGAAGCTCGACCCCTACATTAACGTTGATCCGGGTACAATGAGCCCGTACCAGCACGGTGAGGTTTACGTCACGGAGGACGGCGCAGAGACCGACCTTGACCTCGGTCATTACGAGAGATTTATTGATGAAAACCTTAACAAGTATTCAAACCTCACAACAGGTAAGGTCTACTGGAACGTGCTCAACAAGGAGCGACGCGGCGAATACCTCGGCTCAACGGTTCAGGTAATTCCCCATATCACCAACGAGATCAAGGACTTTGTTTACCGTGTAGGTAAGAAGACCGACGCAGATGTGGTTATCACCGAGATCGGCGGCACAATCGGTGATATCGAGAGCCAGCCGTTTCTTGAGGCGGTAAGACAGATCTCTCTTGAAGTCGGCAAGGAAAACAGTCTTTTCATTCACGTTACACTTGTTCCGTTCCTCCGCGGTTCGGACGAGCATAAATCAAAACCCACTCAGCACTCCGTCAAGGAGCTTCAGGGAATGGGAATCCGTCCCGACATCATTGTTCTTCGCTGCGATGAGCCGCTTGAAGAATCAATTTTCAAGAAGATTTCCATGTTCTGTAACGTTAAACCCGATTGCGTAATCGAGAATATCACACTTCCTTATCTTTATGAAGCACCGCTCATGCTTGAAAAGGCAAACTTCTCCTCCGTTGTTTGCCGTGAGCTCAATATCGACGCTCCCGCCCCGAATCTCTCAGAGTGGACAAGCCTTGTCGAAAGGATCAAGAATCGCAGAAACACCGTACATATCGGACTTGTCGGCAAATACGTTCAGCTTCACGACGCTTATCTTTCTGTTGCCGAGGCAATGCGCCATGCAGGCTATACGCTCGACACGCATATTGACATAGATTGGATAGATTCCGAGCAGCTCACCAAGGAAACCTATGAGGATATGCTCAAAGACCTTGACGGAATCATTGTTCCCGGCGGATTCGGAGGCAGAGGAATCGAAGGTATGATCCTTGCCGCAAAGTACGCAAGAGAGAACAACGTGCCGTATTTCGGAATTTGTCTCGGTATGCAGATTGCTGTTATCGAATACGCAAGAAACGTCTGCGGAATTTCAGATGCACATTCGGGCGAATTTGATGAAATATGCAAAAATAAGGTTATCGACTTTATGCCCGGTCAGAGCGAGAATATCGACAAGGGCGGCACACTTCGTCTCGGCGCATATCCCTGTGTAATTGCCAAGGGCACAACCATGGAGCGTTGCTACGGCTCAAATGAAATTTCCGAAAGACACCGTCACCGTTATGAGTTTAACAACGATTATCGCGATATACTCACCGAAAACGGTCTTGTCCTTTCCGGCAAGTCGCCCGACGGCAGACTTGTTGAGACTGTCGAGCTTTCCGACCGTCCGTTCTTCGTCGGTGTTCAGTACCACCCCGAATTCAAGTCCAGACCGAATAAGGCTCACCCGCTCTTCAAGGGCTTCATTGAGGCAGCGTTGAAGATGCAGTCTGAAAAATAATTCGATTTTACCTCTCCTTGATTCAAGGGGAGGTATAGTATTAGCAAAAAATAAAGTCCTCCCTTGACACAAGGCTCGGGAGACTGTATTATATAAAAAAACAATCAAATAAAGGAGCAACACTATGGCTTATCTGACCGACATTGAAATCGCACAGGGCTGCAAGATGAAGCATATCAGGGAAATTGCCGCAACCGCTCACGTTGACGAAAAATATATTGAGCAATACGGTAATCACAAGGCGAAAATTGACCTTTCCCTACTCAATGAAACCGACAAAAAGGACGGCAAACTCATTCTTGTAACCGCAATTACACCAACCCCGGCAGGCGAGGGCAAAACCACAACGACCATCGGTCTTGCCGACGGTTTGAGAAGACTCGGCAAGGACGCCGTTGTTGCTCTGCGTGAGCCGTCGCTCGGACCCGTTTTCGGAATCAAGGGCGGTGCGGCAGGCGGAGGATATGCCCAGGTTGTTCCGATGGAAGATATCAATCTCCATTTCACCGGTGATTTCCACGCTATCGGTGCGGCAAACAATTTGCTTGCCGCAATGCTCGACAATCACATTCAGCAGGGCAATGCTCTCGGAATTGATGTTCGCAAAATTACATGGAAGCGATGCGTCGATATGAATGACCGCCAGCTCCGTTTTATTGTTGACGGTATGGGCGGCAAGGCAAACGGAGTTCCCCGTGAGGACGGATTTGACATCACTGTTGCATCCGAGATTATGGCTGTTCTCTGCCTTGCAACCTCGATTACAGACCTCAAGGAAAGGCTTTCAAAGATCATTGTCGGCTATACATATGATGACAAGCCCGTGACCTGCGGTCAGCTCAAGGCTCAGGGCGCTATGACGGCACTTCTCAAGGACGCAATCAAGCCGAACCTTGTTCAGACGCTTGAGGGCACACCCGCATTTGTTCACGGCGGACCGTTTGCAAACATTGCACACGGCTGTAACTCCGTAATGGCGACAAAAATGGCGCTTAAAATGGGCGATTATGCTGTCACCGAGGCAGGCTTCGGCGCTGATCTCGGCGCAGAAAAGTTCCTCGATATAAAGTGCAGAATGGCAGGACTTACTCCCGATGCGGTCGTTATCGTTGCAACGGTTCGTGCGCTCAAGATGCACGGCGGACTTGACAAAAAACAGCTCAATACAGAGGATCTCGGCGCACTCGAAAGAGGCATTCCGAATCTTCTCCGTCACGTTTCAAATATTAAAAATGTTTACAAGCTCCCGTGTGTTGTTGCGGTCAACCGTTTCCCGACCGATACGGACGCCGAAATTGATTTCATTATCAAGAAGTGCAAGGAGCTCGGTGTAAACACAGTGCTTTCAACCGTATGGGCTGAGGGCGGCAAGGGCGGAGAGGCTCTTGCAAAGGAGGTCGTACGTCTCTGCGAAGAGGAAAAGGGCGATTTCACATTCTCATATGATACCGATATGACGATCGCCGAGAAGATAGAAGCTATTGTTAAAAAGGTTTACGGCGGTGACGGAATCAATATTATGCCGAATGCAAGAAAGCAGATTGCACAGCTTGAAGCACTCGGATTCGGAAAGTGCCCTGTTTGCATTGCAAAAACGCAGTACAGTTTCTCCGATGACCCGACCAAGCTCGGTGCACCCGAGCATTTCACCGTAACGGTCAAAAATGTTAAGGTTTCCGCAGGCGCAGGCTTCATCGTTGTCCTGACAGGTGATATTCTTACCATGCCCGGTCTCCCGAAATCCCCCGCAGCCGAAAGAATCGACGTTGACGAAAACGGAAAAATTACAGGTTTGTTCTGATAAATAAACTTAAAAGTCGAAGCGTTTCACAGTGAAGCGGCTTCGGCTTTTTCTTTGCAAGCGGAGTCTGTTAAAAAATTTGGAGGATATGATGCGAAACGTGCTGCCCTGTGAAAGCAGGACAGCACGTCAGTTAGATATTAATTACTTATCTCCCGAAAATAAAGTCGAAGATATTTCTGATAAATTCAAAAATTGATCTGAAGAAAGCGGTTGTTCTTGAAATAACCTCAATCTCAACCTCTGCCGTTGTACCCGAGATCGGCTCGGTTACAGTGAGAGTTGTTTTTCCGTAACGCTTACCATGAACAATAATTGCTCCGGTCTCACTGTCATATTCGGCAGTTGCAATTTTTTCATTGCCAGTGGAAACTTCAAGCCCGTCATAGCTGAATACGGAACCGAGGGGATATATATCCGGGAAAACAATCTCGTCTTTACGCTTGATAACTGTGATATCATCCAGCTCGATTACGTCAGGAAGAATTGTTTTGCCGTCGACAACGTGGAATACGGAATCCAAATTGTTGCCGTCCTCGTCAAAATTGCTTTCAACGCAGATGCCATAAATCTCGCCTGCTTTATACTCAAAAGGAACGTCGGCCGGGAAACCGTTGAGGTCAATGGAGCCGTATAAGATGTTTCCGTCCATATCCATAACAGAAATGTTCGGACATTCATAAGACCAGATATCGCAAACCCCGTCCTCGGTCGGCTTGAAGAGGAAATATTCCTTGTTCCTCACGGTGTAAGATTTACCTATTTTGATCTCGGGAAGATTACTGATGCTTGTGATTTTAAAAGTTACGGTAGACTCTGTGTAATCCGTGTCGGCACCGTCGGAATCAGACAAGCCTATTTCAACCGAAACATCCAGTTCTATTCCTTTTTTTGCCATAAAAATATCATCGTCCTCAAAATTGGAGAAATCGAAAATATTTTCATCCTCGGAAACATCCATAAAATACAAGCTAACGGAAGAATATATTTTTTCGTCATTACCGACTGTAATTTTTGCAAGACCAAAGTCCTTTTCTTTGAATTGTATTGATGCGCTGAGACGATATGCTCCGTCCTCCGGTACAATAAAATCAAAGGACATCTTGCCGCTTTTCAAAGTAACCGTGTACTCCCTGTCAAGCTCGATTGCCGGCTTGTCTGCCGCAAAAGCGATTATCGAGATTGAAAACATCATAACAATCGCAAGCGTAATGCTGAGCAATTTTTTCATAGCTGGTCTCCTTTTTACTGTATTTTGGGAACAATATCGACTCCCTAATTTATTTATAACTAAAAATTAAGATAAATTCAATAGCTTTTTCCGATTTGTGACACATTTGACATAATTCATTTTATTTTTTTTGCTGAGTCGGGCCGTAGTTTGCCGCACCGGTATAACCCACGTCGACGGGAGTCGGATAATATTTCGGCTTAGAGAGATCACGCTGATAAAGTCTGACGTGCGCTCCTCTCGGCATTAGATCGACGACATCGCATCCGCGCCAGAAGACCGTAAAGTCAATTCCGCGCACATTTTCTTTTTTCTCAACAGTGCTTATGTCGAATTTTAGTTCAAGAACATCATCTTTGTTCAGCTGAGCTGAAGCTCCGTCAATCTCTTTGCCGTTCAGATATGCCGTATAGTCACGCATCCAGTCATATATGCGGAAGCCTACCGCACAACTTTTCTTTGCCGTCAGACGAATCCTGCCCTCATTCGGAATGAAAGATTCCATTTTTATTTCATCGGTTTCCTTGTCACAGGGAATATTGACTGTCAATATTCCGTCATCATCTGTTATTGCGTCGTCCCATACTGTTTTCAGCGCAACGGGAGCTGTGCCGACACAGCAGCCTGCGATTGAGCGAAAACGGGTAAGCGAAATTGAATTAGGCTCGCTTCCGCCTGTAAATCCGCCGATCATTCGTTTGTCTATGTCGTGATAGGTTATTCCGTCGCTATCGGGCCTTGAATTATCGCACTCGACGTAGCCGGAGTACCGAACCTGATTTTCCATAAGCTGATTGCGGGCAAATAGGTTCATATCATTCCAATATTCCTTGTATCCGCATTTAATAAGCTCGTCGGCGCAGACAATCATATCCCTGATACAGCAGGTTTCGCAGTGCTCTTCCTCAACGGGGTGCCACTGTGCATATTCGGGAACCCAGCCGAAGTCCGAGGAAAGCGAACGGACATAATCGTAGATCGCCTTGCCTCTTTTAATGTAGCTTTCATCATCGGTGAGCCTGCCGAGCTTTACAATTCCGCAGGCAAACCACATAGCCGAATGAACGTGTCCGAAAAATTCCATTTTATAGTTAAAATACTTTGATGTGTCAAGAACATAGTTGGCAAGTCCTCTCGCAAGGTCGAGCGCAACTTCATCGCCCTTTAATTCATAGCGGCGAACAAGAGCCTGAAGCGAAACGGCATTTCTGATTGCCTGTTCACCTCTGCCGGTGTGGCGGGTGAGATCAAATCCGCCTTCCTTTAAATAGACATCATTAGGAAATTCGTAAATCGGCTCATCCTCGTCATAATCGCCTGACCAAAAGGTGCATACCTTGCGCTCAATAACAAGTGAACGCATACCTCTTACGAGCTCGGATGTTCGCTTTTCCGCCTCGTCATCGTCGGGATATTCTTCGGTTATCAGATTCATTGCCGGGAGGATATATCCCATCTCGTGAAAAGAGGCGTGAACCGTATGTGTCCACGGATATTTTTCGCAAAAACGCAGCCCGTGCTCGCCCCATGATTTCATAAGGTGGCGGCGCAGAGATTGCTTAACATCTTCGCCGTCTGTTGTGCCGAGCATACGCATTGCATTCGTCAGACCCTCATACCACGAGCCTACAAGTTCAGCGTCGTCAACACGGCAGTGAGCCGCCTCGGCAGGCTTTTTGTTTGGCAACAGAAGCCAGTACGGCAAATTGTCATAAGCCGGATCGCACATATTGGTAATGTAATGATGAACAAGTTCTGCGCTTTTTATCGGATCAAATTTTTCGTACATTGAAATTACCTCGCTGTTTTATTAAATTTTTCTTAAAGATCGAACGGCAGAAAAGCGATCGCAACGGCAAAAACAAGGGAGGGCAGGAGGTTTGCAACCTTGATTCTCTTGTCCCAGACGGTGTTTACGCCGATGCAGAAAATGAGAATTGAGCCGACGAGCGAAAGATTCGCCAGTGCCGCAGTTGTCATAAGCGGCTTGATGAGCCTTGCCAGTGCCGTTATGATTCCCTGAAAAACGAAAACGGGAATCGCCGAAAATATGCAGCCCTTGCCGAGCGAGCAGGTCATTACCATTATGATTATCATATCGAGAATTGCTTTTGTGACGAGGATTGAGTAATCTCCCGAGATACCGTCGCGGATAGCACCGATAACAGCCATTGCTCCGATGCAGACGGTCAGTGACGCTGTGACAAAGCCGTTCACAAAGCCCTTGTCCTTTGCGTTACCGGTTTTTACCTTGAGCCACTCGCCGAAACGCTCAAATCCGTGCTCGATGTTCAGAATTTCGCCGACTACCGCGCCGAGAGCGATGCTCGCAACGATGAACATTGAGCGGCCTGACAAAAGAGACGAACCCGAGATTTTCAGCATACCTTCCATTGCACCCGCAATTCCGATGAAGAGAACGCACACACCGCACGCCTTGAGGAGAGTGTCCTGTATTCTTTCTTTCATAAATTTTCCGAACAGAAGTCCGAAAATACCGCCGACAACGATTGCCGCCGAATTAATTATTGTGCCGAGACCTACCAATTAAATTCACAACTTTTCTATTCCTGAATTCTTTTGTATTTCTACCATTTCGTCGTCGATGTCGATAATTTTCTTTGAATCCCTGAAACGCTGAGCGGCATTATCCGGATTGCGGAAAAGAGTGTCAAAAAATCTGATTATCCAAAACAGAGGAAGAAGGAATTTCTTGCCCTCAATCGACGGATATCGGATTTTTAATTCGTCGTAGCACGGGAAAATGATTTTGAACAGTGTTTTGACTTTTTGAAAACGAATATTTTCGCCGATGTGGTCGAAAATATAGCTGTTCTGCATCGACGTGTCATCTATTCCGTAAACTCCGCCCGATACGATATATTCCGACATTATGTTAAACTTGCCGTCAAAGCTGCCCGAATACCAGTTAAAGGTGATTGCATTTATTTTTTTATAAAAAACAAGTAGCCCGATTTTTTCAAGCTCACCCTCAATGTATTTAAAATCGAGATCGGTAAGTGATTTTTCATAAACATAAAGATCAAGGAGAGATCGGATTCCGGTTCCGCCAAATCGGTAATGCTTGGCAATGTGAGCAATGAGAAAAACATAAAAATCTTCATCAGAGAGCCTATACTCGTAATCGCTGATTTTTTTCGGCAGTCGAAAACCGTCGCCGTAATAGGCGGAAAGCACCTTGTGACAGGGGTCAACCATTGAACGGTGAAATTCAATATATGCGTTGTCTTTTTTGACGTTTGAATGAAGATCACCCTCACCGACAAAGCTGAAGCCGTCGGCAAGAAAAGAATTGATAACATCATCGCAGTGTTCGGCATCGACGAGGATATCAACGTCGCCCATTGTTCGCATATCGGGGGAGGGATAGAGGTTTTTCATCACCGAGCCTTTGAGAAGCATATGACGGACTCCCATACCGTCGAGCTTTTGGCAGGCGTCCGATGCAGCGAGCTCCTGCTGAGCCTCAACGACCATTTTCTGCATACGAAATTCACGCAAATATGTCATCGTTTTGACATCGGGCTTATGCTCAAGTTCCTCTGCGGCATACGACACAATGTTCAGCACACTTTGCCGCTGAGCAAATTCAATGATTGAAGCCCAATTGATCCCGTCGTTTTCGGGCGGATTTGTACCGTTGATCACTGCGGCAACAAGTGAGATAACATATGCCGCAACGCTTCTTTTTTCAGCCGAAAGCAATGCAAAAGCCCTCCTTTTTCCAAATGCTGAATTAGATTATATAATAAGAAAAGAAAAAAGTCTACACTAAATTTGATTTTTATATTGACATTGACAGCGATTTATGATAAAATATCCGAGCATTAGGAGAGATACCGAAGTGGTTATAACGGAACGGTCTTGAAAACCGTCGTACGGCAACGTACCGTGGGTTCGAATCCCACCCTCTGCGCCACTTTTTATGTGCGATTGCACACAAAAGAATAACAACATTTTTGTTACCTGCAGAAGTACTCAAGTTGGTGACGAGGCGCCCCTGCTAAGGGCGTAGGTCGGGTAACCGGCGCGGGAGTTCGAGTCTCCCCTTCTCCGCCAAAAGAATCACCGTAATTTCTGTTGAAATTTCGGTGGTTCTTTTTTTTGCTTTTTTCGGGAAACAGAAATAACACATATTGACTTTTAAAAAAAGTGTGATATTATAAATATTAAATAAAAAAAGCAGTAATATTATGAATATAATGTATATGTTGCAACAAATGAATAGGTAGATATACGTGTAACGGCACTATACCGATATGAATTTTTGGCGCTGAATCTTGCACTGCGCTTAAATATAAACAAAGAGGTGATTTCTTTGACAACATTACTTAAAAATTGCAAAATCTATGACGGAACAGGAAACGATGCCGTGAACGGAGGTGTCCTTTTTGAGGATGACAGAATCCTTGAGGTCGGCGATATTGATGAGAGCCGTGCCGATAAGGTCATTGACCTTGAGGGCAGATCGCTTGCGTCCGGATTTATAGATCCTCATTCCCACAATGATTGGTTCGCAATAAAGACGGAACCGCTCAAATACTTTGAACCGTTTATTCGTCAGGGCATAACCACATTCGTTACCGGAAACTGCGGCCTTTCGGCTATCGGCTTTGATGACGATACGCCCTATAAGGACAAAATAGGCGGCGGCCTCTTCTTCTTTAACGGAACGACCGGAAAATACGGCTCGATAAAGGAATTTAACGCCGCAATAGACAGAAATATGCCCTGTAATGTGGCGACGCTTGTCGGCCATTGCTCTGCCCGTGCATCTGTTTCCGGCTATGAAAACAGAAAGCTCTCGGCTCAGGAGGAGGAGAAAATGCTCCAAATCCTTGAGGATAATCTCCGTGACGGTGCGGCGGGCGTTTCGCTCGGCCTGATGTACGAACCGGGTCTTTACGCCGATACCGAGGAGCTGAAAAAGGTTGTTGAGCTCTGTTGTAAATATAACAAGCCGCTTACCGTCCACCCACGTGCGGAGAGTAAGGTGTCAATGTCCTATGATTCGCTTTTCGGTCGCTCCCATCTTTTAAGAGCCGAGGACGAATTGGTCGAAATATCAAAGGGTACAAATCTCAAGCTCCAGCATTCGCACGCAATTTTTGTCGGCCGTCAATCTTTCGGTGACAAGGATGAATTTATTGCAATTCAGAACGATCTTCGTAAAAACGGCGTTGATGCGATGTTTGATATCTATAACGAGACCCTTGGCGTTTCTGTTATAACGGTTGTTCTGCCCGTTTGGTACCAAGGAATGAGCAGGGAAGAGCGCAAAAAGCCGCTAAATAAGCTCAAGCTCAGCGTGCTCATAAAGGCAACGAGCTTGCTGCTCGGTTTCGGCTTTAAGGATATCCAGATAGCTTATATCGGCCCCGGCCATGAGAAATATGAGGGTAAAACCGTTCACGAGATAGCCAAAGAAAACGGCAAATCGGATCTTGATATGTATCTTCAGCTCTGCGAGGAGAGCGACTTCAAGGGCAGAGTCAATATGGGCCCGTACAGCACTCCGGAAATAATTCGAGAGTTTGAGCATAATCCCAACTGCCTTTATATGACCGATGCATGGGTTGAGGATTTCGGTATTCAGAATCCGGCAATCTATGACTGCTACCCCAAGTTCTTGCGTGACTCTCTCAGAGGTACGGGAGATACCATGCCGAACACCGTCCGCCGTATGACCGGTGCCACCGCCGACAGATTTATGCTAAAAGATCGAGGATATGTAAAGCCGGGCTGTTTTGCCGACTTTACGGTGTTTGACGAGGAGGAAACTAAGAATGCAACGCCCGATCAGACAAAGTCCTTCGGTATAAAGAAAGTATTCATCAACGGCGAGCTTGTGCTTGACAACGATGAAATTAATGCGTCTGCACTAAAAACAACCGGCCGTGCGCTTACGGTATAACGGAATAAAATTCAAATTGGCGTTTCTGCTTTTTGCGGAGACGCTTTTTTGCATTAAAATCGGTCGGTAAATTATCTTTTATTAAACTTTTTGTCAAAAATGCTTGTTTTAAATTACAATATTAATTAACCTGTTGTTTTATAAAAAATGTTGTGATATAATACAAATAATTACGACTGTATATGGGGGTTTATCAATGAATTACGATGTTGCCGTTGTGGGCGCAGGCGTTATCGGTTCGCTTATCGCAAGAGAACTGAGCCGCTACAATCTCAGCGTTGCTCTTATCGAAAAGTGCAACGATATGGCGATGGGAACTTCAAAGGCGAACAGCGCTATCGTTCATGCAGGGTTCGATGCAGTGCCGGGTACGCTGAAAGCCCGTTTCAACGTCAGAGGAACCGAGCTTATGCCCGAGGTTTGCAAGACGCTGAATGTACCGTTCAAAAATATAGGTTCACTTGTTGTCGCATTTTCCGACGAGGAGACAGAGACCTTAAATATTCTCCTTGAAAGAGGCAAGGCGAACGGTGTCCCGAATCTTGAAATATACGATGCGGACAAGCTCCGTGAGGTTGAGCCGAGCATTAGCGATGAGGCGAAGGGTGCTCTCTGGGCGCCGACGGCAGGTATTGTCTGTCCCTATGAGCTGACGGTTGCCGCCGTGGAAAATGCCGTAGTAAACGGTGTTGAATTTATACGCAACTACACTGTTGAAAAAATTGATTTTGACAGCAATGTGTTTACCCTTGTCGATGGTGAGAAAACAATCAATGCAAGGTATATTATCAATGCCGCAGGTGTTTACAGCGACGAGATTGCAGCGCTTATAGGCGACAATTCAATAAAAATTATCCCGAGAAAGGGCGAATATATGCTCTGCGACAAGTCGGTCGGATCACTTGCAAAGCACACGATATTCCAGTGCCCGTCCAAGATGGGAAAGGGAGTTCTTGTCACCCCGACGGTTGACGGCAACCTGCTCATCGGTCCGAGTGCACTTGATATTGAGGATAAAACAGACGTTTCAACAACGGCGAGTGAGCTTGCCGAAGTTCTCAAGGCTGCTCAGAAGTCTGTTCCTACCGTTTCAACGAGAGCGGTTATCACATCTTTTGCAGGACTGAGAGCGCACAGCACAAATGACGATTTTATCATTGAGCCGAGCAAAAAGAACGATCGTTTCTTCAATGTTGCAGGTATTGAATCTCCCGGACTTTCTGCCGCTCCCGCAATTGCGGAGTATGTCGGACAGACAGTAGCAAAGGCAATCGGCGCGGAGGAAAAAAATAGCTTTATTCCCGAGCGCAAGGCTCCCGTGCGCTTCAGAAACATGAGCAATGAAGAGCGCAAGGAGCTTGTTAAGAAAAACCCCGCTTACGGCAGAATTATTTGCCGCTGCGAGACAGTCACTGAGGGCGAAATCCTCGACGCAATTCATGCTCCGGCAGGTGCAAGAGACGTTGACGGAGTTAAGCGCAGAACGAGAGCCGGTATGGGTCGATGTCAGGGCGGTTTCTGCGGTTCAAAGGTAGTCGAACTGCTCGCCCGTGAGCTTGGCGTAGAAATCAATGAAATAACAAAATTCGGCGGCGAGTCGAAAATTCTTTATGACAGAACAAAGTGAGGCGGGAATTATGCTTAATTATGATATAGTTGTAATCGGCGGAGGTCCTGCCGGAATGGCAGCCGCAATCAAAGCAAGGGAATGCGGCGTCGACAGCATTCTTGTGCTTGAAAGAGCCGAGACCCTCGGCGGTATTCTTGAGCAGTGCATACATACGGGCTTCGGACTTCATTATTTCGGCGAGGAGCTTTCGGGTCCCGAATATGCCGACAGATTCATTCAGCTTGTACACGAAAAAGGAATTGAATACAAAACCGATACAATGGCACTTGAAATAACGGACGGTAACATTGTTTATGCGGTCAACAAGGAGGACGGTCTGCTTGAGATTCAGGCGAAGGCGATAATCCTTGCAATGGGCTGCCGTGAGCGTCCGAGAGGTGCGCTGAATATTGCAGGAACAAGAGCTTCAGGCGTTATGACGGCAGGCACGGCGCAGAAATATGTTAACATCGACGGTTATATGCCGGGTAAAAAGGTTGTTATCCTCGGTTCGGGCGATATCGGTCTTATTATGGCAAGGCGTATGACGCTTGAGGGCGCAGAGGTTAAGGTTGTCTGCGAGCTTATGCCTTATTCGAGCGGACTTACGAGAAATATTGTTCAGTGCCTTGACGATTTCAACATTCCTCTTCGCCTGAGCTGTACAGTTATTGAGGTTCACGGCAAGGACAGAGTTGAGGGCGTTACGATTGCCGACGTTGACGAAAATCGCCGCCCGATCAAGGGTACGGAGCAGTACATTGAGTGCGACACGCTCATGCTTTCGGTCGGTCTTATTCCGGAAAACGAGCTTACAAGAGCTGTCGGCATCGAGCTTGATCCCGTTACAAACGGTGCGGTCGTAAACGAGTTCAGAGAAACCTCTCACAAGGGTGTTTTTGCCTGCGGCAACGTGCTTCACGTCCACGATCTTGTTGACTATGTTACACTCGAAAGTCAGACAGCGGGCGAGGGTGCGGCAAGATATGTTCTCGGCAAAACGAGCAGTCACGAATATGTAAAGACCAAGGGCGTCAACGGCGTTCGCTACATTGTTCCGCAGAAAGTGGATATCAAGAATGAAAATGATGTCAAGCTCTTCTTCCGAGTCGGTCAGACCTATAAAAATGCAAAGATCGTCGTTAAGTATAACGGTGAAGAAATACTCAGCCGCAAGAAGCCGAGACTTGCTCCCGGTGAGATGGAAAACGTTGTTATAAAGAATGACGTTCTCAAGGGCTTTGAACACGACGGCGTAATTGAAATTTCGGTGGAGGGTTGATTTATGCAGAAGAATATTATTTGCGTTTCATGCCCTATGGGCTGTGGAATTACAGTCGAGCTGAATGACAGCGGCGAGGTCGTTTCCGTAACAGGCAACACCTGCAAGCGTGGTGACGCCTATGCAAGAACCGAATGTACTCACCCCGTCAGAAGTCTTGCGACAACAGTTAAGGTAAGCGGCGGAGTTCATAATGTCGTTCCCTGCAAGTCAAAGGGAGCTCTTCCGAAAGAGAAGATTATGGACTGCATGGAGGCTATCGCCAAGGTTGAGGTCAAGGCTCCGGTTAAGCTCGGAGATGTTCTCGTTAAAAACATCTGCGGTACCGGAATTGACATTGTTGCAACCAATCACTGCCCCTGTAAATAAAACCAAGGAGTCGGATCCGTCGGATTCGGCTCTTTTTGTCCCTGTATATAATTTAATTTAACACTTTTGTGTTCTACTCTTGACTTTATTACATCACCGTGCTATTATGTTAGCATAGTAACACGCTAAAGTGAGGGAGACATATGTGCAATTGGCATAACAATTCAACGGATGAGCTTTGCGAGGCTTTTCTTTCATTAAAGAACAAGGAGGAATGCTATGCATTCCTCGAGGATATCTGTACGATCAAGGAGATCCTTGAAATGTCACAGAGACTTTCTGTTGCAAAACTTCTGAGCAAGGGTATGAGCTATGCGCAGATTTCTCAGCAGACGGGCGTCAGCACAGCGACAATCAGCCGCATAAGCAAGTGTATTGAATACGGTAACGGCGGCTACAAAACGGGAATTGAAAGACTCGGAGAGGGTGAAAAGAATGATTGACGGAAAAACAATCACTTTA
>OQVO01000071.1_pt1 | contig 32535 bp, 32 predicted proteins | sample 1691511 | NCBI WGS metagenome assembly OQVO01 (sample SAMN03418254, study PRJEB22391) | human gut metagenome | biome: human-gut; feature: organic feature; material: feces | host: Homo sapiens | place: Tanzania | collected 2013-01 | reverse complement strand
TACACCATCCAGCGAGCGGCGGCGCTCATTCTGGGTGTTCAACTGGAAACGGCGGCGACGAGGAGGAATATATTATGCTTCGTCTGCGTCTGAAAGACGGAATAATTTTTGAGGATTTTGAAAAAATTTTCGGAAAAAGTTTTCCGCAGAACATAATAAATAAAACGGAAAAATTTATTAGAAACAGTTTGATGAATTGCGATGAAAAATCAATGGCTCTGACCGAAAAAGGATTTCTTCTTTCAAATTCGATTATTGCCGAGCTGATATAGGAGTGTGATAAAATGCTTAGTGAATTTATAAATAAACTGCCGAAAAATGTTGACGGTGCACTGATCGTTTCGCCCGAAAGCAGAAGATATTTTACAGGCTTTAATGCCTCCGACGGATTTCTTTTTATAACAAAAAGCGGCTCGGTTTTTCTGACCGACAGCCGCTACATTGAGGCGGCGAAAAACAAAATAATTTGCTGTGAGGTTGAAGAACAAAAGGGAAAGCTGATGGATTATGCAAAACGTTTCAACTGCAAAGTACTTGCTGTTGAGGCGGACAGATTAACCGTCACTCAACTCAAAAATCTGAGGAAAGCTCTCCACGGAATTAAGCTGACAACTGTTGCTACGGACAAAATAATCGACTCCTTTCGTGCTGTGAAAAATGAAGCGGAAATCGAAAATATTTGCAAGGCTCAGCGAATTGCCGAAGCGGCATTTGATCATATCCTCGACTTTATAAAGGTCGGTGTAACGGAAAAGGAAGTTGCATTGGAGCTGGACCATTATATGCTCAGCCACGGCGCGGATGGTCTCTCCTTTGAAACAATCGCAATCAGCGGCGCAAACACCTCAAAACCCCACGGCGTTCCGACCGATAAGAAAATTGAACACGGCGATTTTGTTACTATGGACTACGGCGCAGTTGTGAACGGCTACCATTCCGATATGACAAGGACAGTTGCCGTCGGTGCGGCAAGCGACGAGCAGAAAAAAATATACAAAATTGTGTTTGAAGCTCAGCTTGCAGTCCTTCGGGTTTTAAAAAACGGGGTCAAATGCTCCGATGCCGACAAAGCGGCGAGGGACGTTATAACCGAGGCAGGCTACGGAGAATATTTCCGTCATTCTACGGGGCACGGCGTAGGCATTGAAATTCACGAAAAGCCGTTTATTTCGCCGAAGTCGACCGCAACGCTCCGTTCGGGCAATGTTGTAACCGACGAGCCCGGAATTTATATTCCCGGAAAATTCGGCGTCAGAATTGAGGATATGGCTCTGATAACGGAAAACGGATGTAAAAATCTTACAAAAGCGCCGAAAGAGCTTATTATTATATAAAAAATTTAATGCCGCACACGCTTTTTAATTGAAAAGACTTGAAAAACACCGTAAAATAGTATAAAATAATTGTGATAATACAGAGTGGATATTTTTCTGCTCTCAAGAAAATAAATCGGAGGAATAACACAATGATTTCAGCAGGTGATTTCAGAAACGGTATGACATTTGAGGAAGACGGCAACGTACTTCAGGTTGTTGAATTCCAGCACGTTAAACCGGGTAAGGGCGCAGCTTTCGTCAGAACAAAGACAAAAAATGTTCTCACGGGTTCCGTAGTTGAAAAGAGCTACAACCCGACAGCTAAGTTCCCGACAGCATATATCGAGAGAAAGGATATGGAGTACTCATACAACGACGGTGATCTCTACTACTTTATGGATCCGGAGACATATGAGCTTGTTCCGATCAACGCATCCGATCTTTCCGATAACTTTAAGTTTGTTAAGGACGGTATGGTTTGCAAGATCCTTTCCTATAAAGGCAAGGTATTCGGCGTTGAGCCCCCGACATTCGTTGAGCTTGAGATTGCAAAGACCGATCCGGGCTTTGCAGGCAACACAGCTACAAACGCTACAAAGCCGGCAACTCTTGAGACAGGTGCAGAGATCAAGGTTCCCCTCTTCATCAATGAGGGCGAAAAAGTTCAGATTGACACCCGTACAGGCGAGTATCTCGGCAGAGCATAATTTCAGAAAGGATGACTGAACTATGATGACAGTTACAGAAAAGGCAGCATATCTCAAGGGACTTGTTGAGATGGCTCATTTTGAAGCAGATACAGATGAAGTAAAGATCATCAAAGCAATGGTTGACGCTATTGACGAGATGGCTCTTACAATCGCTGACCTTGAGGACGAGGTTGCGGCTCTTACAGAGGTTGTTGACGAAATCGACGAGGATCTCGGCGACGTTGAGGAGTGCATCTATGACGATTGCTGTGACAGCGACTGCTGCGATGATGATTGCTGCTGCGACGACCACGATGACAGCGATTATTTTGAGGTCGAGTGCCCCGCTTGCGGCGAGACAATCTGCCTTGACGAGAGCGTTCTTGACGAGGAATCAATTCAGTGCCCCGCTTGCGGTGAGACTCTTGAATTTGACTTTGACGATGAGGACGAAGAAGACAGCAAAGACAAATAATTCTGTTTAAAAAACGGGGGTGACCTTGGGCGATATTTCGTTTCCTCGGTTACCCCTTTTCTTTTGGAGAAATGCTATGAATCTTGATGAGAAAACAATAAAAAAGAACTACATTTATCACGGCAGGATAATCAATGTCCGCAATGATGACGCCGAGCTTCCTAACGGCAAGCCGTGTCAGCGTGAGGTTGTTGAGCATCCGGGCGGAGTGTGCGTTGCCGCTCTGACAGAGAACGAAGAGTTACTCTTTGTCCGCCAGTTCCGTTACCCCTATATGGAGGTCATTCCGGAGCTGCCCGCCGGAAAGCTCGAACCGGGCGAGGATCCGTTTGAAACAGGAAAGCGTGAGCTTGAGGAAGAGGCAGGCTGTGTTGCCGAGGATTACTGTGATCTCGGCAAATTCTACCCGTCCCCCGGATATTGCGGTGAGATTATTCATCTCTATGCCGCAAAAAATCTGACATTTACTCATCAGCACCTTGACGAGGATGAATTTCTCAATGTTGAAAAGATACCTCTGGACAGGGCTGTTGAAATGGTGATGAGCAACGAGATTAAAGACGGTAAGACTCAGGCAGCTGTTCTCAAGGTAAAACATCTCAGGGACAAGGGGCAGTGGTAATGTCGAAGATAATTCTTGCTTCCGCCTCCCCGAGGAGAAGAGAGCTTATGGAGCTTGCCGGATATCGCTTTGATGTAATTTGCGCCGATATTGCCGAGATTGTACCCGAAAATGCTCAACCGCATGAGGTCGTTATGTCGCTTGCCTTGCAAAAGGCTCAGGCAGTTGCAAACGATCATCCCGAGGCGGTTGTTATCGGTTCGGACACGGTTGTTGCGCTTGACGGAAGAATCCTCGGAAAGCCCCATTCAGTGGGAGAGGCGTGCGAAATGCTCCGTGCCCTTTCGGGAAGAAGTCATAAGGTTTACACGGGCGTTGCGATAATCTGCTGCGGCAGGGTCAAAAAATTTTTTGACGAAACCGACGTTGAGTTCTATCCGCTCTCCGACGGTGAAATAAGAGAATATGTTGCCACGGGCGAACCGATGGACAAGGCGGGCGCCTACGGAATCCAAGGCAGAGGCTCGGTGCTTGTTAAAAAAATCAACGGCGATTTCTTCAATGTTATGGGACTTCCCATTGCGAAAGTTTACAGGGAGATGACCGACTATGTTTAATGAATTTCTGAATACGCTTGCGATCAGCGTCAGCGAGCTTAACCCAACGCAAAATGACGGCGACGAAAAGCAAAAAGCGATATGGATTGTTGCGCTGATTGCTGTCGTACTCGTCTGTGTGATACTCAGTCAGTTGAAATTTGATTTCAGCGGCAAGCTCAAGGCAAAGAAAGACGAGCAGTCAAAGAAAAAAGCTGAGAAAAAACGTGATGAGGAACTCGAAAGACTTCACGAAATCAAGCGTAAAAATCAAAGAAAATAATAAAAAACGGCCTCCGTATCTCTTGTTAAGGTACGGAGGTCGTTAAATTTATTCTACGATAGGCATTTCAGTCATACGCAGGTTTGTACAGCCGTATGGGATAAGCACTCTTTCGGTCGGCTCTCCGACCGCTTTTTTATTTTCCGGCAATTCAGCGCATCTTCCGTCGATCATTTTCCAGTTGACAGATGCCATCCTTGCAGTCAGCCTGATCGGTGCTCCGTCGGGAGAGAACGGAACAGCTCCGACCTGCAAAAAATCGACCTTGAAGTCATTGCCGCAGAATCCGTAATTCCAATCGGTGGTCGGGAAAATTTCATAGTCACAGTAAGGAAACTTCCTCTCGACACCTTCACGGACATATTCTTTCTTTTCCCATCTTTCGCCGATCGGCAGTGAAAAGACGAGGTTTCCTCGTTCTACGCTGAAAAGTCCGCTCGGTCTTTCAGTCAGTTCAACGTTGAATGAAAATCTGACGTCGATGGTGCTCTCGCCGAAGAAATCGCGGCTGATTCTCACAAAACCGCTACCCACGGACTCACCGTCAACGGTTGCATTGACCGCTTTATCGGGAATACGGATAAGAATCTCATGCTCATCGTGCGTAGCCGCAGTAACATTTATTTTATATCCGTCCTCAAACGGATAGTTTGTTTCAATCTCAACGTCGAATTTTGCACCGTTAATCTCGGTTTCAACCCTGCTCGGTGCAATTGCGCAAATTGCAATGCCGTTCTCACTTTTCATCATCGTGCTCATCGCAAATTTCGGGAACGCCTGATTAAAGTTAGCCGTACAGCAGCCGAAATTCGGCTCCAATCCGAATATATGCGACTCTTCGCCGTTCGTGTTAAACGGTTGCTTACCGTTCGGAAAACGAGAACACTGAACCTGATTTGTTAACTGATCATACTGATGAGTCCACATATCGGGGCTGACGGTCGCAGGGAAAGCATTAAATGTTGTCTTTTCCAAGCGCTCCGACCAGTAACTGTCCCCCGTCAAAGCAATAAGCCATTCATATGAATACATAGCCTCGGCGACCGAACAGCACTCCGAGCCGTGAATGGGACTTGTTCCGCTCAAACATTCGTCGCCCGAAAAATGACCGCAAGCAATTCCGTGATCACGCAAAAGGGTTTTCATCGCCTGCTTTGCAAATTCGTTAGGATCACCACCGATGAATTCGGTCATCAGTGCTTCGCCCTTGAGCATCATTGCAATATTGACAACGTGATTGAGATAGCTCCAGTTTTCACGTCTCTCGGCATAGCGCCATGATTTGAACATTTTTTTATAGTCTATGCCCTGTATGTAGAGCTTGTCAACAAGGTCAAGCTGCCAATCCTCAGGCTTTCTTTCGCGAAGCCAAAGGATCGGGATAAGGCACTCAAACCAACGAGCCGAGCCCCAGTCAAAAAGAGTGCGGCTGTTGATATGAGAGTTGAGATTTTGAAGCGCACGGCTGACGGCGTTTTCAATTCGCTCATCGTCCGAGCAATCGGCATATACGACAAGTGCCTTGCAGATTATAAAGCAAGCCCAGATATCATAATTGACACGCTGATCCTTTTCACAGGGGCATATCCAGCCGTCCTCGCACTGGCGCTCAAGAATTGCATCGACGTACCTTTTCGCGCGGGCTTTCATATCATCATTGTCAAGAAGGTAAGCGAGCGGCACAAAGCCGTCGAGCCAATAAGGGACTCTCTCCCAGCCCTCGTCATTCCCGCCTATCCAGCTTGATTCCTTGACACTGTTCCACATCTTATCAAGGTTACCGGAAAGTCCGTTTGCCTGAATTTCAAGCTGATTTCTGAGCCAACCTGTCGGTTTTATTTCATTGGTTGTAAACTGTTTAAAAATCATAGACCGCTCCTTAACTTATTCCGAGCTTCTTAGCCATATCCGCCGTCTGAAGCTCGAGCATCTTTGAAACGCCCTCCTCCTGCATCGTGATACCATAGAGAACGTCGGCTTCTTCCATTGTGCCTCGTCTGTGGGTGATGAGAATGAACTGCGTATTTGTCGTCATGCGGCGAACGTAACGTGCATAACGGGCAACGTTGACATCATCAAGCGCAGCCTCCACCTCGTCAAAAATACAGAACGGGGACGGCGCGACCTTGAGAATTGAGAAAAGAAGCGCAATAGCCGCCAATCCCTTTTCGCCGCCTGAAAGCAGGTCGATATTTTGAACATTCTTGCCCGGTGGCTGAACCTTTATCTCAATGTTACATTCAAGCACATCATTCGGATTTTCGAGAATAAGCTCTGCCTTGCCGCCGCCGAACAGTTCGACGAATGTCTCACCGAAATAGCTGTTGATACGTACAAACTGAGCCTTGAACTGTTCCGCCATCTTGCTCGTCAGTTCGGTTATGAGCCTGTTAAGCTCCTCTCTCGACTTTTCGATATCTTCAAGCTGAGCCTTCATAAATTCGTAACGCTCAGAAACCTCTTTGTATTCTTCAATCGCACCGACATTTACATTGCCGAGGGCACGGATTTTGCCCTTGATCTCCTGCAAGCTCCTGTTCGCCTGCTGATAGTCCTCAATCACAATGTCGAGTTCTTCAGCCTCGGTCTTCGTGAGCTGATATTCGTCGAAGAGCTTGTTTATCGCATTTTCAAGCTGCTGCTCCATCTGTGCCTTGCGCTCCTCGAGACGGGCAAGCTCGCCGCTGATTTTTTCACGCTCTGCGGACTTCGCACGCTCCTCCGAGCGGAGCTGTGCACTCCTTGCGTCGCACTTTGTTCGCTCATTTATGAGTGCTTCAATATCACTCTTTGCACTTGCGCCGAGCTCGTGAAGCTCCTGAGCCTGTTTTGTAAGCTCCTGAATTTTTACTTCAATATCCTTGTTTGCGTTTTCGATAACGGCTATCTCATCGTTGAGATCGTCAAGTCTGCCCTCGTGGCTTGCCATACGACGGTTGAGCAAATCAACAGCCTCTTTCTTAGCCTCAATATCCTTTTCGAGGGCAAGAATGTCAAGATTTATCTTTGCCTCAGTCTGAGCAAGCTCCTCTTTCTTCTCCTCCAGCTTTTCCCTACCGTGAGTCACAACGTCGAGATCCGCCTGCAAGGAGCCCATTTCTTTGTTGAGTCTGTCAATTTCGGCACGGGCAGTGTCCTTCATTGCTTCAAGGTCGGTGATTCTGAGCGAGGCGGACTTTTTCTCACGGCGCAGCTCCTCAAGAGCGGCATTTGCCGTGTCGAGCTTACCCTCGATCAGTGCAAGCTCGCTCTCCTTACGGATGATATCCTCCTGCGTGCGCTTGAGATCCGCCTGCGACGCATCAAGGTCCGCCTTTGCCGATGAAAGCTCGACACTGATTCGCTTATATTCTTCGTTGTCGGTTTCCTGCTCGGCAGTCAGCTTTCTGACCTGCTCGTTGAGCTTGTCCTTTTCGTTGCCTCGGCTGAGGATACCTGCGTTATGCCCCCTTGAACCGCCGGTCATTGAGCCGCCTGCATTGACAACCTGACCGTCAAGCGTAACAATCTTGAATCTGTATGAATATTTCTTTGCAATGACAATTGCGCTGTCGAGATCCTCGACAACCGCCGTCCTGCCAAGAAGTGACTGAATTATTTCGCTATATTTGCTGTCGTAATCGAGCAATTTATCTGCCATATCGACAAATCCGTAGCAGTCGTCAAGACCCTTCTCGGTAAACGGCTTTGACTTAACGGAGGTCAGCGGCAGAAATGTTGCACGTCCGCCCTTCTTCTCCTTAAGTAAATTGATCGCTCGCTTTGCATCGTTTTCACTGTCGGTTACGATGTTCTGTATCGCCGCACCGAGAGCAGTCTCAACCGCAACGGCATAGCGATCCTCAACGCTGATCAGCTGAGAGAGCGGACCGTGAATACCCCTGAGCGCACCGCCCTTTGCCTCTCTGACAACGGCTTTAACAGCACCCGAATAGCCGTCCATATTCTTTTCCATATCGTCAAGCATTCGGATTTTATCCTTCTTTTGAAGGATATCGAGTCCCCTTGCGTCGATTGCGGACTTCAGCTTATCCGCCTTTTCCCGGCGGGTCTGAACTCTGAGGTTATAGCCCGAAACGGCATTCATAATCTCCGTAGCAGTATCGTTGAGCTTGTCAAGCTGAGATTGACAAGTGTTGCGCTTATCCTCAAGCTCAGTGATATATCCGTTCCTCGTCGAGAGAACTCCCTCAATGTTACTGACTCTGCCCTTGATCTCGTCAATTGAGGAATTGGCGGTCGTCTCCTCTATTCTCTTCTCGCTGACCTTTTCGGTCAATGCGGTAATTTTTTGTGAAAGCTCGGCAATTCGATCGGAAAATTCACCTGTCTCATTCCTTGCGTCGGCAATATTCGCCGCAGCAGTGTCGAGCTCTTTCCTTTTTTTCGCAATCTCGTCCAAAAGCTCTTTGATCTCAGTCTCGGCGTCCTCAACCTCTTTTTTCAGCGAATTTTCGCTGTTTGAGGCGTCACTCATATCACGTCTGATACGCTCAATCGTCTGCCGGTTGTGAAGAATCGTGTTCTTTTCGACGGAGACCTGACCCTCGAGCTGAACCGCCTTTTCCTCATAGCTTGTGGAATTGTTTCTTATATTGTCGATCTTGACGGTGATTTCCTGACCCTTTGTAATAATCTCCTCGGTCTCGTTTTCAATCTGAGAGAGTGAAGCCTCAATCGAATCATACTGACCCTGAGCAATCGAAAGCTTGTCCTCCTGATCCCTCAGCTTTACCTTTGATGTCTCAATCGTATGCAGCCAAAGACCGATTTCAAGATTTTTCTTCTCCTTTGCAAGAACAAGGAATTTCTGCGCCTTTTCGCTCTGTGTTTTAAGCGGACCGACACGGCTTTCAAGCTCGGAAAGAATATCCCTCAAGCGTACAAGATTCTCCTCCGCCTGATCGAGCTTGCGGTTTGCATCATTACGGCGGTATCTGTAATGGGAAATTCCCGCCGCCTCCTCGAGCATATCACGTCGTTGTCCCGACTTTGATGAAATAAGATCGGCGATTCTGCCCTGGCTGACAAGCGAATAGCCGTCACGTCCGAGACCCGTATCCATAAACAGCTCGTGAACGTCACGCAGGCGCACGATCTGACCGTTGAGCATATATTCACTCTCGCCCGAACGGTAGTAGCGTCGTGTTACCGACACCTCGTCCTTATCGTTGTTGAGCGTTCTGTCCGTATTGTCAAGGCGCAAAGTAACCTCGGCAAAGCCCAAAGGCTTTCTGACCTTTGTTCCGCCGAAAATAACGTCCTCCATTTTTGATCCGCGCAGGTTCTTTGTCGACTGTTCGCCGAGTACCCAGCGCACGGCGTCGGCAATATTACTTTTGCCCGAGCCGTTCGGTCCGACAACGGCTGTCATTCCGTGATTGAAATTGAACACCGTTTTGTCCGGGAAAGACTTGAATCCCTGCATTTCGAGCGCTTTTAATCTCATAATTCTTCGTTCCTTATTATGTAAAGTTGATACTTGCCCATTTCCTTATCGGCTGTGATTTTTGCATCATAGCCTCGCTCTGCGAGCCGTTTAATATTCATTCGTTTCTGTCCCGTCATTTTGGAAATTGCGTCGGGAGAAACGTGAATTTCAATTTTTCCGTGCTGTATACCGTTCTTTTCTATATATTCAACCGCTTCGTTAAGGTAGATTTTACCCTCGCAAATCTCCTTAAATGCAGGATGATATGCGCCGGCAACATAGTCCTTTTCAACTCCGCCGCCCGAGTGAAGTCCGGTTCGGATAACGTTGATTTTCGCCCTGTCGAACATCAAAAGCAGCCTTGCGCAAAGCTCCGCCGCCGAGTCAACAGTCTGCGGAATATACTCACCGCTCCTGTAAAGTTTCTCAAGCTCGGTGTTTTTTATAACAACCGTCGGATAAATCCGAACCGTGTCCGGCTGAAGTGAAATAATTCTCTCCGCAGTCTCAATACAGTCCTCATCCGTCGAGCCGTAAAGCCCCGTCATCATTTGAAGTCCGAGTTCAAAGCCGTAGCTTTTCAGCATTTCCGAAGCATTGATAACGTCCTGCGAGGTGTGTCCCCTGCGATTAAGGCGGAGAACCTCATCATTCATGCTCTGTGCTCCGAGCTCAACCGCCGTCACTCCGTATTCTTTAAGAATACTGCAAATTTCATCATCAATCGCATCCGGACGGGTTGAACATCGTATGCCCTTGAAGCTGCCGTTTTGAACGTATTTATAAGCCGCCTGCAAAAGTCCTATCATCGTCTTTCGGTCGATTGCGGTAAAGCTGCCGCCGAAAAAAGCTATCTCTCCGCCCTTGCTGTCGGGATTTTTTACCGCCGTCGCAACAGCCCTGTCAACGTCGGCGGGAGTCACCTGACTGCTCTGACCCGATATTGCACGCTGATTGCAGAATGTGCATTGGTGCGGACAGCCGTTGTGCGGAACAAAAAGTCCCACATTTACGTGCTTCACAGTCCCATAAGCTCCAAGGCTTCCCTTGCAGCCTCCTGCTCGGCACGCTTTTTGCTCTTGCCGACTCCCTTGCCGATTACGTTTGAATTGAGGTGAACCTCAACCTCAAAGCGCTTGTCGTGGTCGGGACCGCTTTCTCCTGCAAGGACATATTCGACAACCTCTCCCGGATTGCGCTGAACGATCTCCTGGAGCATCGTTTTATAATCCTTGACAGAGCGGTGCTTTTTAATCGCTTCGTCAATATACTTGAGTACAAACTTTCTTGCCTCGTCCATTCCTCCATCAAGGTAAATTGCGGCAATAACCGCCTCAAAAGCGTCCGCCTGAATTGACGGTCTCTCCCTGCCGCCGGTTACAATCTCGCCCTTTCCGAGCATAAGATATTTTCCGAGCTGGATCTCACGGGCAAACGATGCAAGCGATTTTTCGCATACCATTGCCGCCCTGAGCTTTGTCAGGTCTCCCTCGGGAAAATCGGTGTAGTTCTTGAAGAAATTTTCGGCTGTGATAAATCCGAGAACGGAATCGCCGAGGAACTCGAGGCGCTCGTTTGAGCCATCGCAGGTATCGTGATTCTCATTGAAATAAGATGAATGAGAAAGCGCGCGCAACAACAGCGATTTGTTTTTAAATTTATATCCTATCTTCTGCTGAAGTTCATTTATATCAGGTTTCATTTTGACCAAACCTTTCGTTAAAGAAATCAAGGCTCCTCTTTGCAAGAGTCTCATATCTCAATTTTTTGTCTCTTATTTTTTCATCGAGCGGCGGAAGAATTCCGAAATTTGCGCCCATCGGCTGGAAATCCGTCACGCTCTCGTTGCTTATATATTTTGAAAGTGCGCCCATCATCGTGAAATCCGGAAGATCAAGCGGTGCCTTGCCCTCAAGTCTGTTCGCCATATTGATTCCCGCAAGGATACCCGACGACGCAGACTCCATATAGCCCTCAACACCCGTTATCTGACCTGCAAAATACAGTCCGTCACGACCCCTGAAAGAAAAATCGCTGTTAAGGTGTCTCGGCGAATCAATAAAGGTGTTGCGGTGCATAACACCGTAACGGACAAATTCCGCATTTTTCAGTGCCGGAATCATCGAGAAAACTCTCTTCTGCTCACCGAATTTAAGATTTGTCTGGAATCCGACAAGGTTATACATCGTTCCGCTTGAGTCCTCACGGCGGAGCTGTAAAACAGCCCACGGACGGTGTCCTGTCCTCGGGTCTCTCAATCCGACGGGCTTCAACGGACCGAAACGCATTGTATCCGCACCTCTTGAAGCCATAACCTCAATCGGCATACAGCCCTCATAAACCCCTTTTTTCTTATCAAAGGAATGAAGCCCTGCCGATTCGGCATTGACAAGCTCGTTATAAAAGTTTTCGTACTCTTCCTTATTCATCGGACAGTTGAGGTAATCGTCCTCACCGCCACGGTCATATCTCGACTGGGTAAATGCACAGGTTTTATCAATGCTCTCATCCGTAACAATCGGAGCCGCCGCATCAAAAAAGCTGAGCGAACCGCCGCAAAGCTCCTTGATTTTTTCGGCAAGAGCATCCGAAGCAAGCGGCCCTGCGGCAATGATAACGTTGCTCTCGGGTATCTCGGTCACCTCACGGCACTCAAGCTCAATAAGAGGATGTGATTTTATCTTTTCCGTTATCATACGGGAAAATTCATCACGGTCAACCGCAAGCGCACCGCCTGCCGGAACACTGCATTTTTTTGCACATTCGACACAGATTGAACCGAGCCTTTCCATCTCCGCCTTAAGCAGACCCGCCGCGGAGCCTACACGCTGAGCCTTGAGCGAATTGGAGCAAACAAGCTCTGCGAGCATATCCGTTTTATGAGCGGGAGAATGCTTTTTCGGCTTCATCTCGGCAATCGTGACGGGAACACCTCTGTTTGCAAGCGTCCACGCCGCCTCAACTCCTGCCAGACCTCCGCCGACAACAAGAACTCTGTTCATTTACCGATCTTCCTTTTTCTTGCTTTTTCTTTCCGCCTTGCGCTCATAGCCGCAGTTTTCGTCAAGGCAAACAATCAGTCCGCCCCTGCGCTTGAACAGTGACTTGCCGCATTTCGGGCAGGTTTCGTCCGTCGGCTTATCCCACGTCATAAAGTCGCAGTTCGGCCAATTTGAACAGCCGTAGAACGGAAATCCCCTCTTCGACTTCTTCTCGATAACCTCACCGCCGCACTTCGGGCATTTTGCGCTTGTCTTGGTAACAAGCGGCTTTGCGTTCTTGCACTCGGGATATCCCGGGCAGGCAAGGAACTTGCCGTATCTGCCGACCTTGACGACCATCATTCTGCCGCACTTTTCGCACGGAATATCGGTCACGTCCTCGTCAAGCTGAATCTTGACGTCCTTCATATCCGCCTTAACCTTTTGAAGATTCTTGTCGAACTCGTCGTAGAACTCGTGAAGCATTGCGATATAGTCTTCCTTGCCCTCACCGACCTCGTCGAGCTTTGTCTCCATTCCGGCGGTAAACTTTGTATTGACAATCTTTGAGAATTTTTCCTTGAGTAGCTTTGTTATAGCCTCGCCCAGCTCCGTCGGATAGAGCTGCTTCTGCTGGCGCTTTACATATTCACGCTTAACTATCGTCGTGATGATTGTCGCATATGTGCTCGGTCTGCCGATTCCGTTTTCTTCAAGGGCTTTGATGAGCGACGCCTCCGTGTAACGTGCCGGCGGCTGAGTGAAATGCTGATTGCCCTTGAGCTCCTTGAGCTTGAGCTTGTCGCCCGTATTAATCTCCGGCAGCTTGCCCTCAGCCTCGGAATCCTCGTCATCCGTGCTCTCCTCGTATAGAACCGTAAATCCGTCGAATTTTATACTGTATCCTGCGGCTGTAAAACGGCAGTATCCGTCCACGCCCTCCGTCACTGCGTCAATCTCCGCCTTAACGGTATTCTGAATGCAGGTTGCCATCAGGCTTGCAACAAAGCGCTTCCAAATGAGCGTATAGAGTTTATACTGATCGGAGGTAAGGCTTCCTCTCACCTTATCGGGAGTGAGTGCCGGGTTGGTCGGGCGAATCGCCTCGTGACCGTCCTGAGCATTGCTTCTCGATTTAAAATATCTCGGCTTGTCGGGGAGATATTTGTCGCCGTAGGTCTCACGGATAAAGATGTTTGTTGCGGCTCTTGCCTCCTCCGAGATTCTCAGGGAGTCCGTTCTCATATATGTTATAAGACCCGTTGTGCCGATTCCGGCGATATCAACACCCTCGTAAAGCTCCTGAGCGGTTCGCATTGTACGCTGAGCCTGGAAGCCCATACGGCGTGACGCCTCCTGCTGGAGTGTTGAGGTAATAAACGGCGGCGCGGGATTCTTCTTTCTTGTGCCTTTCTTGACGGAGGTAACGCTGTACTTTGCATTGTCAAGTCTTGCAAGATATGCATCCGCCTGCTCCTTATTCGTGATCTTAACCTTGCCCGTCTCGTCGCCGTAGAAGGATGCCGAAAAGCTCTTCCTGCTCGGGGCGGTAAACTTTGCATCAAGAGTCCAATACTCCTCCGGGTTGAATGCTCTGATCTCGTTCTCACGGTCGACTATGAGCCTTACCGCAACTGACTGAACACGGCCTGCGGAAAGACCGCGGCGGATCTTCTGAGAGATGAACGGGCTGAGCTTGTAACCGACAAGGCGGTCAAGGATTCTTCTTGCCTGCTGAGCATTGACAAGATTCATATCAATCGAACGTGGATTTTTCATTCCGTTCTCTATACCGGTTTTCGTGATTTCATTGAAAGTGATTCTGTTCGGCTCGTTCATATCGAGTCCGAGCAGTGTGGCAAGGTGCCACGAGATCGCCTCTCCCTCACGGTCGGGGTCGGTTGCGAGATAAACGCCGTCGGACTCGGCAACCATATTTTTAAGCTCTTTGACAAGCTTCTCCTTGCCCTTTATAACGGCATATTTCGGGGCAAAATCCTTCTTGACATCGACGCTCAGCTTTGCCGCCGGGAGGTCGCGGACGTGACCCATCGAGGCGGTTACATTGTAGCCGTCGCCGAGATATTTTTTAACTGTCTTAACCTTTGTGGGTGACTCCACTATTACCAATTTGGACATAAATGCATCATCCTATTTGAGTTATTATTTTATAATTTTTACCTGCAAGCGGTTCTATCACTCCGAGCAATTCAAGCTCCGTCATGGCGGACATAAATTCCACGGCACTGAGACCCGTTGAGAGTATCAGCTCATCCGCCTGCATTATTTCCTTGTTGAAAGCGTCGCAGACAAGTCTCGCCTTGTCGCTTATTTTTTGAGAGACGATCGGCTTTTCAAAGGTCTGTGCCTTTTTTGGAGCAGACTTTGACCTCTGCGCCTCCGTTTTCAGTGTTGTTTCGATCCTGTCGATATCGAGCAAATCGGGAAATCTCTCTGCATATTCCTCAAGCACATCCATCGCATTGAACACAGGCTTTGCGCCCTCACGCAGGAGTCTGTTCGTGCCCATATTCATACTTGAAGTTATATCACCGGGGACTGCAAAAATATCCCTGCCCTGTTCAATGGCATGATTGACAGTTCTCAGCGATCCGCTTCTTTCGTTCGCTTCAATAACGACCGTTCCGTAAGAAAGTCCCGAAATTATTCGGTTTCTGAACGGGAAATTTCTGCCGAGAGCCGGGGTGTACGGCGGATATTCCGTAATCAATGCGCCGTGACCCGCAATCTCACGCCTGAGCGGTTCGTTCTCGGGCAAATAGTTCGCACCGAATCCGCAGCCGAGCACCGCAACGGTATTTGCCCCTGCGTCGAATGCACCGTCATGAGCGGCGCTGTCAATACCTCTCGCCGCACCGCTGACTATCAGCGCACCCGACCTGCTCAGCGAAGCCGAAAGTGCCCTTGCGATTCTCAATCCGATATCGCTTGCCTCTCTTGCTCCGACGATCGCAATTGAAATCTTGTTTTTCAAACAGTCTAAATTTCCACGCACATAAAGCACCAGCGGTAAATTAGGCAGTTTGAAAAGCATAGACGGATAATCCCTGTCGTCGGGAGTGACGATTTTGATCTTATATTTCTCACACTCGGCGATAATACGTTCAGCATTATCAAGCCCCGTGCTTTTTAGCTTGTTTATTTGTCCACGGGTAAATATTCCCGAAATTCTCCACTCATATTCACCTGCAAAGTACAAAGCCTCGGCTTTGCCGAAATATGAGATTATCTCGTCGGATTTGACGCTTGAAGAAACCCCGAGAGCGTCCTGCGCCCATACCCAATAGAGCTTGTCATTCATTCTCTCACCATTTCCCAGATAAGTATCGCCGCCGCAGTTGCGGCATTAAGCGATTCCGCTCTGCCGCCCATCGGAATCGTTACCCGCATACGGCAGGCTTCCATCGTCTTTTCGGTCACACCGTTTCCCTCATTGCCGACAACGCAGACGATCCCTCCGTCGGTGCCGATGTCGGTAATTTTCACGCTGTTCCTGTCGGGCGTCGAAGCAAGGGTCATCATTCCCTTTCCGTCCGCCTCGGCGATAACCTCGGCGGCACTCTCCGCAGTTACAATATTAAGTCTCAATGCGGAGCCCATCGACGCTCTGAGTGCTTTCGGGTTATAAATATCACATCCGCCGCAGACGATAAGCCCGTCAATTCCGAGTGCCTCTGCGGTTCTGCTTATTGCCCCGAGATTTGAGGGATCCTGGACATTTTCGAGCATCAGGTATTTTCCTTCGGATTTAAGGCTCGCACAGTCCGACCGTTTCGGAGTTCTGCAAACGGCAAAAATTCCCTGCGGATTCTGCGTATCCGAGAGCTTTGCAGCCACCTCGTCGGAGATTTCATATACCTCCTCCGAAGCGTTTACAATGCTTTTGCAGCGGTCGCCGTACTTCCGACGAGCCGTTTTGCTGAGAAAAGTGCGAAAAATCTTAATCCCGTTTTCGGCGGCGTCCGAGCAGAGCCTTGCTCCCTCAAGGAAGAACATTCCGCTCTCACGGCGGGTCTTTGAGCTGTCACGCACAGCGACTGCGGATCTTATTTTTTCATTGTTTTTTGACGTCAGAAAATCCAAACTCTCGACCCCTTTCGTTCGGTATACCCGCTCAAAATGCACGGCAAACAGGTGCCGTTAAAAAGACAAATTCACGCCCCCTCAATAAAAAGGGGCGTGATAATTATTTATTTAAGAGCTGCCTTAGCCTTCTCTGTGAGAGCTGTGAAAGCAGCAGGATCGGCGATTGCGATCTCTGAAAGCATCTTTCTGTTAAGTGTGATGCCTGCCTTGTTGAGACCGTTCATAAATGTTGAATAGTTCATTCCGTTGAGCTTACAAGCTGCGGAAATTCTTGTGATCCAAAGGCGGCGGAAATCTCTCTTCTTCTGCTTACGTCCTACATAAGCATACTGACCTGATTTCATAACTGCCTGCTTAGCTGTCTTGAAAAGACTGGACTTTGAGCCGTAGTAGCCCTTAGCCATCTTCATTACTTTATTTCTTCTCTTACGAGACATGGTAGCGCCTTTAATACGAGCCATGGTAAGTTACCTCCAATTTTAAATTTAAACGATCTGAATTATTTGTACGGGATCAAACGCTTGATCTGCTTAACATTTGTTGTATCGGCAACAACTGTCTGGCGGAGACCTCTCTTACGCTTGGTTGTCTTTTTGTTGAGGATGTGAGACTTGTTAGCGTGTCCACGGATCGGCTTACCGTTCTTAGACATCTTAAAGCGCTTCTTTGCACCGCTGTGAGTTTTAATTTTAGGCATGGTTTTTTCCTCCTTATGAATTACTTGGATGATTTGGCTGCGATAAACATCAGCATCGAACGTCCCTCAAGCTTAGCCGGCTTTTCAACCGTGCCGTATTCACTGACGGCCTCGGCGAATTTGCTCATGGTGACAAGTCCGTTTTCGGGATGAGCCATTTCACGGCCTCTGAAACGGATTGAAACCTTAACTCGGTTGCCGCCTTTAAGGAACTTGATGGCTTGGTTAGCCTTTGTCTCAAAATCGTGCGTATCAATGTTGAGCGACAGACGAACCTCTTTGATCTCAATAACTCTCTGGTTCTTTTTAGCTTCTTTTTCACGCTTTGCCTGTTCAAAGCGATACTTACCGTAATCCATGATCTTACAGACAGGCGGCTTGGCCTGCGGAGCGATCTTTACAAGGTCTGTGTTCTTTTCATCTGCGAGACGCATAGCCTCTGCGATCGGCATAATGCCGAGCTGAGTTCCGTCCGAGTCAATCACTCTGACTTCTTTGTCACGGATCTCCTCGTTGATTTGAGTTTCTTTCGTAGCGATGTTCAAGCACCTCCAAATGCTCAATAATAAAATCAAAGCACGGATGGGAACGAACCTATCCGTGCGCATAAATCTACCAAGAAAAAATCCTGCAAATTATTGACCGCACGGACGAAACCGTTAAGGTGGGAACGAACCATTCCACTTTGTTGTGTGAGTATTTTATCACCCTATCCGCCTTTTGTCAATAGTTTTTTACTTTTTTATTCCCGAATATTATCATTTTGTAAATTTTGCAGTTCATAATTGAATTTCATTTTGATCCGTGTTACTATTATTATATAACAGAATAAGGAGGGATTCCCTTGTCAAAAGAAAATGATAAATTCTCAGCAACCGAAGCCCTACCCCAAAATGCAGAAAACGATTCAACAAATATTCACGATAAGAAGAATTTTGGTTTTGGTACAGCAAAAATAATCGTTGCCATTTTCCTGCTTCTTGTTCTCGTGACCGGATGCTTTATTACAACCGCAACTCTTAAGATCTCCGTCAGGCTCGGCGAAGCCGAAGAATGCGTTCGTGAAAACCGAGGCAGTGATGCGCTCAATCTTTGCTTTGAGGCATTTGACACTGAAAAGAATCCAAACAAAGCCCTGAGACATGTACTTACAGATATCAGCCCTTACATCCCCGATTGGAGACGGGGTATGGTCAAGAAACGAGCAAAGCAGATCATTATCGAAGCATATGTCCACGAAAAATCAAAGCCGCCTTACAACTGCGCCGATTTTATGAAGCTTATGGAAGAATACAGCAGCTCGCACTACGGAAACACCGACTTTAAAGAGATTTATGATGAGATCAAGGCGCTCAACGCCCTGTCGCAGGAAATTGAAAATTGCCTTCACGGTTTTCACAGTTATACTCAAGCGATTGATCCGGATATTTCTATCCGCATTTCAGCCGAAGATCACGCCGAGATTTTTAAATATCTCGATTCTGTCCCCGCTGAAACAAAGGAACAGCAGAGCATTGTTGAATTTTACAGACTGGATGTCGATTATTGGACCTGCAAGGATAATAATGACGCAGTTGCCGCTATTGAAAATGTGTCATTTTGTAAATTTTGCAGTTCATAATTGAATTTCGCATCGGTTTGTGTTATTATTGTTATTATTACATTACAAATAAGGAGGAATCCACTTGGCGGAAGACAAAGAAAAATCCATGACGGATGAGACCCTGCCGAAAGAGCCCGAAGAGAAAAAGGAGGGCTGGGACTGGGACGCAGCCGTTCCGCAAACAGATACAAGCAACATCTCCTTTGATGATTTGCAGACGGCGGAGGTTAACCTCTCCGAATCCGTTGAAGAAGAAAAAGCCGAAGATGAAAAGAAAGAGGAAGAGCCTGAAGACGTTGAGGAAAAATCGGACGACGACGGACTTTGCATCGTATGCGGAAAGCCCCGAGGCAACAGCCCGAGCGATCTTTATTGCAATGAGTGCCGTGCAAAGTTCCTGCGCACGAACTACGGCGTTGGGCACATTATCCTTGCATTTGTTATGGTTATCGTTGCCGCTCTCGGCTATTTCGTATGCACATCGACCGTAACGGTTTCAAGCAAGCTCTATAAAGCCGAGCAGTGCGTTTCCGAAAGAAGATACAACGACGCCGTAAATCTTTGCAGTGAGATTCTCGACGCAACGGATAAGCTCAACAGCGGCGTTAACTCCGTTATCAAGGGTGTAAATTCCAATGCACAGAGCCTTGACTGGTTCACCGAAGGCAAGGAAGCGACAGAGCTCATTCTCAGAGCATACGCCAATTCGATCACGATCGACCAGAGCACAAGATCTCAGTTTACAAGTCTTGTCGACAACTATGTAAGCAACGGTCTGTACGACCTCAATCAGAATCCCGAGATTAAAAAGCTCTATGATCTTCTCAAGGATGTTGACAAAACGGATACTGCGCTTGTTGACGGACTTAACAAGTACATCACTCAAAAGGATGACGGCAGCTACGATGTCAAATATAATGAGGCAATGAAATACCTCGATTCATATAAAACAACGAGCTCAATTCAGACGAGCCGTGTTGATTTTTACAGATTCCTCGTTGCATATTATGCCGAAAAGGACAGCAAAACTCTCCTCGGATTTATTGATCAGGCATACAAGGACGCAGGCGAATACAACTACCTGTACTCGCAGATGTACCTTTCGCTTGCATGGCAGTACAAGGACTATGACAAGGTTCTTGAAATTGCAAAGGAAGCAACCGCATTCAACCTCAACGACACATCGGCTTACTACTACACCGTAAGGGTATATGTTGAAAAGGGCGATCTCAGCACCGCTGACAAGATGTGCGAAAAGATGCGTGAATCCAATCCTGACGGACTTGATTATTACAGCACAAAGGCTGAAATCCTCCGCCGACAGAACAAACTCGACGAAGCGATCGAAATATGCCGCAAAGGTATTGTTGCCGGATCGGATTCGGAGATTTACCGTCAGCAGGCGATCGCATACCTCCTCAAGAGCGACAAGGAAAATGCGCTTGAGGCGATCAAACAGTCATATGAGCTTGCAACCCAGGAGTCTGAAAACGGAATATCCATTCAAACGGCAAATACCGTTGCGCTTATTTGCTTCATCTGCAACGACACAAAGACTTATGAAGAAATCGAAGCTATGTTCAAGCAGAGCAATATGGAGTTCAGCGACTCGGTTAAGAAATGTATCAAGGGCGACATCACATTTGAAGATATCTTTATGAAAGGATCGGGTGAGATATCATGACAGCTATCTATGTAATCACAAAGTATATTACCGTCATCGGCACGATCCTTAAGGGTTTCTGGGAGCATCTTTTCTGCCGTATTCTCGGCGTTCCCGTTTCCGATGCACGCTATCTTCAGGCGACAGAGCTTTGCGGTCACGTTGAACACGATTTTACAAAAACCAAGGCGGTAACGTTTTTCCTCAACTACCTCCCCGGTATGATGAACCGCCTGTTCGGGTACGGAATGGTGATCGGCGGCTATCTCGGACTTTTCTATCTCAGAGCAAGCACCGCCACAATCGCATTCTGGTTCTACGTTGTGTTCTACTACCTCGGAGTTTCCCTCCTTTGCAATAACGCTCCCCTCTTTGAGGATGCGCTCAACAACTGGGATCTCCTTTACGGTAAGGGACGCAAGGCGAACATCTTCGCTAAAATATTCGCTTTTATTCCGTCGGTATACTTCATCGTATCCGCATGGCTTGAAAAGAACGGGCTCAGCCTTGTTATCTGGATTGCACTGACACTCGTTGGAATATTTGTAATTTAAATCTGCATAAAAATTATGACCTCACGGTTTTCGTGGGGTCATTTTTATAGATGAATATCAAGGCAATAAGGCGACAGCCGAGCTTTTTATTACATCATATGTAATAATTTAACAATATTATATCAAAATGTGTTCTAATTGTCAATAACAACGTATGTAATATTGGAGGCAATTATGACACTTTATTCTGATATATTAAAAGAACTCAGGCGCGACAAGGGATTGACGCAGGCAGATATTGCAAAACACTTCGGCATCAGCCAAACAATGTATTCAATGTACGAAAGCGGTCGGAGAACGATGAAAATCGAAATGCTCTGTGAACTTGCAGATATTCTCGAAACATCGACGGATTATATCCTCGGGAGAACCGACCGGCAAAAGCCGTACCCGAAACGGTGATTTTCACGCTTAGAGTATCGTAATTGCATAAGCTCTGTAAGGTTAAAAGTCCATCAAACCTATCTTTACTCCATAATTAATAAAGCCCGTATTTGTCGCCATTGAGAGCAAATACGGTTTTTTATTTCCGGCATTGATAAGAAAGTGCAGTTTTTCCATATTGTCATTATCTCTTGACTTTTTTGGGAAAATATGATAAATTATAAACAATTTAAGAGAGCATAAATCCACAATTCCGCAGTTTTTTTGCGGTATTTCATTAAAGGGTGAATAAAACTGTGAAAAACAATATTTTCAAAAAACTCATAAGCCTTATGCTTTGTCTTTGCATTATGGCGTTTTATACCGTCATCGGCTTTGCAAAGAATAAAGATAACGCCGACTCTCCCTTCATCTATGTACATGGTATGTGCGGCTGGGGTGAAGGCTCTCCGCAGGAGGAAAAAAGACCGTATTGGGGCACTCAGCCGGAAAATAATGTAATGAATTATCTCCGGTCGCAGGGATATACCGTGTATAACCCACCGGTCGGCGGTTACAGCAGTGCATGGGACAGAGCTTGCGAGCTTTTTGCACAGCTTACAGGAACTGTTGTTGACTACGGTGCCGCACACTCAAAGGAATGCGGCCACGAAAGATACGGAAGAGATTATACGAGCAGAGCAACCATGGGAAAAGCGTGGGATCTCGAAAGTCCGTTGAATTTTGTCGGTCACTCCTTCGGAGGCGAAACAATACGCCTTTTAGCTTCGCTTCTTGCCTATGGCGACGAAACGGAAATGAAAGCGGACCAAAAAAACTGTTCGGAGCTTTTCAAGGGCGGTCATGAGAAGGGTATCCGTTCAATTACAACTATTTCCTCTCCTCATAACGGATCAACCGCATCAAACTATGTTGCCGATACCTACATTCCGGCTTTTCTTATGATATTTATGCTCCATGCAAAGTGCGTTTCCGGAAAGTCGGCAAATGACCTTATGCTTGATCAGTGGGGAATTTCCAAAGACCCGACAAGCGGAGAAAAAGCAAAGCTCAACCCCTTTGCGTGCATTAAAATTGCGCTTTCAAACGACCACTGCGGCTATGACCTTACCGTTCAGGGAGCTGAAAAGCTCAATAAAAAGATAAAAACAGTTAAATCAGCTTACTATTTTTCATACAGCGCTTGCATAACAGAAAATACAAAATTCGGTTATACTAAGCTCAATAAGGACTACGATGTTTTTTCTCCTTTCAAGATTTCTTCTCCTCTGATTTCTTCTTCGGTCAATATGTTCATCGGAGGAAAATACATTGATAAGTCATGGGGCGCAAACGACGGAATCGTTCCCCTCAAAAGTGCCCTTTATCCTCTCAATGAAGATCACGTTACATATGATAACTCAAGAAGTATAATTCCCGGCGTTTGGTATGTTATGCCGACGATTTACGGTGCCGATCACTATGACTTCTGCAATGCCGCAGACGAAAAGGCGTTCGGTTCACGTCAAGGCTTCTTTGATTTCTATACCGATCTCTCCGAGCTTATCTGCAACATCTGAATTCAAATAATCAGTTTAAAAAATATATGTCATCACCCCGGTTACAAGCGTAATCGGGGTGATTTACTGTTTTGGCTTCGCTGTATTTTCGAATCTATGTTTTGCGCAATTATTCCCTATGCCACTTTACTCCCTGAGCGGTATCCTCAAGGACGATGCCCTTGGCTTTCAGCTCGTCACGGATACGGTCTGCCTCAGCCCAATTTCTGTCCTTACGCGCCTGTGTTCTCTGCTCAATAAGAGCTTCAATCTCGTCGTCAATACTTTCCTTCTTACGGTCATAAACAAGACCGAGGACGTCTGCAAGCTCGTCGAAAACCTTTATTGCCTCTTCAACCGAGCCTTTGTTTGCATTTGCGGCGATGACGTTTGAGTTGATGTCTCGTACAAGCTCAAACAGAGCGGCAATTGCGTCAGCAGTGTTGAGGTCATCGCTCATAGCGTCGATAAACTGCCGACGGCGCTTGTCAAACATTGTGAGAAGCTCGTCGCTTACCGCGCCGTCCCCTGCCTTTTCAAGTGCAAAATCAAGGCCGTCACGACAGTTATAAAGACGAGCAAGAGAGGCCTTGCACTGCTCAATAATATCCGTACTGTAATTGATCGGACTTCTGTACTGTGAAGAAATCATAAGGAAACGGATCGGCTCATAGCCGTATTTCTCCGCAACATCCCTTACTGTGAAGAAATTGCCGAGAGACTTTGACATTTTAACATTGTCAACATTGATGTAGCCGTTGTGCATCCAGTAGTGAGCGAACGGAACGCCGTTGCAGCACTCGCTCTGTGCAATTTCGTTCTCGTGGTGCGGGAAGATGAGATCCTGTCCGCCGCAGTGAATATCAATCGTTTTGCCGAGGTAACGTCTTACCATTGCCGAACACTCAATATGCCAGCCCGGTCTGCCGTGACCCCACGGAGAATCCCAGTACGGCTCGCCCGGCTTTGCACTCTTCCAAAGTGCAAAATCCATCGGCTCTTTCTTGACCTCACCGACCATAATTCTTGCGCCTGCCTCAAGATCCTCAAGAGGCTGATGAGAGAGCTTGCCGTACTCCTTGAACTTTGAGGGGCTGAAATAAACATCGCCGTTAACCGCATAGGCGTATCCCTTGTCAATAAGGGTTGAAACAATGTCAATGATCTCGTCAATATTCTCTGTTGCCTTGGGATGAACCGTTGCTTCACGCACATTCATACCCTTGACATCCTTCCAAAACTCCTCGATGTATTTCTCGCTGACTTCCTTGTAGGTTAAGCCCTCTTCGTTTGCACGCTTGATAATTTTATCGTCAATATCCGTAAAGTTTTGAACAAATCTTACATCATAACCGATATATTCAAGGAAACGGCGAAGAACGTCAAAAACGCAGAGCGGTCTTGCGTTGCCGATATGAATAAAATTGTATACGGTCGGACCGCAGGCATAGATTTTGACCTTGCCCTCCTCAATCGGTTTAAACTCTTCCTTTTTTCTTGTGAGAGTGTTGAAAATCTTCATTTATTTGTCCTCCAGTTTCTTTTTTAGCTTTTCAATTTCGCCCTGCAGTCTACAAAGCTCCTGAGATACGGGATCGGGAATATGAATCTGGTCAAGATCCTGAATCCTTTCTCCGTCCCTTCGAACAACTCTTGCCGGAACTCCGACAGCCGTTGAATTTTTCGGGATTTTTTCAAGCACAACCGCACCTGCGGCAATTTTCGTATTGTCGCCGACCGTTACAGGACCGAGAACCTTTGCACCTGCGCCGATCATAACGTTGTTGCCGATTGTCGGGTGGCGCTTACCGATGTCCTTACCCGTGCCGCCGAGCGTCACGCCCTGATAGACCGTGACATCGTCACCGATGACCGTTGTCTCGCCGATGACGGTGCCCGTGCCGTGATCTATAAAAAATCTTCTGCCGATCTGTGCACCCGGGTGAATTTCAATTCCCGTTCTGCGCACACAGTGTTGGGAGATCATTCTTGCAATAAAAAACATATTGTGATTATAAAGCCAGTGCGCTTTCCTGTGACTTCGAATTGCCTTGAATCCGGGATAAAGCAGCATAACCTCAATCGCCGAGGTTGCGGCAGGATCCCTTTCACAGAAGCACCTTATATCCTCTTTCATTCGATCAAACAATAAAAAATCTCCTTTCAAGTCCGTTCGGAGCCTAAATTAAAAGCCTCCGCCGCACATAATGCGACAGAGGCGGTTTTTCCGCGGTTCCACTCCGACTTATAACTTTCAGTCCTGTAACGGGGACGACCGCACAGAGATACTTGCCTATGCTTTCCCTCTGTGTGCTGGCGGGTGCATTTCATCCGAACGTTCACAAGAGGCTTTCACCGTTATGCCTCATTCTCTGCTGTGTCCGTTTCGGGTTACTTCTCCCGATAAACGCATTTCCGTGTGTCATTATATCATAAATTAAAAATAAATCAATATCTTTTTAGAAATTGCCACCGTTCCAGCCCCACATTTCGACCTCTTCATACTTAATATACACATTTGAAGCGTCAATATTGAGAACCTCGCCAAAAATTTCACAGATTCTTGCCGTCAGTTTATTCGACTGGGAGTAATCTATTCTGCCGAAAACCTTGACCTCAACATAAGCGATCGGATTTGAATTGTCGCCCTGAAACCAGAGACGGCATTTGTCCTCAAAGCTGAGCATAAGCCAATGCTCACTCTTACCGGAGAGAATTGAAATTGCTTCTCCGAGCTTTGATTTGAGCACAAGCTCCTTCTCGGGAGAAAGCGCAACATTTGTTTTTGTCGAAATCATCGGCATAAAAATCATCCTTTCATCATTGATTTGATTTTATTTCTTATGAGCTTCTCGCTATTGTCGGCGTCGCTGATATCAAGAACAGCCTTTTTTCATCGGGCACATATCCGTGCCTTCACGGTTGATTATATGATCCACTCTTTTATCATATGTAAAACCGATGTTTTTATCATTAAGATATGCAACTGCATACTTGCCTGTTACCTGCGCATAGGTTTCTGTCACATCATTTTCTCAAGAAGCATTGCCGCCTTGCCGATAACACGTTCGGCAGACGACGCACCGTCGAAAAATTCGTGATCGTAGTCAATCTTTTTTGACCCTTTTCATTATTCCGCTTCTGACCTTTTCAGATTCAATACCTGTATTTTACAGCAAAAATGCAGATTTTTCAACCTCATGGCGAATATAAGGTATATTTTTCTTGAAATTCAATTTAGCTTATGTTATCATAGGTTTATTGACTAACGAACAGAGGGATAATATGGTTGCGGAAAAAGAGAAAACCGAAAAGGCACAGAAGCCCGTCAAAAAAATTGAAAAATTAATATGGTTCATTGCCTCCGCCGTCATTGCAGCAGGAGGTGCGATCTGTCACACGAACGGGATTAAATTCAACATTTGGGTGAGCGTTATTTATTCGGCATTGCTGCTGTTCACTATCGTTATGGCGGCTCAGCGCACAAGCATTGAGCGGTTCGGCTATGCGGATGATGAAAGCAGTCCAAACAAAACAAAATACGTCCTGACCTCCGTGCTTTATTACATATTTATTTTTATCGCCGTTATTTACGCATTCCTTGCGCTCTGGGTATCGGGCGTTTTCTCAATATGAATCTTATAAAAATTTAACCCGCCGTTTGGCGGGATTTTGTTTTATCGGGAACATTATTAAGGTGTGCACTGCATTTTGCACGGTGTGTTCTCAATAATACCGCATAACCGCAACCACCTTGCCGAGGATTTCACACTCGTCGACAATGATCGGCTCATAGGTATCGTTTTCGGGCTGAAGACGGTAATGACCGTTCTCCTTATAAAATGTTTTACAGGTTGCCTCATCGTCGATAAGGGCAATTACGATTTCGCCGTTCCTTGCGAATGGCGTTTTCTCGACAATAACAAGGTCTCCGTCAAGAATGCCTGCATTTATCATACTCTCGCCCCTGATGTGCAGACCGAAGAGAGGTTTATCCCTTGTGACCGTGCCGGTATACGGAAAATATCCCTCAATTTCCTCAACAGCAAGGATCGGCGCTCCTGCGGTAACCGTGCCGAGGATCGGAACCTGAGTGACATTCTCCGCCTGTCCCATAATTCTGATTGAACGCTTGAGAAGCGGGTCACGCTGAATATAGCCCGCCTCCTCAAGAGCGTCGAGATTCGACTGAACGGACGACGTGGATCTCAGACCGACTGCCGCACCGATTTCACGAACCGACGGCGGGATTCCGTCCGCACTGCGCTGAACAAGAAAATCGTATATTTTACGCTGAGTTTCATTAATAGACATATGCTCAACCTCTTTTCATTCTTACTACACAGGTATTATAACACAAACGTTCGAAAAAAGCAAACATTTGTTTGGCAAAAAATATAAAAAATTTCTCTTTATTTTTTTGAATTTTTGTGCTACAATTATATAAATAAATAGTTTTGAGGTCGAATATGGTTAATTTTTGCAAAAAAACGGCATTCTTTATGCTTATCCTTATATTATCTGTTACAATCCTTGCGCCCTGCGTCTCGGCACTCGACTCAGTCGAGGCCGTAAAGAGCCTATCCGACGGCGGAGAAAAAATAATCTGCATCGCTCACAGAGGCGATTGGCACAGCTTTCCCGAAAATTCCGCGGAGGCGGTCAATGCCGCACTGGAGTACGATGCGGTTTCCGTTGACGTAAAGCTCAGCTCGGACGGGATTCCCGTTCTTATGGCGGACGAGACAGTCGACAGAATGTGCGTCGATTCCGACAGCAAACCCATCAGCGGCACAGTATCCTCGTTCACTTTTGCCCAGCTCGGTGAAATGTACCTGCGTGAGGACAACGGCGGCACGAATAAGAGCAAAACCGACTGCCGTATTCCCGAGCTTAAAAAGATCTTTGAAGTCTCTGACGGTAAAACCGCAATTGTTGTCAATGTCAGCGAGAGCGATTTTAAGACGATTTATGATTACGTAAAAGCTCTCGGCAAGCTCGATGAGACCGTTTTCAGGATAAATGCAAAGGCGAAAAAAATCGTTGAACTGACAAAAGATCTTGATGGAATAAAAGTTTTGGGGAACTATCAGGGCAACATTATTTTCCTTGCCACATCCGCAGTTAAAGAATGTTTTTCAAACGGTATTTATACAATAGAAATGGGAAGCACCAACGGAAACGGTGTTCTCTACGGCAATTTTCTACTGAAACGTTTTGTCGGAAACAAGCGTGCTATGGTCTCGATGGTAAACGGCAGATGCGGCAAAAGAACGGACAATGAAACAGGCTGGGATGATCTTATCTCCCGTGGTTACAGCGCTATCGAGACGGATTTCCCCGCAGAACTGACCGAATATATTAGAAAAACGAATTCTGCGGCAATTGATCTTGAAAAATTCATCGATCTCTATAACGGAATTGACCTCACGCCGTACAATACCGAAAGCGAAAAAGCATTTTCCTCTGCCCTGTCGGAAGCAAAGTCTCTCCTCGGCACTCCGTGCTCATTTTCCGAAATAGCGGATGCACGCTCCGCTCTGCAATCGGCTCACGATTCGCTGACTGTCGGAGAAAAAAAGAACGTTACGCTAAAATTCAAATTTACTCCGGGCAGGATAATCACCGTCGTCCTTTGCGGTGCGGCGTTCACCGTCGGAACACTTTATCTCATAAGCAAAAAGAAAGAAAACTGATTTACCGTCCGGAAGGTGACGGTCTAAATAGGAGGGATAAAATTGGATATCAAAGAAAAAATTCGGATTCCGAGGGCGGACTACCCCGAACAGGTCGGCATATCTTCTAAGGCAATATCCGAGCTGATTCGGGATTTCAAGGAACACAACATTGAAGTCCACAGTATAATGATCATAAGAGACGGCAAGGTCGCTTATGAGACCTGGGCGGCACCCTATGCGCCCGAATATCCCCATATGATGTACTCCGTCAGCAAGAGCTTCACCTCGACTGCGGTGGGATTTGCAATTGATGAGGGACTGATGACGCTTGATACAAGGCTCATTGACATCTTCCCCGAGTACAGACCAAAGGAGAACGACCCGAATCTTGAAAAGCTGAATGTCCACCATCTTCTCTCAATGCAGTCGGGCAAAAATGTCAGCGTTTTCTCCGATAAGGGTAAGAATCACTGGATCAAGGATTACTTTGATGCCTCTTGGAAATTCAGCCCCGGTGACGGTCACTGGCAGTACATAAGCGAAAATCAGTATATGCTCTGCGCTATGCTGACGAGGATAACGGGAATGTCCGTTGTTGAATATCTGACGCCGAGACTGTTTGAGCCACTCGGAATTGACGTCCCTTTCTGGGAACACGACGTTGACGGAATTGAAGCCGGAGGCTGGGGTCTTTATCTAAAAACCGAGGATCTTGCAAAATTTATGTACTGCTATCAGCAGCACGGAAAGTTTAACGGCAAGCAGGTTATTCCCGAAAAATGGACCTATCTTGCGCAAAGGCAGCAGGCGAACAACTCACCGTTTACCAATGTAATTGACAGTCAGTGCGGCTATGGCTACTGCTTCTGGCGTTGCGGCGGAATCAATGGCTACCGTGCGGACGGAATGTTCTCACAGTTCGGAATAGTCTCTAACGATGACGACATTGTTTACGTTATGACAGCCGGTGAAATCAATGAACAAAAAACACGAGACTGCATTTGGCGGCATTTCAACGACTTTATAATTGAAAACGACAGTGAGCCGACTCCCGAAGTCAAGCCGGAGCTGGAGGCTCTCCCCGACGATCTTGCCGCCGAGGAGCGCAGTCCTCTTGAGGGAAAAATCGAGGGTAAAGAAATCTATCTTCAAAAAAATCCGATTCTTAATGCCGCAGGCTTCCCGCTCAGTATGCTTCCGATTCCGATCGTCTATATGTCGGGTGACCGTGCAGGCAATATTGACAATGTGGTCTTCGCTTTCGGTGAGGACACCTGCACAATGACGTGGGACGAGGGTGACGAGCACAACACGATTGTCTGCGGAATGGACGGTAAAGCTCGAACAAGTCCGATTACACTTGCAGGTATGAATTTCACGGCATTTTCGACCGCCGCATGGATCAAGGAGAACACCCTTGAGGTTCATATGAGGCCTATCGGCGGAATATGTATGAGAAAAATTAAATTCAGCTTTGACGGACACAGAGTCAAGTTATACCCATCAAGCCAAATGTCGATGACGGCGATGGCAAAATCGCTTGCGCTTGATGTTGATTCATTCTTCCCGTCGATTCTGCACAATTTCGGGCTGGTCGCATTCGATCAGCTTCCCGCAATAATCGATGCACCGATATTCGGAAGAATAGAAAACTAAGTAAAAATATAGTTGAGACAATTTTGATTCGAGGTGACATTTATATGGACGATAAATTGTATTTTGTGATTTTCGGTATAATTCTTGCAATTATGGCGGTTGTTATTCCGTTCTTTTTGAAAGCGGAAACTCCTAAGCCCTGCAAAAAATCACTTATACTTAAACAGACCTGTTCAACGATTTTTCTTGCGAATGCGCTTATCGCAGGACTGATCGGCGACTTCACGAGATATGCCGCATTGATGTTTATAGGTCTTTGCTTCTCGTGGCTCGGAGATTACCTCCTCCACGTCAACCCCGGTCAAGGATTTTTTGTTGCGGGTCTTTCATCGTTCCTTGTAGGACACATTTTTTACACTGCGGCGTACTGCAAGGCATTCAGAGTTCTTTTTCCGTGGGTGTCAATTGTCACCGTGCCTAAAGTAATTGCTTACATACTCATTCTTGCAGCGGCAATGCTTTGCGCGCTGTTTGTTGAAAAAATCTCTCTCGGAAAAATGTTCGTCCCCTGCTTCCTTTACGCCGCAACAATTACTGCAATGGCAGTTGAGGCGTTTTCACTCGCCATTACAATTATGACTACATCAAGTAATGTCAAGGATCCGATATTTACCGGAATTATGCTTATGCTCGGAGCGGCGCTTTTTGTAATCTCCGACTACACACTTTCGATTTTGACATTCAAAAAAGGAGTTGAAAAGCACGGGGCATTACGTCAGGTAAATATTTGGACATATTTCTATGCTCAGCTCTTCCTCGGCGTTTCGATTTATTTCATTTCAACCTGATATCACAATGTAACCGAATAAAGCAAAAGCTGCCTCGATTTCAAACTAACCGAGGCAGTTTTTTACTGTTCCATTTGTTTGCCGATGAATGAAGCGGCAACCTGTGCCAGCTTCGTTTCCGTCGGTGAAATTTTCGATCCGTCGCTCCAAAGAAACACCACGGCGCCGAGAATATCGCCGTTGCCGATTATCGGCATTGCGATCGACGCTCCGTAATCAATGCCCTCGATTGGGTACATTTGCCTGTCACGATCGCCCGTGTAAAGCTGTCTTGATTCCATCACGTCCTCAAGCTCCTTACTAATCCTTTTTTCGAGAAAATCCTTCTTTGAAACACCTGCGCAGGAGATCACGTGGTCACGGTCGCAAATGAGTACGGGCGTTGTCACATTGCGGTACAGAACGTCGGCAAAATGCTCCGTCACATCGGAAATTTCACTTATCGGCGAGTATTTTTTAAATATAACGCCGCCCTCCGTGTCCGTAAAAATTTCCAGCGGAGCGCCCTCCTTGATATGCATTGTGCGGCGGATCTCTTTCGGAATAACCACACGGCCGAGATCGTCGATTCGTCTAACAATTCCGGTTGCTTTCATATATTATTCTCCTCTTTGATGACCGCTGATCGGTCTTTTTTTCGTTTGCAAAAATAGTGTTCGCCGCTTTTTATTTTTTATGCGGCAGTAATTGCAAAAAAGATGCTCAAGAGTTATAATATAGAAAAAGATCCAAACGGTTAATGTCCTTTGCCGTTCAACAATCGCAGAAGCTCTTCATGATAACCGAGCAAGGCAAAAGCCTGATTTTTTCTGTTGAAAAGCGGCCAGGTTGGAATCGCTTTGTACGGAACATAAGAAAGTTTGTCCTTGTATTTTGCGTAAGGTGCTCCTTCTTTTTCAATGTTGTTCTGGAACGAAAGTTTTATGTCTACCCGGGCATCGTATCTGCCTTCCACAACCCAAACATAACCGTCCGCTGCTTCAAACTGATCTCCTGCCACAAGCTTTACCCGGGCATCTGGATTTTGCTTGTTGTATTCATCGATAATGTTGTACTGCGCATTTGAAGGTCCGATTGGAACAAGTTTTCCTGAATACTTTGCAAACGACTTTATGTCTGTTATTTTGTCTGCTGTGTCTTTTCTGATTACAATTCCAATGATGCTTGCCGCAATTGGGTTCTGCGGAAAAATATATTTTTTCTTGCGCTCTTCTGTAATCCAAACACCTTTTGTTCCCACATCATATTTTCCCTGAAGAACTCCGATTAAAAGGTCATCATCGGAAGTCGGAAAATATTCAGAATTATGGAAAAGGAAGTTTGAACTGTTGTGGATATCTTGATTTCACTGATGAAAATTTCCCAAAGCTTCAGACCACATCAATGGGAAACAACATAAATTATTTTATTATGACAAAAAAGGCTTTCAATAAACTGGGATTTTCGGAAAAAACCAAGACTATACCTATACCCAGAACTAACCGAGAGTACTACGGAACGAAGTCTCATGATGACTTACCCAAAAATATTTCAC
>OQVO01000069.1_pt1 | contig 32842 bp, 55 predicted proteins | sample 1691511 | NCBI WGS metagenome assembly OQVO01 (sample SAMN03418254, study PRJEB22391) | human gut metagenome | biome: human-gut; feature: organic feature; material: feces | host: Homo sapiens | place: Tanzania | collected 2013-01 | reverse complement strand
CACACAGGCACGTTTGTGGCTAGTGCGTTCACGGATAGCGGCATAGAAGCCACCGGAGCGTTCTATGCTGCCAGTCTGAGCAAAACGAAGACTGCACTGTCCTATTCGACGTTTCAGGAAAAAGGTCTTGGCTTTGATGCATCTATTTTAAATTCCATTTATGGCCGCAGCAGCACCGTACAGCCCGCCGCCTACTATGTGCACATCTGGCACCGCGTGGCCTGAGAAAGGAGGTTTTGAACCATGAAGATCATTGACGAGACCGGCGCGGTCATCGAAAACCCGGACCTGACGCTGGGCTACCTGACCGACGACACCCAGCCGCTGGAGCACCCGGCGCAGGAGGCCGTGGCCGAGGTGGCCCACTACGAGACGGTGGCCGAATATCCCAGCGGCGGCAGGGACGTGCAGCGGGTGGTGGATGTGCCGGGCGTACCGGCAAGGCCCGCGTGGACCGAGCAGCTGCCCATTAAAAGGTACATCCGCTATACCGCCGAGGAGCTGGCTGCGCAGGAAGAAGCACGCAAAAAGGCCGAAGCCCGGGAGAAGCTGCCGGAGCGCGTGGACGCGCTGGAAACCGCAAACGACGATATTATTTTGATGATGGCTGATTTGATTGGAGGTTGATTTCTATGAAGACATTGAACGCTCTCAAGCTCCGCATCATGGTGCGGGCATTTCGTATCCGCATGGCAGGCGGTGAAGCCTTTGAGGATATCGCCGCTGACTACCCTGCCCTGACCACAGACGATCTGGAAGCCATCAAGGCAGAGCTGGAGAAGTAAAGGAGTAAGCGATGGAAAAACTTTTGGAATTTCTGGCGTGGCTGGTGAAGCTGCTCTTTGGCAGGGACAGCGAAAGTCCTGTGCCGGAAACGCCCAGAGAGACTCCCGTTGAGGAGACCGTCACCGGATGGGAGGGCGACCCGCCATACCGGTACGTCGATGTGAGCCGCTATCAGGGAAAAATCACCCTCGACGGCTGGCACAAGGTCAAAGCGGCGGGCTATAAGGGGGCCATGCTCAAGACCGTGAGCACTAACCGCAAGCTCTCCAAGCGGTCGGACGGCCTGTACATCGACCCGGCCTTTGAAGCAAACTACCGCAACGCCCGGGCTGCCGGTCTGGACGTGGGCGTGTACTACTACACCTACGCCACCAGCGAAGCGATGGCCGATGCAGAGCTTGCTCTTGTGCGGCAGGCGGTCTACGGCAAGGAGCTTAGCATGCCCCTCGCGGTGGACGTGGAGGAAAACAAGCTCAAACCCATGAGCACCCTCGACCTCACCAACCTCACCGCCTACGCGCTGGAACAGGTGGAGAAAATGGGTTTTTACGCCCAGCTGTACACCTACACGAGCTACGCCAACGTCCATCTGGACATGGCAAGGCTTGCCGGGCGATGGGATGTATGGTTGGCTGACTACACGGGTAAGACCCCCAAGGTGGATTTCAAGTACAACGCCCACCAGCACACCAGCAAAGGCAGCGTGCCGGGCATTTCTGGCAACGTAGACCTCAACGTGACCACCCTCAACTACCCGAAAATCATCAAGACAAAGGGGCTGACCCGGCTCCGGGAGGTATAAGCCCATGTGGGAGTTTATCCTGAAGCACATCGGAGAACTCATTTTTACCGGCATCACCGGCGTTCTGGCCGCTACCTATCGTGGTCTGTCAAAGCGTATCAAGGCACAGGAAGAGGAGCGCAAGGCCGTGAAAGAAGGCCTGCTGGCCATCATGCACGACCGCCTATACCAGTCCTGCACCTTCTACATCAAGCAGGGCAGCATTGACACCGGTGGCCTGAAAAACCTCGAATATCTTTACAAAAGCTATCACGCACTGGGCGGCAACGGAACCGGCACGGAGCTGTATAACCGGGCCAAAGCGCTGCCCATCTGCGACTGAAAGGAGTAACCAATCATCATGGAAGCGATTCGTAACCTTTTGACCGCACTTCCTGCCCCTCTGGCCCTTGTGCTCATGCTGGGCGGCTTTGCGTTCTACGCACTGGGCTGCATCCGGCTGGGCTATGGTGCCGCTGTCAAGGGCACTGTCCTTGACCTGATCGAGCAGGCAGAGCACGAGATTCAGGGCACCAAGAGAGGCGCAGAGCGCAAGGCGTGGGTGGCGCAGATGCTCCGCACGGCCCTCAGCGCCAGCAAGTGGGGCAAATTCATCTCGTGGGCCATCACCGATGAGACCATTGGCACCGTGATTCAGTTTTTCTTTGACCGCATGAAAGCGGCACTGGAAAGGCAGTAAGGAGGATATCATGGCAAGCACTACATACGACCGATACTTTTACGATCAGCGAGCTTATCCGATTTTTCTCGATCGGCATGGCGCAAAACGCTTGAAAAGCGCGAATCGCGCAACGAGACGCGCGGAAAAGCGCAACTCCGGACAGCTGCCGCAGCCTTTTTGGCTCGGTGCTGCCTGTGGCGGCGGCTCGTGTAGTGCTGCCCGCTGTGCTGCAAGGGCTTGACCGACAGCAGATGACCGCCGCCATCAAAAACGCACCGCTTGGGAGGGTTGACCGTAAGATAGCTCTTTTGCGGTACGTTGAGCGGCTTCCGTTGCCGGACATTGCAGCACAGACGCATTACAGCCGTAGGGCGGTATGCTACCGGCTGAAAGTGGTACTTTCAGCACTTGAATCAAACACATAAAAATAAATCCCCGGTACTCCATCCATGCGGAGCACCGGGGATTTTTACTTTTTTGCGTATTTTTCCTTATACTCTTTCCACGATTGTATGCTGTGCTTCGGCTCACAGTCTGGACAGTACTTTTGAAATCCATTTTTTAAGATAAAAGGCTTCCCACAGTCAGCACACGAGTATGCTTCTCCAAGCCTTCTTGCTGTCCCGTTTTTTCGTCTCTGAGCACAAAGACGATTGCTTTCTCTTTTGGCTTTTTTTCTACACTCAGGGCATCGGAGAGCTTTTTTTGAGCCTGCAACAAAATGCGCGCCGCAGTCAATACAGACTGTTTCAAAAGAAAAACACGAATTCCCTTTTACGCCGTGCAACTCTTTTATGACTTCTTTGCATTCTGGGCAGTAAACGGTAAACATATTTCCTGTAAAAGATTTTCCGCATCTTTTACAGGTGCATTCCTTTGGCACATCTGTCACTTTGATGCACCCGCATGATTTTGCGTTCCGGATGCTTCCCCAAAGCATGATTTTTTCGCATCCGCAATGAGAACATCGCACTTTCCAGCAGGTTAGCAAGTTTCCAGACTTACTTTTTCTTGATGGGGCCTCTGCGATGACTTCAAGCGTCCCGTGTTTTTCACCGATGTGATTTTTCTTCGGCGGCATCTCTTACACTTCCTTCACTTTATGCGTCACCAGGAGTGGTGCCAGTGTCCACGTCGCATGTGCGGCCGCTTCTGCTGGTGGCTGCCAGTGCGGGCCGGGTCATCATGCAAAAGCTTCCATGACGGAAACCGCAGCCCACACTACAATCGTAGTTAAGGTTATAGCAGATTATAATGCTCAGCTAGCAAAAACCGGACGTATGCCGGACACGCACGCTTTTCACAGCACCAGTCCTGCACGGATCGCAGCGGGATGCCCGCCTGCTTTGCAAAAGCTGTCTGCGACATTCCGGTGCGTGAGACCAGTTCCCGCATGGACAAGTGCGCCAGCTCCCAGATAGAGGACAGCCTATCCTTCTCAGCGTCCAGATCAACGCAGTCAGAAGTGTCATCCGGTACGCTCAGAGTAATGTTGTTGACAAAGATTTCCTTCGGCTGCTCTGCGGCCATTGAAAAAAGCTCTGCTTTGGTATACATGATTGACTTCCTTTCTTTCGTGTGATAGGATAGTTGCACACCTCCGTGTGAGGTGTCTTTCACAAAATCCCCCGTTCGGTGTAACAAGCATCGGGCGGGGGATTTTTTATTTAGTAGATCTCAACGCCCAGTTTTTCGGCGGCGGCTTCAACGACTTCTTCAAACGAGGGGCCGTGATTCGGGTCGTTCCAGTCGTAATCGCCAGCGGATGCAGCTTCCCACTCTTCTTCCATGTCAGCTGCCTTGCACAGCTCGGTGCACAGCTCGTAATCCCAGACATCGGACTTGCGGATGTCAGCGGCGATTTCAATAGCGTTTCTCATAATTTTGTGCCTCCATGTTGCTGCGTGCTTGTGTCTTTCACTGTCCTTATTATACACGCACTGCGTGTAAACGTCAAGACTTTTTTGAAAATTTGCGCACTCTTTGCACTCCCCTTGCGCACTCAGGATATACGGGAGAGGTATACTGGTGCTACAAGATCAAGAAAGGACGGGGAAGCTTTATGGCATATCCTTTTGGCGGCTGGCAATCGAGCCCTTACAGTGGGATGCCACCGATGGGCTTTGGGCAAGGCCAGTATCAACAGCAAATGGCCCAGCAGGCCGCTCCACAGAGCGGGGGACAAAGCCCCTTCACGATGGTGCCGACAATCGCGGATGTGGACAAAGTCATGGTGCAGCCCGGCGAAACGCGCTGGATCATGGTGCAAAACGAGCCTGTCATGGCTGTCAAAAAGGCAGACACGATGGGCTATGCGTCCGGCGAATACTACCGCCTGACAAAGATCGATCCGGCAGCGATGCAGACACCGGCAGAGACGCAGTATCTGACCTCTGCGCAGGCAGATCAGAAGATACAGGCTGCCGTAAAGGCCGAGGTGGAGCGCGTGATGGCGCAGGATCAGACGGCCCCGGCGGCTCCTGCAAGGCCCGCACGGGCAAAGGAGGGTTAAGGTATGGCAAATCCTTTGATGCAGTTTCTGGGTGGCAGTGCGCCGTCCGGCTTTCCCGGCCCTCTGGGCAACATGATGCAGCTTCTCCGGCAGTTTCAGCAGTTCCGCTCCGCTTTCCAGGGAGATCCCCAAAAGCAGGTGGAAGAGCTGCGCAAGTCCGGTAAGATGTCAGATGAGCAGTACCACCAGCTGGAAGCGATGGCAAAGCAGATCATGCCTTTCATCAAGTAATCGAAAAATCGTGGCCACGATTTGAAATAATTTCACTATTCGCAAGAAAGGAAATCAACTATGGATAACATGTCTTTGAGCGATATCGCTGCCGTGACCCGTGGCAACGATAACGACGGCTGGGGCCAGGGCGGCGCGTGGTGGATCATCATCCTCTTCCTGTTCGTCTTTATGGGCGGTAACGGCATGTGGGGCAACCGCACCGGCGAGTACGGCCAGTATGCCACTGCAGCAAGCCAGCAGGAGATCCTCTATGGCCAGCAGTTCGGCCAGCTGAATGACCGGCTGACCAACGTCGGCAACGGTATCTGTAATCTCGGCTATGAGATGCAGGGAAGCATCGGCCAGCTGGGCAAAGAAGTTGCTCTGGCTCAGGCAGGCACCAACACCACCATCCTGCAGACCGGCAACGGCATCCAGGCACAGCTCGCACAGTGCTGCTGCGACAACCGGCTGGCGACTGCCAACCTGGCAGCCCAGATGGACAAGCAGACCTGCGCGATCAACTCCAACATCGACGCGAAGTTTGCCGAGCTCCAGAAGCAGCAGTATGAGCAGACCATTGCGGCCCAGAATCAGAGGATCAGCCAGCTGGAGCTGGCTTCCCAGATGTACGGCGTTGTGAAGTACCCCAACGGCTACTCCTACAATGCGGGCCCGAGCCCCTTCTGCGGCTGCAATAATGGCTGCGGCAACATCTAACACATACGCCCTTTTGGCGAGGTTTGGCGGGGCGGCAAAGGCTGCTCCGCCTTTTATATAAGAAAGGAGATTTTTTATGTCTAAATCCGCAATTTATACCGCCAACACCTCGGCCCAGACCGTGGCGGTAAACGATATTATCCCTATCGGCACCACTTCCCGGCGGTTTGGCTGCAACATTCGGCAGGACGGCAACACCATCACCCTGCTGGGCCAGGGCTACTACCATGTGACCGTGTCTGCTACACTGGCCCCCACGGCAGCGGGTACCGTGACCCTGACCGGCCAGAAGGACGGCGTGGCTGTCATCGGTGCTACCGCTTCTCAGACTGTGGCCGCTGCAGCCGCACCGACCAATCTGGCGCTGACTTTCCTGGTGCGCAATCCGTGCGGCTGTGAAAGCTCTATCTTGAGCTTCCTGCTGACCGGCACTGCTGCCGTGGTAAACAATATGGCCGTGGCCGTGGAGAAGCTGTAAGGGGGGGGTGCTCTTATGAGCCATCTGGTCAAGCTGCGTGAGCGGATGTGGAAAGAGCTGGATGATATCGCCGCAAAAGATACCTTTTGCGTGTGTGACCTCGAAAACTCCCACAAGCTGATAGAAAGCATCTGCGGTCTGGACGCTCTTACACCTGCCGAGGGCACGGCTCACGTCAGTAAAGAAAAAGCTATGTCCACCACCAGTACGGGGCACCTGACTATGGATCAGGCCAAAAAGTGGACGGCTTCCATGAAAAATGCAGACGGTACCACCGGCCCGCACTGGGCCTATGAGGGGGCTTTCCAGCTTATGACACAGCGGAAAATCAGCTGCAACTCTATCGACTTTTGGGCTGCCCTGTGCATGATGTACAGCGATTACTGCGACGTAGCAAGAGAGCATGGCGTGGATACACCGCCTTTTTATGCCGATATGGCAGCAGCTTTCCTCCACGACGATGATGCAGTAGATGACAAGCTTGTTGCCTACTGGGAGACCATCCCGGCAGATAAATAATGGCACTACCAACTTTTTACCAACTTTGAACCGTTAAAATGCGTTAGTATCCGTGAGTATCTGTTAGTATCCGCGAGTGAAAAAGTAAAAGAAAATAGCGTAGAATCTTCAAAAACAAGATTCTACGCTATTTTTCATGTGGTGCGAGGGAGGGGACTCGAACCCCATTTAATTCTCATAAAATCGATACTATTTCTAAAATTACCAATCATTTACCAACATTATCACTTGGGATTTTATCCTGCCCGTCGATATATGCGTTGAGCATGTCGGTGTATTTCATGTCCTCATCCTCACGCAGATGCTGATAAATGCGGCGGGTGGTAGAGATGTCTGCGTGGCCCAAAAGCTTTTGCGCCACCTTGTCCGGCACTTGAGCATAAAAGAGGTTCGACGCATAAAGGTGCCGGAACTGGTGCGCCGTGACAAGTGCTTTCCATTTGTAGTATGTTCGGATTTTTCCTGGCTGGCCCTTGATTTTGGAGTGCTTCTCCTGCTTGACGGCCAGACCCAGGCCCCGGCAGTAAATCGCCCAGCGCCACTCGTACTGGGACTGGCTGAGGGGTTCTTTCTCTCCCGACAGGACATAGTCATCTGGATCGTGGCCTTTTGCAGCCTCTTCCAGCATGGGCCGAAATTTGTTGAGGATGGGGATTGACCGGTAGGCCTTGAGCGTTTTCAGCTCTTCTTTGTAGGGGTGATTTTTATCCCAGGGCATAGCTTGCTCTGGCGTGATCTTTCCGGCGGCAAAGTCAACGTTTTTCCAGCGCAGGCCGTTGGCCTCGCCCATGCGCATACCAGTATACTCGAAGAGTGCCGCCCAGAAACCGCATCCCTCTGGGTGAGCTTCAATCAGCTGCCGCTGCTCTTTTGTGGGCTCCTGCCGCTCCGTTACCGGCATCTTTTTGGGGATATGAGCATTCCGCACCGGATTCCCAGTGCCGTGCAGGTAGTTGCACCAATACTCAAAAACGCAGCTGATAACTGATCGCGCGTTGATGGCTGTCTTTTTTGCTTTACCCTCTGCGGCAAGGATGTCCAGATACTCCTTTACCTTTTGAGCGTCGATGTCCTCCATCAAGGCATCCCCGAAGTACTCGCTGGTGGGGCCCAGGTGCTTTTGATATGAGGTGATTGTACCGCGGCGCACCGGCTTTGCAGGCCCGGTGATGTAGTCATGGTAGGCCGCAACCGCCTGCCTGTAAGTTACCGTGTTGCTTTTACCTTTTTGTGGGTGTTCCTCTTCCCACTTTTTCAGAGCTTCTTTATACTTTCCCTCGGCTTCCGTTTTGCTGTGACCGTAAAAGGACTTCTTTTTTCCATCCGGCATGACCCGGCGGCACTGATACAGACCGTCTGGCCGGATTCCCTTTTTAGCCCTTGCCATCTTTATCTACCTCCAACTGTGCTGAGTAAACGTCACTACCGCGGCGGGCAGCTTCAGTACCGCACTGACTGGCTTGCTGCACAATCGGCATGACCGGCTGCGTCCCGTTTGGGTCCGGGTCTGTGTCTGTCGATTGCGCCATCTTATAATGCCCGATTATAGCGTTTACGATCGTCACACGGTCGCGCAGCGGAGTGTGCAAGTTGGCCAGCACCTCTGTCAGCACGCCCAGTGGATCTGAGCCGTGGTCGCCATAGTAGAGATACAGCCATCCATCGACCTCATAGCTGGACATATCGTCAACCAGCCCGTGTAAGATCTGCCGCTTTTCTTCTGTGCCGATGCCGTCTTCCAGGTACTCCAGCAGACCAGGATGGACACAGGCATCGGTATAGCGTTTGGCCGGAACCCCGCACGACACGCACCAGCTGATGATATCTGCCAGTGAGGCGGGGGATGTTCCTTGCTCTTTGCCCGCAATGGTGGGACGACTTACGCCCATCCGCTTGGCAAGTCTTTCCTGACTGATACCGGCTTTGAATCGTGCCATCTCTAAAACCTTTGCCACTCTTTTTTCATATTCATTCATAATTCGACCCTCACTTTCCCATGTTTTACCATTTTGAGCCAAAAGCTGTTATGGATTTTTTACATTCCTCTATGATATAACAACGTTATAAAATCGTTGCAGGAGGTAAAAATGATGAACGTAAAACGATTTTCTTTCCCATTTATTCCGGACGATATGGAGATCATCGACGGGATGCCCGCATCAAAACCAAAAAGCCCGGCACAAGTCCGGGCTCCGTGGGAGGATTGAGCTATGGCAAATGATGTGATGCTTGAAAGCTATGCCCGGGACACCGCGCTCAAGCTTGTTTATCATCTCTCGAAAAATGGAGTAGCTTGCAAAGCTTATGATGAGCCTCTGCGCATCCTGCTCAGAGCCCGCCATGATCTGGCTGCCGGACTTGATCCGGCTGACTGGCTGGAGTGCGTCAACGGCGCTATCCGGGAAAAGACTGACCCGGCGGGTCAGGTGTCCACTCTGGACACCTTGGCCTCTGCACGCTGACGTTTGACCCATTCGGTCAGGGTGTCATATACATAGCGTGTGGCTTTGACATCTTCCAGCGCATCGTGAGCGTGGTACTTATACCCCAGCATTTTTGAAATAACGGAGAGCTTGACTGCCCGGCGGGTGGAGCCCTTCTGCACGTTGTAGTACTGTGCGGCCAGCTTCATGGGATCCTGCGCCCACTTGTACTGCTTGGGGTCGATATCATAGCCCTCTAAAAAGTCCTGCTCAAACTCCCGATTATATGCCACAATTTTTGTGGCCCGGGAAAGGATATCCTGCACATACACTGCTATCTGCTCGAAGGTTGGGCAGAACGCCACGTCTTTTGGCCAGATGTCATTGATCTCGGCAGCTTCCTGCCAGTCCGTCACCGTTCCCGGCCTGCACTTTTGATTGATAAGGACGTTTCCTTTGTCGTCGATGATGGCGACCTGCAAAATGTCGTCCTCAGTGCTGACCAGGCCGGTGGTCTCAAAGTCCAGCACAACATACTTGTAGTGTGCGCCAGCGGCCTGCCGCTCTTCCTGTTGGGTCTTGAGCTCTGCAAGGTAGTCGTTAGGATACCTGCCATCGGTGGGCACATCCAGCGTCTCCGTCCACCGCGGGTCGGTCTCTTTTTCCGGCTCTTTGGGTGCAGCGGGCACTGGATCAGCGGCCTTTACGGGCGCAGAGCTCTCTTTTGCAGGCTTCGATTTCTTTGCCATAACGATGACAAAGACAATGACGGCGGCAATGGCCAAAATCCACATGGTATCCTCCTCATCTGTTCAGGGCTTGTGCACGGACTTCGGGGGTGGCTGCTTTCAGCAGGTCGTAAAGGTTTATCATATCAGTCACGGCCTGCCGGTCTTCTGCCGTCCATGTGTAGTCGTAGGAGCCGCCGTTACCAGAGAAGCGGACGATCACTTTTTCTTGACTCAGCATCTCTCTCAGCCACCCGATTTCCTCATCGTCCAGCTCGAAGTTGGAAAGCGCACCCCATGCCTTTTTCTCTTTGTCATAGCCAGAGCTGGTAAAGTCGGGGTCACACTCGAAAGAGTAGCGGGCATCACCGGCCCGCACGATGACGGTGTCCAAGTCTATGCTCTGGCTGCCGTAGTAGGAAAAATCCAGCTCAAAAAATACGTCATTTGTACCATCAAAAATGAACATCCACGGGAGAGTGCTGCAAATCACCTTTTTGTCAGCCTTTTCCCGGAGCGGGCTGTCAAAATCCCAGCTGCGCTCTACCTCATCAAAGTTGACCTTGACCTTTTCGGCAGCGGCCCTGATTGCGGCCGCCTGTTCATCCGCGGCGTTACACTCCTCCAGCTGCGTCAAAGAGGACTGCCCGGCGGGGCTGACTGCCAGAGCAGGCATTGCTGCACCAGCAGTCATTGACAAGATGCACAAAGAAGCAATTGCAATTTTGCCACACTTAACAAGCTTCATGCTGTTTTCCTCAATTCTATTGATTTTTTCTCTTAATGGTTGTAATATACAGGCGAGAGATACAACTGAAAGGTGTGTTAAAGATGTCGGATAAAGAGTTTTTAGTCTTACTGCGTGAGCACCCGGAACTCTGGGAGCTCGTTCTGCGCACCTTACAGGATGCAGAGCAGGGCGCGGCCTGACATCTTTACTTTTTGGCACTGTTCAATACAGCCAGCGCTGCCGCCTGCGCGGCGGCGCGTGCTTCTGGTGTTGCGTCTTGATACGCCTTTTCCACATCCGGCCAATCTAAACCGAGCTTGCCTTCACCGGCAGGCTCTTTTTTTGTGCCCATCAACTCTTCGATACTAATGCCAAAGTAATCTGCTATTTTCTTTCGGCTGGACATCCGAGGTAAAGATCCATTTTTCCAGCATGTTGTAGCGGAGTTGGAAAATCCGAGTTCTTCAGCTACAACAGCCGGAGACTTTGCCTTTTTGGCACACTCTACCAAAAAATTTTCCCAAAACAAACTTATTCACCACCTTTTGTGCAAAACGTCAAAATGTTAGAATCGCTTAGAAATATATTGAAATCTAAGAAATTCTAAGTTATAATATAGGCGTACTCCAGAGAACCTTGTCCGACGCTCAGAGTACTATTGGTACAGATTTTTGAGTGAACCTCCAAAAAGGCTTTGCTTAACAGCTCTCAGAAATCTACTGCGCATACTGGCCGCCATGGGTCAGGAATTCTTCTTCACAAAACAAGCGGTGGAATGTTCGTTTTGTGAAAGCGCCCCATTTTGACCGTGGGGCGCGCATCATTGCCAAGTGAAAGCCATCTGTAAAGTATTCGTGCAAGCTTATTTTACAACGTTTTCATCTGCTTGGCAATGTTTTTAACCCCAAATTTTGAAAGATGTTGCAAGCGAGGTGTTAAAAATGGCCGCTACAACCTGGAGCCCTGAATGGAAGGCCGAGGTGGTCAAGCAAAAATCACTCCGAAACTGGAATTACACCCAGCTGGCCCGGGCGGCTGGTCTGGGCGTAGGGCAGGTACAGAAGTACGTCTCGGGAAAGTACCCCAACGATAACCCACGGGTACCGATCGAGAAGGCTTTGGGGATGAGGTAACCAAATGAAAACAGGGCCGTTTATTTTTGTGTGCATCGTCTGCTTTGTGGCGGGCGGATGCCTGAGCACGCTGGTCGTGATCTGTTCGTTCAGACCCAACAGAAATGTGCTCATGGGTTGGATCATCTATCTGGCCGTGTGCTTTGCACTGGCCTACAGCATTGGAGGTGCGCTTCTCTTATGAGTGGAGCTGCATTTATTCTGGCGGACTTGATGACTGCTTTGGGCCGGGATGCTTACCACGCCCAGGTGACGGAGCTTTTCTTCGTGATTTTCGTCACGGCCCCCATCGTGGCGGGTGCACCTCTTCTGCTGGCCCAGTGGGACAGGTACAAGAGGGAAGACAATGCCCGGCGGCGTGCGGCCCAGCGGCGGCGGATGGAAAGGACGGTGCGGTGATGGGCGGACATGAAAGTGACCGGCTGCACTATATCAGAACCTGCGAGATGTGCGGCGCTGTGATGCAGAATGTTGCACCCAATAAAAAGCTCTGCCCAGCGTGCGTAAAGCAAAACCAGCACCAGCGTGACCAAAAAAAGGCGCTGGCCACCGCACCATTACACCGTGAAGCGTATGCCCGGCGGGAAGGGCCCAAAAAGGTGCTGGCTGCAAACGATAGCATTGGCGCGGTATGTGCCCGGGCCATTGCGGCTGGCCGCACCTATGGCCAGCAGGTGGAGTTTGAACGAAGACAGAAGGAGCTGAAAGATCGTGGCGAAATCGACAAGAAATGAAGCATGGCACGAAAGTTACAAGGCCATTTTTGAGCGTGTCGGCTGCATCCGGCTGACGCTGGAGCAGGTTTCTGTCTGCATGGGTGTTCCTGCCCGGTATGTGCGCAAGCGCTACCCGGACGGCTGGGCCAACATGGCCGGGGAAGAGGGCAAGGGCCGGGGGAACACTATCCGGCTGGATGCTCTTCTTGACCAGGAGTTTGGGACGTACTGAAGGAGGACGTGCAAGATGAAATGTGATACGATCAGCAGAATCGCCTATTTGAGCGGGAAATACCAGTTTTTGGCCGATTCCTGCACTTCCACCAAGAAAAAGAAGGCATACAGCGAAATCTGCAACGACCTGCTGGATTTGCTGGAGCTTGCGCGTGCCAACGATGCAGAGCAAAATGAAAAATTTTATAAAGATTTGAAACGGCACATTTCCAGGGCCGAGTGAATTTCCACCAATGGCGGCAGGTGGATAAACAAAAGCCGCTGCCAGCGCGAAAGCGTATTTTTACACAGAGAGGATGATACCATGGCAAACCAGAAGAGCCCCAGCGGGCGCACGTCACGCACGCCCAGGAAGCCCGCAGAGGGCACTTGTACCCCGGCTGTTACTTTTCCTATTGAAGGGCCAAAACCCCGGCACACAGCCCCGGAGGAGTGCACTGTGCGCTATCTGGATGTTTCGGCGGATGCAGTGCGTATCCGTGTGCTGCCGATGGAAGCGGCTGTCCGGCGCATTTTAAATGAAACTTTCGGCTCCCCGGGCTGGAGCGACCGCTACTACTATGCGGGCGGCCAGCTGAGGTGTCAGGTGGGCGTATACTCCCCGGCTACCGGTGAGTACGTCCACAAGGATGCCGGGCCGCTTGCCATTCCTTCGCCGTCTCCTGCCCAGATGCAGGAGAGCACCAGTTTTTTGAGAGCTGCTGCCATGGTGGGGGCCGGTGAGGATGTGATGGATCTCAAGCCCATCACCCTCAAGGCCGCACAGGTACAGCTCGTGCAGGGGACGGATGGAAAATATCGGCCAGCAGGCAGATTGACCGTTGACCGGTTTGCCCGGGATGAGCGGGGTGCTATCACGATGGTGCAGTTTGCTCTGCCGGATGGGAAGAAAATCTTATGGCCAGACAAAGTGTGATCGGACGGCTGCCGGTGACGTATGACCCGGCCCGGCGGCGCTTTACAGTGGAAAATTCAGCGGAATTTGTTGAAAAGCAGATTTTTCAAAAGCTGGATGATCTGGCTCACGAAAAGCCGCTGCGTCTTGTGGTCATTTTTGAGCAGGAACGGAAAGGCCGCACGCTCAATCAAAACCGGATGATGTGGGCTTTGCTCACCATCATGGCGGATGCCTACAACGCGGGCCGTGCCGGTGGCGTGAGCCCAGAGGACTGCTACTTTTCCATGCTGGAAGAGTACGGCCTCGAATACGACTTTCTGGAGCTGCCTGTGGCAGCGCTGCCCATCCTACGCAATGCGTACCGGCTGGTGCATGTCGTGGAGCTGCTGGATGATGACCGGTGCACAGCAAAGGCATCTATGGGCTCCAGCAGCTTTACCACCGCTCAGATGGCGGCTTTTATCGATGGAATTTTTGACCGGCTGGCCGAGATGGGGGTCAATGACCCCAACGTCACGGCCTACTGGCAGCAGTGGCAGGAGGTGCCAAAGCATGGATGAGCAAGCATTGACACTTATGTGGAATCACGAGACGGGGATGTTTGAAGAGTATGATGACACCTATGACCTCACGATTCACTGCAAGGACGAAAAAGACTTGACTAAGGCAGAGAACTTTTTGAAAACTGCTAGTCAAATGGGGTGGATGATGTGGCACACGGCCAGTGAGATTCCTCCGCTGCATCATGTGACGGACGACGATGACGAAGAGGGCACGCTTGAGTATGAAGTCAGCGACCCACTGCTGCTCTATACCGCAAATGGGAGAACCGTTTCCGGTGCCCGGTATGTGAAGTCCGACCTTTTTTCCGGGTGGGATGACTGGAGCGGCGGGCTTTTCAACACCGAGGTCACGCACTGGATGCCACAGCCTCGTCCGCCACAGGTACAAAATCATGGCTAAATCCATCATGCAGACCCGGCGGGAGTGTTACGTCTGCCGGATGAAGTACAACGTGGTCACGGTGGCCGGGCTGGAAGAGCACCACGTCCTGAATGGCCCGCTGCGTCCTGTGGCAGAGCAATACGGCCTGAAGGTCTGGCTGTGCCACCGGCACCACAACGAGCCGGGATACAGTGCCCACTTTGACCACCACTTACGCCTGTACCTCAAAAAACAGGCGCAGCGGGATTTTGAGAGCGTGTATGACCACCGCACATGGATGCAGGTGGTTGGAAAGGACTATCTGAAATGCTCAATGTAGTAGCAATCATGGGACGGCTTGTGGCCGATCCTGAGCTTCGTACCACCCCGAGCGGCAACAATGTGTGCAGCTTCCGCATTGCCTGCGACCGGAATTATGTTCAGCAGGGGCAGGAGCGGCAGGCTGACTTTATCGATATCATCGCATGGCGCGGGCAGGCTGAATTTGTTTCCAAGTACTTTCAGAAGGGCAGCATGGTGGCCGTTACCGGCTCTTTGCAGTCCCGGAACTACAAAGACAAGAACGGTAACAGCCGCACAGCGGTGGAGGTGCTGGCCGACCAGATCAATTTTGCCGGGCCGAAAAAGGCCCAGCAGGTGGATGACGGCGGTGAAGCACCTCCTAAGGATTACCGTGAGCCTGCTCCGGCCTACTCTCAGGGATCTGCTGATGACTTTGCGGTCATCAACGACAATGACGACCTGCCGTTTTAAGGGGGCTGGTGAGGAATGACGGAGAAAAAGAAACGAAGTCAGTACATCGTTGTCATGGACTGGATGTATGACAATTTCGGCTTTAACTGTGCCGAGGCAAACGCACTGGCCATCATCTACGGCTTTTCACAGGACGGCGAAAGCTGGTTCTGTGGCGGGTCTGCATACATCGCCGCACGGCTCCACATCTCCCAGAAATCTGCTAAAAACTATCTGGCAGATTTTGTAAAACGTGGAATTTTGGAGATGAAAAAAGAGATGGTCGGCAACGTCCCGCACAACGCATACCGGACAGTGCCGGACATCGAAAATCTTGTCCTTGTGGAGACCTCAGACCCGGGAAAAAATTTCCCTAGGGAAAAAATTTCCCCGGTGAAAAATTTTCCCTCAGACCCGGGAAAAAATTTCCCTCAGGGTAGGGAAAAATTTTCCCCCAGTAATAAATCTAGTAATAAATCTAGTAATAAAATCTATCTATCTGCTGCGCAGGGCGGATTGATGGATAACACACCCCGGCGGGAGGATGTGGAAACGGACTTCAGGGAAAGGCTCGAAATCGACACTCTGGAGCGGCGGTATGACCCAGAGATGCTGAGGGAGCTGCTGGAAAATATCACGGCCATGTACACCTGCCCCAACCAGTGCATGATGATCGGCGGGCAGCTCCAGAACACGGCAGCCATCCGGCGGCAGCTGGACAAGCTGACAAGCCAGCACATCGAGTACATCATGGACAGCCTGTCAAATACCACTCAGCCGGTCAAAAACATCCAGGCGTATCTGCGCACGACCATCCTCAACGCACCCACCACCATGGAGCATTACTACCAGGCCAAAGGAAATACCATCATAGCAAACCCGGCGGGCAGCGGTGCGAAATGGCCCAGTGGTACAAAAAGGCACTCGCTCATCAAGAGCAAGGCCTGAAAAAGAAAGGAATCCTCAATGAAAATGCAAAAAATCGCGATCATCAACCTCAAAGGCGGGGTCGGGAAATCCGTTACCGCCTGCAACCTGGCCTGCATTCTTGCCCAGATGCACCACCGGCACGTCCTGGTAATGGATCTGGACAAGCAGGCCAACACCTCCAAGTTTTTCAAAACGTTTGACCCGGGCATATCTACCGTGGCCGAGGTGATGATGGAAAGCATCACCCTGAGCGATATCATCCAGAAAACGGATTTTGAGTATGTGGATGTCGCACCCAGCAGCATGAGCATGATCAAGGCAAACCGTGAGGTCATGCTGGACGTAACCCGGCCACAGCACAACCGACTGCGCAAAGCCCTGAACGACATTGCCGATAAATACGACTACTGCATCCTGGACTGCCCGCCTGATATCGACATGGCCACCATCAACGCCCTTGTGGCGGCTGACTGGGTCATCGTGCCGGTGGATTGTGATGAGTGGGCCTTTGACGGTCTCTTCGAGATCATGGAGCAGGTGGATGCTGTCCGGGAAAACTACAATCCCGGTATCAAGGTCATGGGTATCCTGGCCACCAAGTACACCCGGGGTACCTACTCCGAAAAAGTCCTCATCCAGCTGGATCAGCTGGACAAGATGCATTATCCCGTGTTCCGTGCTGAAGATGGCGGCGTGCTGCGCATCGATTACAGCGTGAAGGTCAAGGAAGCGAAGACCGAACATCTGCCGATCTACTGCTACCGCGTACCGGCCAGTACCGAGTATCGCCAGCTGGCAGATATCGTGGAGAAAACAGTGGAGGGTAAAAAACGATGACTGAGATGGATAAGCTGGATGCCATGCTTACAGAAAAAGGCATTGCCCATATATACGACCGGGCATTTCAGGGCGGCGTTCAGATCATCGTTCCGGATGCTCAAAAATGGTACTGGGATGCGGTGTGTACGCCGTACTCCTATGGCGGAAAGGCTGGATATCTTGAAGCCATGGGGATAAACCTACTGTGTCATTGCGGCGTGGAGGGATGGCTCACTGCTGAGGCTGTTATGATACTCGTTGACGCTGCTGAAAAACTCGGGAGGAAAGTACGATGAGCACTGGATTATTGGATTGCCTTTTGAACACCCAGAGCAAAACAGCCATCCCGGCGGGGCAGAAGATGCAGGTGGTTATGATTGACCGCGGGCAACTGCATAGGAACCCGGATAATCGGATCTACATCATCGGGGATGTATCCAGGCTGAAAGAAGATATCAGGGCAAACGGGATCCGGCAACCGCTGGAAGTCGTGGAACTTCCCTTTGGCGGTTACAAGCTCATCGGCGGCGAGAGGCGTTTGACAGCCTGCGAGGAGCTTGCAAAGGAGGGCGTGGAAGGTTTTGATATGCTGCCGTGCGTCATCCGGGAAAGCAAGGACGCGGACGATGATAAAATAGCTCTGATCACGGCCAACGCCACGGCCCGAGACCTGACCGATGGCGAACGGCTGGCCCAGTATGAGGCCTTGAAAGAAGTGCTGACCCGAAAAAAGCACTTTGGCCAGCTGCAAGGAAAGGTCAGGGATGAGCTTTGCCGCATCCTGGGTCTGAGCACCGGCGCGGCGGCCCGGCTGAATGCCATAGCGGAAAACTGCGGAGATGACACGAAACGGTCTTTGCGAACCGGAGAAATCACACTGATGGAAGCGTACCGTCGGGCACAAGATGTCATTGCGGCTAAGAATCCACCTAAGGAGCCTGCGGAAAGCCCAGAATCCATGCCGGGATTCGCGGATTCCTCCGCACCGGAGCAAAAACCACTGGAAACGTTACCGAAAGCTGCACCGGAGTATCCTGAGTGGGTGCTGGAATCGGCAAAAGAGGTCTGCTCGATGGATTTTGTTAAGTCTGCTCCTGAATTCACGGGCGAAGCACTTGCAAAAGGCAAGGGCGATATGTGTGGCCGAAGCTTGAAAAAAGGATTTGTTGATTTTTACCGAGACAAGATACGCTTTTGGGGAATGGGAAAAGGTGAATACGTATTTACCTGGGCAAAGTTTGTGAGGTTCTGCATTGAAAAAGGCATTGCGCCCCAAAAAGCAAAAAGTGAACCCGGAAAGAATGTTTCGGATGTTTGCAAAAACTCAGCTCCTGAACCCCGTGGGCGGGCCACTCTGCTGGCTCTGGCAGAAAAGACATTGAACGAAAAAGGCGGCTGGATTTTTGACCGTGACCTTTGGAAGTTCAAGCTGGATTTTTACAAGAAAGAACTCCCCGGCGGGGCGTATCTATGGCGGCTGGATGATACCCAGCGTGATGCTGTGGGCTTTGCCCCGGGCGAGCATGTACGTTATGCCATCATCTACAAGTCAGGTGATTTCTTTACTACCGGCTGGGAAAATTACACGGATGCAGTGGAAAGCCTGATAAGATATCTTGATTTGAAGTGACAGGAGAATAAAAAGATAAGCGTAAAAGGGCATAAAGTTTTTAATCCGGATTGGATGTGTAAGGGCAAGCAGTATTCCTGCCCTGGCACGTTTGAAGAGGATGTAAACCCGTCTGTCTGCAATGTGGGCATGCACTTCTGCAAGAATGCCGCTGATTGTTTCCGTTATTACGATTTTAACCCAAACAATCACGTTGCTGAAGTAATCGCCCACGGTACGGTTGCAGAGGGCGAGGATAAGTGTGCAACGAACAAGCTGGAAATCGTGCGTGAAATCCCTTGGACTGAAGTGCTTGAGATTGTGAACGCGGGGAAGGGCTGCACCGGCAACCGCAACTCCGGCAACTGCAACTCCGGCAACCGCAACTCCGGCGACTGGAACTCCGGCGACTGGAACGCTACTTCTTTTTCCGGTGGCTGCTTTAACACTGAACAGCCCAAAATCTATATGTTCAACAAGCCTTCCAATTGGACGCTTCAGAGCTGGTTTGATTCCCGTGCCCGGTATCTGCTGAACCAGATTGACGATTGCACGCTTGAATACGTCTGGCTTGACGACATGACCAATGAAGAAAAAGCCGAGCACCCGGAAGCAAAGACCACTGGCGGCTATCTGAAGGAACGTACCACGGCAGACAATGCCCGCAAGTGGTGGGCCGGTCTGAATGCTGCTGATCGTAATGAAATCTTAAGTCTGCCGAATTTCAATGCGGAAACTTTTAAGAAAATCACTGGAATTGATATTAACCAATAACGATGAGGTAAGGAGGCCCATGGATGAAACCGCGAGAGTTCAGACAGCTGCACGCTATCCCGTATGATATCGAAGCCCGCAAGCGGCGTATCAAGCGGCTGGAAGCGATGCAGGTCGATGGGCCACAACCGGCATCGGACGTGGTAAAATCTTCCCGGGGAGAGGGCAACGCCTGCATCATGGGTCACGCTACTGTGTCCGGCACGGATATTGCCTTTTCCCGGCGTGAAGATGAAATCCGGAGACTGAAAAAGCTCAATGCCGAAAAGGATGCTACATACATGGAAGGTCTGCACATCGTGGAGACCTGTGATGACGTGGTGCTTCGCGGAATGCTGTCCGATGTGTGCATTGAAGGGAAAAAGCCGCAAGAGGTGGCCGTGGCTCTGACAGAACAGGGCTATGACATCGATGCAGAAGCAATTCGGCGCAGAGTTGACCGGTGGATAGATCAGAATGTGAGGTAAATAAAAATGAAAGAGTGCCCATTTTCATACAGCAGAGCTGGCTCGAGGGATTGCCAGACAAGCAGCTGTGCGCTGTGGCATCTGGATAGTAGAAAGTGTTCTATAGAAGTGATTGCAGATATCCTGTATAGCCGAAAGCCTTCATGCGCTACATGCATCCACAAAAAAGAAAAAACCACAGAAAATTATTATACGGTGGTATGTGAGTGTGGGCACTTCCTAAACGTCTCCGGGCGCGTCTGCAAAGATTATGAAGCAAAAGGATAAATGTCCGGAAATGGTCATTTTGTCCGATTTGTCCGGATTGTCCGAAAATGGTCATTTTGTCCTGAATGTCCGATTTTGATGTGATATCATCATAGTGCGGTTACAGGCTAAGGCACCTGAGCCGCTTCATTGAGGATTCCATCCCGGCGGGAAGCATAGCGTGTATTGGGAAAAAGCACGCTCAATGGACACAAGCGCCGTCCGCTTCAAAATCCAGCGGCGCACACAGTAAAATCTTTTCCACTGCGGGTGTCCACTGTGGACACTTTTTGATATGCTGTCATAGCTCAATGGTAGAGCACAGCCCGTTTAAGGCTGGCTATCGCTGGTGACACCACACGGAACAGGATGTGCTTGATTCCTAACCAATGAGCACATGAACGTGTGGGTGCTGGTTCAAATCCGGCTGGCAGCTCCACCGTGCAACCTTTGCAGGGAGCGCACGATAGCGGGGCATCTGGCCGCGAAAGTTCCAGATGCAGCGGCCCGACCGCAAACGGGCCGCTTATTTTATGCGCTTGTAGCTCAGAATGGAAGAGCAATGGATTTTTAATCTATGGGCCGCGAGTTCAAATCTCACCGGGCGCATCGAGGAATATGATATGGCAAAAGAGTTTGCACAAGGCTTTTACAAGAGCAAGGCATGGCAACGCTGCCGCGCTGCCTATGTGGCCAGTGTGGGCGGCTTGTGTGAGCGGTGCCTGCGTGATGGTATTGTGACGGCGGGCGAAATCGTCCACCACAAAATCCGTGTGACACCGGATACCATCAACGACCCGCAAGTGCTGCTGGACTGGGGCAATTTGGAGCTTTTATGCCGTGAATGCCATCACAAAGTCCATGATGGAGAAATCCACAAGCCAGCTGACCGGACAAAGCGGCGTTTTTCTGTCGGAGAAGATGGGAAAATCACTGCCGAATGACCAGAGGTACCCCCCTGGTCGGAAAAAATGCACCTCCCCTGGAGACCGATGGGCAAGAGTTCATTTTTCCTCTCTTTGGTGCGTAGGTATTTTTTTGGAAAGGAGATGCAAGAAGTTGGCCAGAAAAAGCACGACTTACACGAAGCTGCTCAAGATGGCGCAGGATTACGGTGTAGATAAGAATGCACTGTTTTTGCAGGCCATTGAGCAGTACGACGTGCAGGCGCGGGTGATCCAGAACATTAAAAAAGCTCTGGATGAAGAGGATGGAGATTTGACTACCTCGAAAGAGTATGTCAAGGGCCGGGTCAATATCTATGCAAATCCGCTCGTGAAAGAGCTGCCGAAACATGCAGACGCAGCCAACCGCACTCTGCAAACCATGCTCACCATCATCAAGGAGCTGGGGAAGCCGCCCACCCCGAAAGACAGATTGACGGAGATGCAGGAAGATGGATAATTACCTGCTGGCTTACTATCAGGCAATCGAGGACGGGACCATCGTCGTAGGGCGGTGGATCCGTCTTTTTTACAAGTACATCATTGATGGACTGCAAAAGCAGTCCTTTTTCTTTGACCAGAAAAAGGCATCCAAAGCCATTCGATACATTGAAACCTTTTGCCACCACAGCGAAGGACGATCTGACACCATCAAGCTGGAGCTGTGGCAAAAGGCCTTTGTGTCGGTGGTCTTCGGGATTCTCGACGGTGCCGGAAACCGGCAGTTCCGAGAAGTGATTCTAGTGGTGGCGCGCAAAAACGGCAAAACGCTCTTTGCCAGCGCCATCATCTCCTACTGCACTTTTATGGATGGAGAGTATGGCGCAAAGACGTACTGCGTGGCTCCCAAGCTGGATCAGGCTGACCTGGTTTACCAGGCTTTCTGGCAAAGCGCCAGCAATGAGCCTGAGCTGGCTTGCCGCATCAAGCCGCGCAAGTCCGACCTGTATGTGGAGGCCACCAACTCCAGTATCAAAAAAATCGCCTTTAACGCCAAGAAAAGTGATGGCTTTAACCCTTCGCTGACCATCTGCGATGAGATCGCATCCTGGCCCGGAGATCAGGGCCTGAAACAGTATGAGGTGATGAAATCCGCTTTGGGTGCCAGACGGCAGCCTATCATCCTGAGTATCAGCACGGCAGGATATATCAACGAGGGCATCTATGACGAGTTGGTCAAGCGAAGCACTCGTTTCTTGCTGGGCGATTCCAAAGAGGCAAGGCTAGCACCTTTCCTGTACATGATCGACGATGTTGCCAAGTGGAATGACATCAACGAGCTGCGCAAATCAAACCCCAATCTTGGCGTTTCAGTTTCGGTGGATTATCTGCTGGAAGAAATTGCCGTGGCCGAGGGAAGTCTCTCAAAAAAGGCTGAGTTTATCACAAAGTACTGCAACATCAAACAAAATAGCTCCCAGGCATGGCTACCTACGCAAGCCGTGGAGAAATGCAGCGGAGATGCACTGCAGCTGGAAGATTTCCGCTCTACTTACTGTGTAGGCGGTATCGACCTTTCCCGTACCACAGACTTGACCGCCTGCTGTGTGGTCATCGAAAAGCAAAAACGGCTTCATGTTTTTGCTCACTTTTTTATGCCAAGCGAAAAGCTGGAGGAGGCAACTGCGCGGGATGGCTTGCCGTACCCCATATATGTCCAGCGTGGACTTCTTACGCTGTCTGGCGGTAACTTCGTGGACTATCACGACTGCTTCGCATGGTTTGCAGAGCTTGTGGAAAAATACGAGATTTTGCCGCTCAAAGTCGGCTATGACCGGTACACGGCGCAGTATCTTGTACAGGACATGGATGCCTACGGATTTCAGATGGACGATGTCTTTCAGGGCTTCAACCTGACCCCGGTCATCCGGGAAACCGAAGGGCTTATGAAAGATGGAGCTTTTGACATTGGTGATAACGACCTGCTGAAAGCGCACCTGCTGTCTATGGGCATGAAAATGGATATCGAAAGCGGGCGTATGCGTCCCATCAAGATCAGCGTCAACGAGCATATTGATGGCGGTGCTGCTCTGCTGGATGCTATGACTGTGCGCCAAAAATGGGCCGATGAAATCGGTGAACAGCTGAAAAATGAGGAGTGAGAGTGTGGGACTTTTTGAAGCGATTTTCGGAAAACCCAAGGTGCAGAGCGCTGGACAAAAATTCTGGGAGCTGCTGGACGGCTACACCCCGAGCTTTACCAGCTGGGGCGGTGAGCTGTACGAAAGTGAAATTGTCCGCGCGGCGGTGCACGCCACTGCCAACCACGCCAGCAAGCTGGATGTGAAGATCATCGGCAGCGCAAAACCTGAGCTCCAAACCCGGCTCAGGCAGGGCCCCAACTCCTGGCAGACATGGGGCCAGTTTTTGTATCGTCTGTCCACCATCCTGGATATGCAGAACACCGCTTTTGTGGTGCCGGTGCTGGAGGGTGTGGATGCAGACGGAAAAGACAAGGTCGTTGGCATCTTTCCGGTGCTGCCCAGCAACTGCGAGGTAAAACAGTATGCCGGGCAGCCTTTTTTAGTTTATACATTCCAAAACGGAAAGACGGCATCCGTCGAGATGAAAAAGTGTGCGATACTGACCAAATTTCAGTATAAAAACGACCTTTTCGGCGAAGATAATCGGGCGCTGAACCCGACCATGGACTTAGTGAACATCCAGAATCAGGGCATCAAAGAAGCAGTCAAAAACTCTGCCTCTTTCCGCTTTATGGCCCGGCTTTCTAACTTCGCCAAGTCTGAGGACTTGAAAAAAGAGCGGGACAACTTCAGTAAGGAAAATTTACAGGGCGAGGGCGGCGGTATCCTGCTCTTTCCCAAGACCTATGATAACGTCCAGCAGCTCAAGAGCACGCCTTTCGTGGCCAGCACTGAGGAGATGGAGCGCATCCGTACCAGCGTTTTTGACTACTTCGGTGTCAATGAAGAGGTCATCCAAAACAAGGCATACGGTGATGCATGGAACGCTTTCTATGAAGGCCGCATCAAGCCGTTTTCGATCCAATTCAGCGACGCTGTCAGCAGGATGCTTTTCTCTGAAAACGAGCTGGCCCGGGGAGCAAAAATCATGGCCACGGCCAACCGCTTGCAGTACATGAGCAACACGGAAAAACTTAACGTCTCTCAGGGCATGGCAGACCGCGGCATAATGAACCGCGACGAGATCCGTGAAATCTGGAATCTTGACCCGCTGCCTGACGGCATGGGTCAAGCATATACCATCCGTGGTGAGTACTACCTCATCGGCCAGGATGGACAGGTGAAAAAAGGAGGGGAAGAGCCAACAAATGGAAAATGAGAAGCTTTTGAAAAAGCTGGACGGCGGGCGCGAGTACCGTGCCATGCAGCTGGAAGTCCGGGCGGATGACCAGGATGACGGCGATAGCAAAATGATCGTCGAGGGCTACGCCACGACCTTTAACCAGCAGTATCTGCTCTACGACGGCCAGCGGTACAAAATCTATGAGCAGGTAGACCCGCATGCTTTTGACAACTGTGACATGACAGATGTCATCTTCCAGTATGATCACAACGGGCGTGTCTTTGCCAGAACAAAAAACGGCACCCTGACCCTGGCAACGGATGCCACCGGACTGAAAGTAACCGCTGATCTGGGCGGAACCGAAATCGGTCGCCAGCTGTATGGTGAAATCAAAGGCGGGTACACCGACAAGATGAGCTTTGGCTTTATCGTCGGAGAAGATAAACGGGAATCCGTGGAAGACCACGAAACCGGAACATTGACCGTCTATCGTACCATCACAAAATTCAAGAAGCTGTTTGATGTGAGTGCCGTGAGCCTCCCGGCCAACGATGCCACATCTATCAGTGCCCGGAAATTTTCCGACGGAGTGATCGAGAAAATGGAAGCGGAGCGACTGGCCCGGGCAGATACCGTCACACGAATCAAAATTAAGCTTATGGGAGTGTAACTATGTCTAAGAAAATCGAAGAAATGACCGCTCAGGAGCTGGAGACCCGGCAGGCTGAAATCGTCAAAGAATGTGAGACCGCTGAGGGCGATGCTCTGAAGGAGCTGGAAGCTGAGGCTACCCGCATCTGCGAACGCAAGAAGCAGCTGGCCGCTGCCGAAAAGCGGCAGGCTATCCGTGAGATGGTCGCAAATGGCGCAGGTTCCCGGATGGAGAACCCTGCTGCCCACAACGAAAATGAGGAGCGCGCTCAGGCCTTTAAGGAGACCCGGCGCGAAACCATCGGCACCGTCGAGACCCGTGCTGTGCTGGTGAGCGGTGGCACCCTGCTGACCCCCACCGGCGTTTCCGGCATCAATGACAGCGCAGATGTGCGCGTGTCGAGCATCATCGACATGGTGAAGGTCGTCAACTGCGAGGGCATGGGCAGCAACAAGATCGCCTATCTGAGCGCGGACGCTGACGAGGCTGACAATCAGACCGAGGGCAGTGCTGCCACCGAAAAGGAGCCTGCCTTCGCCACCATCACCATCACCCCGGAATCCGTGGCCACCCTGTCCTATATCAGCAAGCAGGCCAAAAAGCAGACCCCGCTGATGTATGAGGCCAAGGTGCGTGAGCAGGCCATGCTGAGTCTGCGCAAAAAGGCTGCCTCCGTTGTGACCAAGAAGCTCCAGGAAAGCGCCCTCAACTCCACTGTGGACGGTGATGTGGTGAGCAAGAAGGGCGCTATCAATGCAGGCACCCTGCGCAAGATCGCTCTGGCATACGGCGGCGATGAGGGCGTTGCTGGCGGTGCTGTGCTTTTCCTCAACAAAACCGACCTGATCGCTTTTGGCGACGTGCGCGGTGCCAACGAGAAAAAGCCTGTGTATGAGATCACCCCGGATACTGCCAACCCCAACACCGGCACCATCAAGGATGGCGGCCTGACCGTGCGCTACTGCCTGAACAAAAATCTGACCGCGCTGAACGGCACGGCCCAGACCACTGCCGCACAGAAAACGATGTTCTACGGCGTGCCCACCTGCATTGAGCTCGACCTTTTCAGCGCCTACGAGATCGCAGTTTCTGAGGACTTCCGCTTTGACAAGCTGCTGGATACCATCCGTGGCGACGTGGAGCTGGGCGCGGATGTCGTGGTCAAGAACGGCTTTGTGGCCGTACAGCTGCCCGCTTCGGCAGGCTGATCGGAGGAGTAAAGGATGCTGGAAAAGGTAAAGCAGGCGCTGCGTATCTCCACCAGCGTCTTTGACGATGAGCTTACCGGCCTTATCGAGGCGGCGCTGGATGACCTGGGCATTGCCGGGGTGGCCGCGCGTGAAAATCAGGACAAACCCCTGATCCGGCGGGCGGTCGTTACCTACTGCAAAGTGCATTTCGGAGAGCCTGACCAGTATGACCGGCTGAAGGCGGCGTATGATGAGCAAAAGGCCCAGCTTATGACCGCCTACGGCTACACGGATAAGGAGAGCATCGATGAAACGATACGCTGAGGTAACGCTGATCGGGGAGACCCTGGGGCGGGATGATAACGGCGACCAGGTGGCAACGCTGGCCGAGGAAACTATCATCGGAACGCTGACCAGCGCCACGACCGCTGAATTTTATCAGGCAGCCAATGCCGGGTATCATGCGGACATCGTGGTAAAGGTCTATGCACAGGAGTACCACGGCCAGAAGCGCCTGCGTGTGGATGACGTGCAGTATACCGTCATCCGCACATACCTTACCGGCGACTTTATCGAGCTGCATTGCCAACAGAAGGGAGCGGACGAGGATGGCTAACCCCCCGAGCGGCATGAAAATCACCAAAAACGGCGTGGTCTACAAGTCCAACGTGGACCGTGTCAAGTACACCATCCGGGAGCTGAGCCGTGCCGCTCTTCGTGATGTGGGCAAGTACATCGTCCGTCAGACCCGCGTAGCTTCTCTGGCCCGACCGCATATGGGCAGAAAAACTGTCCGATATCGCTTTTACGGCAAAGGGGGAGCGTTTTCCTACTGGGTACGCAAGCGTGAGACTGACCTTTTGGTGGGCATCAAGCATGATACCTGGTATGGTGCTTTGCAGGAGCTGGGTGAAAAAAATCAGCCTCAGAAAAGCATTCTGACCAATGCAGTACAAAAAAACATCGACGAGATCAGGCGCATTGAGGGCCACTATCTCTCTGCCATAGAGGATGAAAACCGAGCGCTTGGCCTTATCGATGAGGAGGAGATGGTGCCAGATGACAGCGAGCGATGACCTTCTGATAGAGCGCTTCAAAAAAGCGATCTGCCAGAAACTCAAAGAAGTGTCTGGCATCAATGAGGTTTTCTACGAGCACAGCCGGATGGCGGGGTATCCCCGCGTCCGGTACATTGCCACCGTGTGGACATCGGACAGCGCCCTGAAAGGGACGCTGTCCTGCACAGTGGCCGACAACAAAGAATCGTCCACTGAAGTGGACAGAATCGCCAACACCCTCTTGCGTGAGCTGGAGGGCTTTTCTTTTTGTGCGGATGACTTGATGTACTATCTGCACTCTGGCCGCGTCTCTCCACTGGAAGAGGCGGACAAAACAGTTCGCCAGCGGCTTGTCACTCTCGAATTTTACGCTATGGGAGGATAAAAAATGTTCAATCAGAAAAGGATCACCGGCCAGACCTCTGAGACCAAAGAGCACCTGCTGCTGGGCGCGGGTGTCTTTGCAGTGGGTTATGAGCCGGGCAAGGATACGCTGGACAGCTTGAAAACCAGCAAAAAGCTCATCGGTGCCACCACAGGCGGCGGCACCTTTACGGCCACTAAAAATGGTCACTATCTCCAGATCGACGGCGTGCCCGAGAACACCAAGGGCAACTATATCCTGGATTCCTGGGCGACCACCTTGCAGATCACCTTGCAGGAGACCACCGTGGACAACATCAAGATGGGCCTGGCTGCCGCAAAGCTGGACACCACCACGACCACCGGCTATACCACCATCATCCCCAAAAACGGTATGGAGGATGAGGACTACATCGACAGCGTTTCCTTTATCGGCCGCCTGAGCGGCAGCAATGACCCCGTGGTCATCACCGTCTTTAATGCGTTCAACAACGCCGACCTGAGCCTAAACCCCCAGGACGGGCAGGAAAGCTCCATTCAGGTCACTCTGGCCGGTCACTATACCCCGGACGACCCCGAAAACCCGCCTTTCAAAATCTATTATCCCACCCTGAGTGAAGGGTAAAGGAGGGATCAGATATGCGTAAGCTCAACGGCGGAGATGTTTTTGTGGCCCTGCGCGTTCTGCGCGCGGTTGACCTGAAGGAAACGGTGGCGGCCTTCACTGAGAGGGCTGAAGTTGCCAAGACCGAGGATGAAAAAAAGGCTGCCAACACGGCCCTTTTTGAAGCGCTCATCAAAAACGTCACGGACGAAAAGACCGAAGATCTGCTCTTTACCTTTCTGGCGGGGCCTTTTGAAAAAGAGAACGCCGCTGGTGTCCGTGCTATGCATGAACTGGGCGAGTGCCTGGAAAAGCTGGCTGCAGAAAATGACCTCAAACTTTTTTTCGAGCGTGTAAAGCGTATGATCCGGCCCAGATCATAGACGCTTTTTTGCACCGGTACGGCGGCAACGTCTCTTTTTTGAAGGACTGGACGTGGGAGGAGGCCGTGAGCTTTATCCCCAAAATGCTGGAATATTCCAACGACGATATGCTGCTGCTGCGCTGGTTTATCAGCTATGAGGCGGCCTACCCGACTTTTGCAGGCTTCAAAAAAGCTTTGCAGGAATCGGCCCAGGCCCCGGCAAAGAGCCGGGCGGCAATCGAGGCGGATGTGGCGGAGTTGATGCAGATGGACTGGAGGGAAGCAAGTGGCAAGCGGGACTGAGATTTTCCGGCTTTTTGGCTCGATTTTCATTGACAGCAGTCAGGCTGAAGCAAGTCTGAGCAAGACAGATGATAAGGCCAAGGATGTGCAGGACTCTTTTGCTGGAGCCATAGCAAAAGGGCAAATCATGGGAAACATGATTTCCAAAGTTACCTCCAAAATGCTGGATTTTGCAACAAATGCTGTAAAAACGGGCATTGCATACAACGCCGAAATCGAAAGGTACTCCACGGGCTTTGAGAATATGCTTGGGAGCGCCGAAAAAGCACAGAAGGTAATGGCAGCTATCCAAGAGGATGCTGCCAAAACCCCATTCAATGTCTCTTCTTTGACGCAGGCAAATCAGCTTTTGATAGGTGCAGGTGAAAATGCGGAATACTCGCGCAAAGTGATCATGGCACTGGGTGACGCTGTATCTGCTACAGGTGGCGGCAATGTGGAGCTGTCTCGTATGGCTGGCAATCTGCAGCAGATTGCCAACGTGGGAAAAGCTACTGCTGTCGATATCAAGCAATTCGCCAATGCCGGCATCAACATTTATCAGGTTCTGGCTGACTACACCGGCAAAACGGTGCAGGAAGTCCAGAGCATGACTGTCAGCTATGACCTGCTGTCTGAAGCTCTTATCGCTGCCAGTGAGGAGGGCGGGCGCTACTATAACGCCATGGAGACGCAGAGCCAGACCATGGATGGCCGTATCTCTACTCTCAAAGACAATGTAAATCAGCTGGCCGGTCTTATGACTGAGAATTTGAGCGAGGGCATTGGTCAGGTGATTTCCAACCTGAATGACATGACCGTTGCAGCCATGGAAGCGTATAAAACGGATGGATGGGTCGGGCTTGGAAAAGCAATCGCAGACTTAAACCCCATTACGAAAAGCCTTGTGACCGAAATGGGAATTGCAGGAAATGCCATTGAAAGGGTGGCCAAAAATGCCATAAGTATCTTAGATCAGTGGAGCTACAAGCTTAACAAAGCACTGGGGAAAGATGCTTATGCAGGGTACGACACCTATGAAGAGTACCATGCGGATCAAGTCCATCAAAGCAATCGAAATCGCAGAAGACAGGAAGCGCTTGCAGGAAAAGGCATAAGCAATAAAAGCTGGACTGAACGCCAGAAAGAAGCCGCGGAATCTGCCGGAAACGGCGGGAGCAGCATTGTCAGCTCTTCCGGTGGATCCACAAAAAGATCCGGGAAAAGCTCTACCACTGCTAAGAAAACTGCCCAGGTCATCGATGCTTTGACTGAGAAAAGCGAAAGTGTGGCCGATGGCATCACCACGGCCATCCAGACTGTCCGCGAAAAGTACGATGACGGCACCGAACATATCACCAAGACAGTGACGGAATCCGGCACTAAAATCGTGGACGGTGTGGCCAAGAATTACAAGACCATTACCAAGTATGTGGATGGCGTGCAGACAAAGGTCGAAAAGACCGTCGAGGAGATCGACCAGAGCGTGAGCGCCATTCAGTCCAAAATCGATAAAAATTTGAGCACTGCCAAAAGCGAGTGGTCAAATGGTATTTTGGGCACGTTCCAGAGCGTTCTGACTGACCTCAAAAATGGCAGCTGGGACAGCCTGGCCATGGATTTTGTAAAGCTCATCTGGGGTGAGGTCTCGCAGGATCAGCGGGAACTCATCTCCAAGTGGGCGGCGGATGCGCTGGGTGTCATCAATGACGCGTACAGCGGGGGCGGCGTAAAAGCAGCCTTCGCTACCATCCAGTCCCTCTTTACGGACGGCATTGCCGCCAGTGCGACAGAAGCAGGGACAGCAGTGCAAAGCTTTGGCTCCATCCTGTCCAGCTTGAGCGCATCCGGCGGGGCCGGTGCCCAGTTGGCCAACGTTGCCAGCGGGGTGTCCAGCATGGCCACCTCTATCATGGGCAGTCTGGGCAATATCGTCTCGCTTGTGGCATCCAACCCTGTGCTGGCTGCCATCCTGGGCGTGGCTGCTGTGGCGGGCGGTATCGGCCTGGCCGCATGGCTGGGCAGTAAGAACGGCGAAAAGGAAAGCACTGACAGCAAGAGCTCGACGCTTTCCTATAAGGACATCCAGGACGCTTACTGGTACGGAAATATGCGCTCCATGGCGGGGTACGATTTCCGCACCGATGGCTATGCCTTCGGAGAAAGCCCGGCCAACAGCCGCCTGACGGCCTATCAGCAGAAAATGCAGACTTCTCTGGATGCACTGTATAACGTCGTCCAGCAGTATCTCCCTCAGGCAGGCAATGCGGTCATCAAGCTGGATGATGGAACGCTGGTGGGCGCACTGGCACCTTCTATTGATGCACAGCTGGGCCATCTGGCCACGCTGGCAGAAAGGGGGAATTAAAATTTGTACAAAATTTTTGCATATCCCTTTGGCAACCCCAGCGACAAGCGCCTGATCTACGCTCCCAATAACCGCAATGCCCTTGTGCTGTCTCCCAAGCTGACCCGAGAGGTCAGCAAGGGCGGCAGCCTTTCTTTTACCATGACGCGCGACCATGAGCAGTATGAGAGCCTGCAAAAGATGTCCACCTGCATCACCGTTGAACAGGACGATAAAGAGATCTGGCGCGGGCGTGTCTTGAGCCATGAGGCGGATTGGTACAACCGGCGCGTCATCTACTGCGAGGGCGCTTTGTCTTACTTCAATGACAGCGCAATCACCCCTTTTAACTACGAGGGAAAGCTGGCGCAGTTTTTGCAGCACCTCATCGATGCCCACAACCAGCAGTGCGGCAGCATGAAAATGAAACGCTTCGAGCTAGGCACTGTCACCGCAGCACTGGGCGATCTTGTTGTGCACTACGGAGACCGGGACAGCTACGGCGTGGGTGAGGATTATGGCAGCACCTGGGATATCATCGACAAGATGGTACTCAAAACGTACGGCGGTTATGCTTACTGCACCTTCGATGCGGCTACCGGAAACAACGTGCTCAACTACTGCGACCAGGCGTATGAGGCTGACCGGCTGGTGAACCAGACCATCGAATACGGCGTGAACCTACTGGATTTCACGGAAAAGACTGACACCAATAGCCTTTTTACCCGTGTGTATCCCATGGGAAGCAAGCACACGGTCGAGGAGACTAAGTGGAAATGGAAATTTTTGTGGTGGGGTGAAAAGTACACAGAAAGCCATGAAGAGCGCTACGGAATCTCTGGAACGGACGCGGCCACCATCAACAAATATCTGCCCAAAGGGTACTCTTACCGGCTGGACAGCAGTGACGGCGACTGCGGATGGATCCAGAATGATGCAGCGGCCCAAAAATTTGGCATCGTGTCAGCCCTGGGCGAGTATGACACCGACAGCGACAACGATACCTTCGCTGCAGGCGTGCAGGATCTTCAGAAAAACAGCTTGATGGTGACGAGCTACACAGTCAAGGCTGTGGATCTGCGAGATGCGGGCTATGACAAGGACAGGCTGACTTTTGCCAGCTATGCCCACATTATCAGCAAGCCCCACAGTATCGATGTCATCATGCTGTGCACAAAGCTGGTGGAACCGCTGGATCAGCCGGACAAAAAGGAGTATACCTTCGGCATGACCCGGCAGACTTTGACCGACCGGCAGGTGGCCAACCTGGGCCGCACCAACCTGCTGGATGAGGATACGGCATCCGCTGAAAAATATCAGCAGAGCACCCTTAACCAGCTTTTTAAATACCAGATTGGGCATCGCCATTCCTGCCGCCATCCTCTTCCTGATACAGCTCTTCCGCTACAAGATTGAGGGTCACGACGACGTTGAGAAGCTCACCAAGCTGCCTATCATCGGCGACGTTGCCATTGCAAGCTCTACAGCCAAGACCAAAGCCGACATCGTTGTGCATGAGAACACCAACAACGTTATGGAGGAGATTTTCCGCTCTATACGTTCGAATGTGCAGTTCATGCTCAAGGAGGGCGAGAAGGTCATCAAGGGCGGCCTCTAAGATTTACTGAGCCTTCCGGCTCAAGGCTTGCGCCCGCGAGAATCCACGCGCCTACCTTTCAGGGGACCCCTAATTTTT
>OQVO01000065.1_pt1 | contig 34411 bp, 29 predicted proteins | sample 1691511 | NCBI WGS metagenome assembly OQVO01 (sample SAMN03418254, study PRJEB22391) | human gut metagenome | biome: human-gut; feature: organic feature; material: feces | host: Homo sapiens | place: Tanzania | collected 2013-01 | reverse complement strand
AGCAACGGCGGCAGGTACGGAAACGGAATACGGCTTTATTTTAATATCGGAAAATGTTGCGAAATATATCCTCCTTTTTTCCGCAATCAACCCGTTTTTAATTAAACTTGCAGCGATAAATCCCCTGTTTAACACGCTCGTCATAATGTCCGAGGTAACAAGCGGCTGCTCATTTGCCGCAAAAATTCTGCCGTTTTATTTTCTTGCTCCGGTCCTGTGCTGGTCGGGATTTGCGGTACATATGCAGCTATTGCCGTATATCAAAAAAATCGGCGTTCCGATCCGTGAATTTTGGCTGTCGAGAGCGGCAAACTGCGCCGTTTCACTACCGATCGCATATATTCTTTTTCGTCTCTTCCCCTGCGAAGCTCAGGTGTTCGCAACATTTTCCGAGATTATAATCAAGCCGTATTCCGTTTCCGTACCTGCCGCCGTTGCTATGCTTGTGCTTGGAGCGTTTACCATTATCGACATTAATCTTGCAACCGAGAAAAAAATATGATAAAATATTTTAGGATATTTCTTTCCGAAAGGACTGATAAAATGCGAAGAAAGCTATTCAACGGCAGTGACGTCACTCCCGCCTGTCGGCTTTGCTCACACGGAATGATTGCGGCAGACGGAGACAGCGTTCTCTGCGTAAAAACAGGCATACGGCAGCTTGACTCATCCTGCCGCAGTTTTAAATATGATCCGCTGAAAAGGGTTCCGAAAAAGAATATCGGAATCGGTCATTTTACCGAAGAGGATTTCAAACTGTAACGGGAGTTTTATTATGATTGTTATTGCTCCGGATTCCTATAAGGGCACTATGTCGGCGACCGAGGTTTGCAAGATCATAAGATCGGAATTTCTGAAGGTCAATCCACGGCTTGAGATAAAATGCTTCCCGATTGCGGACGGCGGTGAAGGAACAGTTGACGCTCTCCTTTTTAACGGCGGCGAGAAAATTCCCGTCAGCGTCTGCGGTCCGCTTTTTGAGACAGCAGATTCATTCTACGGCATACTTCCCGATTCGACCGCTGTCATAGAAATGGCGGCAGCGAGCGGTCTGCCGATGGTCGGCAAACGGAAAAATCCGATGCTGACAACAACCTATGGCACCGGTCAGCTCATCAAAGCGGCTCTTGACCGAGGCTGTAAAAAAATCCTGCTCGGACTCGGCGGAAGCGCCACAAACGACGGCGGAATCGGCTGTGCGGCGGCTCTGGGTGTAAAATTTCTTGACCGGAACGGCAAAGAGGTTTCCCTCAACGGCGCAGGACTTTCGGATATTACGAGAATCGACCTCAGCGGAATTGACAAGAGGCTTGCACAAACCGATATTGAGGTTCTCTGTGATGTTGTAAGTCCGCTCTTCGGCAAAACGGGTGCGGCTTATGTTTTCGCAGTGCAGAAGGGAGCTGATTTTGAAACGGTCAAGCTGCTTGACAACGGACTGAAGAACCTTGCAGAAATGACAGAAATCACCATAGGCAAGGACAATTCATCGGTCGAGGGCGCAGGAGCGGCAGGAATATCACTAAAAAACGGAAATTTAAACAAAAAGTGTGGATCACGGGCGCGGGCTGTATGGATAATCAATCTCTGCTAGGCAAAGCGCCTGCGGCGGTTGCGTCGCTCTCGGGCAATACACCCGTTGTTGCAATCGTCGGAATGAGCAAGGTCACCGATATGAGCGGCTCAAACATACGGCGGATTTACGTCACCGACCACGGCAAAAGACCGTTCGAGCAGGTGCTCAGAGAGTGTCGTGAGGATCTTGCGGCGACGGCTCACAGGGTTGCCGAGGACTTTTTCAACAGTGCAATTTGAAAATTTTCAACAGTTTCCACATATTTTTCCACACTTTTTGTTTAAATTTCCGTTTTTTAGTGATATTTAAGAAAAATAAAGCTGTTGAAGATAATTTTCCACATAGCTTTCCACACCTCGGACAAGCCCGAAAAAAGCATATTTTATTTTTCGAAAACGCTTGACATTATAAGCTATATAATGTATAATACTTGCCTGTAAAGAAAAAAACTTTACAGGCATTTTTATGAGAGGAAGAGTTAGATGAGTAAAAATCTTGATATGACATTACTGCTCGATTTTTACGGCGATATGCTCACCGATAAGCAGCGCACATTCATCAGCTACTACTACAATGATGATCTCTCCCTTTCCGAAATTGCAGCGAACGAGGGCATAACCCGTCAGGGAGTGCGCGACGCCATAAAGCGAGCCGAAAGTCAGCTTGTCAATATGGAGGATCGCCTCGGACTCGTTGCCCGATTTGAAAATATGAAGAGCGGTCTCGGCGAGATAATCGAGGTTTCAGATGAAATCGCCGCATATAACCGCCAAAACACCCTTTCCAAGGAGATTAACGACGCAACAGCGAAGATCAAGGCGGTTGCGGGAATGCTTCTTGCCGAGGACTATTCTTAAAACAAGGTGGTGTGCCGGATGGCATTTGACGGTCTTTCCGAAAGACTTGAAGCCGCTTTTCAGCGTTTGAAAAGCAAAGGCTCACTGACCGAAGCGGATGTCCGCAGTGCAATGCGTGAGGTTCGTCTGGCTCTGCTTGAGGCTGACGTTAACTACAAGGTTGCCAAGGACTTCACCGAAAAGGTCACAAAGAGAGCGGTCGGAGAACAGGTTATGGAAAGCCTTACTCCCGCTCAGATGGTTATCAAAATAGTTAATGAAGAGCTCACCGAGCTTATGGGCGGCACAAAGGCACGCCTTGCCGTCGCCAATCATCCGCCGACAGTCGTTATGATGTGCGGACTTCAAGGCTCAGGTAAAACTACCCACAGCGGCAAGATCGCTTTAAAGCTCAAGAATGAGGGTCACAGGCCCTTGCTCGTTGCCTGCGATATTTACCGTCCCGCCGCTATCAAGCAGTTGCAGGTTGTCGGCGAAAGCATCGGTGTCCCCGTCTTTGAAATGGGACAGGTCAATCCTGTCGAAATCGCTAAGGAAGCTATTAAGCTCGCTAAGGATCACGGATATGATTACGTATTCCTTGACACAGCAGGCCGTCTGCATATTGACGAGGAGCTGATGAACGAGCTTAAAAATATCAAGGCAGAGGTCAAGCCGCACGAAATTCTTCTCGTTGTAGATGCGATGACAGGTCAGGACGCCGTTAATGTTGCAACCTCGTTCAACGAGGCTCTCGGAATTGACGGTATCGTGCTCACAAAGCTCGACGGTGATACCCGAGGCGGTGCGGCGCTTTCCACAAGAGCAGTTACAGGCAAACCGATCAAGTTTGTCGGCGTCGGCGAAAAGCTCACCGATCTTGATACATTCCACCCCGACCGTATGGCGTCGAGAATCCTCGGAATGGGCGATATGCTTTCACTTATCGAAAAAGCGGAAATGGCTCTTGATGAGAAAAAGGCAATGGAGCTTGAAAAGAGGCTTAAGCAGAACAAGTTTGATATGAACGACCTGCTTGACCAGCTCGCACAGATCCGCCGTATGGGCTCGATCAAGGATACTCTTTCGCTTATCCCCGGCGTAGAAAAGCAGATTAAGGACGTTGACATTGATGAACGTCAGTTTGACAGAGTTCGTGCGATAATTGAGTCAATGACTCCGCAGGAGCGTGAAAAGCCCGAGATCATCAACCCGTCCCGCAAAAAACGAATTGCCGCAGGATGCGGACAGGACGTTGAGGCGATCAACAAACTTCTCACCCAGCACAAGCAGATGCAGAAGATGTTCAAGCAGATGAACGGTAAGGGCAAAAAACGCAGAAGAGGACGTCCCGACCTTTCTCAGCTCAAGGGCTTTAACATTTAAGGCAGTTTAGCTTTCAAACACGCACTCATCACTTGCGTGATTGATATATTATTTTATATTTATTTTTTGGAGGAATTTACAATGGTTAAAATCAGACTTCGCCGTATGGGCGCAAAGAAGGCACCTTTCTACCGTGTTGTTGTTGCGGATTCAAAGTATCCCCGTGACGGCAGATTCATCGAGGAGATCGGCACATACGATCCGATGAAGAATCCCGCTGAGATCAAGATTGACGCAGAGGCTGCTGCAAAGTGGCTTGCAAACGGCGCACAGCCGACAGATACCGTTAAGGATCTTCTCAAGAAGAGCGGTATTGTTAAATAATTAAACAGAGGTAACAATGATGAACGAATTATTGGTACAAATTGCAAAGGGTCTCGTAAGCGATCCCGACGCAGTAACCGTTACCGTTGACGACATAGATGATGACGGCGTTATTGTTTATCATCTTCACGTTGCAGCCGACGATATGGGTCGTGTAATCGGCAAGCAGGGTCGAATTGCAAAGGCAATCCGCACCGTTATGCGCTCGGCGGCAAACAGAAACGATCAGAAAATCTCTGTTGAGATCGACTGATTTTCAGGAAGGATAAAAGCTGTGACAGAATGGAATTTCCATTTTATCACAGCTTTTTCTTATGTTTTAACAGGAGTATCAAACATAATCCCAGATTGAGATCTCCATTGTTGAAATTCTGAGTGCAATCAGCGCATCGGCTGAATTTATTTGTCCGTCACCGTTGATGTCAGCCGCCGCTTTTTCGGTTCCGTCGAGAAGCGACGTTCCGACAGAGTGCTGCAATATAATCAACGCATCGAGCGAGTTTATTCTACCGTCGCCGTTGACATCGCCCTTTGTGCTTCCGCCGCCGACAAATATCCGAATCTCACTGTCAATTAATCCGTCGTTGCTTTTCACCGCTACCCTTGCATAACCCGGTGCGGCTGCCGTAATCTTATCGCCCGTAACGGGAATCACAGAGCTGTCGCTTGATACGATCTCGATGCTGAAATCGGGAGCGAGCACCGAATCGTCTTTCGGCTTTATAACAAAATTGTCGCCTGCTTTCATTTCAAGCTCCGTCGGTATGTCGATTGAACAGCTGTAATTGACAAATGATATACCGTTTTTCTCTGCATATTTTTGTGCTGCAGAATCCTTGTAGCAATAAACTGTGCCGACAAAGCTGTCAAAGGCTCCGTCCGAAATTGCCGAAATACTCCGCGGAATATCAATTCTTCCGTCGGTAACACGACATTCACGAACGGTATTGTCAACGATCAGGAGCTTATCGAGCTTTTCGATTTTTATTATTCTGCCCGTGTCGGCGGAATCAACGACAAGTCTGTAATTTTTGCTACCGTCCATTTTTACATTATACTGCCAAATTTTGTATCCGTTCTTTTCCGCCGCAGCGAGATTGAGCGTTTCCGTGTCCGAAACAAGCCTTACCGAGCCGACGCCGACCGACGTTGCAACACTGACCAAAGCGTCATCATAGGCTGTGGCTTCGGGATATTTAACGGCAAGCAAGCCCTCCTGCTTTTCGGCGGTTCTGACAAATATTTTTATTTCCTTATAGCTGTGCCATTCGCCGTCGGCGTAATAGCTGAGCTTTATGCTTTTCGTTCCTGCCGAGTTGAAGATCAAGTTCATCTCGGCTTTATTGTTTTTCACATCAACGGTTGTATCCGCCCCGCCGCCGACTGCACGAATTTTCTCCGTGCGGCCAATCGCAGAGAAGGTTAGTTCTGCGGACTTGTTGACCGTCGCCAATGTTTTCGGGTACGAAAGTCCGGTAATCATTCGGTTGCAGTTTTCATATGCCTTTTTTACATCGAGCGTATACAGTTCGCCCTGAAGAACGTGATTATAATATGCGCCGATCGTAAACGGCTTACTTGTTATCAGGTAAACGACCGTAATGAGACTGTAATTTCCGATCTTCTTCTCAGATATGCAATAGGTTCGATTGTTCACGGGGAAAGTAAGCGTACTGCCTTCATAGAAAATGCGCAGCTTGTTCGGCGAGCCCTTGGTAACTATTACAAGACGGTTTCTCTGAAAACACCTTGAAACACCCTCAATATAGCATCCGAGAACCGATGATGGATCATCGGCGGAATATTCATCGACCTTTTTCATTACATTTTCGAGATCGGCTGAGTTTGTAACCCTGCTTTTCGCCGAACTGCTGAGGGCGTCATAAGCCTGCTTCGCCTCAAAAATAATGTTGAGATTGTCCTCAATGTTGTTCTGCGGCAAACCGTCGATCATCTCAATGACCTTTTGCGCATCCTCATTCGCAATGCGTATGATCTTGAAATCAGCCTTTGCACCACGGTATCTGAGCGAAATATAAACATTTCCGATTTTATCGGTTATTTTGTTATACACAGGATTCTGCGCACCGAGACAATCGCCGACATAAGAAAGAACCGATTCGGGTTCAACAATTTTTTCCGTCTTGTCGGAGTAGACCGCTTTAAGCTCAAGTCCGCCGAGGTCAATCGTCTCGCCTGCCGAGTATGTCAGCTTTGTCGGCTTTTTCGTAATTTTGAGACTTGTCGGCTCCCTATAATTTGTTACGGCAGACATACCGAGAAAATTGTCACTGTCATCATAGCATGCAACGCTGATCACGCTTTCCTTTTCAATGGAGCTGAACATCACGGCAGTGTCACCGAGATACGGGAGCTCGTATGTTTCAACGCCGTTGACATACACGACAAAATAAGAAATATTGTCATTTTCAAAGGATATATTCAGTTTTTCTCCGTCAAGGGAAAGTGTTGAAGCCCCCGAATTGCCGAGCTGACCGCCGTTGAGCGACGCATAGAGGGTGCTATAACTCGTCATCTGCGAATCGAGCCAATCAATTCTGCGTGCAAGCCAAAGTCTGAAGTTATTCAGATCGTCCTCAAAACCGACTGATTCGTTCCAAATTCTGTCATTATTTTCGCCCGACTCACGGAGCTTTTCGAGTGCAACGTCAATATCGCCTCCGGGTTTGAGCATATCGGCGATCGCAGTGTATCGCAGCTCACGGTATTCCTTGTAAAGCTCATTTACAAAAGCGGGGTCCTTGATAACGTTAAGAATATATCCTCTTGTCAATGCCGTCCATTTGTTAAAGGAATACACATATGTTGAATTTCCGCTCGTCATATCCATATCCCAGACCGGACCGAATATCAATTTCCCGTCCACATCCTTATACATATATGTGCTTCTGTACGGGAAATCCTGATTCTGAAAAATTTCATTAATAAGCGCATATTTTGCAAATGACTTTACATCCGCGAGATCGGAATACCTCGTTCTCTGTCCGTTATATTTCGCGCAGAAATCCGAGGACAGAGCTGCGCTTTCAAAAGCGGAATAGTAATCTCCGATCTCTTTCAGCATACCTTTTCCGATTCCCTCGGGCTTGCTGACCGTAACCTTGTGACCGGATGCAGTATTGAAATACGGCGTCTCACCTTCGTATCCTTCCAAAAGATATCCTCCGTCGGTGCTCGGAAGATCATAATAATCCGATATTTTGTAGGTTTTTCCCTTATATGTCACCTCGCCCGCCGTGACCCAGTTCATATCGGTCTCCATCTGCTCGGCAAGCTTGTCTCGCTCATCCTTGGACATTGTTTTCTTGTTCGCCTTATAAATTGCCTTTGCAACGTCATCGGCAACATCGTCCCAGTTGGTTATATTTACCCTGCCCTTTCCGATTCGTATATGCTCGCACAAAAGATAGTTTCCGACAACCTTGCCGTTGAGCACAACGTCAACCCACTGTGAACTCATTGCGTCAAGTCCCATATCTTCGGCAAGGTCATAGATCAGCTTGTTCCTCGAAAGCGATGCGTCAAACGGATTTGAGAGCAAAACCCAATGCTTGTTCTTGCCCATTCCGAGAAGATCGGACTTTGAATCAAGCTTGAGCTTGTAGGGCTTTTTGTTTGCAATCCATGTGGAGTTGCCCCTGCCCTTAATCTCCGTTTCGCCGTCGTAGAGAACAGAAGCGTCGTTAAATTCGGAATTGCCCTGAATTGTCATATGCGCTTTAAGCACCTTGCTTTTCGCAACAAGGGGTTCTCTGTCCTTCGTTTCGATATATACAACGGGCAGCTTGCTTACCAGCATATTTGCGCTGCCGATCAGCTCACCGTCTGCTCCGTAGACCTCGGCGGTAAGCATTGATTCAATATCCGACTCAACGGGAATATATGTATCGGTAAAGTTGCTTATCTCCTGCTTGTCGATATACCACTTATACATAAGCCCGCTTTCGCAGCTCTTCGTCTTTACGCTTATCGGCTTTCCTACCTCGGCATAGCCTGCGTTAAAATACACCTCATCGGTGTTTGCGCTGTATACCGTATCTGTGTCGGCAGATACGGCAAAAGACATCATAGGCAGACAACCTATAATAACCGCCGCCGTCAACAGAACAGAAATTATTCGTTTCATTTTCCAGTCTCCTCGAAAAACAATTTTCTGCTTATATTTTATCAGAGAAAAAAGACAAAATCAACTGCAATGTGATTTTGTCCTTTTATTTTTTATTCTTTTATGTTAATTACCGAGTTTAAAACGTTGATCGCAGTCCGTTGAAGCTCGCCGAGCGTTATTCCGTCTGCTTTACCGAGAGTTTCAAGCAAGGTTCCGTCCGGCTTGCGTTTATTTAATCTGCCGCCTCCGGGCATAAGCAGATCAACCTGCGCACGCACACGGTATGCCTGATCCCTGATCTGCGGAAATTCGTGGCTTGCCTCACTCTTCATCCACCAGTCGGTCATAACGTTTCCCTCATAGCCCCATTCGCCGCGCAGAATCGTTGTGCACAGGTCGTAGTTATAGTGACCGTATACGGAATTGATCCGATTGTACGAGGTCATTATATTTTTCGGCTTTGCCTCTTTAATACAGATTTCAAAGCCCTTGAGATATATTTCTCTCAGCGCACGCTCGGAAAGACGTGAATCATTCATATTACGGCACCTCTCCTGATTGTTGCAGGCAAAATGTTTCGGACACGCCGATCCGCCCTGTGACTGTATTCCCATAACCGCCGCAGCCGCAATCTTGCCCGTGAGGTAAGGATCCTCGCTGTAATATTCAAAATTTCTGCCGCAAAGCGGGTTGCGGTGAATATTCATTCCGGGGGCAAGAAGAACATCCGATCCTCTGTCTTTCATCTCCTTGGCAATGGCGGAATAGACCTCCTGCACAAGCTGCGTATCAAACGAACAGGCAAACAGTGTGCCGATCGGCATAAGCGAACAGCTCGTCTTTAATCTTATTCCCGAGGGACCGTCTGTCGTTGTAACAGGTTCAACTCCCTTGTGTCTGAGCGACTCAAGCACACCGCCGTAAACCGCCGCATTTCCATCCGTACCGAGCGGGCTGTTCATAACATAGTCGCCCCTTGATATCGCTTCAAGCTCATCGTTATCAAGCTGTGCTACGAATTCCTCCACAGTAAATCTTCCGCTTTTAACGTCACTGAGTTTTATTCCGACATTTCCCGTCCGATCGACGGCTTTCGGAAGATTTTCAAGAATACGGTCTTTCAGGCTGTATTCACGAGGTCTTACCGTTCTTGATCCTACGACCCTTTTTCCGTCTTTCTCCTCCGCCTTTATTGCATCAAATTTTTCAATCGGTGCCGCCGCCTGTATACAACGGGAGAAAACCTCATCGTTCTCCTGTTCAAATGCGTATACGGATTTGCAGTCTCGGACATTCTTGCCGACAAAGAATTCATATCTGCCCTTTTCAATAATATATGCACTCGCCTGCTCATCATATGAAGAAAGCTGATACATATCGGTCGAGAGCTTGACTGTTTCTGTCTCTCCGCTTTTAAGTGTTTCGGTCTTTCCGAATGAGACAAGGCACATCTCGGGATTTCCGAGCTTTCCGCACGGCTTTCCGAGATAGAGCTGCACGACCTCTCTGCCGTCGGAGTTCCCGATATTTTTTACCTTAACGTTAAACTCAAAGCCGCCGTCGGCTTTCTCCGCTTTGAGCATTTCAAGTTCAAAATCGGTATATCCGATGCCGTAGCCGAACGGATAAAGCACATTTTCCTTTGCAAAGGTTTCAAAGTACCTGTAACCGACATAGATATCCTCTTTATACTCGTTGAACTTGTCTCCGCCGAAGTTTGCCGACGAGGGATAATCCTCGTAGTGTTTCGCAATTGTATCGGTTAATCTGCCGCTCGGATTTACATTGCCGCAAAGAAGATCGGCAGCGGCGTTTCCGCTCTCCATTCCGCCCTGCCAAACGATCATAACGGCTCCGAACTTTTCTTTATATTTTTCTAATATGCTCATATCCATAATTCCGCCGATATTCAGAAGTAAAATTACTCTGTCAAATTCAGCGGTAACATTTCTGAGCATAGCCTCCTCATCATCGGCAAGGAACCAACTGCCCTTTTCCAGCTTGCAGTCTCTGTCCTCTCCCGAGGATCTTCCGATAACAACGACAGCAACATCAGCAGAATCACGTGCAGATTTCACCGATTGAATATCAAGCGGCATTTCGGGAAAATAAAAAGGCCAATGACCCCAAAAGCCGTGGTTAATCGGATTCTTCTCAAGCCAATTTTTGTATTTATCCGCAAGCTCGGAATCAAGGCTCAGCTTGTCACAGTTCTCAATTCCCTGCGAAAAGCTGATCGCATACGGATTGTTTACGTCTCCGCCCGAGCCGTATCCGACATAGTGGCTCTCATAGCCCGTTACTCCGAAAAGCGCAATTTTTGTGTTCTCCCCGAGAGGAAGCACGCCGTCATTTTCGAGCAGAACAGCACCGTCCGCCGCCGCTCTGCGCAAAAGTTTGGGCATACCCGATGTAACGATCTTCTCTGCGCCCGTTCTGTCAATTTTGTCCTGTGCCAGTCCGTTAGTAACGAGATTTGCAATATTTGTCACAAGTATCCCGAGTTTATTTTTAATATTCATTCGGTTTTCACCTCAATAATTTGATTCTCCGTTGCTACATAATCCGCCCCGACATCCCATTTTTCCGTCGGGATTTCGCCATTTTTAAGCAGGAGCATTTCAGGGCAGACCACCATTTTCGGGCAGTTGAGATTTTTGCAAAATCGGTCGTAAAATCCCCCGCCTTTGCCGAGTCTGTGACCGCCTCCGTCAGCAGCAAAGCACGGCATAATTATCAGATCAATATCTTTCTTCGGTACAGTCGGGCAATAATCTTTCGGTTCGGGTATCTTGAACCTGCCCGTTTCAAGATCATCGGAATTTTTAATTTCAACGGCTTCCATTGTGCCGTTTCCCGTGATTTTCGGCACGCAAAGGCGTTTGCTTTCCAGCGCTGTTTTGAGAAGCCGGCGTGTGTCAATCTCACCGGGCAAAGAAGCAAAGACAAAGACCGTCTCCGCCGTTTTCCATTCTTCTGTCCCGATAATTAGGGTTGAAATCATTTCTCCCCATTCCGTGAAGTCTTTCCGAGGTGTGTTTTTTATCTTCCTGCGGCAAAAATTCCGCAATTCCGTCTTATCCATCACCGCACCTCCTTAAAGCAATTATATCATCAATGTCAATACAGAAAAAGGCTGCCACGGTGGGGTGACAGCCGAAAATTTATTCTTATGCTTTGAGGTTAATTCCCTTATTCTCGAGCTTTGCAATGAGGTCGTTGACAATTGCCATAACCTCGTCCTTAACAAGAGTTCTTTCGGGATGGGAGAACACGATTCTGATCGTGATCGACTTGCCGCTTGCGTCCTGATAGGTATCGACGACGGAGGTCTTTTTGATAAGCTCGGAATTAATAAGCTCAATTGCCTCTTTAATCGGCTTGAATGTGTCGGTCACAAAAGTGACGTCAACCTCGATCGACGGATACTTTGACGCTTCGGCATATTTGATGCCTGCATTCTCAACATCAACAAGATCCTTCATATCAATTTCAAGGAATACAACGCTTGCTTTCTTGTCGATATTTCTGAGAACCTCGGGGTGAACAACACCGATCTGACCGATCTCCTTGCCATCGCAAATTATTGCATTATAGTTCTTCGGATGAATATAGTTGAGCTCGGTGGTCTTAGCGTTGAATGAAATACTCTTGTGCTTGATATCATCAACCGCAACGGAGATCATATTGATGAGCTTAAAGTAAAGCTCCTCAGTTGTCTCTGTCTTGCTTAAGAGTGTAATTGCGAGCTTCTTGTGCTCACGGCAAAGGTTGTTTCCGTCAACACCGTCTACAATGCGTCCGATCTCAAAAATTCCGAATGACGGAGCATAGGATGAATTGGACTTGATCTGGCAGAGCTGAGTCGGAATCATCGACTTCCTGATTGTTTCAATGTTCGGGTTGGTTGCATTAGCCAGCTTGATATTCGGCTCTGTCAAAATGCCGAGCTTTTTATACTCGTCGGTGTATTCCCAGATATATGAATGAACCTCATGAAGTCCGAATTCCTTAACAAGAATATCCTTGAGCTTGTCCTCGATGCTCTTCTCGGCAAACGGACGGACAGGATAGAGCGGAGCCGTTGCCGTGTGGATATCAAAATTATCGTAGCCGTAAATCCTCGTGATTTCCTCGATAATATCCGCCTTGAGGGTAACGTCCTTAGTCGCTCTCCAGCTCGGAACATCAACAGTGAAGTCGTCGCCGTCGAGCTTAACCTTGAAACCGAGTGCGGTAAGGGTCTTGACAATTGTGTCGTTGTCAATCTCAATGCCGGTATAACGGTCAACGAATTTCTTATCAAAATTGAGTTCAACGTTGTCAAACTTATGAGCGTACTCATCGGTAAGGCTTGACGTTACCTTTACGCCCGAGTCGTAGTCGCTGAGGAGCTTAACGAAACGTGCAACTGCGGTAACGGTCATCTCGGGGTCAAGACTCTTTTCATAACGCATGGAAGCATCTGTTCTGTGAGCAAGACGAGCCGAAGATTTTCTGACGGAGACTGCGTCGAATGTTGCGGATTCAAGTGTAAGAGAATGTGTGTCGTCAACAATTTCGGAATCAAGTCCGCCCATAATACCCGCAATCGCAACAGGTGTGTTGTCGTTGCATATCATCAGTGTGTTCTCGTCGATGTGTCTTTCAATGCCGTCAAGGGTCTTAAACTCAAACGGAGTGTCAAACCTCTTGATTCTGATTTTCTCAACCTTTCTTGAGTCGAAAGCGTGCATCGGCTGACCCATTTCAAGCATAAGGTAGTTTGTCAGGTCGGCAAGGAAGTTGATGGCTCTCATTCCGCAGTAGTAAAGACGGATTCTCATATTCGCCGGGCTGACATTTCTTGTGATATTTTCAAACTGAAGACAGGAGTATCTGTAACAGAGCGGATCCTCAATTTTCATATCGACCTTCGGGAGATCCCTATATTGGCTGAGGTCAACGGTATCAAGCGGTTTGAGCGGCCTGCCTGCGAGTGCAGCAAATTCCCTTGCGATTCCGTAATGACCCCAAAGATCGGGACGGTTTGTAAGGGACTTGTTGTCAACCTCAAAGATGATATCCTCAATTGCAAAAACATCCTTGATATCCGTGCCGTTGGCGATACTCTCGTCAATGTCCATAATGCCGGAGTTGTCGTCACTCATACCAATTTCTTTTTCCGAACAGCACATTCCGTAAGACATATGTCCTGCGAGCGGTCTCGGTGCAATTTCAATCTCGCCGAGCTTTGCACCGACCTTTGCAAAAGCGGTTTTCATACCGACTCTGACATTCGGTGCGCCGCAAACAACGTCTGTAAGCTGTCCGTCGCCTGCGTCAACCTTGAGCAGATGGAGCTTTTTCGACTCGGGATGCTCCTCAACCGACTTTATCTCGGCAACAACAATTCCGCTTATGTCGCTGCCCTTATAGAAAATCTCATTTTCGACCTCGGCAGTGGACAGGGAGAACTTGTGAATAAGCTCGTCAATGTCAAGACCCGAAAGGTCGACGAAATCTTTAATCCAGTTAATTGAAATAAACATAGTTCTGCCTCCTTATTCGTCGTCCGTGAACTGCTCAAGATTTACAAGAGCTCCGCTGTTGAGATCACGGATATCCTTGATGCCGTACTTCATCATTGCAAGTCTGGTAAGACCGAGACCGAAAGCAAAGCCCGTGTATTCATCGGGATCAATGCCGCCTTCTCTGAGTACGTTCGGGTGAATCATTCCGCAGGGGCAAAGCTCAAGCCAGCCGCTGTGCTTACAGGACGGGCATCCCTCGCCGCCGCAGATGAGACAGTTGATGTCAAGCTCAAATCCCGGCTCAACGAACGGGAAGAATCCGGGGCGCAGACGGACCTTAATATCTCTTTGGAAAACCTCCGAAAGCATCGTTTTCATAAAGAAGATGAGGTTGGATATTGAAATATCCTTGCCGACCATAACGCCCTCCATCTGGAAAAATGTGTTTTCGTGGCAGGCGTCGGTGCTCTCGTTACGGAAGCATCTGCCCGGGAAAACAGCCTTGATCGGTTTGCCCTCGTTGATGAGCTGATCCTTGTATTTTTTATAGATAGCGTTCTGAGCCGCAGAGGTCTGCGACTTGAGAAGCTGACCGTTTGTCAGATAGTATGTGTCCTGCATATCACGGGCGGGGTGGAATTTCGGAATGTTGAGCGACTCAAAGCACTCGTAGTCCGTTACGACCTCACTGTAATCCTCAACGGTAAAGCCCATTGACTTGAACACATTCTCGCACTGGCGCTGAACCAGTGTGATCGGATGATATGATCCTCTTGTCAGATCCGTCGGAACGGAAACGTCAAACTCGGGAGTCAGCTCAATCTCTCTCTTCACTGCGAGCTTGTGGAGCTCCTCGGCCTTCTTACCGATTGAGTCCGCAACGCTCTGCTTAAAAGTGTTGACCGCCTGACCCATTTTCTTTTTCTCATCGGGAGAGAGCTTACCCATACCCTTGAGAAGTGTTGTTACGAAGCCGCTCTTGCCGAGGAAATTAACTCGGAGCGTTTCAAGCTCGGAAGCGTCCTTGACCTGTAAAATAGAATCTTCAAACTTTTTTCTGAGCAATTCGATCTGTTCTGCCATTTTATAACCTCCTGATAAAAATAAAACCCGTCCGATAACAGAATCAAAATCCTGTTATGGGACGGGGTAAACCGTGGTACCACCCATATTCGAAGCCTTAGCTCCGCACTCTTTTACCGTCGATGATGCGGACGGGCACGCCCTGCTTAGTCAATGTTTTCGCAGGTCACTCCGATGCTGAAATTCATTCCCGTTCGTAAGGCAGTGCTTTCAGCCGATGACATCCGCTCTCTTTACATACCGTGACGGTAACTACTTACACATCTTCCTCGTGTATCATTATGAATTATCTTAACATCTTAATTTGGATTTGTCAAGAGATATTATTTGAGCATAGAGATGGCGTCGGTAATCGTCTTTTCGTAAGCCTCTCTGCCGTACTTATCAACCTCAGCCTTATTACGTTCGCCGTGGGTCAAGCAGCCTGCGCCGCCGATACATCCGCCGATACAAGCCATGCCCTCGATAAAGTTTGCGTCAAGCCTGTCCTTACTCTTCTTGAGAAGTGCGGCACGGCAAGCTTCAATTCCGTCGCAGGCGCACGCCTTGAGCTCAAAGTCGGTAATCTCCTGTTCCTTGAGGCCCTCGGCAACCGCATCGGAAAGTCCGCCGCTGCGTGCAAAGATTCTTCCGAAATACGAGGCGTTGTCGAGTGTATCCTCGTCAAGCGTCATAATATCAATGTCACGGCTGTCGAAGAGAGCCTGAAGCTCCTCAAAAGTCATTGCAGCATCAACATACTGCCGGACGGATTCCTTCTGAACCTCTGCCTTTTTAGCCGTGCAAGGTCCGATAAATATGATCCTGCTGCTCTCTTCCTTATCCTTAATGTACTTGGATATCGCTGCCATAGGCGAAAGATTATGTGAAACATAGGGCAGAAGCTGCGGGAATGCTTTTTCGATATAGCTCACAAAAGCAGGGCAGCAGGAGCTTGTGAGGAAACCCTTTTCTACCAACTCCTTGGACTCGGCAAAGGCAACCATATCCGCGCCGAGAGCCGCCTCGATAACAGTGTGAAATCCGAGATTTTTAAGTCCCGTGATAACCTGACCGAGCTTCGCATACTTGAACTGGCTTGAAATTGACGGAGCCACAACGGCATATACCTTGTATTTTTTGTTGCTCTTGCTCTTCTTAATGATATCAATAACATCAAGGATATAGGACTTGTCCGTGATTGCGCCGAACGGGCACTGGTAAACGCAGGCACCGCAGGCAATACACTTATCGTTATCAATTGCAGCTGCCTTATTCTCGTTCATCTTGATAGCCTTGATCTTGCAGGCATTCTCACACGGACGCTTACGGCTTATAATTGCGGTGTAAGGGCAGACCCTTGAACAGGCTCCGCATTCCTTACACTTCGTCTTGTCAATATGTGCAACATGGTTCTCGTCAAACGTGATGGCGCCGAATCGGCAGGCGTCCATACAACGGTGTGCAAGACAGCCTCGGCATGCGTTTGTTACCTCATAGCCACCCATCGGACACTCATCGCAGGCAGTCTCGATAACCTCAATAACGTTCGGGTTTGACTTGTCGCCGCCCATTGCGATCTTTACACGCTCGCCGAGAATCGCTCGCTCTTTATAAACACAGCAACGCATAGTCGGCGTGTTGCCCGGAACAATTGTTTTCGGAATTTCAAGAAGATTGTCCAACAGTGTGTCGTCCCATGCGTGGCGGGCTACTTCACGGAGAACCTTATATTTGAGATACTGAACCTTAGTGTCAAATTTATATAGCATTGTTTTCCTCCTTAGAAATAGCTTACCTTAATCCTCTTGCCCATTTGCTTCAAGCAGCTTGAAAGCTCCTCGACAAGGTTCATTTTAATATTGAAATTTATCGGCAGATCGGGGTTCTGATGAGCCGGATTGACGGCTCTGCCGACATAGAAGTTAATATCCGTCGCTTCCTCAAACAGCAATCGGCAAATTCTCGATGCTCCGTCCTGCTTGATACTCCATTGCTCATAAAGCTCATTTTTATCAAGAGCGTCCTTGGCATATTCAATAACCTTATTGATTGTAATAACGCCCTCGGTCACGAGATCGACACCCTCAATTTCGGCAATCGGCGGAACATCACTCTGTTCAAAATTGAGCGTTGCCCTGACGGGTTTACCGAGATATTTTGCGGCAATCGACGATGTTGTGCCGCCGCAGACAATATGCTTGCCCTCTTTCGAGAAGAACAGACTCATCATACGGTCACAGTCGTCCCTGTTGCGCGGAGGACCGAAGAGGAGATTCATAGGCTCTCTCTTTCTGATACGGACCACACAGGCGGTCGCATCATCGCCCGGATGATATCCGTACTGCTTGTTGCACTCGTCAATAAGCATTGTCGATAGCGTCTTTGCCGTATATCCGAGGTCGGAGACGGTTTCCATAAAATCAATGATATCGTCACGTCTCCATCCGAAGTTATAGGCAAGTCCTATTCCGGCGTGCGGGCAACCGTCACTCATTGCAATGAAAATATCGTTTTCCTGCAAGCTGATAACGGACTTATATATCTGTTTTCCGTTTATATTAAGCTCATTTTTGGGATAGTCAAAATTTTTCGCATCCCTGAGCAATATCACGTGAGGGTTGTCGTACTGTATAAGTTCGGCTGTCTCATTGTTGATCAGGTGAATAATAGTAAAGGTTGAGTAAGCAACGCCCCTGACCGAACATATCGGGAGGGTTGCGGCAATGGTCGAAACACATTCCTCAAGGGAAAGTCCCTCCGCCATCATGGTGGAGATGATTTTTGAGGTGAGTGTTGAAAGAATACTCGCCTTAACTCCGCTGCCCAGTCCGTCGGCAAGAACGATCACCGTTGAATTTTCGTTCTGCTCAACTATATCCACGTGATCACCGCAGAGCTGTTCGCCCTCGTGATTTATACTTTTCCAGCCGATGTCAGCACAAAGATTATTCATCGCTGATCGACTCCTTTAATTTAGTAAGCGCAATTTTTGTTTCCGCCGCAGTTTCACCGAGAAGTGATGCAATCTCCTGAACGATTCTCATCTGGTTATCGACAACCCTGTCGGCAATTTCAACTGTCTGGTGGCTTATCTTCTCCTTGCGCTCACGCTGATTCTCTTCCTCGGTAACGTCACGGAGAATACAAACCAGCAGTCTGTACTCCTTATCATAAAGGATGGATTCCTCAACATATTTTTCATACTCCGCAAGATACGTTCTCTTATTGTGAATACTTCTTCCGCTGTTGAGAACCTTGAGGAAATCCGTCGGGTCAAGGATTCTTACCACCTGATCGCCGAGAACAACCGATGCGTTGCGGACGTTGATAATCTTCAGTGCCGCCTGGTTGATCTGCTGAACCTCCAGCTTTTCGTTGAGAACAATAAGCCCGTTCGGCGTGTTGCGCACGATTGTATCCGAGAAGCTCTCCGCCTTATCCTTAAGGTAAGGCAGACACATTGAAATTTCCGCCTTACCCTGAAGAATCGCAACCGCCTTTTCACGGCAAGTGTTATAGCCACAGGAACCGCAGTTCAACTCATCCGAGGGCTTCATTTTACCCATCTGACGAAGTGTGTCACGGATCTCAGCCTCCGACGGTTGCTGAAGCTTTCTTTCAATAAACGTGAAATTCTTCTTCATTGTAAGCGGATCGGGTGAGTCAACCTCAAAGTCCTTTTCTCCCGCAAACTTTGAAACGGAAGCATAGTCACGAACAGGCGAACGGTGGAATTTTTCCATAACGGGGCCGCCGACGCAACTTCCCGAGCAAGCCGACATCTCAATGAAACAGCCGTGCATACCGCCTCTTTCAATGTCGTGCAGAGCGGCGATACAATTCTCCGTTCCGTCAATCGCCATATATGTGTAACCTGTATTCTCGGTATTCATCGTTTTGAGAATACCTCCCGTTGTCGGGAAGAATCTTGCACGACTGTTTTCGTCGTGATCCATCTCAGGCTTGAGCTCGATATTCTGTGCCTTGAGCCAATTTGTAATCTCGTCAAAGGTCAGAACCGCATCAACAATGCCCTCGTAATACTGTGCCTCGTCCTTCTTCGCAACGCAGGGACCGATAAATACGGTCTTCGCATTCGGGATTCTCCTCTTGATATCCTTACAGTGAGCCTGCATCGGAGAAAGAACATCCGCAAGATACGGCAATTCAGCCGGGAAATATTTTTGTATAAGCAAATTAACAGAGTGACAGCAGGAGGAAATGATTATATCGTGCGTTTTCTCCTCTATCATTCTTTCATATTCATTTTTAACTAATGTTGCGCCGATAGCAGTTTCCTCAACGTCATAGAAGCCGAGCTGCTTAAGTGCCTCCCTCATTGCGCCTATGCCGACGCCCTCGTAATTTGCAATAAATGACGGAGCGAGACTAACGACAACGGGATCTCCGCTTTGCAGGAGAACCTTGACCTTTTCGGTCTCGTCAACGATCTGCTTAGCGTCCTGCGGGCAGACTACAAAGCACTGACCGCACATTATACACTCATTGCCGATTATATATGCCTGATTACCGGAAAAGCGAATGGATTTGACCGGACAGTGACGAATACACTTGTAACAGTTTTTACAGTTGGATTTTTTCAGAGTCAGACATTCCATATCCGTTATTTCCTCTCTTCATTTATTTTGTTAAGTACCTTGTCATTGAAAAAGCCGCTGAAATTCTCGGGTGTAACTCCCGTGAAGACATCGTCGTCAACGGTAATTGTCACACCGACACGATTGCACTTGCCGGTACAGAAACTACCGGCAAGTGTAACCTCGTCATCCAGCTTATTTTCGGCAATAGCTTTCTGAAAAAGCTCTACCAATTTTTCTGACCCTTTCAAATGGCAGGAAGAACCCACGCAAATTTGAACGATCATTTATTTCACACCTTTGCAAGAACGTTTTCGTTAAAGAAATCTTTTACTGTATCCGGCGAAACCGAGAAGAACTTATCGTCAACGGTAACGCAAACTCCCTGCTGGCATTTGCCCATACAGAAGGTGCCGCCGAGCTCAACCTTATCGCTGAGTCCGTTTTCGTGAATAAGATACTGAAGCTGCTCAACAACCTGGCGTGAGCCTTTGATATGGCATGATGAGCCGATACAAACCGTAATCTTCATAGTATGTGTCCCCCTATTTAATCCTTGATAATCTTTTTTCGGTTATCCTATGTTGTCCGCCGACCGGTCCACGGGATTCTCGGTCTTTGAACCGACCGGCGGCTGTCATTAAAATGCACTGTCGCACAATTGAGTCGTGCGGTGCAGCCTTAATTATTCGTAGTCAACAACGTCAATCCAAGAGTGCAGGAACTCACGCTCCGCCTCGTTGCCCTTGACGGTCTGAGAAGCCGCTACGATAGGCATCCATTTCTGGACATACTGCTTTGCTGTGTTGCTTCTCTCGCAGAAGAGATCAAGATACTTCTTTGCGCCGTCGATATCGCCGTTGAGCCAGAAAAGAAGGTACGTTCTTGCGGCGTCGGCAGATGCATTACCCTGAGTTGCGTGCGACCAGTCGAGGATATACGGTGTGCCGTCCTCGGTGATGATGATGTTTGTCGGGTTGAAGTCGCCGTGGCAAACCTTGTTGTGCTTGGGCATACCCTCAAGACGCGTATGCAGGTCATAACGAACGGTTGCTGAGAGGTCGGTCTCGCTGATCTTTCTGTTCATCTTGTCCTTGAGCTTTGTAAGTCCCTTGCAGGTCTTGCTGTGCATCTGGAGCTGGAGATCAACAAAAAGGCTGAGATACTCGTCCTTCTTCTCCGGGTTCTCTTCCATCAGGCGGGCAAGAGTTTTGCCCTTGATGAACTCGGAAACGATAGTCCACTTGCCGTCAATAACCGTAACCTCAAGAATCTTCGGGATATTGAGTCCCGTCTCCTCGATGCGAGCCTGATTAAGCGCCTCATTGAGGACATCCGCCTTTGAGAAATCCTCGTTGAAAACCTTGAGACAGCGGTCGCCGTCACGGTAGACTGTTTTGTCGGTTCTGACCGCAATAATTCTGTCCAAATTCATATATAATCCTCCTTACTCTTTGCTCTTGCCGTTTTCTGCTCTGCGATAAGCCTTTTTGAAGTCGTGCTTATCGTCCGAAGCCTCAAAATCGGCTGCTGTGGGTTTATCTTCTTCGGTAAAATGCTTATTACCGTAGTATGCGTTGAGATACATCTGCTTGATTTCACTCATAAGCGGATAGCGAGGATTTGCACCTGTGCACTGGTCATCGAACGCCTGCTCCGTCATTGCGTCAAGACGGTCAAGGAAGTCTTTCTCGTCAACGCCGTAATCACGGATTGTTGCCTTGATACCGACTCTCTCCTTGAGAGCGTTGATAGCATTGATAAGATTCTCCAGGCTTTCCTTATCGTTCTTGCCGCCGAATCCGAGAGCTCTTGAAACCTCGGCATAACGTGCAAGAGTATGAGGATGATCGTACTGTGAGAAAGTACCCATCTTTGCCGGAGTTTCGGATGCATTGAAGCGGAGAACCTCTTCAATCATAAGTGCGTTTGCAATACCGTGCGGGAGGTGATGGAATGCACCGAGCTTATGAGCCATTGAGTGACATACGCCGAGGAATGCGTTTGCGAAAGCCATACCTGCCATTGTTGCGCAGTTTGCCATCTTCTCACGAGCCTCGATATCTGTCTGACCATTGTCGTATGCACGGGGCAGATACTCAAAGATTCCCTTAAGAGCCTGAATTGCAAGACCGTCTGTATAGTCCGTTGCCATCATTGAAGCATAAGCCTCAAGTGCGTGAGTAACGGCGTCGATACCTGATGCTGCGGTAAGTCCTTTCGGTGCGCTCATATGGAAATCGGGATCAATGATTGCCATATTCGGAAGAAGCTGATAGTCGGCAAGCGGATACTTAACGCCTGACTTCTCGTCAGTGATAACAGCGAACGGAGTAACCTCGGAGCCTGTACCTGCCGAAGTCGGAATAGCTATGAAGTATGCCTTCTCGCCCATCTTCGGGAATGTGTAAACACGCTTACGAATATCCATGTAGCGCATTGCCATATCCATAAAGTCTGCTTCCGGATGCTCATAGAGTACCCACATAATCTTGCCGGCGTCCATTGCGGAGCCGCCGCCGAGTGCGATAATGCAATCGGGCTGGAATGCCTTCATCTGCTCTGTGCCCTCTTTTGCACTTGCAAGTGTCGGATCCGGTGCAACGTTGAAGAACGTTGTATGAACAATGCCCATCTCATCGAGCTTATCTGTGATCGGCTTTGTATAGCCGTTATGATAAAGGAAGCTGTCTGTTACTATGAATGCTCTCTTCTTGCCCATAACGTTCTTGAGCTCGTCAAGTGCAACAGGGAGACAGCCCTTCTTAATATATACCTTTTCGGGTGCTCTGAACCACAACATATTCTGTCTCCTTTCAGCTACGGTCTTGATATTGATAAGATGCTTTACGCCAACGTTCTCGCTGACACTGTTGCCGCCCCATGAGCCGCAGCCGAGGGTAAGCGACGGAGCGAGCTTGAAGTTGTAAAGATCACCGATACCGCCGTGTGAAGAGGGGGTATTAACAAGGATACGGCAGGTTTTCATTCTTGAGGTAAATTCCTCAAGCTTAGCCTGTTCCGTTACCTCATTGAGGTAAATTGATGATGTGTGTCCGTAACCGCCGTCTGCGATAAGATGCTCAGCCTTATCGAAAGCGTCGTGGATGTCGGTTGCCTTGTACATTGCAAGGACAGGAGAGAGCTTTTCGTGAGCAAACTCCTCGCTGATATCAACGCTTTCAACCTCACCGATGATAATCTTTGTTCCTGCCGGAACAGTGACGCCTGCAAGAGCCGCAATCTTTGCAGCGGGCTGACCTACAATCTTAGCATTAAGCGCGCCGTTGATGATGATGGTCTTTCTGACCTTCTCTGTCTCCTCGGGATCAAGGAAGTAACAGCCTCTGTCGGCGAACTCTGCCTTAACTGCGTCGTAAATATTCTGATGAACGATAACTGACTGCTCGGATGCGCAGATCATACCGTTATCAAATGTCTTTGAATGAATGATTGAGCTGACTGCAAGAACGATGTCTGCTGTCTCGTCGATAATTGCGGGTGTGTTACCTGCGCCGACGCCGAGTGCCGGCTTACCTGACGAATAAGCAGCCTTAACCATTCCGGGGCCGCCTGTTGCAAGAATTATATCCGCCTCTTTCATAAGGAGATTGGTAAGCTCAAGGCTCGGAATGTCAACCCAGCTGATGATTCCCTCAGGTGCGCCTGCCTCAACCGCAGCTTCAAGAACGATCTTTGCAGCAGCGATAGTTGAGAGCTTTGCTCTCGGATGCGGGCTGATGATGATAGCGTTACGTGTCTTGAGTGCGATAAGACACTTAAAGATTGCCGTTGATGTCGGGTTTGTGGTCGGGATAACGGCTGCGATAACACCGATCGGCTCTGCGATCTTCTTGATGCCGTAAGCCTTATCCTCTTCGATTACTCCGCAGGTCTTTGTATGCTTGTATGCGTTGTAGATATACTCTGCAGCATAGTTGTTCTTGATAACCTTATCCTCAACAACACCCATACCGGTCTCCTCGACTGCCATTTTAGCAAGAGGAATTCTCGCCTTGTTGGCTGCTATTGCGGCTGCAAGAAATATCTTGTCCACCTGCTCTTGAGTGTAGGTTGAAAACTTCTTCTGAGCTTCCTTAACACTTGCAAGAGTTTCCTCAAGTGCCTCTACATTGTCTACAATTTTTCTTTCTTTCGTTTCCATATTTTAACCTCCCGGTTTCTAAATACTGGTTTATTTGGTCTGCATTTTCAAATGTGCAAGCGACAGCGCAAGATTTTCATACTGAATAACTGCGTCTGCCGGCTTGTAGAGCTGACACGGTGCAAAGCACCACATCAGTCGAACTCCGTTCTCATAGAACAGATTGCTCACCGACTGAGCGGAATCTGACGGGACAGCGATAATTCCGATCCTGATATCGTTCGCCTTGCAGAAATCCGAAAATTCCGTCATCGGCAATATCGGTTTGCCGCCCTCTGACACCGTATCCGACGCAACCTTTGCGTCAAATGCGGCGAGTACCGGGATTCCGAAATCTTCAAATCCCGAGTAATCAAGCAAAGCTTTTCCGAGCCGTCCCGCACCGACAATGACCGCATTGACCTTTTCTCCGGTCATAAATCCTTGCAGGCTTTCAATCAGCTCACTGCGCTTGTATCCGACCTTCGGTTTTCCCGAGCCGCACAGCGCTCCGAGATCCTTTCTTACCTGAACCTCTCCGAGCCCCAGCTCCTTGGCAATCACCGTTGAGGATATGAACTGCATATCCGACGGCAGACCTCTGAGAAATCTGAGATACATCGGGATTCTGCCCAGCGCCGGTCGGGATATCTCCGTCTCTTTCAAATTGACACCTCCCGTGAACGCACACCGTTCCTTTGATTGTTATTATTTTATCAAAGTTTCTGCGTTTTGGGAATTGCCTCTTTCTCATATCGGTATTGCGTTTATCGATATACCTTTGACTGAACATCGTTTTTTCTTTTTTAAAATCAGACTTTATCGGGTATGGAAGCTATTGCGCCGTATTTTTCGGTGCTTTTACCCGAAACGTATACGGCTTTTTGTGTAATTTTTATTGCATCGTCAAATGTGAGTTCACTGAGACTTTTGCCTTTCTTGATAAATTCACTGACGAAAGTGCCTAAAAAGATGTCTCCGGCTCCCGTTGTGTCAACGGTTTTCGCCTCAATAGCCGGAATACGGCGATTCTCACCCTTGAAGAAAAGCTCTGCGCCCTTATCTCCGTCCGTCACGAGTGCAAGCCGAATGCCTTTTTCAAAGAGAAATTCGATACCCTTTTCTCCGCCGATCATCTTCAGCTCGTCGGCTGAGAGTTTGATTATGTCGACATACGGGAGCAATACCGTCATTCGTTCCTTCGCCTTTTCGGGGCTGTCCCACAGGGGCGGACGGTAATTGGGGTCATAGGTCACGGTACAGCCGCATTCTTTTGCGGTCTTAACTGCTATTTCCGTTGAAAAATACGACGGCTCGTCCGTCAGCGAGAGTGAGCCGAAATGGAAAACCTTTGAATCGGCAATCAATTTTTTATCAACATCCGTTTCACAGATAAAACGGTCTGCACCGTAGGTTCTGTAAAAACTGAATCTGCGGTCCCCCATGCTGTCCAGTTCAACGAAGGCAAGGGTGGTATTATGCTCCACATCCCTTTTAATATAATCGCAGGAAATTCCGCACGACCTGACCGTGTCAATAAGGAAGTCGCCTAAAAGATCATCACCGACTCTGCCGATAAAAGCGGTATTGAGTCCCGCCTTTGCCGCAGTTGCAAGCACATTCAGCGGTGCTCCTCCCGCTTTGCGTATAAGACGCATATCGCCTACTGAATCCGTGCCGTCGGGAACAAAGTCAATCAGAATTTCACCGAGGGCAGTAATATCATATTTTCTCACGGCGATCACCCTTTCTTTATATAATTATATAATAACACTTTATATTTTTCAAGCGGTTTGTTTATTTAAAGTGCTTGCTTTTTTGTGTATGATATAGTAAAATATGTATGGTTATACAGTCATTCTCCGAACGAGAAAAAACAGGAGTGATAATTATCAGTAAATATCTTATTATAAACGCCGACGACTTCGGACTTTGCCATTCGGCAAATGAGGCTTGCATGGATCTTTTTGAAAGCGGCTGTCTGCTTTCCTCAACAATAATGGCTCCGTGCCCCGGCGCAGATGAGGCAATTGAATTTGCAAAAACACACCCTCAGTACGCTATCGGAGTCCATCTCACCCACACTAACGAGTGGATGGATAAATTCCCATGGGGTCCTTTGACCGACGGAAAGAGCATCAGAACCCCCGAGGGCAGAATGTGGCCCGAAAGTGAAGACTTTGAGGCTCACTGTTCATATGACGACGCTTGTGCCGAAACTCTTGCTCAAATTGAATACTGTGAAAAGAAGGGCATGAAGCCGTCGCACGTTGACTCACATATGGGCGCTCTTTACGGACTCAACGGCAAGCTGAAAATGCTCCCGAAAACTCTCGCAATCTGCGGCAAAAAGGGCTATCCGTTCCGTATGTTTTCAAAGCCTCTCGAATCCCAGTGTCCTCCGGGCACACCGATGTGGCTTTTCAAAGCGGCGTGCCGTTTCTCGGGTATGTTCGGCAAAATAAACCATGTTCCGATGCCGGATTATCTCATTTTCCCCGAGAGCATTGAAAGCGGCGATTCCTATGAAGATTTTAAGCACAATTTCATCACATATCTTACGGACATTCCGGACGGGATCTGTGAGACGTATATACACCCCGCCCTTGCTACCGACGAGATGAAAGCCATAACCGGAAGATGGAAAAGAAGATACTGGGAGTATCTCATTATGAAAGATCCCGATATTTACAAGGCGTTTGACGAGCACAATATCAAGCTCATCAGCTACCGTGACCTCGTAAAGCTGAAGAAAGTATAAGTGCAACCCTCTGAGAAACGAATTATTTCTCGGAGGGTTTTTACGATTATTTGAGTCGCCGTCTTTTACTTTTTCGCATAACTCTCCATAGTTTTCCGTATTTCGTTGAACGCTTTCATAGCGTTTGACGGGAGGAGCTGCTTGCTTGAGATTTTATAGGCTTTCGGTTCGCCGTCCTCTGAAACGGCAATCCGAACAGTTATGATCTCCTCGTCATTGACAAGCACGGGATTTTCCATACGTGCAATCCATCTGAGCATTCTGTATCGGTCAACAATTTTTGCGATTTCATCAAAAATGTCCGAACTGATATCATAATATTTCTCACGTTCAAAGGTTGCCTGATTGACAACGTTCGACACTGCAAGCTCGGCGGTTTTTTCGCCGTTTTTTGACGCTCTGAGATGATATGACCCTCCCTCGATTCCGCCGCTGACGGTATACTCGCATTTAATTATATCGCCCCTGCGCTCCGTTCTGAATTCTGCCATAAAGATCACTCCGTTCATTATATCGCTTACAATTCTATTTTATCAAAATAAGAAATAAAACGCAATACTAATACGAAAAAAGCTATAATTCACAATCAAGCGAATTATAGCTTCGTTTTATTAGGTTAATGCCGAAATTTTATATCTCGGGAATAACAACCTCAACCTCTTTGCCAAGCTCTGCCGACTTAATGATATGGTCGATAATTGCCTGGTTGTAGAGAATCTGGCTTGACGGAATCGGAGCGGGATCGCCGTTAGCAATTGCATCAAGGAAGGAGCGGCACTTCTTATAGAAAAGTCCCTTACCGCTGTTCTCAATAAGAGGAACGACCGTCTGAACCTGCTCGCCCGCAACGTCGTGATAAATCGTCATCGGACCGGACATCTCTCCGTTCCAACACTCTGTTGACGGAATTCTGAGCGCACCCTCCGTACCGAAAATAATTGTGTCACCCGGTGTGTCGGGATGCATAGCCCATGCAATACGGAAATCAAGAACGATGCCGCCGTCAAGACGTACAAACGCTGCTGCGAAATCCTCAACATTAAATCTTGCCGCATCGGTCGGATTGTTGTACTTCGGGTTTGTGCCGAAGAAGTTTGAGGTATAGCCCGTAACGGTGAGAGGCTTCGGATAACCGATAGCATTAAGAACAACATCAAGTGAATAGCAACCGATATCGCCCATTGCGCCGATACCTGCTGTCTTTTTCTCGATAAACGTGCTGTTCGGGATACCGCGACGACGTCCGCCGCCTGTCTGTATGTAGTAGATCTTGCCGAGCTCGCCCGACTGAACGATCTTCTTAACCATCTTCATATTCTCGTCGTTACGGGGCTGGAATCCGATAGAAAGGAGCTTGCCGCTCTCTTTCTCGGCCTTGCAAATCTCAACAGCCTCCTCGGTTGTAACGCACATCGGCTTTTCAAGGAGAACATTGACGCCGTGCTTGAGTGAATAGATAGTACACTCGGCATGAGTCATATTGTAGGTACAAACGCTTACAGCGTCAAGGTCGGGCTCATTGTCAATAAGCTCCTCGTGGTTCTTGTAGAAATGAACGTTGTCAAGACGACCGTCCTTGTTGTACCTTGCGGCAAATTTTTCAGCCTTACCGGGGATAAGATCGGCCATTGCAACGATGTCAACATCGTCCATATCGAGGTAGCTCTCAATATGTGCTTCTGCGATCCAGCCTGTGCCGATAATACCTACCTTAAATCTTCTGCCTGTTGAAATTTTTTCTTCCTCAACGGCTTGTGTGAACTGATTCAATACTGCGTCAGACATAATAAATCTCCTTTATTTGTTAATTTCTTTTATATAGTCGATGCTCATTTTTGCGCACTCAAGCGGAGTCTTGTCAAGAGCGGGCTGATCCTGCTCAACAACAACCCACGATGTGCCGGCTTTCTTGCAAGCTTCAAGAATTTCGGGGAAATTCTGAACGCCGTAGCCGCAGGGGCGGAAACCGAATGCCTCTTCCTCCTCGGCGTCCTGAGCACCGTCGTCAATACCGATAAGCTGATAGAGCTTTGCCGGCTTGCCCTTGCCGCTCATATGGAAATCCTTAAGGTGAACAACGGGAGCTCTGCCCGAATACTTTTCAACATACTTTGCCGGATCCTCGCCACCGACATTGACCCAGCAGGTGTCAAGCTCGGTCTGAAGCTCATCCGGAGTAAGCGTTGAATAAAGAAGATCAAGGCCGTAAACATCGCCGACCTTTTTGAACTCGAAGTCGTGGTTGTGATAAAGGAATGTAATTCCGTATTTCTTGCCGATAGCGGCAAAACGGCGAATACCCTCAACCGTATCATCGAAAAGCTCTGCGCCGGGGCGTCTTTCCTCAACGGCATACGGAATTGCGATATACTTGCAGCCGATCTCTGCATAAGTTGCAATTGTCTTTTCGGGATCTGCATCAAGCTCGTCATACGGAACGTGAGCGGAAATCGGCTCAACGCCTACCTCGGCACAAATCTTTTTAACCTCTTCTGCCGAATGATCAAAAAGTCCTGCGAACTCGACTCCGTCATAGCCCATGTCCTTAACCTTTTTTATTGTACCTGCAAAGTCCTCCGCCATAGCGTCGCGGACGGAGTAAAGCTGCAAAGCAACAGGAAAACTCATAGTAAAACCTCCTACGGTGTATTTTGGTTTATTCTACCATACCCGCCCCAAGAATACAAGAATAATACAGTAAATTTATGCAATTATTTTTCCTCTTTCTTTTTGTGGAAAAGGATCTTGTCAACAGGAAAATAGATGAAGAACTGAACAGCCGAGCAAACCATCGTTGAAATATTTGCCGCAAGCTGAGTTGAAATGCTGTGAGAAATGAGCCAGCCCTGAATTGTCGGAGCAAGCCAAGCGGAGAAGCAAATAAGCGCAACAGTAAACACTATGTAAATCGGCAATGTTATTGCGATGTTGCTTGATGAACCGAAGGTTTTTTCACGGTTAACAAAGAAAGCGACAATCTGCGCAAGAATATTTGCAATGTTGAACGCAATGAAATATCCGAAGCCCTTGCCCTCCCCGACATAGTTGAAAACGAACCATGTAAAATCGTCATTCATTACCGCTTTTATCTGCGGGAGAAGCATAATAAGATTGAGCGACGCAAACTGCACGATACAAGCAAGCAGACTGACAACAATAAATTTCACAAACTGCCAAAGCGTCGCAATTCCCGAGCCCTTCTGCTCGGCAGATTTATCAATATTTTTTAAACCCATATTCAACTTCCTCTCAGAATAAATATCCGCCGACAGATCCGACCGACTGTGCGTTGTCCTGATCTGTCAGCGGTAATTTTAGTATAACATTTGTCGCAGACAATTTCAATAGCATTATTTTATTTTACGGGAATCATCAGCATCATTTTTTCGGATATTTCGTCGGAGGCGAGGTCATTCTCGCTCATTATCTCCTCAACCGTCGTGTTATATTTTCTTGCGATGTCCCATACCTTTTCGCCGCCGTTGCAGAAGCAGATCACAAGCGACGAATGTCTCTTTTTCAGCTCGGAATTTTCGGCGGTTTTCAGACTTACAAGCGTTCTGTATTCGTCGGTTTGGGTAACTGCGGCGCTGATATTTATTTCCGCCTTGAACTCCGCCTTACCGTCGCCGGTCAGCGAACAACCGTAGCCCGTCAGGAAAAGCTGAGGATCGCATTGCAGGCTGCCCTGCCGTGAATCAACCGAACGTGAATACTCAAATTCTGCCTCGCGCTCACAGAATGTCGGAGTACCCTCGCCGTCAATAAGTATAAACTTCAGCGGAATTCTTCCGCATACTGTCATCTCGTCCCCGTCGAAGCTGCACTTTGCCTCGGGCTGCTCCGCCATAACGCAGTATATCTTCTTCGGAGCCATCGAGGAAAGATCAACGCTTTCACGGCAGACAAAGCTGTCGCCGATATTCTGAATCATCTGTGTGAAGCCGGTGGTTTTATATTTTGCGTCGATCTCCTTTTCCGTCGAATAGGCGTCGGTTATAACGCTCATCTTGTCGGGCATATAGGCGGTAACAAGTGCGCTTATATCACATACAATGTTAAGATATTTATACTCGCCGTCATTGTCCGTTTTCGGCTCCGCCTGAATCTGATCAACTGTGAAGCTGACGCAGATTTTGCACTCGTCAGTCACACTTTCCGCCTCGACAATTTCGTTGAACGGAAGATTGTAGCTTGCACATACGCAGCTGTTGTCGCCCTCTGCGCAGTAGATCACCTTTACCACCGTTTCTCCCTTGAGAAGGATTTTTCCCTTGATTGTCTTGGTCTCCGAAAGTACCGGCGAGGCTGAAGCGAAGAGGATTTTTCCGATATCGCCCGAGTCGGTTTCCTCCGTCTGAGCAAGCTGAAACTTTTTAAAAACCGCCGCAACGGCGTTGTCCGTGCAGATCTCATTTTTTCTGAGTTGAATCCCGTCTCCCTCGGCACCGGTTATTACGGAATCCTTTTTAATTCCGAGTATTCTGAACCTGATGCTTATAACACCGTGAATGTCTATCCTCTTCTTGCTGACGGCTCTGCAATTCGCATATTCGGTCTTAACCGACGGGCAGAGCATTGCACCTTCAAAGGAAGATGGAAGCTCAGCGTATTTTGAGAATGGGTAATCCTGCTCATAGCAATATATTCCGTTCTTTTCGTCGGCATAAATTATACGGATTTTTGCATTTCCATCAACCGTCGCACGGTCGCCGGATATTTTTGAATTTGTAATGCTGTTGGTGACGCTGCACCTGAGTATCCTCATTATATCGGGGCAATAATCGGGCAGCGCAATATCGCAGTCTATCCCCTGCTCTGCAAAGTTATCATAAAGATTTTCCGTTATACCTGTTTCCGCTCTTGTCAGTTCGATGCTCATATAATCAACCTTTCCTTTTTGTTTCATTGGATTATATGAGACGGGCGGATAAAATATGCTTTTAAACCAAAGTTAATTCCCAGCCCTTTTCGTTAATATCCGATTCGACGCTGTCTCTTTCGTTAACGGTCGGGAAATTATTGTCATAAGCATATTTTGAGACTGTCACATTGCACGACGAAGCGTTATGAAGTCCGTTAAAGAGGCTCCGCATACTTTCCTTTGAAAGTGCTTTGCAGACTCCGAGATCAATATCAACTGCGATTGAATCCGGTTCGAACGAAACCTTTTCGAGACTTCCGCAGCCGAGAAACATATCGGCAACATCTTCGGCGGCGGAGAAATTGAGCGTTGCGTCAATCTCCCTGAGAGCAACACAGCCCGAGAACATACCGTTGAAATCACGGATTTTACCGTTCGCACCGAACTTGACCTTTTCAAGCGAGCTTGCCGAGAAAAACATCTGTTTAACATTTGTGCACTTTTCGAGACTGCCGAGTTCAACATCCCTGAGCGACGGACATTCATAGAACATAAATACCGCCGAGGTAAGATTGCCAGTGCTTGCCAGCCTGATCTTTTTAAGTCCCTCCTTGCCCATAAAGAGCTGATCGGCAGAAGTTGCCTGCGTAAGATCAAGTCCGAGCTCTGAAACATAGTTATCAAAGCTGGCTGAGGTCCACACTTCTGTACTCTTTGTGTTAAAGAACGGGAGCTTATACTCCTTTGATCCGCCGTTCCAAAGCGAGTTATTGCTTCTTATTTTATCCGACATTGCCGCATCGACAAGATCCCATTTTTCCGCCTTGACCTTTGCTTCGTCAAGCTCGCCGTTCAGTTCCGAGATCCGGGAATTAAGTCCGCTGACCGTACTCTCGTTTTCACGTTGAATTTCTGCAATCTCTTCGTTCTTCGCTTTCTCGACATTTTTCGTGTTTTCGTTCGCCTCGTTGATCTGCAAACCGAGACTGAGAATTTTCTCATCATACGAGCGTTTCAGCGATTCGATTTCGCCCCTGTATTTTTTGTACGCCTCGTCAACACTGTCCTGCCTGATCCTGTCAAAGAGTGTTTCTGTCGGCGAGAAGGTTTTGCAGTCCTCGGGCAAAAGCGACGAAACGACCCGGACAGTGACTTTACCTGCCGTTAACGCTGTCGATTCGTCGTAGCCGATAACCGAAAGCTCAAAATCACGGTCAACGGTGAGCACCTCCCACGGCACCGTTACCGATGAGCTTTTTATCTCGATTATGTAATATTTATTCTCGGCGGTTCTGAAAATTGCCGCCTTTGCGTCAAAGATTCTCCAGCTTGCATCAAAATAAAAACGCAGTTCGACTGTCTTGTTTGAATCGGCGGCAATTGCGATTTTTTCCGCTCCGAAAATCTGCTGCTTTTCAACTCTTAAATCATAGCTAACCATTTCATTATCTCCTCTGCCTCCCCCGATAGCATCGCTTATATTATAGCGAACATTTGTTCTTCTTGTCAATAGTTATTTTTAAGTGTACGCCGTAATTTGCACGGTATTTTTTTAAACTCTTTACAATATCAGCGATATAATGTATAATATTTTAGGAATTTTTCTTTGAAAAGAAGGTTTGAATATGGAAATGGTTAAATTATCCCCCTTTGTTGCCGACAACATCTGGGGCGGAACAAGACTTATCACCGAATACGGAATCAAGACCGACAAGGATCCTGCCGCCGAGGCTTGGGTTCTCTCGTGCCATCCGGCAGGTCCGTCAACAATCCTTAACGGAGAATTTGCAGGCAAAACCTTGCAGGAGATTTACCTCGCCGATAAAAGCATTTGCGGAAAAAAGGGTGAAAAATACGAATTTTTCCCCTTGCTTATAAAATTCATCGACGCAAAAAGAGATCTTTCAATTCAGGTTCATCCCGACGATGAATATGCGATGCGTGTTGAGGGTGAGTACGGAAAAACCGAGGCTTGGTACATTCTCGACTGCGAGCCGGGCGCCGAGTTGATTCTCGGATTTAACCGAAATGTTACGGTTGACGAATTTAAGAAAGCGGCTCAGAGTGATGAAATGATGAGCATCTGCAACCGTGTAAAGGTTAAAAAGGGCGATGTTTTCTTCATTGAGTCGGGCACAATGCACGCAATTTGTAAAGGCATACTTCTCGCCGAGGTTCAGCAGAACTCCAACACAACCTACAGAATTTACGATTACGGCCGTCTCGGAAAGGACGGAAAGCCCCGTGAGCTTCACGTTGACAAGGCTGCCGATGTAACAAAGCTCTGTCCTCCGTCAATTCCCGATTCATCAAAGCGTGAGACCGAGAAATTTGACAATGCGACAAGGAGCAAGCTCACCTCATGCGACCTCTTCACAATGTATGAGCTGAGCATTGACGGGGATTACAGCTCCGTAAGCGACGCCGATTCATTTGTTTCACTTCTCTGCCTTGAGGGCAGCGGCGAGGTTAAAAGCGGAAACGAAAGTCTCACAATGAAAAAGGGCGAAAGCCTCTTCATTCCCGCCGGCAAGGGTGTTTTCACCGTCAGCGGCAAAATCAAATTGCTTGAAACAAGACTTTAATACAGCATACCCATAATCGCAAAGACTGTAACGAAAAATTTTCGTTACAGTCTTTCTGTTATTTATTCACCGTTTCACGATCGGTGATTTTTGTTTTCACACCGCACCTGAGATAGTTCGGGAGCAGGCTTTCCGCCTCTTCCCTTGTAATCTCTCCGGCGTTGCACCTTGCCATAACCTGAACTTCCTTGTCACGCAGTTTATAAAGAAGATAAATTCCCGACGTGATCATCAGTCCGATGCTCGGCACAAGTATATACGTAACCCACAAGCCGTTAAGAGCTGTTGAGCTCTGCACAATGTGGAGCTTTTCAATGTCGGCAAAGCTCTCCGCCTCAATCTTCGTCCAGTCAAAGAACGTAAGTATCGCCAGTCCGAGAGATGATGCGACCGCCGCCGCAATCTTCGTTGTAAACGTCTGGATTGAGAAAGTGATACCCTTTGCGTCAACGCCCGTTTTATACTGACCGTATTCGGCGCAGTCGGGAGTGAACATAAATCCGAGAGTACCCGTCACGCTTGTGAAAAGGCTTCGGATGACCGTAAGCACGATAAAAAGCGTTTTATCCTGCCAGCCGATGAAATACATTGCAAAACCGAGCGCCGCCGCAACTGTATTGCAGATATAGA
>OQVO01000061.1_pt1 | contig 36031 bp, 30 predicted proteins | sample 1691511 | NCBI WGS metagenome assembly OQVO01 (sample SAMN03418254, study PRJEB22391) | human gut metagenome | biome: human-gut; feature: organic feature; material: feces | host: Homo sapiens | place: Tanzania | collected 2013-01 | reverse complement strand
GGCTGTTCGGCCCGCAGAGCCGCGCGCTGATTCATTGGCAAATAAGCGGCCCCGGCACACGCACCGCGCCACGGCAAGCCGGGCAAAGCGGGTCTGCATACCTAAAGGGCAAATCGGCCCCGCACGCAAAACAAGTACGCGGGAACAGGATATGTAAAAGGAGTTCCCCCGCAAACCGGGCCGCAGGAAGCAGTTTTTTAGCGTGCATCATAGCATTAAAATTGTACCGTAATGTTGGCGGCAAAATTGTAAGAATCGTAATCTTCCGTGCGCACATAAGCGTGTTTTAAGCGCGTGTAGCCGCCGGAAACATTAAAACGCAAATTTTGGGACATTTCATAATCCAGCGACGTGGTTAAATCATATTTTTCATAGTTATCGCTCACTTCCACCGGGGAAGATTTATCCGTATAGCTGATACTGGTGTTCCAAATCACGCGGTTGGTGGCGTTGTAAACGCGGTTGATAAACGGCAGGCGCACCCCGCGCGGAATGTTAAAATCCCAACGCATATTTAAGCTGGGGGTGGTTTCTTTGGTGCTTTCGTTGAGTTTACCCACCAGCCATTTATCATGCGTGCTATGCACAATTTTGGGCGTTAAACGCATGGAACCGATATAAAAAGAGGTCTGGGCGGAAATGTCGGTATCGTCGTAGCGTTCCAAACTGGTATGGGCGCGCAAGTCGGTAGAGTCGGACGTTTTGCGCGTATAATTTACCACACTGTCAAAAAAGTTGAACAGCATAAAGCGCAGGTCACCGCCGTACGCCGTTTGGTCTTTATCTTCGGAATTTTCCGTTTCCTGCTTGATTAAACTATACCGCAATTTAAGGTTGGTGGAGCTTAACCAAGAGCCGGCATAAAAGAATTTTTCCAGGTCAGAAATGGAAAACACCAAATCCGGCAACGTCTGGCTGACGGAGTCGTACTCCGTGCCGGTTTGGTTATTGGTTTGGGTGGTATAGCTGAAGTTGTTAATGATAGAAATGGTTTTAAGCGGAGCAACCGCGCCGTTAAATTCATAACGGGAAAGCGGGCTCCACCGTTGGGAAGAAGTAAACGTATCGCGCAGCGTCATGGTACTGCGGTAGCCGTAGCGCCCCACCCCGTGCATGGAACGGCGTATCCATAATTCTTTGCGGGAATCAAAGCCGCTGTCCACATCACTCCAGGAGTCCGCATCCTGCACGCGGAACGCGTTGGAAATAACAAACGTGCTGAACAATTTGCTGTTGGGCATTAGTTCGTTGCCGTTTAAGGTAAGCGAAATCCCGCCGTCCGCACTGCGGTTAATGGATTTAACATCCCCAATGCCCACCGTTTCCCGCGCGCCGGAAGCCGTGACGGTTTTGGCCGTTAAGTTGTTGTTTTCGGTGGTGGAAATGTTATAGCTGAAAGACGGCGCCAACCAGGAGGCTACCTTCCAAGTGCTGGTGAACCCGGTGCTTTGGTTGAGGGCCTTGGGGTATTTGTTATATTGGGCCGTGCCGCTTGCGTAGGCGGTGCGTTCTTCGGTACTTTTGGAAAGGTTATAGCTGGGCACAAAGTTAAAATTATTGGTGGGCTGGTAATTTACTTTCACATTCATTTTTTGGGTGTCTTCGTCCGTATTATAGTTGGAAGCGGAGTGCATGGATTTATCATAATCAATTTTGGCGTTGGTAAAATAATAGCCGGCATTAATGTTTTTGAAAGACGGCGCCGTATGGCTTACGCTTACGCCGTAAGTGCGGGAATCGTCTTTGCGTTTCAGCAAATTATAATCGGCCGTTTCCAGGGTATATTCCAACCCCACTTTGGGCAAATTATCTTTGATAAAATCCCCGCGCACCACCGCGCGTTGGCGCTCCACCTTGCCTTTATCTAACAGGCTGACGGTGTTGTAATCGGTCGTGTCCTCAATGCTGGGCGTGGTAATGGTACTGCGCGTAAGGGTGGCCTGCATGGGGAATTCTTCTATTTTGTCCACTTTTACAAAATATTCTTCTTCCGTGGTTTCCTGGTTTTTGGAAACGGAAAGCGGCGTTTCAAAATTATCGTCTTTATGTTTGTATTTGGCCCCGGCACTGCCCCAACCGTCCCACTTAACGGCCACTTCGCCTTTATACGCTTCGCCGCGTTGGATAATGGTTTCTGCCAAGTGTATCACATTGAGCCACACCTCCCCCGCCGAGCCCGTCTGCCCGACCCCTTTTTGCACCCCGGACACCATTAAACTGACTTTCTTAAAATTCATCACGCCGCCTGTTTTGCGGTGGCGGTACACCTTTACCCCATAAGAAGAGTCAGAGGCATCTTCAAACGCATCCGGGATAGCATCCCCGTTTGTATCCACCATATTTAAGGAAATTAAACGCCACCCCGTGTAATCCAACGGCACGACTACTTTGTCGTAATTTTCTTCCGTACCTACTTTTAAGAAGAACTGGGAGCCGGCATTAGCCGCTTTGCTGTGCAGTAAAAAGCGCATTTGCCTATGTTGGGTAAAATCCATGGTGGAAAAGTTGCGGCTGGCGTAGCGCTCCCCGGTTAAATCGGGCGGGGTGGCGGAGTCGTTCACTTCCGGCAACGCGGTAGTATTAAACGTGATATTTAAGGCTTGGTCTTTGGCGTTGGCGGAGTCCGTGGCTTCTTTCAAGTTATCAATAGAGCCGTACAGATAGTTAAACACTTCTTTGCCGTCGCCGGAGGCGCTGAAAATAGGCTCATAGTCGGCATTATCCACATTGTTAATGCCTGCCACCTGAAACACGTCCGGGTCCGTACCGTCCGGCACATTCCACGCCGTGCCGGATAATGCCACCGTAGCAATTTTAATTTGCCCTTTGGTGGCGGTGTTGGGGCCTTTTTTAAGGGTAATACGCAAGTGGCGCACGGCTGTCCATTTGCTTTTATCCTCCGGGCGAATATTCAGCGGGGTCACAAAGGTTTTCCAACCGTTAAAATTAATTTCCCCATTTGTGAGCCCGCTAATGGGGGTGTTCATCCCGGCCGACACCTCGGAGAACCCGAAGTTTCCGCCCACGTCGGAATCTTCCCCGTCCATTTTATTGTTGCCGTTCAAGTCCTGCGTATCAATGCGCCCGTTGGGTTGGGATTCCGGGTTATAAAGGTTGTTTACAAACGGGTTGTAGCGGTGGAGCGTGTCGTCCGGGTCTTTGTATTCCCAGCCGATGTCTTCGCTGGGGGCCAAACTTTTGCGGCACAAAACATCTTCCGTCTTGGGCGCGCCGGTGGCGCATTGGGTATCCATACCGCCGCTGTTATCGGAATCTTCGTTAATATTACCGAAGGTCACGTTAATCAGCGGGCCGTTGGTTTGGCCTTTTACGGTTAAGTCAAAAGAGGTTTTATCGGACAAATCCACCCCGCTGGCGGAAAGCGGATAAACGATAGAAACTTCGTCATGCCCCGCATACGCCCCGGTAGCTTTGGAAAAATCATAATTCAGCACCAAAACTTGCTGTTTATCGTTGGAATTGCCAATCGCGTTGGGGTTGATTTCCAGCGAAGACACATCCTGCGTATCCCACGTCATACTGCCCCAAAAGGCGGGTTTGTTGTTCGGGTTGGCGGCAATAATCCAATCCCTAAAAATTTTAGAGCCGGCGGTTTGAATGCTCGTTTCGTTCATACTGTCCACCATGGCATAGCCGAATTGGTTGGGATTACTGCGCGATTGGGCCACCTCGGCGCCGAAGTCTACCGACACTGCCTCCGAAAGTTTAATATCTTTGCCGTTAATATCCGCCCCGTACACTAACAAATCTTTGCTGTAATTGCCCACCTGCGGCACGGAGGACGGCTTATCCCACCCCTCTTGCAAAACGGTGGCACCCATTTTGATTTTATCCCACAGTTTATAATCCAACCGCCCGCCAATCACGGAGTTATTGGAACTACTGCCGTTGACGGTATCGTAAGTAATGTCAATGATGGAAGAATCCGTAATATCATCGCCCTTGTAAAAGGTGATAAAGCCGGACGTATAATCAATATAATAATCATTATTGCGGGTTAATTTGCGCCCGTTGAGTTTGACGGTTTCGGACTGGACGACGATATCGGACTCAATAAAATACGTTTTTACCTTGGAAGTATACTCCACCTTAAACGTGCGGTTGTACGAGGACACCGGCGTTGTTTTATACAAAGAGGCATCCGCAAAGCGTTCCTGTAAGTAAAAAACACCGTTGTCAAAATCCATAACGATATTGGTGGGGTAAGTAAGGGTAGACCCGGTATAGGTTGGAATAGAAAGCTCCTGTCCGTTGGCATCCATGACCCGCAGTAAAAAATTGCCCTTGCCGTTATCTTTGGTAATCTGTTGGGTGCCCAAAGAATAATACGTTTTTAATTCCAGTTTATTGGCGGTTTCGTTGGCGGAGCCCGCCACAATTTTATCGTTTTCCGTTTTGATAAGTTTAATATCGCCGGCCGTGCCCATTACCTGGCTCAAGCGGTTGCCCGTCGTGCCTACATAGTCCACCGCCAGTACACTTTCCGCCGTAATGGTGCGCTTAAATTGAATAATACCGCTGGCGTAATCCACCGTATAATCGGTACCGCGGGTCAGCAAACGCCATTTACTTTCGTACGTTCCGCCGCCCATAACGTCGGAAGCGGTGCGGGATACGGGCACGAAGTCGTTATCGGAATTGTTAGCATCCAAATAAATTTCTTCCGTACCGGAGGAAATACCGCCCATTAAAGAATGCCAGTTATTGTAGACGGCAATATCCAACATATCTTGATAGTGCCCGTCCGTATTCTTTTTGATATTTCCGCCAAAGGTTAAATCGTAATAAGTGCGGCGTTTATAGTCCGCGTCCGACAAGGTGGAAATAGCCAATACACTGCTGCCGACGAATTGCTTTTGCTTGCTGGAACCTTTGGTTTGGGAGCCAATCAGCCGCACGTCCAAATCTTTATACTGTAAGTGCATTTTGGCCCCGAACAACTGCTTTTGATAGGTAATAAATTCCGTTTCCGGCAAGGATAAATCAATATCCCCAAACTCCGCCAACTGCACAATTTCGCCCGGTTTGCCGCGGTACGCCACGGAGATTGTTTTTTCTTCCTCGCGTTGGTCGTCGTAGTCAATATCCACAAACACGCGGTCCAAAATTTTACCCTGCATTTTTAATTGGAGTTCCTGTTGCATGGTATTGCTGGACGTATCGCGTTCTTCGGTGGAATTGTTTTTATCCTCTTTGTATTTTTTGGCTTCCATTTTGAAGCCCAGCACATAGCGCCCCGTCAACGCAATACTGGTTCCGTACAGCGGCAGGGACAGCGTGGGGTTAAGCAAGGTTAAGTCCGGGATGGGCTCCGGGTCTTTATCCAGTTTATACGCGCCCTCTACGGCGGTGACCGCCTGGCGCCAAAAAGCATTGGTGTATTTAAGCAGTTGGGCATCATCCGGCGTATCGGGTATTTCCAGGGCTTTTTCCTCGGCGGCTTGTTGGTCTTCGGCAAAAATATCGTATTGGGATTTATCCACCAGGCTATACGGCAAGTCCTCCGCCCGGAGCTGGGGCGGAAACACAAACTGGCTTATTAATAAAAGGCTTATCAGTAGCCGGGGAATCTTCATGGGGATAAAATACCTCATTTTCCATTTTATGAAATTTAGCCGCCCTTTGCCGATAATTTTATCGTACGCGCGCGATAAAAAGCCCCGGAAAAACCATATTCCGGGGCATGTTTAACACTTACGGTCAAAACGGCTTATTGGGGAATGGTATAAGAAACACTCCGTGTCGGCGCACCATGCTCCACAATGTGGAACACCAGGGTATCGCCTTTGCGCAGTTCAATCGGCCCGAAAGCGGCCTCGGCATGCGCGTAAGAAAACGGCGTATACAAATGGTTTAAGGCTACGGAGTATATCCAACCGCCGTGACGGTATAAAGAAATGGAGGAAATACTTTCGGTCGTTTCAATTTGCATGGCTTCTCGGCCAAACACCCGCACCGCCATCGCCCCGCGGCCGGTATCATACGCGCGGATTAACTGGCGGATACCGTCTGCCGTGACGGCCATAGAGCTTTCCATCCCTACCGTACCGCTGTGGACACCCAATACATAACCTTCCGCATCCAACACCGGGGAGCCGCAAAAACCGCTGGGGTCTTCCATAAAGCGGTAATCGCCCATCATTCTAAAACCGGTGACATTTTTAATGTTGCGCATTAAAGCAACCGGTTTTATTTGCTCGGGATGAAGCACCGTATAACCAAAGGAAAAAGCATTCATGCCCGCGCGGGCCGGCTCCGGCGCTAAACGCAAAGCCGTCACTTGCCCGGCCAATTCGTGCGGCAACCGCACCAACGAAGCATCACTCGCGTTCGGCCCCCAACCGCCGCCGGCCGCAATTTTCAAATCGTAATTATGGATTTTGCCCGCGGCATCCAACAAGCGCAGGCGGATAGGCTTGCCTTTTCCGCCCCCCACATGGTACGGCACCACGGCCCATAAGCGGGAATGACCGTGCTTAAAATCTTCCAAAATAAAACCGGTGGAGCGCAGGCTCCCCTTGTTCATACCAATTACCTGTACTAACGCATGGGGCATTTTAGTAAAAACTTCACGCTTGGAATAAACCGGCACTTTGTGCTGGGCGCGCACCCGTGCCACCTGCGCCATGGCCCGCTGCTGTACCTTGGAAAGCGATTCCCCGGCCTTTTGGCCAAAGCGTTTTAGTGCATTAAAGGCTTTATTGCCTTGCGCCTGCGAAACAGGTGCCAAAAAAACACATAAACAAACTAGCGTCAAAATTTTTTTCATAACATCTCCTTACTTATAGAATAGCATTAATAGAGCCCGATAAACAGAGTCTTTAGGCCCATACCCGCCAGGGCCAAAAGGCCCATATTCCCCCGAACGCAAAGGATATTTGTTAAAATGTAAATATGCGTATCAGTATTTTTACAAAATACATTGCCAAAAGCCTGCTCACGTTTTTTGTGGCCGTAGTGGGCATTTTAACCTTGGTTATTTTTATGAACCACTTTATCCGCGTGCTGAATATGGCCATGGCCTACGGCACCGGGTTCGGGTGGATTGTGTCTTCCCTGCTCAACATTCTGCCGGATGTATTTTGTTTAAGCGCGCCGATGGCCTTTCAAATAGCGGTCTTGCTGACCCTAACCAATATGAGCGAACACGGCGAACTGATAGCTTTGCGCGCGGCGGGGTTTTCGTTTAAGGAAATTGTCCGCCCGCTACTGGCGTGTGCGGTGGGGCTTTCCGTATTATTAATTGTCACCGGCAACTGGTTAAGCCCGCGCAGTTATAAAAAATTTCTGGACCGCCGCGACGAAGCCCGCAGTAAAATTACCAAAGTGACCTTAGAGCCCAAAACCTTCTTAAACCTGGGGGAATGGGAGCTGTATTTGGAAAATTTAGACGAAAAAAGCGGCGAAGCGCACCAAATTCATTTAATCAAAAAAGGGGATAACGGCGCATTAAGCACCAAAGTAAACGCCGCCACCGGCAAAATTGTACTGACGGATACCGCCATTGGCCTGCAACTGACGGACGGCCAAATGCAACGCATTGACGCCAAAGATTCCGCCTCCATTATCGCGGCGAATTTTGACAACTACACCATGAGCATTTCCTTAACCAAAGACCACCGCCGCAAACAGCGGGTATCCGAACAGACCACCACCAAACTGTTGCGCCGCATACAGGCGGGCACGCTTCCCAAAGAAACCGTCAACGAATACCGCACCGAAATCAGCGTGCGCAACGTGCTGGCGTTATCCCCTATTTTAATGTTATTTATCAGTTGCCCGCTGGGGTTTTCGCTCGGCAAGCGCACCAATAAAGGCTGGGGCATGCTGTTTAGCGTAATTATTATTTTTGCGTTTTATTTACTGATGACACTGGGGCTCAGCATAGGTAAAAAATATGCGTGTCTTTCCTATGTAGCGCCGTGTTTGCCGTTTTTTGTGGGCGTTTTTGTGGCCCAATATCTATGGAAAAAGAGGCTTAATATCTAATGCCGCGTATCTATTTTTATATCGCCCGGAAATTTTGGGGGCCGTTTTTATTTGCCCTGGGTGTTTTTGCCGCTCTGGTGGTACTGGGGGATACCTTTGAAAAATTAAAAACCCTCAATAACGGTTATTCCACTTTGGGGGCCGTTTTGAGTTATTCCCTGGCTACGTTCCCCAACTGGCTGGCTACCATTATGCCGGTGGCGTGTTTATTGGGGGCCATATCCGTTATTTCGGAAATGGTGGCTAACGGGGAGTGGACCGCGTGCGTGGCGGGCGGTTTTTCCCCCAAACAATTATTTATCCCCGTAGTGGTTTGCATTTTACTGGTGACGGGCCTAACTATGCTCATGCAGGAATTTGTCGTTCCCCCCTTAAACATTAAGGCGGAAACCATTTACTACACCAAAATAAAACCGCAGGAAGGGTTTAACCTACAAACGGAATATGACGTAGCCATGAAAATTTCCCCCCGCCAAATGCTTTACGCCAAAAAGGTGGATTTATCGGCCGGGAAAATGGAAGAAATTTCCCTGGATACTTACGACAGTGTTTGGAACATTTCCAACCAAATTGTGGCAACCTCCATGACGTGGGATGAAGACCGCCACGCGTGGACTTTTCAAGACGGCACCAAACGCACCTTTGTAGACAAAATGGACACGCAAGAAGAACATTTTGATTTAGCCGATTCCCCGGTATCCACGGCCCCGGCGGATATGTCCGTCAACCGCACGGAAAGCAAACTGTTAAGCATACGCGATTTAAGCAAAAGAATCCGCTTTTTTAAGCAAAGCGGCCTGGCCTATTACGAGGCCGAAACCGCCCGCCAAGCCAAACTGGCCACGCCGTTCGTCACGCTGATTATGTGCTTGTTGGGTATTCCGTTTGCTATCAGTATGCGGCGTAAAAGCAAAATTTTGAATATTTTGGCCTCTATGGTGATTGCGTTTACTTTTTGGTGGTTGATTTCCATGTTTACTTCCATTGGGGAAAACGGCTATATTAACCCGTTTTTGGCCGGGTGGGGCCCGGTCATTGTGTTTGGCATCAAACGCGCGGGAAAAGGAAGAAATTTCCGCCCTGGATGCGTTGGAACTGTTGCAACCGGAAGACGAAAACGAAGAACACCGGGCGGCCCGGCGTGAAGCGGGTAAGTTATTGGCGGAAGGAAAGTATGATGTTCACGTCCGCACCAACCGCTTGAGCGTATTGGATTTGGCCGAAGGGGAAGCGTTGCGGGCGTATTTAACGGAGCAAGGCGCCCTATCCGGCGATGAGCTAAACTAACGCCGTTTTCTGACAGATAAAAACTCCCCGGCAGGCTGTGCGGCCGCCAAAAGCACGCGGGCAGAGTCCGCCGCTTTGCAACGCGCCGCCCACGCCAAAGCCGTCAAGCCGCGGGCATCTTCCTGCTCGGTCTGCGCCCCATGGGCCGTTAAAAATTCCGTAATTTCCGCCTGATTGTTAATGCACGAGGCCATTAACGGCGTGCGGCCGTCGTCCGTAGCGGCATTTACATTCGCCCCGGCCTCTACCAAAAAGTGCGCCACGTCCGTTTTACCTTGCAGGGCGGCTATCGTCAGCGCGCCGGTGCCGTCTGGCAGTGCGGCATTTAAGGAACCCCCGCGCACCGCCAAAAAACGCACCACCTCCGCATTTCCGCCTTGCACGGCTACCAACAGCGGGGTCCACCCGCTGGACAAATGCCATTTTACATCCGCCCCGGCCTCCACCCAGCGCTTTACGCTGGCTAAATCGCCGGTTAAGGCGGCATCAAACAAAGCCTTGTTGATTTGGGCTTTTCCTTGGGTTTGCGTAGTCATAAAAATCCTATTTATTTTGGGAAAGTACGCGGTGGATGGAAGACAATAAATCGTCCGTATCAAACGGCTTAAACAGTACGCCGTCCGCCCCCAAACGCTGTGCTTCCGCCACAATGGTATCTTGCCGCAGGCCCGTCACCATCAATACTTTTACCGACGGCAAATGCTTTTTGAGTTTGGCCAAAATATCCAGGCCGTTTTCGGTAGGGAAGAAAATATCCAACAGCACCAGTTCCACCCCGCTGCCGTTAATGTGGGCGAACAATTCGGCCGAGCCGCCTGCCTCCAACGCCACTTCAAAGCCGGAAGACTCCAGCACATTGCGTATAGCAGAACGCAGGATTACGGAATCGTCCACTAAAGCTATTTTAACCATTTTCCCCTCTATTTAAGATACGGAGCCACCAATTTGGCCCCAAAGTCCAACATGGCCTGGGTATCTTTTTTGGTGGCCGTTTCGGCATAGACCCGCAGGAGCGGCTCCGTGCCGGACGGGCGAATCAGTACCCATTCATCATTTTCTAAAATTACTTTTAAGCCGTCGGCCGTGTAAATTTCGGCAATTTTATGCCCGTTGATTTTTTTAGGCAATTTTTTGCGCATTTTTTCCACCACGGCGGCTTTATCCATGGGTTTGGTAATGGGCAAATCTTTACGCAAATAGACGGATGCCCCGTATTCCGCGGCTACTTCCGCACACAGTTCGCTGGCTTTTTTGCCCGTGACGGCCATTACTTCCAGGAAGGTCAGCGCCACCATTAAACCGTCGCGGTCCGGCAGACTGCCTTTCCACGCATACCCGCCGGATTCTTCCACGCCAAAGGCCACGTCATCCAAAAAGATACGCTCCGCCACGTTTTTGAAACCGACGCCCACTTCTTCAAACAGCATTTCGTGCTTGCGGGCAATGCGTTTGAGCAGGTAGCCCATGGAATATGTTTCCACCACGTTGCCTTTTAAGCGTTTATTTTTGATTAAATAATCCAACAAAACAGCCGCCAGCACGCACGGGGTTAAATAAGTGCCCTTTTCGTCAATCAGTGCCACGCGGTCGCCGTCGCCGTCAAAGGCAATACCCAAAACGGCTTTTTTATCCAAGACGGTTTTTTTAAGCTCCGCCAGGTTTTTTTCCACCGGCTCCGGCTGGATACCGTTAAAAGTGGGGTCATGCTGTGCGCGAAGCGCAATCACGCGCGCCGGAGCCAACAGGCGCTCCAAATACCCGCTGGCCGCACCGTACATATAGTCCATCACCACTTTGCCTTTCATAGCGGCAATTTTTTTCATATTCACATGGGAGGACACATATTTCAAATAAACATCGGTTAAATCTTTCTTTTCCGCTTTCTGCCCGTATAAAGACAAAATGGAATTTTGGTCCAAAAGCTGTTCCACTTCTTTCGTCACGCGCGTGGGTGCGGAACCGCCCGCCAGTTTAATTTTAATACCGTTATATTGGGCCGGGTTGTGGCTGGCCGTCACCATAACGGCTAACCAAAATTTGCTGATAGTTAAGCAACTGGCTACCGGGGTGGAAACCGGGCATTCGCCCAGCGTGACATTTAATTTATTGGAACGGAAAATAGCGGCAATATCCGCGGCAAAAATGTCCGACATAAACCGCCGGTCATACCCTACAAAAATTTTAGAGGTTTTGCCTTCTTCTTCGGCGGGGGCGTTTTCGTTAATAAAATCCGCCAAGGCTTGCGCCACGCGGCGCACGTTTTCAAAAGTAAAATCCCAAGCGATTACGCCTCTCCAACCGTCGGTACCAAATTTAATATTTGTTGCCATACAATCTCCTTATAAAATCACCGCCCCCGCAAAACCGCGCGGGCGGCATTTGCCGCTAAAACATAAAAAAGTGGAGGTGGGGGGATTCGCACCCCCGTCCGAACATCCTTTCCGCCAAGGCGCTACAAGTTTAGCTCTGTTTGGTTAACCGCGCCCTAAACACAGAGCGGCAAGAACGCGGTTTGTTCCGTTTGGCTTACGCACGGGAAGACGAAACGCGCCGCCCGTGCGGCATTTCACATAATGACCGTGACCTTTCAGCGTGTGAAAAGCACCGAAAGCACGGTGGGACTAAGCGTTAGCCCAAGCAACATTGCTGTTGTTAGTTATTTTTGTGGCCCTATTTTAGCCGGCCTGGCCAACCGGCACTTGCTCCCAGGCAGCAACAGATACCCGTCGAATCTATTACACCCCCGTAAAAACGGTAATTTTCATAGAACCGTCCTGCAAAAAACGGTATTATATTGTATCATTTTCTTATAACAATTTTTTATACGAAAGGCAACACCTTATTATGTATACCTCCACAAAACCTACCGTTTATTTAATTGACGGGCTCAATATCGTGCGCAGTTTTTTGTATGAATTTGCCCGCACGGAAGACGAAGTGACCGCCGATTTTATTGATTTACTGGCCGATATTTCCGCCCAGCCGCAATATGCCATGCACGAATATAACCTGATTTTTGACGGCTCTTTCCGCCCGGTCGGCCCGCTGTACCGCGGCGGCGTGCATATAGAATTTTCGGAAAGTGACACCGCCGACCAAATCATTTACGAAAAAGCCCTCTTCTTGCACTCCTCCGGCAAGCGCGTAATAGCCGTGACGGACGACCGGGAATTGCAAAACACGCTGAAAAAAGAGGGCGTAAAAACCCTGTTTTGCCAAAAGTTTTACCGCTCCTTAAAAACCTTTGATAAGTAAAATTTCCCTCTATATTGCAAAATTATATGCACATTATCTAATTTTTTGTTAGAATATGTATGTAAAGGGCTGGTGGCGAAATGGCAGACGCGACAGACTTAAAATCTGTTGGCCGCAAGGCCGTGGGGGTTCAAGTCCCCCCCTGCCCACTCTTTTTATTTATACCGCAGGAGTAAGAAATGCTGGAAGACATCAACAGAACTTTTTCCAAATGCTTCGGCTGGGTGTTTACGGTACAGCCTATGGGGCTGAAATTTTTTGCCGTACTGGCATTGGTAGCGTGTGTTTGCGCGTTGTTTACTTGGCGGTTTTTGGCCGTATTATGCGCTGTGGTGGCTGTTTTTTGCGCGTATTTCTTTAGGGACCCTGTCCGCAATACCGCATTTACGGAAGACGAAATTGCCTGCCCGGCGGACGGCACCGTTTTAAGCATTAAGACGGAAGAAGACCCCAACTCCGTAGTCGTGCGGATTTTCCTTTCCATTTTTGATGTTCACGTTCAGCGTTCCACCGTATCCGGCAAAGTGGGCGAAATTTTCTACCACAAAGGGGAATTTTTATTTGCCAACAACCCGGATGCCGCTTCCAAAAACGAACGCAACCTTATCCAACTTTTCCAACAGAACAATCCGGCGCGCTTTGCCCATGTGGAACAACTGACGGGCGCTATTGCGCGGCGTATTGAATGTTGGGTAAAACCCGGGCAGGAAATTAAAACGGGCGACCATTTGGGCCTGGTGCGTTTCGGCTCCCAAGTGGCGGTGTATTTGCCTAAAAATTCCGTGCGCGTGTTGGTAAAAGAAGGGCAAAAAGTGCAGGGCGGTTTAACCGTACTGGCCCTGTGGAAATAAGGCCCCCTAACGAGGATTTCCCATCATGCAAGAAGAAACAAAATCTTCACAAAAAGCAGAAATGAAAGTTGTTGATAAACTAAAACACACCGGTGCCGTGACGGCGCCTTCTTTATTTACCCTGGGCAATTTGGCCTGCGGGTTCTTTTCCATTTTAGCCGCCGCCAAAGGGCATTTTGCGCAAGCCGGCTGGTTAATTTTATTTGCCGCCGTGTTTGATATGTTTGACGGCCGCGTGGCCCGCCTGTTGGGCACGGAAAGCAACTTTGGGGTGGAAATGGATTCCTTGGCGGATGCTATTTCTTTCTGCACCGCCCCGGCTATGCTCATGTACTTTTTTGTGTTGCACCAGCAACCCATTTGGGGCGCGCCGATTGCGTGCGTATACGCCTGCTTTGGGGTGTTGCGTTTAGCCAAATTTAACACCATGGCATTAGCGGGGGAAGGCTCCAAAAAATACTTCTCCGGCTTACCGGTGCCTGCCCCGGCGGCCTTGCTGGCCTCCTTTGCCATTTCTTACAGCATTATGGAAGGCAATATGGGCGGGCACAACATCCGCTTATTAACACCGTACTTGCCGCACTTGTATAATTTTGTATGGTTTGCCATGCTGATTTTAGCCTTATTAATGGTATCCAACGTGCCTTATGCGGCTTTTAAGGCCAAACGGGAAAAACGCATGAGCGTATGGGCGCTTTTGCTGATTGTATTTTTGGTAGTATTGTTAATCCGCTACCCGCAAGACGTTATTTTGATTGTTTTTTCCGCTTATGTGATTTTCGGCCTGTTAGCCGTTTTATACCGGGCGTTCCGCGGTATAAAAGTGGAAAAATAAACCAAACGGATTTTTCAAAAACCCTGCCACCCGGCGGGGTTTTTTATTGCCTGGAAACAGTAAGAGCAACACGCCAGAACCGTTAAATTTCCCCCGGTTTCCGATGAAAAGAGCCGCCCCGGTTGGCCCGGAGCGGCGTTCTTGTCTAATCCTTATAAAATCTGTTTTAAGCGGCCCAAACCGCCCTATACGCTACCAATTTTTGTGCCGCCAGTACATCATTACCAGCCACACCAAAATCAAACACACGCCAATTAACATCCAAAAAGCGTCCGGGTGGTCCGAAAGAGGCAAGGCCACGTTCATACCGTACGCACTCACCACCAGGGTTGGCACCATCATCCAAATAGTCACTACGTTTAGTTTCTTAATCAGCAAGTTCAGGTTGTTGCTCACAATAGAGGCGCGCGCGCCGAGCAACTGGGCCAAAATGTTGGAATAAATATCCGCCTGCGTTTTGCACTGCATATTTTCAACAATAATATCGTCCAACATTTCCTGGTCTTTTTCGTCAAAGCCGATACGGGCCGAAAGGTTGCGGGTTTTTTCAAACACAAAACCGTTAGAGGTAATAGCTTCCGCGTAATACACCAAACTTTTTTCCAAACTAAACAGGTTAAGCAGGTAAGTATTATCCATAGATTCCGTCATTTTGTCTTCTATTTCTTCGGAAATCATGTGAATAATGCGTAAGTGTTCCACATAATGGGAAATGGAGTTGTACACCAGTTTTAAGAAAACCTCTTTGATAGAGGACACCACCGCAAAACGCTTGCCCACAAACAGGGGAATGTCTTCCGCCAAAACCACTACCAATTTATCTTCAAATAAAAACATCCCTACGGAAGCCACCTTAAATTCCAACTGGTCTTTGCCGGAATAATTTTTCGGGCGTTTGTAAATCATTACAATATGTTCCGGCTCAAACTCCAAGCGGGGTTGTTCGTCCGGGTCCAACGCGCTGGCCAGGGTGTGTTCGTCTATTTGGTAGGATTCCACCAAAAAGCGCTGTTCCTCTACCGTCGGGTTGGTATATACAAATACCTGCGCGGTGGATTCGTCCACTTCGGCCAGTCTGCGGTTTACAATGTTGTATTTTTTTAGCATGATTTACGCCTCAGGCAAAACAACTTATTTATATGATAACACCTATTGCGGCGCCTTGTAAAGCAAATAATCCCGCGCGAGGCGGTTTTTTAGGGCAACCCAAAAGGCCGTTTCATAGCCGCTTGTTTTTTTGTATAGTAATAAGTGGAGTCCTCTTATTATTATGACATTATTATTTCCCAAATCTAAAAAAGCCGGATTAAAAGAAATTTCTTCCGCCGCCGCTTATGTAAAGCATATCCGTTGCGGCTTAAAATTGCCCAAAAAGGCGGTTTTGTGCCCTATTTCTTCCTTAACCAAATACGTGGAAAGCCACGCCCAATATAAAAAATATAATTGCGAGGCGGACATCTATGTATTGGAAAAACAAAACTTGTGCTATGTGACCAACTTTGGTTGCGGGGCGCCGGGTATGGCCATGGCGCTAGAAGTGCTGATTGCGCTAGGCGTGCAGGAATTTGTGTTTATCGGGCTGGCGGGTTCCTTGCAGGAAGAAGTAGAACCGGCCGATATTGTGCTTTGCCAAGAAGCCTTGTGTGATGACGGCACGTCCCCTTGCTACACCGCCAAAGAAACGGCAAAACCAAATAAAGCCTTGTTTAGCGCACTGGCCAAACAGTTAAAGGCAGACGGGCACGACTTTCATATCGGGCGCAACTGGACGACGGACGCGATTTTCCGGGAAACGCCGCAGGAAGTGCGCCACTATCAAAAGCAAGACACGCTGACGGTGGAAATGGAAACCGCCGCTTTTTACGCCATTTGTGCCAAACGCAAAGTAAAAGGCGCGGCGGCCTTTGTGGTCAGTGACGTACTGGCCCGCTTGAAATGGGAGCCGCACTTTGGCGAAAAGCCCATTTTCCGCCATTTGGAAGATGTTTTTACCGCCGCCCAAAAAGTATTAAAATAAAACCTTTTGGCAGAAGGCCCCGCCCCGGCGGGGCCTTTTTTATGATACGCGCCCGCACCCGATTTAGCAAGCACCAAAAAACCGCCCCTCCGGCGGTTTTTAGATTTATAAAGTATTAATAATGGGTTTTTTCCGGGTCTTCCGGCAAGGGGTTAATGGCACTTAACCGGCTCCAAAATTCGTCCACGCTTTGCAAGCGCTCTTTGGGGTCTTCTTTCAGCGCGTCTTCTATTAATGCGTCCACCGCCGGAGGAATGCCTGGGGCCAGGCGGGAAGCCGGATAAATCTTTTTATTGGCAATATCAAAACCTTTTACCGTCCACGGCACTTGCCCCACCAACGCTTCATACAGGCACAGCGCCAGGGAGTATACGTCCGATTGCTTGCGCATAAACCCCTTTTGCTGTTCCGGGGCCATATAGGCGGGCGTGCCGGCCACTGTGCGGGCGCCGGTGTCGTTATCCACCATTTTTTTGGCTACGCCAAAATCCATCACTTTGGCGCGGTCGTCGTCCAAAATCATAATGTTTCCGGGTTTTAAGTCACAATGCACAATGTCTTGGGAGTGCGCATAGTGGAGCCCGCGGCAGACGGATTCAAAAATCTTTTTCGCCTTGGAAAACGCAATCCGTCCGTCAATATCCAGGCGGGTTTCCAGCGTTTGCCCGTCCACATATTCAAACACCAAATACAAACTGCTTTCGGATTCTATTACCGTATAAATTTCCACAATGCACGGGTGGCGCAGCAAGGCTACCATGCGCGCTTCCGACAAAAACTGCTCCCGCACATACGCACTGCGCACCAGTTCCGGGCGGATACGCTTAATAGCCACTTTGCGTTTAAGCACTTTATCATAGGCTTCGTACACTTTCCCCATGCCGCCTTCCCCAATCTGGCGCACAAAATCATACTGTTCTTTAATGTCGGATTCCCGGCGGGAATACGCATTTTTCGGGCGGCGGAAAACGTCTTCGTACCGCAAATACACAAACACCACCACCGCAAAAATAATGGCAATAAAATACCACGTCACCCAGTTGGGCGTTTGTTGGTTGCGGTTGGCGGGCTCTTTGGCGGTAGTTGCTTTGACAAATGTTTTTTCGTCCAATTCTTTTTTTATTTTAGCCGCTAATTTGGAATTGGGATTTAAGGACAGGGCTTTTTCAATATCAATCCGGCAACGCTCGTAATTGCCGCGCTGTAAATACGCTCCCGCACGCAGGATATAGGCCCGCGGGTCTTGCGGGGCCACGGCTATGGCCTCTCCGGCGGAGTAAATAACGTCATCCGTCTTGCCCAAACCGTCATAGGCTATGGCTAACAACAGGTAAAAGCGTTTATCCAAAAAGTTTTTGGCGGTTAAGGCGTTAATCCGGCGGATAGCGGACGCATATTGTTTGTTTTTTAATAAATCGTTTAAGGCGGCTACTTCGGCATTACGCGCATTTCGGTCAAACACTTCCGGGCGGTGTGCGGCCGCCGTCTGTTCGGAGAAATTTCCCCCAACCACCAGCGGCGCGGCAGCATTTTTACGCTGTGCCCAAACAGGTTGCGTAAGCAACAAAACAGCCAAAATAAAAAAAACATATTTACGGAACATATCCATATTTTAGCACAAAGCAACCGTATGCGCCATAAAAAATAGGCTTTTGTGCGCCGGAATTCATATAATAGAAGATATGAATAATGCGCCTATCGGTATTTTTGACTCTGGCTTGGGCGGGCTTACTATCTTAAAAGCCCTGCGCCGGACGTTGCCGCACGAAAAGCTCATTTATTTTGGCGATACGGCCAACGTGCCTTACGGTTCTAAATCCAAACAGACCGTCACGCAGTTTTCGCTGGATATTGCCCGCTTTTTGGAGCAAAAAGGGGTCAAACTGATTATTGTGGCCTGCAATACGGCCTCGGCCCTGGCCTTAAACACGCTCAAAAAACAAATCAGCGTGCCTGTATTGGGGGTGATTGAACCGGGGGCCGCCAAAGCCGCCGCCACCACCCGCAACGGGCGTATTGCCGTACTGGGCACGGAAGCCACCGTTAAAAGCGGGGCGTACCGCCAACAAATCCTCCAAAAACGCCCCCAAACACACGTTTTACAGGTGCCCTGCCCGCTCTTTGTGCCGCTGGTAGAAGAAGGCTGGGCCAAAAAGCCGCTTTCGGAATTAGCCGCGCGGGAATACCTTAAACCTGTTCTTAAAAACGGGGCGGATACCGTTATTTTGGGTTGCACCCATTACCCGGTACTAAAACCGGTTATTGCCCGCGTGCTGGGCAAACAGGTGCGCCTGGTGGACTCCGCCGACACGCTGGCGCAAGAAGTGAAACAATTTTTATTCTCCCGCCAACAGCAAGCCGGCGGCAAAGGCTCCCTGGCCATTTACGCCAGTGATGCGCCCGAGCGGTTCAAACGCTTGGCAAAGCATATTTTAGGCACGCAACTTTCCACCGTGCGGCTGAAAAAACTAAACGCATGAAAATTTATTCTGACCCCCGATTACTGGCCCTGGGCGTAGTGGGCGGGACCGTTTCCCGCCACGCAGGCAATATGCGCGAACGCCCGGTGCAAGATGCTTTTTTTGAAAAATTGGATATTCCCTCCTCCCGCATTTTGCGCTTACACCAAGTGCATGGGGACCATATTTTGCCTATCCTCACGCCCGAGCAGGCCGTCCGTCAACAAAAAATTACCCCGCTCCCCCACGCGGACGGTTGGATTTTGCGCCCGAAAGGCTTTGGGGCCGCCGTGCTGACCGCCGATTGCGTACCTTTGTTTTTATGGGATAAAGAGGCCGATTTGGTGGCCCTGGTTCACGCCGGGTGGCGCGGGGTGGCGCAGCTATTACCGCAGCAAACCGCGCTGGAAATGCAGGCGTTGGGGGCCAAAGGGCCGTTGCAGGCGTTTTTGGGCCCGCACATTCAAAAATGCTGTTTTGAAGTGCAGGAAGACACCGCGCAACAGTTCCCGCACACCTGTTGGGTGCGCCAAAACGGAAAATTATTTATAGATTTAACTTTAGAAATCCGCCGCCAACTGCAAGAAGCCGGCTTAACCGAGGACGCCATTTATGCGCCGGATTTTTGCACCTGTGGCAACGCGGAGCAGTTTTTTTCCTGGCGCAGGGACCACCTCAAACAAAACTTACTGTCCTTTATTTACAAACCTTAACGGAAAAACACCCCAAACTTCCGCCCGGGGTGTTTTTTATTATTATGGGGTCAAAATGCCGCATTTACGCGCGGAATTTTACTTTTTTATTGGGAAATATGCCTGCTGAAAGCACTGTTTACAAACCCCTGTAAACCGCCTTTCTGTAAACGGAAGGAAAGCAGGTTGGATAATATCACGCCGAAAAAGATAACCGCATATACCACATCTTGCACGGTTTCCCCTTCCCCGGGCAGTTGTTGGGCCGCCATAGCCGCCAGTACCGCGCTGACCAGGCCGTTGGGGCACATGGCCCACAAAACGGCCGTATCCCCGCGGGACATGGTTTTAGCGGTGCAAAAATCGGCCACCGGCAAACGCAACAGAAATTTTACCAGTACCACCAACAGCCCCGCCGCCACCGGGCCCCACGCGCCCACACGCATACAAATACCCATATAGACAAAAAAGAGCGTTTTGAAAATAAATTCCACTTCATCAAAAAACACGCGCTCTTCCGCATTTAAGGCAAAACCTTTAATTTCAAATTTATGCAGCCACAGGCGGCTGAACACGCGGATATTGCCCGCCACAATGCCAAACACCAGGGTTGCAATCGCGCCGTCGCCTCCCAACAGTTTGGTGGCGCCGTACACCAACAGCACAAACGCAAACGTCAGGGATACGGCATTTTCCATCCGGCGGATATGGTTTAATACGCTCATCCAAAAAAGCCCGGCCGCCAACGCAAACCCAATGCCGATAGCAAACGATTTAACTACCTCAAACAACATATATCCGGCCGATACTTTGGCCCCCGTCACCAGTACGCCAATCAACGCCAAAGAAACCACAATCGCATACACCCCGGTTAAATTAGCCTCTAAAAACAGTACGGTGCGGGTATTATCGGCCACGTTGAGTTTGCCTAATAACGGAATGACCACCGCCGAAGAATTACTGGCCGCAATCGCGCCGATTACACACGCCGCCAGTAGCGGCAAATCCAACAGCCAAAAGGAGCAAAACGCAATTCCGGCGCCGGCCAATAAAAACATACAGGTAGCCAACAACACACCCTGCAACGCCGTGCCGCGCAAGGCGGATACGTTAAAATTCACCCCGCTCTTAAACAACACCACCACCAACGCCAAGGTAGTAAAAATCTGCCCGGCCGAGCCGAACATATCCGGCGTGACGATATGCAACCCCGGGCCGATTAACATCCCCAGTAGCATTAGGGGCAAAACGTCCGGCAGGCGGGTTTTTTCAAACAAGAAAGAAAACACCTGTCCTAAAAATAAAACAGCTCCGATAAACAAAATGGCATAGGTCATAAATTTATTATATGAAAATTTGCTCTTGCGCCGGGCAGTAATATTTCATTTAATACTTACTATGGAAACCAATGCAAAAATTTTACTGGCGGATGATTCCGCTACCCTTCGCTTTTTAGTATCGGAAGTGCTTACAGATGCCGGATTCGGCGTGATAGAAGCGCAAGACGGGCAGGAAGCTATTGATAAAACCTATAAAGAAAACCCCGACTTGTTGATTTTAGATTACGAAATGCCCCGCAAAACCGGCTTTGAGGTGGTGCGCGAAGTGCGCAGCCGCACCGGCTATTTGCACACGCCCATTATCATTTTTACCGCGGCGGCCGATAAAGCCACCAAACTGGAAGGTTTGGGCCTGGATATTGACGACTATTTAACCAAACCCGCCGACGGCGAAGAAATTGTCGCCCGCGTAAAATTGCTCCTTAAACGCAACAAACAAAAAATGGACAGCAACCCTTTAACGCGCCTGCCGGGCAACCCCTCCATACAAGCCCGCGTGGAGCAGGAAATTGCCTCCCAACGTAAGTTTGCCGTACTGTATTGTGACTTAAACAATTTTAAGGCATATAATGATAAATACGGTTTTGCCGCCGGGGACCATGTACTCCTTACCGTGTCCGGCATTATCGTACGCGCCGCCCAGCAAGACCCCACGGCCTTTGTGGGGCACATTGGCGGAGATGATTTTATTGTGGTTTGCGCCATGGATAAAGCAGAGGCTGTTGCCCGGCAAATCACCCAGGAATTAGACTCCACCGCCCCCTTGTTTTACAACGAGCAAGACCGCCTGCAAGGGTTTATGGACTCCGTCAACCGCCGCGGCGAAGCGGAACGGTTTAATTTGCTTTCCATTGGTATTGGCATTGTGCATAACACCCAACGCAAGCTGACCTCTTTTGCGATGGTAAGCAACATTGGCAGTGAACTGAAATGTTTAGCCAAACGCCAGCCGAAAGGCAGTTGCTATGTAATGGACCGCCGCGCCGCTTAATTTTAAGGCATATTTAGGCACACAAAAGCGGGAGCCTGCTTTTTACAAGGCTCCCGCGTTTTATTTGAAAAAGCGTTTAACACATTTTTTGCAACTTGAACCCGGCCCACACCGCCACCAAACAAACCCCTACATTTAATAACACATTCAGGGCCGCTTGGCCAAAACCACGGTTTTGGAAAAGCGCCAGCGTATCTAAAGAGAAACTGGAAAACGTAGTAAATCCGCCCAACACCCCCACCACCAGAAACAAACGGCCCGGGTGGGCGGAATTTTCAAAACAGGGCGCGCAAAAACCGATAGCCAAACTGCCCAGTACATTGACGGCCAACGTGCCCCAATGCCCGCGCCACGCCAGCGCGGCCGCCAAAACACTCACTCCATAACGCAGTGCGGCTCCGGCAAAACCGCCCAAGCCCACATATAAAAAATTTAACATACTTTTATTTTACCAAAAGTAGGCTTTGCCCATAAAACCAACCGCCCCGGGCCGAGTGGGAGGAAAAATTGGGGCCGCGGGATATTTTGGAAAAAGGATAAAAAACCGCCCTTTGAAAAAGCCCCCTCATAATAAAAAACACCCCGGCGCCGAAACACGGCCGGGGTGCGGGTATTTTAGAATAGCATACTATTTACTAAATAATTTTTGGCCTTCTTCCACAATGCGTTGCAAGTGGTCTTCGCCCAAAAAGGTTTCCGCATAGAATTTTAAGATGTTTTCCGTGCCGGAAGGGCGCACCAAAAACCAAGAAGCCTGCAAATAGATTTTAATGCCGTCCGTATCGCGTACCTGCGTGACGCGCTCGCCCGCTACGGTATACAGGTTGGCAAAATCCGTCTTTTTGAGTGCTTTTATTTTGCGTTTGGTTTCGTCGTCCGTCGGCACGTCTATCCGGGTATAACTGGGGGTGCCGTACAACTGGGTAAGGCCGTCGTACAAGTGGGCAATATCCCCTTGTTTAGCCATAATTTCAAGCAGCAGACAAACGGCTAAAATGCCGTCTTTTTCCGTCGTCCACCCGCTTACGGACATCCCGGCGCTTTCTTCCCCGGCTATCACATATTTACGGCGGGCCAACCCGCGCACAAAATACTTAAATCCTACGTTTACTTCGTCCAATTTAGCGCCCTGCGCGGCGGCCAGACGGTCTAGCAGTGCCGTGGTGCCCAAAGTGCGCCCGATAGAATTGCCTTCCCGGCGGTGTTTGAGCAAATAATCCGCCATCACGCACAGCGCGTGGTTGGGCGAAATCAACCCGCCCGCTTGGGTCGCACAGCCGAAACGGTCCGCATCCGGGTCGCTGGCTCCGGCAAAAGCGTATTTACCGCTTTCCACCAGTTTAATGAGCGGGGACATAGGATATTTGGAAGACGGGTCCATGCGGATTTTGCCGTCGTGGTCCAACGGGATAAAGCTAAACGTGGGGTCTTGGGTTTTATCCACAATTTCCATATTATCCAAATGATATTGCTTTTTAATGGCTTCATAATACGGCAAACTGGTGCCCCCCAACGGGTGAATAGCCGCTTTAATGCCGGATTTGGCAATCGCCTTAAAATCAATAATCCGCCCCAACGCCGTCACATACGGGGTCAGCACGTCGGCAGATTTGACGAGCCCTTTTTGGCGCGCTTCTTTCAGCGGCATTGTTTGAATAGCGGCCGGATTTTGCAAATACTCGTTGGCATATTTTTCAATTTGCCCGGTCAGTTCCGCATCCGCCGGGCCGCCGTTAGAAGGGTTGTATTTCAGCCCCATATCCTGCGGCGGGTTGTGGCTGGCCGTTCCGTTCAAGCAGGCCACCGCGCGGCCGCTTAAAATTTCAAACGAAAACACCGGCGTAGGCACCGGCATATCCGGCAAAATAACAGGAATGTTGTTGGCGGCTAACACTTCCGCGCACAAATTAGCCGTATCGCGGGAAACCACGCGGGTATCTCCCCCCACCAGCACCGGGCCGGTAATGCCGCGCTCCTGATGCAGGCGCGCCACGGCTTGCGCAATCGCCTTGGCGTGCAACGCGCAAAAGCCCGCCCCCAACTGCCCGCGGTGGCCCGACGTACCGAACTTAACAGGTGCAGGAGCCCCCTGCGGATGATAAAAAGCATCTTTCAATGCGGCAACATCTAATTTATGTTTTGTAAGCGTTCCGGCCAATTCACTAACCATAAAACCCTCCCCTTTTGTGCGGCCCGGTTGATAAACGGGCTCTCTTTTTCTATCATATTATATGTCACTTATTTTATCAACAGGAGTTTTAATATGAAAAAACTGTCCGCTCTGCTTTTTGCCTTGGTTTGCGCGCTTCCCGCCGCCGCGACCGATTTGGGAGATGATTTTAGAAACCACATCAGCGCATCTTCCGATTTATCCGCCTACAATAAAGACGTTGCCACTATGATAGGCGTGGCCGATTTCCACACCGCCAAAGGGGCCACCTTCCCCGGGTTTGATATTGGGGCCAGCGTAAGCGCGATTAAACCCTCCGACTCTAACCATATTTCGCACGAAGATTACCTGTACACCGGCTTTTTAACCGCCGAAACCAAACTGCCTGTGCTGGGCATTACCGTAATGGCCCGCGGAACCGATATGAACGGTTTTAAGTCCTTGGGCGGCGGGTTAAAATACTCGTTTAAGCTATTGGAAGTGATTGATGTTTCCACCATGGCTTTTTACGACCGCGGCTCCACCGATTGGTACAAACAGGACCATTATTCCGCCTCCGCCACGGCCTCTTTCACCTTTTTGTTCCTCACCCCGTACGCGGGCGTCGGCTACGATTACGCCAAAATGGAAACCAAAAACCTGCCTTACCGCTTATCTTCCGATGACGACTCCGTGCGCTATACGGTAGGGGCCAGCTTAAAACCGTTTCCGTTCGGCTACCTGTTCGGTGCCTACACCAAAACGGCAGGGAACGAGGGCTTTCAAGGCGGTATCGGCCTGAATTTTTAATGGTTTATGGATTATAAAAACGAATTAAAAAACTTCTTTGGCGAACATTGTTTATTTAACGAGCCCATGGGCCGCCACACCACCTACCGCACCGGAGGAAATGCGGAAGTGTTGGTGTTGCCCAAAACAAAAGAGGACTGGAGCTTTGTATTAAAATTAGCCAATACAGGCAACATTCCCTTGCGCATACTGGGGTTTGGCTCCAACATTTTGGTAGGCTCCGGCGGCTTAAACGGCATTGTTTGCGCCACCAGCCGCATGGATAGCATTACCTGCGAGGGCGACACCGTGCGCGCCGAGGCCGGGGCCGCGCTGGATAAAGCGTGCGAGCTTTCCGCCGCCGCGGGACTAGCGGGGCTTGAAAAACTGTCCGGCATACCGGGCAGTATCGGCGGAGCCGTTTATATGAACGCGGGCGCGTTTGGGCAAGAAACCTTTGACACCCTGGAATATTTTGACGTAATTGACCGCGAAGGCCGGCCGGCTACGCTACTGAAAAAAGATGTTCCGCACGCCTACCGCCATGTGGAAGGAATAGAAAACTTTATTATTCTGTCTGCGGCGTTCAAACTGCAAAAAGCGGATGCCAAAGAACTTACCTCCAGCCGAAATTTTATTTTGCATAAACGCATAGAAAAGCAACCGCTGGAATATCCGTCGGCCGGGAGCGTGTTTAAGCGGCCGGTGGGGGATTATGCCTCCCGCTTGATTGACGACACGGGCCTGCGCGGTCTGTCCGTCGGCGGGGCGAAAGTATCCGAAAAGCACGCCGGATTTATTGTAAATTTCAACCGTGCCACGCCGGAAGATATTAAAAACTTAATGGACCAAGTACGCCAAAAAGTAAAAGAAAAACATGGCATTACGCTGGAGTTGGAACAAATTTTGTGGGGTAAATTTAGCTGAAATTTTAAGCTAAAAGAAACTTTTGCAAAATTTGTTTGACGGACCAGCCCAAATTAAGTTAGAATATATGTGTAGTAAGAAAGCAGTGTTTGGAGTCGTGGTGTAGCCTGGTTAACACGCTGCCCTGTCAAGGCAGAGACCGCGAGTTCGAATCTCGTCGACTCCGCCATTTACAACTAATACCCGCCTAACGGCGGGTTTTTTTTAAATACGGCTCACAAAAAACCCCGGGCGTGAACCCGGGGTTTTTTATTGGATTCCGTGTTTTAGCACGGCCCCTCGGTTTTACTAAAATGAGCGGGGATTTGCGTTTTTATAAAAACCCCCGGCACCCGCGCCCTTGTTCCATAAAGTAGCGGGTCGCAAAATGCTCTGCCAAACAGCCAAAATGCCGCCTTTTCCCCCTGTTCATTTTAACTCTAATTCCCGGGCGGTTAAATGTGTATAGTTTGGCATATTCTATCCTATACACATTACCGCTTATAACGCCAAGGAAGTCAAATTATAATACTCCGACACCACATTTGTCTTCCGTCTCACGTTAGATAAAACGATTAAGCAAAAGGTAGGAGAAACTCTATCACCCTAAAACCTCGGGCCGATGTAGTCAATCGTATTCAGCTTTGCATTAAAGCCGTATTCGTAATAATCTTCCCGCCGCGCGTAAAGAGGCAAAAAGCGCCCCTCGGTGGACGTCCAAATCTGCCGGACTAAGACTTTTCCGCCACGTTTCAACCGGGTTATATTCCGTCATTGTTTTCTCCTTTTTTCCTATTTCTTATGGCAGTTCGGTAATTTTTCCCGGGGCAAATTCAATACAAACTTTGGCTATGTTTTTATAAGGTATTTTAATATCGTTGTCCGTAGGCTCTTTCGTGTCTATGGTTCTAGCTAAAATAGGCTTAAAACGTTGCGTTAATTCCTGCATAGTGAGCATAGGTTTTCTCCTTTAATTTGCCCGGAACCCAATGCCGTTTCCATAAGCATTGTGTTTGAGTTTCTGTTCTGTTTCCAACATTTCTTTAACGGCACTAAATTGCGTGCTTGTGCCCAAAATTTCCGCCTTATTTTTTACGAGCGTAAAATCTCCGGGGGTCAGTTTATCCAGCCCCGCCGTTTCGGCCAGTGCAATTTTAATGCCAAAAAAGTAGTCAAACGCCTCTTTTACTTGCTGGCTCGTCAAAAAGTTGTACTTAACCTTAAAACTAAACCGCCGCAAACTGGCCGGGTCTAACGATTCCATTAAATTGGTCGTGCAAATAAACGGATAGGGGTGGCTCTCCATCCAAGTAAGCATCTCGTTCACGCTGGAAACTTCCCACGAGCGCGCGGCGGTAGAACGGTCCCGCAAGAAACTGTCCGCCTCGTCAAAAATCAGCAGGGATTTATCCTCTCGGGCCTGCGCGAACGCTTTGGCGATGTTTTGTTCCGTTTCCCCCACATAACAGCTGATTAAGTCAGAAGCTCTGCGCTGCACCACCTCCAACCCCAGTTTATCCGCCAAATACCGCGCATAGGCCGATTTGCCCGTGCCGCTTGCACCATACAAACAAAGCGAAAAATTCAGCCGCCCCAAATGGGTTAATTGGGTAGTCAACGCCTGCAAATCCATATCCGCATGAATTAAGGCCGGATAAAAGCGGATGTTTGTTTTTTCCTCTTCGGGATTTTTCCGCCCCCCGTTCAGCGCCTGTATCATAAAAGATAAATGCTCTTGCACGGTAGGCAAGCCGCCTTTGGCCATACGGGCCGCTTGCGCCGCTCCGGCAATCATAGACGGTTGGACTTCGTACTTTTTGGCAAGCGCAAGAGTGTCTCCCTTGGTGTAAGTAATTTTATTGGCGGACAGATACTTATTCCAAATCTTTTGGCGCATTTCTACCGGCGGCTTATCAAAACACACGGCTAAGGTAAAGCGGCGGATATAGGCCGGGTCCATCCGGTGGATTTTATTGGTAGTCCAAATAACAGGCACTTCGTTATTTTCCAACAGATTATTGATTTCTACTTTACTGGTGCGCGTTTCCAAACTGGAAAATATATCTTCCCCCTCGTCCAAAAGCAGACAAGTATTTTTAACCGTTTTAAGCAAAAATTGTTTGCGGTACAACTGTTGCAAACGGTAGTTTTTTTCTTCTTCCCCATTATTGCAAACCCCCACCGGATATAGGTTCAGCTTGGCCGATTGGGCCAACACCTGTGCAAAACTGCTTTTCCCGGTGCCGGGCGTGCCGTATAAAAGGATATTAAACCCTTTGGTGTGTCTGGCTTGTTTCATAAGCCGCGTGGCTAATTTAGCCGCTTCCACATAGGCAAAGTCTTTGGCGGTAAGTTCATCTTTGCTTGGCACCGGCTCACCGATAAGGGCCTTATAGCGTGCGGCATCGTCTTGGTGTAAGGAGCAGATAAACTCCTGCACCCAACTGCTCAAATGCAAACTACCCCGATACCGTGTACGAAACAGAATGCCCAACCGCATTAATGGGGTGTCTTGATTCAAAAGAGAATTTCCCAATCCTTTCGGCAACCCTGCTACCATGGTGAGCGTATTGTCTTCCTCCTCCAAATCTGCACCAAATTCTCGCACACACTCCTGCAAGAGTTCATTATTTTGCATAGCACTCAAAAAATATACAACGGCGCGCTCCTCTTTACTTAACCGGAAGATATGCACCAAATAGTCCATATTTTTTTGGGCCGGTGTTGGGGTAATTTTTGGATAATTTTCCCCATATTTAGCCAATACTTGCTCTATTTCCGCAAGCACTTTTCGGATTTTTGAGGAATTGCCGAACGCATCCAGCTTTTTCAACCCCGGCACCAAGTCTTCTTTTATTTTTTGGGCTGCCAGTATCAAATCCCGCTCAAAATTTTTCATAGTTTTCAAGCGGGGGAGCAACTTATTTAGATAATATAAGGTCTCATATTGTTCTTGTGTATAGTTCATAAATGGCACTCCTTTTTTGTTAGATTACTTATAGGATAGCACCCCCTGGCGACAGCGCTATGTCGCACAAAAAACACAAAAAAGACCTAGGAAAAATGCTAGGTCTTGGGAAATCAACTGCCTTAAAATGCAAACAGATAAAAATTACTTATTTTGAATTTTGCTATACACTTGCCACCATTTTTCATAATTCTTTAATATTTTCGGCATTGGGGCATCTTTATCAAACCTTCCCAACAAGAAAGAACTTAACAGTAATAGCCCTTTGTCTTTTCCTTCTAAATCAACCGCATAGCGTAAAGGGGCAAATTTTCTTGTTTCGGGGTCTTGGCCTGTTAAAATGCGCGAGCCTTGGCCCCTTAAAATGCGCGGCCCTTGTAAAAGACAAATATCCCCTTGTTCCTTCTTTTTGGCAATCAATTTTATCTCCCCTTTATTTACCATCTCTTTTAATTGTTTTCCATGCTTGCTTTGTACATATTGTTCTTGTTGGGGTAAAATATGGGCAAATAATTTGCTGGGGCCATAAGCAAGGGCCGTTCCCTGCATGGCTTTAATTCCTCTGATTAGTACGCCCACTTTAGTTTCTTTATTTCCGGCCATTAAATCCATTCCCCATTGGTGGAAACAAAAAGGGGCGGCTACTTCTCCCTTGTATTGTTCCCCTGTATGAATACAAAAAGCATCCTTATTGGACTTGCCATAATAATAAAATTCTATTTCCTGTAAGTTAAAATATTGGCCGGAAACCCATAAAGCGCATTGTGTAAATAAATATTCGGCCAACTTTGAAAACCTGTCTTTCACAGGCAATTCAAAATCAATCTGCTCACATAAATCTTCCTGTTGAATTATTTTTTCATTCATCATATTCCCTCGTTAAACAATGTACCGCGCTTGAAATTGCCGAAGAATACAGCTATGGGGATTATATAGAAATTGCCAACCTGTTAAAAGCCGCCGGGGCGCACGAATAAAAACAGGGGGAGGATAAACGCCCGCTTATCCTCCCGCAAAATTAGTCCGTCAATAATTTCAAAAGCTGTTTTTGCGCTACGGATATATTTAATTTTTCAACTAAATCCGCCGTTAATTCTTCTTTTGTGCTAAGGTAAAATTTCCCGTCGTCCGTCATTTTACCTTGCGTAATACTTTGGAAGATAGCTTCAAAATCATTGGTCGGTTTTAATTTTTTATACGCAGTTTCAATGGCGTGGAAACAAAACGGATTATTCCCTACATTCCCGGTCACGGAGTGCGCAATATCAGAACATCCGCCCAGGCACACCAGGCCATATTCACATTCTTTGCAAAAACCCCCCAGTTTTTTGTATCGGTGGAAGCGTTTGTTCCAAACACAAAAATCGTTCGCATAAAAAATTTCTTTTAAGGTTTCTTTCCGCAAATCCCTTTCGGCAAATTTATCATTTTGCATAGATAAACAACCGTGGACTTTCCCATCACTGCGTATGCCCAACACGCCTTTGCCGGCGGGGCAACCCGTCCAACCGAAAAGCCCTTTTTTTATGGGAATAGTCTTGGAATAATAGCCAAAATCATGCATAGCCGTTATTTGCAATTTATTTTGTGGAACAGATATGGTATTTTTAGCGGCAAAAAGCCCCGCGATATAATATTCTTCCTGGTTAAGCAAAAATGCCTCGGCCATTCTTCCGGTAAGCGCGGCTATTTGTAATTGCCACCCTCTAAAACCGGAGTTCAAAAGTTTTTCCTTTAGGATATTTAATTCCAAGAGGTTCTTTTTTGTTAAAGTAGTTATAGCCACCAGGGGGATACCCGCTTGGCTAATCGTTGGGATGTTTTGAAAAATTCTATCAAAAAGGCCCGGCACCTGCCTTACAGTGTCATGCGTTTGCGCTAAACCGCCGTCAAGACTTATACCGATGGTTTCGGTATTAATTTCTTTTAGAAAAGAAATATTTTCTTTGTTGAGCAAAATTCCGTTCGTAATAATGGAAACTAAAATACCCTTTTTGGACAGATAAGACGCTATTTTTTTCCAGTGTGGGTACAGGAATAACTCCCCGCCCATCAAATTAATTCTTTCGCAGTGTAATTCTGCCAGTTGGTCACAAACGCGCAGGCTTTCTTCCAAGGTCAACTCGTGGGCGCGCATGGTACCCGCAGAAGACCCGCAATGCGAACAATGGGCATTGCATCTTAAGGTTAGCTCCCACACAACACTGCTTAATTTTTTAGGAAACAGGGTCATTGATTTATCGTTTAGTGCCCGGTCTAACGCCAAACACTCCGTAACGGGTGGCGTGCTTTAAGCTGGGGCGGGGCGCAGAGGCATTCCCATAACCGGCATCCTGCCCCTCAATACCGGGCTGAACAGCGCTGGGCGCAGATTTATGAGTGAATGTTCTGACAGTAAAAATTGCCGCGACGGTAGCAACTACCAAAAACAACAATGAAATTAAAATTTTCAATATTTTTCTAGGCATATTTTTAACCTCCGGCATTTATTGCCCCGCACCTGTGTAAATATTATACAACATAACCCTCTCCGCCAGGCTTATATTATTATAAGGGTTTTTGGTGTTTAGCGCAAGGATATTGCGCCGGAAAAGAAGAAGATAATTAAAAATAAAGTTATCACAAAAACCAAAACTTCACCTAAGGAAAAGAATGACCCCTTATAACTTTCCCAATTATACGGCACCTTAACATAGGGCTGTAATTTTTTAAGAATTTCATATATTTGCACTTTAGAAACCGCATGATAAGAAACCCCGGTTCCGTCTTTCAATTTGAATCTAATAGTAGCAAAATAAGCATTAGCACAACCGCGGCTCATATACAGTTCATATAAAGTAGGCTGGTCGCTGTCTTCTACCACAGAAACGCGCTCTATATCCGAAAAATAATAAACAGAATCCTGAATAAAAACGCATCTTCTTTGTTCATCAATTTTTATCTTTCTGAAATCCACTTTTTCCAGAAATTTGGATATGGAAAGAAATTGTGTTTTAATGATTATTAAAACCACTATTGCCATAATAATAACTAACATAATAAGCTCCCAGCGTTCTTTACGATACTTTGCAATATATCATTTTTTCACCCTAAAAACCATCTTCCGCTTGCGGGAAGTGTTTAAGCGTTTTGGGGGCCGGCGGCCATTTCTTTCAGTTTTACATAATCCACCTTGCCGGTACCCATTAAGGGGAGTTCTTCCACCACGCGAATGGTTTTAGGTACGGCCAGTTCGCTGACGCCCTTTGCCTTAAAAGCGGCCGACAGCGCACCGCGTTCCACCGCAGGCTCCGTGGTAAACAGCACCAGCTGTTCGCCTTTTTTCTCATCCGGGATATTAACCACCGCGTGCATTTTGTTCGGCCACAGGGCATTTAGTTCCGTTTCCACCGCCGTTAAAGAAATCATCTCGCCCGCAATTTTGGCAAAGCGTTTGGCGCGGCCCAAAATAAACACAAATCCGTCTTCATCCACCCGCACAATGTCGCCGGTATCATACCAACCGTCTTGCGGCGGCTCCACCACGCCGGGCTTGGAATCACGCAGATACCCAGCCATAATATTGGCGCCTTTCACCCACAGCTTGCCGCCGTCTTCCACGCCGGGGATTTGTTCCAACTTATACTCCATGCCGGGTAGCAAGCGGCCCACGCTCCCGCGCTTAAAATACATGGGCGTATTGACCGCCATTACGGGGGAGGTTTCGGTAGCGCCGTAGCCTTCCATAATGCGCAGGCCGAATTGGTCGTAATACTTGCGGATAGTTTCTTCTTTTAGTTTTTCCGCCCCGACCACCGCCAACCGCACCGAGTAAAAATCGTACGGGTGCGCCATTTTGGCATAACCGTTAAAGAAAGTATCCGTACCAAAAATAATGGTGGCGTTGCTATCGTAAATCAGCTCCGGCACAATGCGGTAATGCAACGGGGACGGATAGAAAAACACCGGCACCCCGCTTAAAAGCGGCAGCAACGTCCCCACCGTTAGCCCAAACGAATGGAAAATAGGCATCGCATTAAATACGCGGTCTTTCAGCCCAAAATCCAAAACGCTTTGTAATTGCAAACGGTTGGCTTGTATGTTTTCGTGGCTTAACACAACCCCTTTGGGGGTGCCTTCACTGCCGGATGTAAAAAGCACTACGGCAGGGTCTTTAGAGGAGGCGTTCCCGCGCACTTGTTTATAATAGCGCCGCGGGAAATAAGAGGCCGCCCACCCGGCCGCTTTATCCCAAAGGGTAATTTCTTTTTTCAAATCTTCCAAATACACCAATTTCAGCCCGGCCTGTTTCAGTGCGGCGGCCGTTTCCACCAACCCGCCTTGTTCCAAGAATGTTTTGGAAGTAAACACCGTGGAAATGTTAGCCGCCTTACAGCACGCCAACATATTTTTTACCCCGGTGGAAAAGTTCAGCATACACGGGGTAATGTTAAAGGCGCGCATCCCGAAAAACGCCACCACGGAGGCCGTCATATTCGGCAGTAAAAACCCGGCCATTTCGCCCGGTTGCTGGTGTTGGGCTATTTTTTTACCCAACACAAAAACAGCCGTCAAAAATTGTCCGAAATTTAACGGGCGGCGCGTGGCATCATTAATCATGCGTTTTTTGCGCCCCACCAGTTTATACGCATCCAACAGGGAATCAAACAGCGTTTCGCCTGTATTTCCGGCCCGGTACTTCATATTTACCATAATATCGTACAGCCCGCGGGCGGCCGCCAAACGGCGCGCCTTTCCCTTTACGCTTTCTTCAATTTTTAATGTTTTAGGCGCCTGAACGGTAATAGTAATTTTGCTTTGCGGGCGCGTTTTTAACTGCGTGCCAAAGCGGGAAAATAACGAATACTGGCTCCCCTCCAAACAAATGGGCAACAGTTGCGCGTCACTTTTATCGGCAATCATGGCCGGGCCGGGATAAATCTTCATCAGCCCGCCTGTGGTGGTAATGCGCCCTTCCGGGAAAATAACCACCCGCTTGCCCAATTTTACTTCTTCAATAATGGATTTCACCGCCATCGGGTTGGTGGGGTCAATCGGAAAATACTTTACCAAATGCAAGAAAGGCTTTACCCACCATTTTTGGCTGACGTAAGTATCAATGGCAAAATACAAATGCCCGGGGATATACACCCACAACAATACGGCATCCAAAAAGGAGGTATGGTTGGCAATAATCACCGCATTACCTTGCAGGTTTTTCCAGTGTTCCAAGCCGTTTACTTTCACGCCATATACAAAGTTCAAAACCCGCGTCATAATCATACGGATAATATGGTGCGGCAACAAACCGCAAATATAAATAGCGGCTAACGCGTTAATAAGCGCAATTACGCCAAACACGGCCGGAATGGTAAAGTGCAAGGCCAACAGCAGCGCACAGAACCCGCTGCCCAACACCATAAAAAGGGAGTTGATAATGTTATTGGTGGCAATCACGCGGGAGCGGGTTTCTTCGGTAGCTAAAAATTGGAGCATGGCATTCAGCGGCACGATATACAAACCGCCGCACACCGCAAAGCCCAGTAAATCCAGCGTAATGCGTTTGCCTGCAAACGTCATTAAAAACGCCTTGTAATCGGCCGGCAGAACCGGCGGCATATAGCCGGAGGTAGCACACGCCAAATCTACCAGAAATACCGTCATCAAAAGCGCGCTGATGGGCACATATTTGCTGGTAATTTCCCCCTTTACCAAAAATTGGCACAAAAGCGAGCCCAACCCAATCCCGCACGAAAAGAGCGTCAACAAAAAGGTAAACAGCCCCGGCGTGCCGTTTAATATATCATGCGCCAAAGAAGGCATTTGCGCAATTAAGGCCGTGCCTAACATCCAAAACCAGGAAATCCCCAAAATACAAAGGAAAATATCGTGGTTTTGCTTGGCAAAAGCCATATTTTTCCAGGTACTGCGCAGGAAGTTTTTATCTATTTCCAACGCGGCATTGGCCGGTTTTTGGGCCGGAATAAACAAACTGGCCACTAGCCCCGCCACCGCTACCGCCAACATAATACCCGGCAGCCATAATTCATTGACGGAAATAATAATCCCGCCGAAAATAGTACCTTGCAAAATAGAGCCGTAAGTGCCGGCCTCAATAATACCGTTCCCGGCAATCAGCTGGTTTTTGCCCAAAATATCCGGCAAAATGCTGTATTTCACCGGGCCGAAAAAGGCCGATTGCGTACCCATCAAAAACAGCACGCCCAACAGCAACGGCACGTTGACCGTCAAAAACCCCACCCCGGCCAGCAGTACAATCAGCACCTCTAAACCTTTGGTGGCTTTAATTAAAACATCTTTGCGCAGTTTATCGGCCATTTCCCCGGCCACCGCCGAGAACAAGAAAAACGGCAACATAAACAACGCCACCGCCAAAGAAACCACTACCGATTTACTCCCCGCCGACATATCGGCCACTTTATAAGTAATAAAGGTAGCCATGGCCGTACGGAAGAAATTATCGTTAAACGCCCCTAAATACTGCGTGCAAAACAAGGCTAAAAATGAACGGTTAAAAAATGTTTTAAGTAAAGATAACATACTACTTCTCCTCCTGTAAGGCACCGAACCAATCTCTTAAAATTTGTTCCATTTGCGGGCGGCTTTGCGCGGGTATTTTTTCCGTCAACCCCCGCACCAGTTTATCATATTCCGGCCATACTTTATCAATCAGCGCCTGCCCTTGCGGGGTAATGCAAATGATGTTTTCCCGGCGGCTGTGCGGGTTTGTTTGGCGGGTAATCCACCCGCCCCGTACGGATTTTTCCACCAGTTTGGTGATATTGCTGGCCGAAGCTATCAACCGTTTGGATAACTCCACTTGGCTAATCCCGTTGCCGTTGTTTTGATACGCCGCCAACATCAACAGGTTAAACTGCACCGCCGACAAACCGTGCGGAAGCAAATATTTTTCCACCCGGGCTTGTAATAAATTATATACTAAAGCCAATACATATATAATGTTTTCATAACGGCGGCCCTTTGCCGGGTTGATACCGTAAGGCCGCAGATTAGTGTTTTTAGTTTCCATATAAATAGTTTACCAATAAACTGTTTCTTTGTCAATTAAAAACCCGGTGGGAGTGGTGGGGCCGGTTGCGCGCCGCGCCGCCAAGCGCCGGGGCCTCCCCGAAAGTGAGCAGAGCTTCATACGCGGAGTTGGTACGCCGCACCGCCAAAGCGCCACACCCACCAAGCGCCGGGCCTATTTTCTTTTTATAAGTGGAAGTGTGCGCACCGCCAAGCGCCGCACCTGGTTCGCCGCGCCGCGGCACGCTGGCTGGGGTATTCCGGCCCAGATTTTACGCAACAAAACGCCCCGCCGTTCAGCGGGGCTTTTATAAATTTATGGATGTACCGGATACGGCTTATAGGTGCAACCGTTTTTGATACAATTTGGACCCTCTTTTTTATCCGGCCGGGTGATAGCGGTTTCAATTTCCTCCAACCGCTTAAAAGGCGTTGCCGTCAGGCGCGTATTGG
>OQVO01000057.1_pt1 | contig 36919 bp, 31 predicted proteins | sample 1691511 | NCBI WGS metagenome assembly OQVO01 (sample SAMN03418254, study PRJEB22391) | human gut metagenome | biome: human-gut; feature: organic feature; material: feces | host: Homo sapiens | place: Tanzania | collected 2013-01 | reverse complement strand
ACACTCTTTCCCTACACGACGCTCTTCCGATCTAAGAACGGTTAAAGGCACTAATAGATATGGAGAAGAAGTAGTTGAATTTGAATATAATAATAGTTCTTTAACAATATTTAATTCTTGGAACATTCAATCATATAAAAATAGCCTAAAACTACCAAATGTTATAAACCCTAAAAATATAGGGTTATATGATATTGGTAGAAATTATTCTTATTATGGTATTTCTCGTAAGAATGGAGGTTTATTAGCTTTAGGTTCTGAATATCAAATTTATCTAACCACCTCAGACTTTTCTTATGATTCTTCAGGTGATGATTATTCAGGTAAAGATTATATATTGGGAACAAGTTATATTATAGATTTAGAAACAAAATCTGAAGTAAATATAAATTTAACAAATGCCGTCAGCAAAGAGGAATACGAAAAAGAACTAAATAAAGAAACTGAAGAAATGAAAAGTCAAATAAGCGAAAAAGAAAAAATAATAGATAAACGACAGTCAGAATTGCCATATTTAATACAAGAAGTTGATAGCTTTAATAATAATAAAGATAGTTGGATTAAAAATAGAGCAAATTTTTACATAAAAAATGAAAAAAGAAAAAAAGAGGAAGCTAACACTATGGCTACAAACGATTGGGAGGACAATTTACTTTATAAAGAAAATAGGAGAGATAATGTAAAAAATGAAATAGAAAAACTTGAAAATGAAATAAAGGAGTTAGAAAAATCTATAGAAGAATTAGAAAATATCTATAAAAATAGAAAGAATAGCGAATTGGAAAATAAATATATAAAAATTTTCAGAGAAAAATTACCCGAATTGGAAGATAAATATTACTATTTAGGAGAAAATTCTATATCCACAAATAGTATTAATTTTATACCTTTCAAATATTTAAAACCTTATTTTGAGGAGAGTGTTAAAACTAAAGAACAGTTTTATAAATTGATTAATTTTGAAAATGAAAAAAGAGGAGAAATTTTACAAAGAGAAGAAATAAAAGAGTTATTTTCAACTGATCAAGGTAGAAAAGTATTATCAAAAACTATGGCACAATTATGTAATTTTTTATTATTTTATATTACAATTAAAGTATTAATAAGCTAAACTGGTAATATATGTTTCCATATATTACCAGTTTCAAAAATATTGTACATCATAAGAAGTTTCGAGGTCTTTTTTGAGCTAATTTATTACGTCTTACATAGGTCTCTGATAAATGAATTAGCTCGTTTATACTCATCTCCAGAACCACTGAATGCAATATCTCCGCAAATGAGAATTTTATCAAAGCTATTACCAGTACCTTTACAATAATACTCCAAATCTTGTAGCATTTGGTCTCTTATATCTGTATAATCGTCAGCTGGATCAAGTTGTTTCTTCCAATGTATGTCGGAAAGTTGTAATATACGTATTGTTTCCATTTTTTTATTCTATTTTTTACTCAAATATCTCTTGTCGAACCTCACTATTTCCATTCTCATCTACCACATAAACCATCACTTTTGCAATGCTACAAAGATTATTGCAAACATTCCTTGTCGTACTCTGCATCTTATCTCTATCATCTTGACAGCAGAAAGCGAATTGGCATAGCCCTATCTCATTCCTAAGCAGAGTATCATAATTGCTATTGCTACCATGATGCGAAATTTGAAATAGTCCGATGGGCATACTTACATATTTGCGCAACGTATATTTCAACGCAGTGTAATAACTAAAGGGAAAACTTCCTTTGGCAAAATCTTTCAAATAGGCATCCCCTGTATATAGGGCAGAGGCTGCATCTGCAGAAAACTTACTAAGTCCAATGAGGGTATTACAGCTATTAACCTCCTTAGTAGGATAGGACAATACAATCAGGGAATTGCTGTTGATATTGAAACTTCTGTCATTCTTTTTCCCTATGAGTTGATAAATACCCCTAAGAATATCCACATTCTGCTCCAACTCTAATGGTGTCATATTACCGATATCCATACCAAGCTGATTTCGCACCTCATCCTCGAATGTGTCAAAGAAAACTTTGGAATTATTCAAATTGAAAGGCACATATACCCATTTAGGAGAAAGAACTATTCGGCTTCCACTTGGTATGATGCCTCTTAGATGCCCAAATGATACAAACGAATGGTTGCCACCTCCATCAGAATCCAACCAAGTTTCTGATTCCTCAAATGGGTTCATTTCTTCCACTTCTATAATCGTTGCCCCTGTGCTTCGGATAATATTCATACACCTTTCATAATAAGTGTATAAAAATGGATTGAGTAAGGCAAAATACTCAGGATAATGGAACGGTATCACAACTTTTGTATGCTCATTCAGATGAGACTTTTTTCTTAGAAGTCCCAGACCATTAACGTGGTCGCTGTCAAAATGAGAGATAAATAGCAAGTCGATGGTCGTCTTTTTCTGAAAAGCTTGATTTATGTTCTGCTCCAGCGATAGAAGTCCATTACGAGTGCCACAATCATAAACAACATTAAAGCAATCGTTTCCCTCACAGAGTTCTTCCGTAAAGAAGCCTCCATGACCTACAGGGTGTATCGTTCTGATTACTCTCATTTTGCCATTCATTCAATCCTCACTCTTCCCAATATACTTCCAAAACACCATCAGCTTCTCCGGTGTCTCTGTTAATGCCATGCTCTTCGTCACCACGAAATAAATAAAACGTGACTTATATACCGTCCAGTAAATAACGTATGCAAGACACATCTTTCCGATGAGCGTGATACAAAGGAAAATAATATGTATTTTGTCCAAGTATGTTTGGATGGCTTGGTCTATACATGGCGATGACACGACCACGTTAAAAATTTTGTAGTCCAGTTCCTTTCCATGTACCTCAAAAGGCATGGTGGTTATCACAAAGCCATCACGCAAGTTTTCCCATCCATTTGCTAATAGGCCCAAGGGCGTGAAAATCTGTACAATAGCATACAGATAAACCATGATGTTCAAGATTATCGGTATCTGAAGATAGAAACTGTTCAGCTTTCCGAGCATCAACACAAAAGTGAAGGTAGAGAATATGCCAAGAGTCAAACTAACTATCAACATAGGTGCAAACATGTGGCTTACCTCTGCCATAGAAGCGCAATATATCAGAAATGTCCCTATAATAATGATAGCGACAAACAAGAATACCGAACCGATTTTAAAGTCAAATGAATGATAGTCTTGACGAAACCTCTTCGCCACTGTCACATTGTTCAATGTCAGATATATCAAGAACAAGAGGCAGCTGGTGACAAAATCTACACCGCATCTTACCCAGAACAGAGCATGTGTATTTAAAAATGCACATGCTTCTTGGAAAGTGAACAAACTGTTTAGAAACAGCATCCCGTAATAGATGAACCATACAACCCATATCACCATCCACCATTGGTAGAATTTCTCTACAGTCTCCTTGATGACGGCAAACCTGTCATCCATGGTAAACTCCTCTTCATTCCGCAGATGACATTCCTTTTGCAGGTAGTTTCTTAGCAACCCTTCCCTCTGTGTCAACTTACGCAAAATAGAATCTCTGTGTTGCCAGATAAACACGAATGATACTGCTACGAATATGGCTTGAAGAAAATATAGCCAAGAAATGCAGCTGTCAATAGACAGGCCGAAAAACTGCTTGACGGACTTTATGGAGAAAGAAAAGCCTGTAGCTATCAATGAGATAATAGGGCATATTGCTGTTCCAAAGAATGTGGCTTTATCTTCCTTCAACCAGCTCCTTAACGAAAAATCTTTAGTATCCAACATAAGCTTGTGGTATTATCTTAGTTCATAAATTGGTTTTCATCCATATCTTCAAGCTCCACAATATTTGTTTGGAGTTCGAAAGAATTGATACCATCTTTCTCTACACATCTGAACAGTTTGTTCACGTTCTTCACCTTTCCACAATACATCTTGCTCGGCGTATTGGTGTAGCCGGCAAACTTCTCCACGAAAATCAGTGGATGCCCATCCTTCTTGTCCTTTTGAGTGATTATCACATTGTCAGCCAAGGCACGTAGGGGAGGAAGCATCTTTCCCGAGATGTCGCATAAGATATAAAGGATGATGTCATGCTCACGGCACAACTCCGCCAATGCAGCCAAGAACAAGCCATCGTTCAATCTTGGGAAGCAGAAGTCTAATATCTGCAAATCGTCTATCACTATTCTTCTGATATGCTTTTTCTGGTCGCCATCGTATGTCACTTCTATCTGTCTTTCCAGATAATACAGAAATTCTTCTGGCGTGATGTTTCCCATACAGATATTCATGAAGTGGATATAGTGATAACAACTGCGGCAAGCCTTGTCTCGGTCTCCGCATAGCGGACGTGCAGGACATGCCAAGCGTCTTCTTGTCACCATTTCCTCCTTGTTCATCATGATAATCAAGGTGTGGTCTTCTGCGCAGGCAGAGCCAAAAATGCCACCGAAAGTCAAGAAACGCTTATAAGTATTTGCCTTTCCTATGACTGCCGTCACAAAGCCAGCATTGCCATACATATATTCGTTCTCGATAAACTCCGTTTCGTTCTTTGATTTATGCAGCAAGTTACGGAGTGGATTGATAGGAATGAACACCCTGTTGAGCAAGTCGATAGACATCTGCTCCATGTAGTTCTTCGGATAAATGGCATAGAACGGTTTGTTTTCCTCCGAGGCAATGTCTGCCTCATAGTCCTCGTAAGTTGTTGTAGGAGTATCAATATAATACTTCTGAAGTTTCATGTATTGCTGGTAAGTTTCCGTCAAGGCATCCGCATGAGTATAAACCAGCGCACGTTGCAGGTATCTTCGCTCATAAAGGTACAGTTCTTTGCGTGGATATACCTCAATTCCATAATCTCGTTTCTTGTATTGGTGCAATCCTGGTGCAAAGTCCTGACTGTCGCTCTTGGTGATTTGCAAATACTTCAAAACAAACTTATGATCTACTTTTTGTGACAGTTCAATCATCATGTTCACACGATTTTCTGGTATCTCAGCAGTAGAGTCCACAACCAAAATCACGATTTTAGCATCATGCAACAGATTCAGCAAACTGTTTATTTTAGTTACTGCCAAATCCTTGTATGCAGACAAGTCCACAGCAATTAATTCTTTTGGATTAGCAATACTTGTAGTCAACTGGTTATAAGTGAGGTTTCCAATCATAGAAAAAGGCAAGAAATGCAACCCCGTATATTTATAGAATAAAGCGTCTTGTTGCTTATTACTATACTTCTGGCTATACTCATTGATTGAATCAAACTTCCTTAAATACACTTGATTGTACTTGTTATCGTCCGCAGTCAAATCAGCCTTTACATGAAGCGAGTTAGTCCGTCTGTTATAATAGATGATGCCATCTCCTATCATAGCATCAGTTTTGTTGGCTACAGCAGTGTATGGAATATTGGCATTTGTAGAAATGCCTTGGCATAAGATATTGGAACTATCAAACAGTAGATTGGTAAAAATATTGGAGCTAAGATTGACGTTCGCGTCTTTCGAGGCTTTCTTTCTGAGTATCTCTTGAAGTGAAGAAGAAATAAAGTAATCCAAGAACATATCATCAAGTTTATGCGTTTGATAATATGTGGAATACATGACAGGTTGATTCCAACCATTATTTATATGTTGATAATCAGCCTTTATCTTTTCTACAGACTGGGCTATGCCATAAAGCATTTGCATGGCAAGCACACTTTTATCGTTGTCATCTTCACTTCCCTTGATGGCAATAACCAAAGGAGTCCTTGGATTATTATTGCCACCTATATGCAAAGCTTTCAAGACATTTACATCTATGCCACCATACAATACTTTGTCAAGTCCGCAAATGCCAGTAGGCAACTTTGGCAGGCATTCTTTATCAATATCAATGTTTATTCCATTCATAAGTCGTTAAATCTTGAAAATTATAAAACAGACTACTTAGCTCCTTCCCCGAAAAGAATCTCATAATAAAAAGAGGAGAGAATACCGTTCGCCATATATTGCTATTCTTTGTTTGCTTCCATTGCAAGGACGAACAAGTACCTGCCGAACTTATCGGTTAGTTGTATTTTGTCATTACCAAGCATCAGTCCGTTCAAGTTATACCCACCACGTTGAGTGACAGGTAGTTTGTATATCTCGGCATACTCTCTAGCTATGTCCATGACCATCAGGCTCTTCTTATTCCAAGTCTTTCCTAAATTTGTCGTCAGGTTATTCACCTCCACAAACCAAGGCCAACGGTCATGTGGTATATTGGTATGTTTGGGAGAACTCATTACTTTGAAAATCGAGATGATTTTTCTTGCACCAACAGCGTAGGTGATGAGTATATCTCCAATACGCACAGCCTTTGGCAATCTATTCGCAAAATGTTGTTTTTGAAACTTTTCAGAGTAGTCTCCTTCAAAAATTTTGTGATTGTTAGAACCTATAGGCTTGATGAAGAATCTTGTTCCGTTTGGTATTTGAAGTTGTCTGAGTATGTCATCTATCTGTATCTCTTGCAGTTTCACTTTCTTCCATCCTTCTTCACGAGTCTTGTCCGCTCTTTTCTTTATCAGTTCCAATTTATCACTTGTCAGTTCAATATCAGCATCGACAAGCAACTGCTTTTCCATACAGCCAATGGCTTTGGCATCTTCAACCAGGCATCCCCATTCATGATTTTGCTTTAATCCATGTTGTGTAAGATTGGCAGACGTTATGATGGCCGCAAATGGAACTTCATTATTCTTGAATATATACACCTTGCCATGCAGCATATTGTCAATGCGTATCTGCCAATTAATACCATGCTCTTTCATCACTTTGCGAAACGACAATAAGGAATCTATCTTTTCAACTGCCTCATCGTTTTTCATCGTAGTGATGAACGTGATTTTTCTGGGAGAGTCCTTCTTTGACACGTTGGAAACAAACGTTTCAAAGTTTGGAAAGCAGAAAGGACTTGCTATCACCAATTTGTCAGCTTGCTTGCATAAGGCAAGTAAACAGTCATAATGATTGTGACAAGAAGAGTTCTCTATGATTTGCATGATGTTATACTCTTCAATTTCAACTCCTTTTGTTTTTCATTCTCCAGAAGAAATGCCACGTTCTGAAGATTGGCTCGCTTAGTGCCTCGACAGGATAATATCGCACCAAACGTAAATCTCGACACAATCTCTGCAAGTTATGTCCGAAAGAACTATGTCCAAAATCATATCGTTCATCAAACTGTCCGAAGTTGCCGCCATTCAATATTTCTGTCAACAACAACTTTCCTCTCTTCTCATCAATAGGAGCTATCATCTTCTCCTCAGATAATCCAAGAACCACATTCAATACATACATCACTGCCCCTGCAAATTTCCACAATCCCAAATGCTTCAATTCTCTCTGCAAAGTATCCCTAATCACTAATAATTCATCATTAATCACAACAAAATAGTAATCAATTATCTGCCTCAGTCCAATACCTTCTTGAAACAGATGATTGTAGATGTGGACAAGTTGATAAATAATATTAAATCTCACTGTTGGTATAGCGACTGCCTCATCTTCAATACGCACTTTATGCAAGAACTGTTCTTCGGCACTCTGCCTAAAGTACTTCTGCAACCGAAAATTATACAGAGGATTCTGTAAGTAGCAAGGGCGATAATGCACTTCTACTGGAATTCCATTGATAGCAGGAAAGTCTATATGATGATAGCTTGCTTTTTCTTTTGGAGAAATAGTGTGAACAAACCGAATCACTTCCGATGACCTTCCCGATACCCAGATGTCAATGTCGCCAGCTGTGCGATGCCCCGGACAAGGATACATCAATGCATTCCCTTGTCCTTTCAAGATGCAAGAACGAAAGCCTTCCCTCTCAAACCATGCGGTTACTTTGCCAACAGCCTCGTCCAATTGATAATTGCGTTTTTCTATCTGCTTGCATATCCCCATCCAATTCATCAGCAAGTTAATATCCATCTCCATCAAATCACCTGTTGCCTTGGTTGCATCACTCATTTTCTGGATTCCATCAAAGATTACACCCATCAATGACTGCTTTTGGGCAATCTCATAGATACTCTTCCATTCTTCTTTCTGAATTAGAGGAATATCTGTAGAAGAGCCGATTGTCAAACGCAACAGTTGAAAAAACTTATTGTATATATCATTCATCTGAATAATGAATATGCTTTACTTTTCGTGTTTTTTGTAGATGTCTGCTACTTCATCAGCAATTTGGTCCCAATCATACTTGCTCATGTCGTAATCCACATGCTGCAATGGAGCCTCGATGATCTTTCCGAGCTTTTCTGAAAGTTCATCCACGTTACCACAATGGAAATAATCATCCTTTGGTAAGCCTACCTCCAGATTCGCAGGAATATCGCTCACTACCACCTTTACGCCATAGCTCATTGCCTCCAACAGGGCAATCGGTAAACCTTCGTGCGACGATGGAAGACAATAACAACGGCAATTCGTTAACAGCGAATGAAGTTTCCGTCCCTTGATAAAGCCTGTCAGCACGACACCGTTCTTACGAGCCATCTCCTTCAATCCCATTGAATAGCTGTCCTCGAAGTCTGTGTCACCAGCCAGCACCAGTTTCATGTCCGTAGCATCAGCATTAGCCTTCTTCCATTTCACGAAAGCTTCAACAAGATGATGCAAATTCTTCTCTGGCACAAATCGGCACATACCCAGCACATACTTACCTTTTTCTACTCCAAGTTCCTCGAAATATTCAGGAAAGTCGCAAATCTCTGGCTCAGAGACACCATTATATATCAAGTGTACATTCTTCGTCCTTCCATATTTACGGGCAATGAGATTCTTTATGACGTTCGAGATGACAATGACATCATCGGCAAACATGCAGCCCATACGCTCACCCATCCTCAGGATAGTCTTGGCTGCGAATCCCCACTTATCCCTGTCATAGTCAGGACCATGATGCGTAAACACCACCTTCATACCCAGCAATTTTGCGTATGGCACCAGCAAAGCAGGGCCGATGGCATGGATATGCAATACATCAGCTCCCAACTTCTTTGCTTTATTGATTGCACGGAAAGTATGGATGATCGCCTCGAAACTCTTCTTCTTTGGCGAAGGCAAAGTGACAAGTTTCACGCCCTTCCACTCCTTCAAATCGTCATGCACATAATTCGACCGGCGAATCAGTATCACATCAAAACCACGAGACACAATGCGAGGAAACAATTCCTCGCAATGTGTTTCCACACCACCCATGATATTAGGTATACCACGAGTACCTGTTACAACTATTTTCATAAAATCCATGTTATTTGTTTTGAATAACATCAAAATCACTCTTTGCCTCTTTATAAAAAGTCATCCCATATTCCGTTAACACAGTATTCATAAATGTACAAAACATAGGGGGACCCACCATGAGACTTTAATTAAAAGTTATTTGAATGAAGACAATTTACTCGTTATCTTTTTAAGCACATAAAATTTCATGATATGTGCGAAGCAAATTGCCCCCCCCATTACGAGGATAACAGTTATGATATACAGCATATTACCATTCTTGACATACCTTTCAATATGTACCATTTCAACAGCTCTATAAATCATCATGTGTGACAAATAAATCTCCATACTGATGTTGCTGAGATATTTTGTCACCTTATTAACCAATAATTTGTTGTCGGTTCCTATAGTCCAAACTATCCATGAGGAGAATAAGACTACCTCTGTTAGCAAAAGTTGAACCTTACCATCCTTATATAAAGGAAACATAAAGAACATCAAAGATATTGCTGATACAATGATTCCAGAAATGACTTTCTGGCTATATACAAACTTTGTTATACTCTCTTTGTAAAGATAACACAGACCACCGCTTAGAAAGAATGGAGCGACCACCAAAATGTTATGTCTGTCAATAGGAACATTTCCATATTTATCTGACTCAAAGTAAGTTAGTGCTACAATTGCTAACAATGTAGAGATACAAAAACTAATCCATGCTCGCCTCTTATTGTTCATCAGGAATACAAAGAAAGGATAAAGCATATAGAACACAAAGATAATTCCCAAGAACCATCCGACGCCGATCACCGTAATGGCTCCATAATTCGGTAAAAATCCGAAGCACAGGGTTATATTGGCAAAAAACTCGTAAAGTGAACCTATACTTGGGCTGACAAACAAGTCCACCACACACAAGAAGGCAAAGAAAGGCAAAATACGAATATACCTTTTCTTATAGAAATCATTCATAGAGATATTGCCACTTTTGAACCTCTCGTAATAACCGCAAGAAAGTGAAAAGGCACTCACTATCATAAACAGCATGACGAAATCACAAAAGAAAGGAATCAGCGAAGTTGTTATGAAATTTTGGCTCGTCTTCAATGGAACGTGTCCCAACACGTGCATCATCACTATACCTATTGCAGCAAAAGCTCTTACCGCATCAAGAGAGTCATATCTTTTTTTTATTACGTTCATTTCAATGATTTTATAAGTTTTTCTTGATTATACTTTAAACTGTATTTCTTTTTCATCATAGTCCTTGCATTTTCTGCAAGTTCATCTTTTGATGCCAACAACGAGATTGTCGCTGCAACCATTTCCTCAAAAGTTGATACACAAATGCAATTCTCCCCATTTTTCATATCATCGTCAGTAAGTGCTTCTTTGATGGCTATGAACGGTACGTTTTGTGAAACAGCTTCTGCAATCTTCAATTTGAACCCTCCACCAAGCAATTCTGGTACCAATGCAACATCTGCACCCTTATAATAAGGCAAGACACTATCGACAGAGCCTGTCATCGTCACATGACTGTGTTTAGACATCACCTCTTTGATTGTCTTTTCGTCTGCATGACCGACGATAGTCACATGTATATCAGCATCTTTAAGCGTATCAAAGTTCTTGGCTGCCAGGAGCATTTTTAAGTTTTCCAACTTTGGTCCCCACATCCAGTTGCCACAAACAATCACTTCTTTTTTCTTTTTAGTACTATGGTCGTTTTCTGTTGCGATTCCTTGAATATCAACAATCGGGGTCAATAGGATTGTTTCTTTGTGTGTGGCATCTGAGAAAAACTTTCTATCCGCATCACAAATTGCCGTAATCAGGTCATATTGTCTGATATATTTGTTTTCGTAATGACGAACCTTGATATAGTCAAAGAAGTAAATGATCTTCTTGGCGATGTTTGCCATTCCCTGATATACTGACTTTGACAAATCTTGCTCAATATCGTGAGTGATAATGACTTTCTTTTGTGGATACCTTTTCAAATGCTCAATGATATAAGAAAGTTTGAAATGATTGACCACAATAATATCCACATGCTCGTTATCAAGAACTTTCTTCACCTCATCTACAAAGTGCTTGGAATATCTGTTCTCTATCGAAGCAGGATACTTAGACAAAACCATTCTTGCCAATGATTTTGCTTTAAATGGCACCACAGTTACTTTATCACAATAAGAACTCAGCAAAGAATTATTCTTGTCATATGGGTTATCCGGATCTTCCATCACAATCAAGTGTATATGAGTACAGTCTTGCTTAAAGATTCGCAAGGTGTCCATAGAATACCTGTGGTCTCCACGATTTTCCTTATCCGGATTGGCATAAGTTAAATATAGTATATTCATTGTCTTTATCTGCTTAACAAGTTGTTATATATAGTTTCCCATTTGTCAACGACTTTCTTGACAGTGAAACGTTGGCAGGTTTCCAAGCCTCTATCTACAATTCTATTCCTTAATGAGTCATCAGTCATCAAGCGTATAAGTTTCTCTGTGAATTCACCAATGTTTCCATCCTTCACCAAAAGACCATTATCATTGTTGATAACAATCTCATGCAGAGACTCAAAACTATCCATTACAACAAGTGCTACACCATTCTGCTGTCCTTCTATAAGCGACATGCTAAATCCCTCATAAGCCGATGTCATAAGGAAAATCTTGGCTTTCTTATAAAAGGGAAGAGGTTGACGGAAACCAAGCATCTCCACTCTTTTTAGTCCATCATTTTTTATGATGTCCTCATACATCTGACGGCTTTCGCCATCACCCACAATTTGAAGTTTCCAAGTATCAAAGCGTTGATCCTTTTCTACGTTTTTCCAAGCCTCCAATATTCGAGTGATTTTCTTGTGTCGTTCACATAGTCTGCCAACTACCAAAACAATATTTTCTTTATTCTTTCGTTCCTCATTAGAAATAGTTTCATTGAACACCAACGGATTGTACACGAAACTAAGCTTTGGGTCAGTTTCAGACTTTCCTGTAAGTTTACAGTAAGAACGCAAGAAACAAGGAGCTAAGAAATTGAAATTATCACTATATTTATAATACTTGTTGCATCTCCAAATATTCTTGCGCTTCTCCAAGAAACGATACAATGGATACAGAAATTTTAGAATAGAGCCTTTAAAGCCTGAGAAATCAAACGCCTTCTTTATGTCCACATCCATGTGAAGTGTCTTAATTATCTTAGCTTTAGTCTGCTGTTTCACGCCATGAAGAAATTCAACTGGCCACCATTGATTGTGAACAATATTGATGTCAAATTGTTGGATCAAAGAGATTAAACTCTCAGAAGCAACCTTAATATCATTCTTATTAATGAAGAAATCGCCAGACAGCTCATTAAACTTCACGCCATCTATGCGATGTGCCTTGATTCTGTCATCAATAAAAGGAATCTCCTTGCTGCTATCAGAATCCTTGAAGTAGGCTATATGAACCTCAATGCCACGTTTCACCATCTCATTAGCAAGACAGATTGTAACGGTCTCACCTCCGCCATATACCGGCCAAACTCTGTGTAGAAATATAATTCTCATAGCTTTATCCAATGATTAGGTATAACATGATTGATGTGGGCATACCGACATTCCGGGTTAAACCAATAATTTGGTCCTATCACTATTTTGGTAGGATTAGAGTTTAGCCATGCTCCCCACCAGCTATAAGTACTGTTGGCAATCACATTATGCTTGGCACAACTCATCAGCTGCATATCCCAATAATTACCTTTACCTGATGTAGGATTCCAGTTTATTAAAGTGTAGTCTTCTATATCAAGATACTCCTTAACAACATCAGGGCTATCTGTAAAGATGAAGTATTTTGGATTATCCACATGCTCTTTGATATATTCCAATGCCTTGTCATAATATTCCTTTGGACAAGTATTACTAAAAATATTCCAGGTTCCATAACCATCACCCTTTCGGATATGAATGGCTACAGAATTAGAATTTCTCATTGCCTCTGCAATATCAACATTCCGTTTGTCCTCAAATGGTGGAAAAACAAAAGCCTTTCGTACTTCTTCTTCCGCAGAAATAAAATATTTCTCATCCTGCCAGCTGCTTTCCACGTAGCAATTACGCTTCAACTCTTTCCACACCTTATCATTAAACAAATAGGCATGTTCTGTCACATACTGCGGAAAAAGCCTCTTTACCAATCTTGGTAGCTTTCCCTGTTTACCGGCTGCCCAATATCTGACTTTTGATACTTTGTTTATCTTGACATTAGTGAAAATGTCATCAAGTTCCACTCTGTCATGTACAAATTCCGTCTTAAAGGAGACAGTATCGTACACTACATCGTATCCCTTCTTCTTGATGGCAAGCGAAAAGGCGTATTGAAACATCTTGTTCGCCAAACCACCACCTATATACATTGTTACCATATATATTATGTTTCTTAAATGTTTGTAACTACGTTTTCCGTTTTTCTCGATATTATCTTGGCTGGTATTCCTCCAATAATGCAATTGTCTGGAATATTGTCAAGTACCACTGCATTCGCAGCTATCACCACATTGTTGCCTACTTTTATATTACCTAAGACTTTCGCACCTGCGAAAATCACCACATTGTCGCCGATTTCCGGCACGCCAAAAGTTTTCTTACTAAAACTATTACCGATGGTAACTCCTTGAAATATTGTACAATGACTACCTATCGACTTGCATTTGATTACGATGTTTGAATAATGCACAAACATCAGTCCTGCTCCGATTTTAGCTTTCAAATCCACTTGGATGCCCAATGAATGGCATTGCATTTTATGAACAACTTTTGCTATTAGTAGTATTGGTTTTGTCCATAAACTTCTATGTGTTTCAAGCCAATTTCCTAATCTAAACCAAATGACATATCTGAAAAGTTCTGAGGTTAAATAAGTTTTTACAAATTTACCCCCCCCCAAGTTGGCTTACACTTATATGATACTTGTCTGAGCAATACCTCAGGCCATCTAATTTTAAAGTTGTTTTTAAACTCATCTTTGCTTGATTACTTTACAAGGATTTCCTGCCGCAATGCAATCAGCAGGAATATCCTTTGTTACAACGCTTCCTGCACCGATAACTGTTCTGGCTCCGATATGCACACCTTTCAGAATATATGAGCCAGTACCTATCAGTACATCATCTTCTATGACTATTGGTTTGCTCTTGCAGTTTTTCATGTCATTCTCCGTCCAACGGTCAAGATGATTTAGCGAATGACAATCAGAGTCTAAGATTACTGTATTGGCGCCAACTGTAACCCTATCACCAATCGTAATTCCGACCTTTGCCCATAGCACTGTAGAAGACATTCCTACCATATTGCCAATTTTAATAATTGCATCACCTTCTGCAAATATGGCTCCCTCACGTCCTGGACTAAGCGGATTGAGATTGCCACTACTGAAGAAAGTGAAGTTATCACCAATCATAACTTGACTCTTCTTTGATTTCTTAAAAAACAAGCTATACTTGATGTTGGAGCGAGAACCAATTCTTGCCCCATTATAGGTGAACCTTAGGTAGTTATATACCCTATAACATGCAGATTTAATATTCATTTTTTTATAATTGACAATAATCTTGGACCCTTTATATATTTGTATAATCGCATCAATAAGGTTGTTTTTCCTTTAGGTCGAACATAGTCCTTCCATGGTGTAAGCCCTAGATACTTATAATATTCGTCTGTGTATGGATTCGGACATGAAGATTCCCAAGGTTTTGGACGGGACACAAAATGTACAATGGCAGGATCATCTTTTACACCCGATAGTATTTGTTTACGATATTCTGCAAATCTCTGTTCTTTATATTTGTAGATAGCTGTCGTAAAATAGCTGCTTAGCATATTCCATGTGCAATCTAAAAGTTTTGTTTCTTTATACAAAACAGCATTAAGAACATCCTGATCATGACATACAATTTTAGAAAAATTATCTCGCAAATAATTCTTCATGTGCATTAACACGTTGCTCTTCCTCCAATAGGCAAGATTTATAAGCAATACTCCTGCATTGAAATAACCATATTTTTGCGGAATTCCCAATCTGCCAAACACGTCGCTATACAAAGCCCAACTGTCATTCTGATAAACGGCACCGATGGCATAATCAGTCAAATCTATATTATAGAGTTCTTCTAAAGATTTTCTGACAATAATGTCACAATCCAAATAAATACATTTGTCTACTTCTTTAGGCAAAAGCTCTGTAACAAATAATCTATAGTAGGTTGCCACACTTATATGCGAAATGGTTACGTCTTGTGGCATAGGAAGTCTATTAACAAAATCTTTAGGAATATTCACGATATTCAACTCTCCTCCTAATTTTTCTACTTGCTGATAGAGTTTTTTTTCATTCTCAATTTCTAGTCCCTCAGTCAGCAGATAAAATACAACTCCTTTATTGTTGCATAGGATAGACGTCATGGTCACAGCGCAATGCTGAACAAAGTTATTATCTGAAGCTAATACAATATTCATACTTTATTTTTTATTATGTTTGTTCGTTTTTGAATAAGAATCGAGTTAGGAGGCACTGTTCCACTAACGACTGCACCTGCAGCAATAATAGAATTATCACCAATAGTCGTGCCTTTTAATATTGTGACATTAGCACCAATCCATACATTATTGCCTATTACTACAGGAGCTTTTAGATACCCATTTCCTCTCTTAAAATCATGGTCATGGTCAACTATGACTAAATTATTACCAAAGGTGGAACTATTTCCGATTGTTACACTTCTTAAACAAGTTATGCTGCAATTGTGATTGAAAAAGCAGTTAGAACCGATAGATAGATGTCCACCATCATCAACAATACAACTGAAATTTCTTCTTGCATTGATGTACTCACCGAAATCAACAATACCCCTTTTCAAGTCAAAGTACATTCCTGCCCCAAACCTATTTTTAAGATGATTATTAATAACCATCTTTCTACTACGCAATATTTTTACCCTTCCAATTTTTAAATACTGGGAAAAATAAGCTATTGTCTTAGTCAATAATTTTACCATACAATTCTAATTCGTGTTGTTTTATTTGTTCGTCAGAAAATCTTTTTTTTACCACTTTAGCAGGCACACCTGCTATAATGGAATATGGGGGGGGTAGATTTTGTCACGCACGAACATGCTGCAATAACACAGCCTCTGCCTATTTCTACCCCTTTCAGAATTGTAACATTAGCACCTATCCAACAATCACTGTTAATAATTACATCTTGATCGTTTACAGGTGATTTGTCATAAACATCACATATAAATTGCCCGATTTTGTTATAATTATGGTCACCTGCAATAATCGTCAGCCCTGGTCCAATAACAACCTTGTCTTTTATTAGAATCTTAGAATTGGTACAATACAGGACTGCATTGTAACCAATAGAAACATTCTTGCCAATATCTAAATTTTCAGCCCCCTGAATAATAGTTGATTCAGGGCATATCGAAGAATTGAAAGGCAGTTTGTAAAAGCCTCCTAAATGCTTCCTATGCAAATAGAACTTGAGGGCGCGTCTTGTCTTTTTTAGAAACATTTTTATGTGTATTTAAATTAGTAATTTGACACTTGTTCATTAAAATACCAATAAAAGGCATAGCATACAACCAAGCACCATTGGCACCAGTTGAGATTATGAAGAATAAAAATCCTGTACATAGCGATATACCCATATAAGCAATTTGTCTTTCTCTTTTTCTGAACTGGAAAAATCTAATAAAGCAACGAGTCCAAAAGACTATAACAAAGAACATTTGTACTACACCTTGCTCTATGAGAAGTTCAAATATATATCCTTCCATACCTGCAAGGCCGCCAAACATTGCCGTCTTTTCAGAAAAGATATTCTCACTAAAATAAAAATACCCATTACCCCAAATTGGATTATTTAAGAAGTAAAGATATGATGTTGCAAGCTGTTCCATTCGAAGTTCTGAGGAGCTTCCTTCCAAATTACTTTCACCTGTTGAAGCAAACTCAAAAAGAGAACTTAGTAAAGTGTCAAAAATTGGGATAAAATAACTTAGAGTAACAACAGCTATTGTTGCAGCAAATAAGACTTGTATTGTTTTACCTATAGAAACAGTTGTCCATAAATAAATAATAAACATCAAAACAAATGTGACCATTGGAGTTCTAGATTTTGTTGCAATAAGAGAAACTGCAAAAATCATTAGCAAGAAATACTTACTTTTCCCTTTGAGGTATCTGTTTGCCAATATAAAAAGCCCTATAGTTGCTAATAACAATCCATAATATATCGGATTACTCTGTGTGCCCATACATCGCTGTCCTCTTTCTGAGCCGAGTCCACCTGCTAAAGTCCATATATTATTTTCCTTGCCATACATCGTTTCTACTATATCATAATAAGGATTGCTGCCTGTTACAAATTCTCCTATTGTGTAAATTCCTATAATACAGAAAAATAGAATAAGCATTTTTTGTAAATCTTTGAATTGCACATTAAAAGACAATAAATACCCTGTGTATAACATTAGGTAGCTACTAACAAAGGAAGTGATTCCACGTATCACACCTTGACTGATTGGAAGTCTTATATCCATTATGCCAATCATCAGATGTGAAAAAAATAAAAGAATTAATGGTACAATCAAAGGAAACATTTTTGAATATATTCTTAACTTCCCTTCTCTTGCTATAGAAAGTATTGCCGAAACTTCTATTATCATACTTGCATTTATAAGACCATAAACTTCAACATGGTCATTTAAGCAGAGCAAGCTACCGATATACCAATACATTCTATTGGTTGGATTCTTGCAGAATATTATCTTGATACAGATAAAAAGCGTTATAAATAAAAATATACTTGCCATCTGTTCTTATTTTGTCAGTATCTCGTTGATAACAATATTTCTGCACAGAGAAAATCTTTTTGATAAAGAAAGATATTTTGCCTTAAGTGCAACTGTCAACTTGTTACAAAAATTCAATCTATGTATTTTGACTATGTCCTCAAGCACAGGCAATTCATTGTATCCTTTACTTTTTAGAAAGTCAAACACGAGTAGGTCTGTCGCAATAAAATCGTGATGTACGATATTAGGTTGGAATTTTTCTAATAATCTTTCTTTCAGAGTCTTTTGGAGTGAATTTGATGCTGCAGTAACATTGTCTCCATGTCTTCTATAGTACATCAATTCATCTGAAAGGTCATATTTAATACCAACAAATGCTACTATTAATCCTAAAACATAATCGAAACATATTTTCGTTTTATTATTATAGGATGGAATGAGGGATGCATACTTTATACATTCACGATTGAGAATCATAGTACATCCTTGCGAATAGTGTTTTAAAACGGTATTACGGAAGTCAGAGTTATCTTTTAATGGTCCTATTCTACCAACAACTTCCATGTTGTTGTTGACACATGTTGCAGCCGATGAAACTATAGTTGGAGTACCTTTTACTTCTATTTCTTTTATCTTATGAAATAAAGTTTGGACTTTTTCTTTTTTCCATATATCGTCTTGGTCGCAGAATATGATATAGTCTCCTTTGCTATTCTCTAATGCTTTTACGAAGTTTCCATTTACACCAACATTCTTTTCATTCACTATCAATTTTATAAAGGAATGTTTTTTCTGAAATTTTCTAACTATGTCTGTGGTGTTGTCCTTGGAACAATCATCGACAATTATAATTTCGTCAGGTTGTCGTGTCTGATAGACCAAACTTTCAAGTTGTTCTCCAAGATACTTGCCCCCATTATATGTTGTCATTGCAATTGAAATTGTACACATATATTTATTTTTATTTTAATAGTTTTACAAGTTCGTCAAAAGCAGAATTAGCAATGTCTTTAGCTTTCTTTCTTGCATTCTCATTCTGGTGCCAGCAACTGATTTTCTCAGTAAAAGAATCAATAGCATTCTTTACAGATATATCACTATCAAAAATATCTATGATTGGTACCATACAGTCTTGCAATCCTAAGGTTTCCAATAATCCTGCTATCTTGTGCTCATAATTAAATGCAACAAACGGAATATTATTGTTGATTGCAAAGACTACAGAATGGTATCTAGCCCCTATCAATCCTGAAGCACCTCTAATTATTGTTTGTTGAAAATCAGAACTGTATGAATCTGGAACAACAATTACTCTACTTGAATTACAAACCTTTGCAACATCTTTAAAGAAATGAATGTCATCATTCTCATAATTACCAAAATTAAAGGTTTGTGGAAGCATAACAATATTTCTATCTGGAAATTTTTCTAATAGTATATTGGCAATAGTAACAAAGAAATTCAATATTGTTTCTTTGGTATATTTACGATATGCATAATGCCAAATCAAAAGATTCGGAACAAAGACTATATAATTATCACCTATCTTTCTTTTAATGTTCGGAGGAACAATTTCTTGGGGCATATCCAAGAAGGCTGTATCAACAGTTGAGAAATAATTCAAAGTCATTTTATTTGCCAACTGTATTGATTTCATATCTCTAAAAGAAGTATAAGAGAAATAATGTAGCAAGTCCAAGCTTATTTCTTTGAATTTTTTGTTGTCATCTGTAGCAATCGGAAAAGGTCCAAAAGAACGACCGACATAAGCAACGGGAATTTTCATTCTTTGTGCTAACTTTAAGTAGAACAAATGAGACCAATTTTGAAAACCACCCATACAAATACCTCCTGGAGCACATAGCACATAATCCGAATTCTTATAGATGCTTTTTACCTTTGATATTGTTCTACTAAAATGCCACATGAAATAAGCGTCACGTTTCATGATTGGAGTAATAAATTTATAAAAGTATTTTCCGGCATGAATATTTATGTATGTGACTCTTTTGTCTTTAATCGAGAACTGGTTAATACTATTCTGATTTGCATCGACCCACAACACAGAAATCTTGGCATCTGGGATTTTTTGCAACAATGCTCTGATCAAAGCTTTATGTGCGGATTCATCACCTCGGTTATTAAGAGGCTGATTCACTATTAATATATTCATAATCTTACGATTTTTAATAATTTCTTCAATATCTTAATACAAAATTTAATTGCATATTCTTTTGCATAATACGATTCTCCATAAGTTATCCAATTGTGGATGGACTTTTTCCCTATTGGATAATTGATAAATCGCTGTCTTATTTCACCATGTTTTTTAGAAGTCTTTAAGTATTTGTTAATAATTCTATCCGTTTTACCTTCATAAGTATAGTCGATGCCTTGATAATAATTATTATCCATATATGCTTGTAATGTCATTTGTAGACCATTCTTTAAATCGTACTTAGCATGAAATTCAGGGTACGCCTCTTTTAATTTCTTATTAGAGCATACTAAGTCCAAAGCTCTACCTCCTAATAAACCCTCTTTTTCATCTCCGTCTAATTCTGAAGCATAATAATCAACAGGCAAATCTATAGTATTAACTTTCACACCTAAGATCTCACCCAAAGTTGTCAAAACATCCTTCCAACTATATACATTGTCACCTACAACATTAAAGTCTTCATTATAAGCTTTTTTGTTTCCGACAAGTCCTATTGTTCCTTGTGCAAGATCTTCTACGCGAGTTAGATTAAGTCTATTTTCTCCATGATTCCAAGTCGGAATAATTTTGCCTGCTTTTATTCTTTCAACCAAAGTCCAGTGATAACCAATCATAGGAAACATACCATATGGTATTCGAGTCGAACCATAATTAACACCAGGTCTTATTATTGTGTAATTTATTTTATGCTCTAAACAATATTCTTTTAAATATTCTTCAGCCTTGCACTTGTTTATACTATATTTCCACAATGGTTGGCATTTTGAAGATTCTTCGGTCAAGATACCTTTTATGGAAGTGTTATATGCCTGAGCACTTGATATAAATATATATTGTTCTGTAATATCAGAGAATAGGGACAATGATAAATCCAATTGCTCTTTATTCCAAATTAAGAAATCAATTACAGTATCAAAATGTCTGTTCTTGAGTTTTCTCTTTATGTCATCAGGATTATTACGAACATCTCCTATTATTAGTTCTGCTTTAGCATTGATAAATGCCTTGTTATGACCACGGTTAACCATGGTAACATCTATACCTTTATCAATAGCTTCGTTAACAACTGCCGTACTTAGAATACCAGTACCACCTATTATTAGTAATTTCATAATTTTAAATTGTAAATACAATATTCGACTTAATCTTTTGTGATGGATTTCCTTGATTAAATGTATGAGGATCTATATTTGAGATAACATTTGCATTATCTGCAACAACAGCTCCATTACCAATAGAAACTCCTGGATTTATGCAGCTTCCTGTACACAACCAGATATGATTGCCAATACTTATCGGCGCACTTGTAGGATAGCCTTCATAGCTGACATTATGTCCATTAAAATCTTTGATTCTTACATGTCTGCCAGCAGTTACTTCATTTCCTATTTTTATATTATCACCACAAGAAATTTCTAAATCTATATTAGAATGAAAACTATCTATAACTAAAAGTCCATTTCTATGCAGCTGAATGTCGCAACCTTCTAACAACTCACATTTTTTATTTACTACGAGTTTTGACTTTTCTTTCATTATAAAAGATGAATTAATGTTACTACCTTTTACAGTCGGAAGTCCTATAAAGGTATTTCCAAATACTTCAATTGTTGCATCTTGATGTATTTGGCAGTTAACTCTTGGAAAGATAAAGATATAACCACCTTTCCTATGGATATTTTTTTGTATAAAATTCATATTAATGAATCTTATTGTTGCATATAAATTATAACGATATAATCTAAATGCAAATATTATTGTTTTTATATCTGCTATTTTCATTGCATATTTATTAATCAGTAACTCTTCCAATATGTCCTTCTGTTGCATTCTCTCTGTGATGAATAGAAGCAGGATTTCCTATTACTATTGAATGAGATGGCACATCAAAATTAACAAATGTGTTTGGTGCAATCAAAACATCATCGCCTATATGAATACCACCAACCACCGTAGAATTACATCTTATACATACATTTTTACCAAACTTCGGCGTTCCTGCTCGTTTTCCGCGTATATCACGTCCTATAGTAACACCATGTGTAAGCATAAGATTCCCTTCAAATGTAGCTAGTCCATTTATGATTATAGTACCTGGATGACCAATAATAAGTCCCTTTGGAATATTCATGTTTTCATAAAGTTGTATGCCTGTACGATGACTAAACTTTACCAACTTATGCATATACCATTTAGCCCATATTGTATTTTGAGCAATTTGACTTTTTCGATAATACCAGAGATATTTAATTTGATACATCCTTTTATCTTCCTTTGACAATTTTTCTTTTCCTCTAAACGAGGCATTAAATTTCAGATCGTAATCATACAATTCATGAAATTTCTTGCTGTCAATAATCCAAAATTTTATTTTAAAAAAATTTCTAATATTCATTGCCTATCGCTTTTTATTAAAAACTGCTGTAACCTTATTTTTTAATCGTTGCAATAAAGATGGCTCTTTTATAGAACATAATAATTCGAAAGCATTCTTTGGATTGTCTGATAACATATCGTAAAACAACTTTCTGTTACCCATCTGTGGTTTATTTGATATTAAATTACTATTTCCTCTTGCAATATCATCAATGCTGACATTTACACAATCGAATTGGTCTTTTAATATATTCCATAAAATGAGCCCTTTTTCACTATGTATAATTACAGAGGACAATCCTTTGTTATCATTTATGTTAGGCGTATTTGCGTAAACTCCCCATGCATCAGCCAAGGTGAAGTCACTTATTCTTTCAGCCTTTTTGAAAGGACAATGGAAACAAGACGGTCGCATATTCCAGGACAAAAACATACTTCTTAAATATAGATTATGCATGCCTGGTTCTTTAAAAACTCGTTTATCAGTATCAACCCTAAATGAGAAAGAATCCCAGCCTACGCTTTTCTCTTTGAAATTTATACTCTTAATTTTTTCTCCATTAAAAAAAGTTTGTAAATATCTCTGCCATACAACATACGACGGAATACCCATGCATATAAGGTCAATTGTGTATAAATTCTCATATTCCTTCTTCAAAAAAGCTTTTAATCCTTCTACTTGACATGCCATTCCTGTATATAGAACTTTATGTCCAAACTGCAATTCTTTCTTTATTTGTTTAAATATATCTTTATTTGTTTTGCATTGCAAATACTTTGATCCTTGCAGAGATGGCAATTCTTCTACTGAAGTTATTGCTTTTTGTATAACATTATAATTTTCATCAAAAGCAGCCCCTACAACTATCCCTCCAGACTCAAGAATCCATGTTGCAATGGGTGGAAAAATACTTCCAGAAGAACTAATAAGTCGTTGTTCGTAATGTTTGTTGCGAGCAACAAAGCCTATTTGTACATTATTATTTGCATCTCGCTTATCTGCTCTTTTTTCATACTGAATAACAGGACAAACTGTTTGACACGCCCCACAATCTATACATCTGTCTTGATTTATAACAGGATATTCAAAACCCTCTTCATCAAGTTGCATATCAATTGCATTGTGTTTACATGTAGTATAACATGAACCACATCCACAACATGATTTTTTTTCTAATATTTCTTTCATAAGCGATTAAATCTTTTTTTGAATTTTTCAATAATAAAGGCTTTTTCAGAATGACCAAGTCCAAATAAATAGATAGATATTAAACAGAGAATAAGTGAAGACAATGTTATGAGAACTGTTTTGCCAAAACCATCTTTTAATAACTGATATGGAACGTAAGTTAGAAGAAGTGGTAAACTCGCCACTATTAGAGGACGTAGATATACCTCCTTTACATATGGTCTTATTTCAAAAGGTATTTCATTTTTTGCAATAACTAACCTTACAATTTGAATTAAACCATACACTAAAATATATGATATATATGAATAATATGGGGGTAAACCAAGTTTAAAAAGTCCATAAGTTATTGGAATTGCAAACAAACCTAACGTTCCAATATAAATGTAATAAGTTTTTATTTTACCAGAAGCCCAAACAGCATTAGCTAATGAATTTCCTGACATATCTATAACGGACCCAATAAGTGCCAAACGCAAAAAGATTGGGGCATAAGATGGATAAGTACCTAACCAAATCTTTAATATATTTTCTGTTTCAAATAGAAACGGAACAGTAAAAAGCATCATCAAACAAACAGAATATTTACCCCCATTTCTTATCAAAGAGTTCATGTAAGAGTAATCTCCTGCAGCATATGATTTTACTATTTGAGGATTAATAGCTGTTGTAAAATTTGTAACAAATTGTTTGATTATTCCTTCTACTTGGTTTGTTATGCCACGAGCAGCATTTACTGTTACACCAAAGAATAGATTAATAATAATATTAACTCCTTGATTATTTAGTACTGTTGAGGCTGTTCCTAAAAGATTCCACCCAGCAAACCCCATTATCTCTTTTAGTAAACTCTTGTCAAATATCCACCTAAAGCGACATTCTTCAAAATGCTTTTTGCAATATACACCATATACTAACTGTATCACCATAGATACAATAACTAATAAAATGGCATAAACTATAAGTTTATCAAATGGTGATACCGTCAACATAAATACAATTATTAGTTTCAAAGAAACGTCTAATATTCCTATGTAGGCAAACACATCCATCTTTTCGTGAGCTATAATACAAGCATTAAATGGAATACCTACCAGTGCTATAATAAATGATAGAACAGCCAAATGAAATACCCAATTTGCTGCTAATATTCTATTTTCTGGTATGTTTAAATGTGAATTCAAAAACCATACACCAATTATTTCAGTAATAATCGCAACAACTAAAGCAAGCACAATCTGAATAATTACACTTGAAGAAAATATAACTTTTAGCCTTTGTGTTTCTCTCTTACCTAATGTAAAAGTTAAGAAACGGCTAATTGCGTTAGACAAAGAGCCTGTTAAAAGGCTAAACATACTAACAAAGCCCGCAACAACGTTATATACGCCATAATCTTGGACTCCTAATGTTTGCAGAATTATTCTGCTTGTATATAATCCAACACCTAATGTAAGTAAAAGGCGTCCATAAAGAAGCAAAGTATTCTTCGCTATTCGTTTGTTATTATCTGATGTTTGGTTTGACATATATTACTTTCCAAATTTCTTAATACTCTGTTCTTCCTTCAATGAGCAAACCAGCAGTTGCCCATTCTTCTCTGCTACGATATAGCCATCCAAGCCTTGAACCACCACCTTGCTTTCATCGCCTGCATGAACCACGCAGTTCTTGCATTCATACAATCGGATATCCTTGCCTACCTTGGCATTGCCATTCTCATCTTGTGGAAGCAAGGTGCGGAGGCTGCCCCAGCTGCCTAAGTCGCTCCAGCCGAACTCGGCAGGCAAGGTATAGATTTCCTTCGACTTCTCCATCACGGCATAGTCAATGCTTATCTTCTCGCAGGTTGGGAAGAGTTTGCCGACTACCTCTTTCTCCTGTTCGGTATAGAAAGAAGGTGCCATCTCGTCCATGATGCTGGCAAGGTTTGGCTGGAAAGTTCGGATTGCCTTGCTGATGGTATCGATGTTCCATACGAAGATTCCGGCATTCCAATAGTAATTGCCAGCAGCAAGGTATTGCTCTGCTGTCTCCAGGTTTGGCTTTTCCTTGAAAGCCTCTACCTTGTAGATTTCATCTACGGATGTTGGTTCAGCTGCGGCGATATAGCCATAGCCTATCTCTGGACGGCTTGGCTTAATACCGATAGTAACGATGGCGTTCTTATCGGAAGTATAGCTCAAAGCCTTGCTCAATACTCGCTGATACTCCGTGGTATTAATGATGAGAGCATCGGATGGTGTCACCACGATATTGGCATCAGGATGCTTCTTCTGGATCTTCCAGCAGGCATAAGCAATACATGGAGCGGTATTGCGAGCCTCCGGCTCTGCTAATATGTTATCTACTGGCATGTCAGGGATTTGCTCCTTGACAATGCTGATATATTTCTCGTTTGTCACTACCCACATGTTCTCGACAGGACAGATTGGCATCAATCTATCTACTGTCAATTGAATGAGGGAACGCCCCACGCCCATCACATCAATGAACTGCTTTGGGTAATCGGGGGTTGACATAGGCCAGAAGCGGCTACCTACGCCGCCGGCCATGATTATGATTTGAATGTTATTATACATCTTTATGATTCTAAAAATCTTTTATATTCCGTAATAATGAAAGCATTCATAGCGTCCAAATACTCCTTATTCTGCAACTTTGCAGCTTTTATATACTCTACATCCTCCCAAACTTGCTTAAGATGTTCTGCCCACATATCAGGTTTCTCAGAAGCAAAGAGAGGAGCTTTGTCTTTTCGGAATACTCCTGCCATACTATGAGGATGCACTAACGTAACCTTATCAAAAGATATAGACTCAAATGTCTTTATCTTCAATCCCGTACCTTGATACACAGGATTAATGGCCACATCAGCCTTAGCATAAAAGGCTGCAGGATCATCAATATATCCAAGTGCCGTAACACCTTCTATGTTTCCCAACGTTGGCAATACTTTACATATACTTCCACCAATAAGTAACTCTGCATCAGGAATCGTTTTCCTTATTACAGGAAAGACTTCTCGCAAGAACCACTTGATACCATTTTGGTTGAAATCATTGTTACCAGACAGGAATACCATCTTATGATTCCCAGCTATCGGCTGAGGATGGTAGTCATATTTTCCGTAAAGATTATAAACTTTACTGTTTGGCGAAAGCAACTGGAAGTAATCGGCCTCTTGTTCTTGCAAGGCAAAGATATGTGGGCAACGTTGCATGGCCTTAGCCTCAGTATCTGCTGTTATGCACAATGTTGGCATTCCTGTCTTTAATTGCTTATATGCGATGCAGTCGTGTGTAGCTATTGCTTTCTTAGGAATATTTATGTGCTCAAACAATCGGGACAGATAGTAATAATTGATGATACAGACATCAAAATGAATGGTGCCATCAAGTTCGTTTACCATCTGCTCCAATCCAAATGGATATTGGTCATCCACCTTCCAGTAATTATGCCCAAACTTCATACGATATAGCTTAGCCGCTATCATCTTATACTTTTGGAACTTGCTGACAGTGAACAAATGGAATTTATCACCCCAATACTTTCGTGATTTTTCCAAACTTTCTATATATGGAACCGTATCTCGCTTCAACGGCATTTCATTGATATAAAGAAAATGCACTTCATGCCCCAACGACATAAACATCTCTGCCTGTGACAATATCCACCAACGATTGCCGGCGTTAGTGGGATGGGTTGGACATTTTGATACTATTAATATTTTCATGTTTTATTTATAAATTATAAAGAGATTTGTTGCTATATTAAAGAAATTTGCTACAATTTGAGAATAATAAGACCAAACGAACTGTAATGTACAAATAGCCATAATCATAAACTCCCACACTACAAATTTCTTTTTTAATACATGTAAGAAATAATTATAGGACAAGATACCCCATCCCAAATCAGAAAAGACCGAGACATAATACAACATTCTTGAAAATATTTCATGTGTACCCATCAATATAACTATTGGCGAAGTTACCAATCCTACCAAAATATAATTTTTAAGAATCGTGTTATTTTTAAACAATCCCAATCTATTTTGAATATTATACATGTAAATATACATTAATGCTCTTACAAAACGAACAAGAAACATAGTCAATGGCATATCGTCTCTCAAAAAACGATCAGCAAGGATGCCACCATCTCCATAATAACTTTTGGCTGTAAACATACCAGTTACATTACTGAGCATTCCATATAATGCATCTTTGAAAGAATACACAACTACAGAAGAGACAATACAAGCAATTAAAAAATATTTCATGTTTATCTTTACTTCATCCAGTTTCCCAAACAAGAAAAATACAACAATCCAAATATATGCAGACGAATGTATTGTACAAGCGACGATTCCCAATAAAAAATATAGAATTCGTTTCCCATCTAACAAATTACGATAAGCTATGTATAGTACAGACATGGCAAAAAATTGTCTACTAATATTTAAACAATTGCTATATTGAGCCATATAAACAATTGGTAAAACAAATAGTAAATATTGTCGATTGTCTTTCAATAAGTAATAAAAACTTGTTACATATACTATTGCTTCAAGTATAAATATTGAATAGAAATTAAAGCCACACAATATCAATAACTTATTAATAAACATGTAACCAAGTTCTGTATCATCTCGATATATTAATCCACGCTGAAGATAATTGAAGGTACTCTTATATTGATCCCAATCAAAAGAATAATCATACCTAAATCCTAATAACAATGCATACGTAAGCATCGGTATCCAAAAACGCCAATCCATAAAGACTGGACGTTTTTGAAGTTTATTTAATGATGCTGGCTGTAAAGTATGATAGAATATTGGAATAATAACAAATGTCCATAAGACTATAGAAAATACCAATAACGTACGCGTAGCATTATCAAAGCCAAAGAATAGATCCTTCATAAAAAATTATACTTTATTAGAATTTAACCCAGCCATCAAGAAGGAAAGAGATTTTTCCTTCAGTTTACATATACGCTCATTTATTACATTCCAATCGCAATCCAATGTATTGTTTTCATCAATACCTAACATTGAGAACAAGGAATCTATTCTGTCATTTCCTCTTCTTGCATTACCCATAAAACGGAAAGGTTTATTATATATAATAGAGAACACAACTCCATGGTAAGAATCCGTAATTACCATTTGACTCTGCTTTATATTGTTTAGCCACTGTTCTATGGAAACTGTACCAGAAGTATAAAGGTCATTTTTTACATAATCTAAGCCATATTTGTCAAGTTCACTTTTAATATTGTCATTCATATCCAATGAATAGCAGAATATCTTTCCATTTGTCAAATCTGCGACATTTGATTTTTTTATCAACTCATTATAATCTTTTTGTGATAATAATAATGTTGGATCTAATGTCCATACCGCCTCTGGTACATTCCATTCATTATGAGAAAAAATATCCAAAGCAGACTTTTCTCTTACAGAAACAGCCACGAATCTACCATAAAGTTCTTTTATCTTCTTTACCTCCTTACTAGTATATTCACAATGGGAAGAACCCAAAGAAACAGAATATGCTATTTTTACTGTATCATCGCCAACAAATTTCAAGAAGAAGTTCTCAAACCCTATACTACCAGTCATACTTTTACGCCAGACTTGATCTGAACCAACAATAACAGCATCAAATTGAGAATTGTTTACTATTGAGTAAATATCTTTTAGCGTATATGCCTCATTGGTATGAGGTATATACTTTTGGTAAAAAGATACAGCATTAGACTCTGCCATTATTTTCTTTTTGTTTTTTTCTCTTTCTTGCAAGATTGAAACATGGCTCTCCATGACATATTTCATCAAAAAGCGTTTAGAATAACTGTATGGAATTTTATACCATGGCAAAACATACTTGCTTTTCAAATTTATATGTTTAACATCATAACCTTTTGATAAGAGAACCTTAATCAAAGCAAATCTTTGCAAATTGCCACCATAATTATTGTCAAATGGCAAATTCAATATTCCTATCTTCATATTATTCAGCCTTTAATAAATAAACTTTAGGTGACTTTGTTGCAGCATTATCATCTCCAACAAAGATTGCCCCATCATTTTTCACAAAAATTGAGTTTATACTTGAATTTGCAATATTTACAAGATGTTCGTACTCTGCACACCCCTTCGAAATATCAAATACAGCAAGCCCTTTTTCTCTATTGTTAACAAGAAGAGTGTTATCATAACTAGCAATTCTTGTTGGACTAGGATCTCCATAAGTATTAAAATTAGTAATATCTCCTTTTGGTATAAAATTCAAGGTCTTTTTAATATTTTTAAAATCGGAAATATCCAATGTCAAGATTCCACTTGTTTCTGGATACAAGCTCTGTTTGTGAGGAACCGTACTATTTGTTAAATACACATATGGGTAATCAACAACAGCATTAAAACAGTTCATGATGTATTTCATCGACTTTCCATTATAAATCAGATTGCTATAATCATCCTCTACAACAATAGAAATCTCATCTAAATCAGAAATATCTAAAATCATGAATCCTTGTGAATAACAACAAATAAACGCATAAAGCCTATCTGCAACCTCAAAGATATTAACACCCTGAATATCTTTAAACTTTTTGGGGTGATAGGTGTATTTTAATTTAGGATTCTTACAATTAGAAACATCATAAATATTAAAAGAATTCAGGCCATTAACAATTAATGCATTATTATAAACCGCAATTCCGGTTCCTTTATAATCAAGATTCATGGTTGAAAGAACTGACAAATCAGTTTTTTTCAAAATAGACACTTTTCCATTAACATAGGTGACATCATCAATGTTCTTTTCATTAAAATAGAAATCATCAATATATATACAAGACTTCTTCGATACATTATCCAAACCAAATGCCACTCTATTATATGTGCTATGGTTAGCATTAGACAAAGTACCAACTAAATTCCAATTCTGACATTCCTTTTCTCGATAATATAGTTGAATAACATCCTTATCTAAAGAAACTTTAATGTTATACCATTCATCATATTTCAAATTTATACTTTTTGAGGAAAACATATTGTCTTTTCCCAGCGCTAAATGTAAATCCGAAGCATTTAATAATGTATGTAAATATATCATGTTCTTACCATCATCTGAAAATATAGGAATATTAATTTCCTTGGCATCACCTTGCGGTATTTTTAACCACATCGATACATTACCATTAGAAGAATTATTAGACAAGATGTTTTCATAAATAATACTACCACCATTATCAGCTGACAAGCATGCTGCATTCAAACCGCTATAAATGCCAGAATTTGGGCAATGCGAAGCATTAATATTTATTTTAGAAGTACCACTCTTACGAAGATTTGTTTTTCTAACATAGTTGAAAGTAACATTTTGGAAATCATTTTCACCTTCTGGCAAACTATTCCAATCAACATTACAATAACTATCAAAAATCTTATATGTTGTTGCTAACGCTTTTAAAGCCTCTTCGCGAGTTGCATAGCTTTTGGCAGTGAAGCTAATATCATCTTCACCTCGCAATTTTAAAACTATGGAATTACGATATCCGTCAGCCCTTTTAAATGCCTTAAACAAGAATATCCTATATACCTTAGACAAATCTCTTGCCGATGATATTTTCTTAAAGAACTGATTAACTAACACATTATTAGATAAATTATCATCACTTGTGGTTGGAAGTCCTTTTTCAAAGTCGCACATTAACTGAGGCAACCAATGATAAGTTGTTCCTGATGTATATTGCCTATAATTAACAAAAAGGCAATTCTTATTTTGAGCAATCCCCCTTCCTTTCAAATAACTATCCGAAAAAACTTTCTTTTCTGCTAATAACTTAGGGGAAGATTCATCTGAAAAATCAATTTTCTGAATGCCAAAAAGACCTGTTCCATAAACTATATTACCATCAACAACAAGATCTTCATAAGCTGTTTTTCTTGGGTTCTCAAAAGAAGATACTAATCTAAACGTAAAATCGTCAGGAAGTCCTTTTCCATGTCCTGTAAACCCTCCATTTTCTGAATTTCCATTAACTGCATAATGATATGTATATCCTGCTTTCATATTCTTTCCTGATACTTTAGCAGAATACCAATTTGATTGAGAATCTAATAAACGGACTATTAATTTTTCGTTTGACAAATTTTGTGGTGCAAGCATCATATATACTTTCAGCAAAGAGTCTTTCTTAACATAGATTCCATTATCTTCATTTAGATTCACTCTCAAAATAGTATCAGCTGGTGTTTGATTCGTTGCATATATAGAAGATGCTTCATCTTGCAAATTAATAAGACCAGATTTTATTAATGATTGTTCAGATTTTCCATCCAATTCTAAACGTACTTGTGTATAATTAGCCGTTTGTGGAACTTGAAGTTGAAACTCAACAACACAACCTATATGTAAAAAATCGAAATTAACATTGCCGTTTGTATTTGTTAAACCTTTTGAGTACATATAGTCATATTTTCCCAAATCAGAAAAGCTTCCATTTGTATGAATGCTCTGACCACAAAATGATATAGGCACTTTAGTTTTGTCTAATGCCGAAGAATTATATGGATAAAATGCATAGTACATAGAATTAGCATCTAACGAAAATCCAGCACCATTAAATGTTGCAGAAGTGCCATCATCAGATATACTTTCTTCATCTATAAAGAAGTTTGTTAATCCTTTACCAGAAGAATATACTGCTGCAACATCACCTTGATTCCAAGAGAATTTTGTTCCGTTAAAAGTTGGGACTAGCGAAACTCTAGTAGATGGTCCATCCATATTAATATCGCCATCAGAAAAATCAACAGCAGACATTCTTACTGGAGAAGTTCCCATTAAGCCTTGCCCTTTTCTAAAAGAATCATCTTGGCATGAAGTTAACAACACAGGAACCACAAATGCATTCAGCATTATACTTAATAATATCGAATACTTTTTAGACTTTATAAATCTTATCATATATATATTTTTTAGGAAGGCTAATTGGATATGCCTAATAGCCTTTTGATTACTTGTTTTATTTACTTTTCTTATTTTTAATCTTTGACAACACTTTTTGTTTCACGAATACTCTTTCATTTGGTGTCAAGCCCAAATAATAAGAAACGAATGCAACCGACAACGTACAAGTTAAGCAAACTACGAAAAACCTATAAATCGTATTATCCATTAACGAATATATAAAACTTGGTAATATTGTCGAAACGATTACTACCAATGCAACTTTTATATAGACATTATAGACATAATCTTTTAAATGCAAAGCAATCAATGGACGTAGCATTATCATACGTAGGAGCTGACAAACAGACTCCATAACAAAGTGTACAACAAAGACAGAATAGGCTGGCATTCCTAGTTTTAAAAACAAATAAGATATAGGAAGTATCATAATTAAAGTTGTACCACAAACAGCTTGATACTTTTTGACCTTTCCTGTTGCCTGATTCGCTATAATTAAAGGATTTGACATTGCATAAATCAATGAAGTACACATCATTATTCTTAGAAATATTACTGTATTTTCTGGTACATTCTTCAACCAAACAGTCAAAATGAAATTAGTCTCGAAAAGAACAGGCAAAGAAAGAAAAAACAACAAAAAGAAAGAGAACCTTGCACTACGGAACATCAACTTATGCATTTCGTTCAGTTCACCCTTAGCATATGTTTTAGTTATTTGCGGATTGAGAGCCATTTGGAAATTACCAACAAACTGTTGGATGGCATTCTGGACTTGTACAGCTATACCACGAGCAGCATTAACAACTGGTCCAAAGAACACATTCAGCAACATATTCAATCCTTGCCCATATAACACAACAGATAAATTTCCAAACATACTCCAACCAGCAAAACCTGTCATTTCTTTGAACAAAGCCTTATCCCATACATGTTTATATTTAGTCTCCGCAAAATGTTTGTTACAATATATACTATAACAGAATCTTATCAATATCTGAACTACCAGCAAAAGGAAAGCATATAGTATCAACTTATCGAAAGAAAACACTACCAGCATATAAACAATTGCTAACTTAAGTACAACTTCCAATACTGATATGTAGGCAAAGGCCGACATTTTTTCATGTGCTACGATATCTGCATTATACGGAACACTAATTATCATTATTATTGCCGATACTATGGAAGCTTGCAGTATCCAAAAGGCTGCGTCCAGTCTATCTGTTGGTATCTGCATTTTGTTATACAAGAACCAGAGGCCTATCGTTTCTCCCAAAAGTACGATTAAGCCTGCAATTAAGGTATGTATCTGCAATGTAGTACTGAACACTGTCTGCAGCCTGTTCTTATCCCCTTTACCCAAAGCAAAAGTGATATATCTTTGGGTTGCAGAAGACATGGATCCATTGATGAATCCAAACATGGCTACAATTCCTCCCACTACATTATATATACCATAGTCCTCTACTCCCAGTGTGTTCAATACAACACGACTCGTATAGAGTGAAATGACCATCATAAAGAGCATACGGAAGTAAAGAAGCAATGTATTCTTCGCTATTCGTTTATTATTATCTGATGTTTGATTTGACATTTCCTTTTTCTTTTCTATTGATTAAAAAACTCATTTCTATCATTCTCCCAAATAGTATCATCCTCAACCTCTGGCAAATGAAAGAAATCTATTATATGATCCTTCAACTGATTCAGCTTGCTGTTTACTTACTTTAAATCAACCAGCACCATTGCCATCTTTCGAGAATCAATTCTGCAAACTAACATATTTTCTAAATAAGACCATGAATATCTCATCTATCGTAAGTATCCGCTCAACACCGTATTGCATATCTCAAAATAATATTGTAACTTTGCACGGCGGCATCATTTTCCTAATTTTGAGACAAGAATACGAAGTTTAGCCCTCCATCAGCACAAGCTAATGGAGGTTATACCTTAATTTGACTAAATTTTAAATTCTTTTTTGTTGTTCCACATCTTCCCAGAACTCAGGAAGAAGAGTATAATACTTATCCTCAGGCGTAGAATCTATGTGCTTCAACACATAACAAAGCCAACGCTCAGGATTTTTATCTAGCACCTTACATGCTCCAAACAAGGAGTACATCATTGCTGCACGCTTACAAGCATCCAAGTCACGGCAGAACAAATAAGCCTTCTTACCCATCACCATGTCACGGATCAGACGCTCAGTATCATTGTTATCCAATGGCATATCTGGGATGTCTATATAATTGGTCAGCTCTGTATAGTTGCGCAGCATATAGTTCAACGCCTGGTATATATTGCTGTCTTTTGGCACATCTAAGATGGCACTTGCAGCCCATAGCTTGAAGTCCTCCCATAGCGGCTCGGCATGGTCCTTCCTGAACTGTACCTTCTCCTCGCCCTCAAGTTTCTTCTCCTTTATCATTTCCTCAACCAGGTTAATGTTCTGGTAGAAGAGAATACCTATCTTTGCCAGATTAGGATTTTCCTTCAAGGCTCGTTCCATTGGTCTTCGAGCATGAACGACACAACGACACAATATGCGACCATTTATCTTCTTCAGCCAATCATAGCCAGAGTAACCATCACACATCAGCGCCACACCTTTCCAATCTTTGAGGTTGTCCATGATGTCAGCAGTACCCCTACCATGCTTGTTTTTCGTATTAACCATGAAGATTGGGATGCCTGTCGCCACAGAACGATATTGAATCAAGTAATGATTTACCGTCTTATGCTTCTCGCAGTCCAATATCGGGAATGGAGAACCATCAGCACCAAGCAGCAAACTGGACATTACCCGATCCATCTGCAGATTGTAGAGAGGTTCAATCTTGTCACATACACCCTGATGCCAGTCATCGACTGTTGAAGGAGCGAGTATCAAGCCATCCTGTTTCATCTTCTTTATCTGCCGGTTAAACGGCTGATGAAGGACATACTTATTACACTCTAACTGCGCCAACAACTCTGCAGAAGCATAACTCTTCCAAAATACGTCCTCATAGCAAGGAGACTGCAAGAGCTGCTGCATTGGATCATCCTTGCGGCGAACGACAGGACGACGATATGGCTGAACAAAGTAGCGTACATTGGCTGGCACTATAAACTCCTGCACCTTGCCTTTGTAAACTATTACATATTCATCCTCATGTCCTATATAGCCTTCAGGCCAAAGTACCTTTTCATCCAAACGAGGCATATCCTTTGGTATAGGATTTCGTCCATGCCCCTTCTGTTCCTTCTGGCTATCCACAAGTTTCTTTATAGCCTTGCGCTTGCGATACTCCTCACAGAATTCACGACACTTCTGGTAACGTTTCTTTTCCTCATCAGTGAACTCAACCGAAGCCAACACCTTATCATAGATGGTTTCACGTTCTTCCTTACTAAAGACTACCCGCTCACGCTTTTGAGTAAATATCATCCTGACAAGAGAGGCTATCTGTTCAGTCTTAGACTTGCTTTTAGCTTCAACTTTAGCCAGTTTATCCTTGATCTCATCCGTTAAAGACTCATGCGCTTCCTTTGCCGCAAGCTGATACTTCTGCAACAGTTCCTGACCTTTGGAAGAATCCTTGTCACCAAGGGAGATGAACGCCTGCATGAACATGTCAAACATATCAGCCAAACGATTCAGCGCAGTTTTCTCAAAACGGGTTTTAGCTGCAGACATCTGCTGGCGAACCTGTTCACTTATATTTTGGGCGATTGTCTCCGCTTTCTTATCTACATCAGACTCACGCTTATCCAAAGCCTTATTACGTTCCTCCAATTCCTTGGTCTTATCTGCTAATTGAGCTTCCAACTCTTTTCTGATACGTTCTTCTGCTTCAGCAACACGGCGAGCCACCTCCTCGTCAATCAAGTCTTGACGAGTGATGCGCTCCACCTGCAGGTCATGCTCTGCATGTGCTGCCCGATCATTGGCATCGGACAACTGGCCTACGGCATTGGCATATTTCTCTGCCAAAGACGCACTTTTCCCTGTATTTTGTTGCTGTTCAAACATATCGTTTA
>OQVO01000053.1_pt1 | contig 38930 bp, 63 predicted proteins | sample 1691511 | NCBI WGS metagenome assembly OQVO01 (sample SAMN03418254, study PRJEB22391) | human gut metagenome | biome: human-gut; feature: organic feature; material: feces | host: Homo sapiens | place: Tanzania | collected 2013-01 | reverse complement strand
ATGCGCTCCAGAATTGACGGGTCCGCCGTGATTGGCTTTGGTAATTCATATGGTCTTTTGCTGTACATTAGATTCCCTCTTTGAATCCCTTAACTTTAACTTTTTCTTGTCGCATGATTGTATAAGTGAAATATCGCATCGCATCCATGCAGTGGTCATGCTCTTTCAGTGGTCTATCCTCTCCGGCATCCGCTGACTTTAAATCCCACATGTAAGAATGAAACTCCCGAATGGTATTCACGCAATCAGAAACGAACATCAGTTCTCCCCTACCAAGTGCGGTTGAAGTGTACCGTATTCCGTCCAGTACGTCGTTCATGCCACGCTTGACCGTGTAACCGTTCTTCCTGAGTTCGGCAATAAAAGAAGTGGCTGACGGGTCAACGATAATCCTTTTCGGTATCGTGCCGTCTAGCCACATCTTCATATCTTGCACAAATTCTGCATCCGTCTTTTGCTTTAGGTTTGCCCTTCCTGAATAGCAATACTCACGAATACATGTCCATATGCCTTTTATTTTCGCCCACATAAGGAAAACAGTTGCATTCTGTATTCCATAATCGCACGACACGTAAACATCGCCCACGGGCTTATATTTCTCTTTTGTAACGTGCCTATCTTCGTTGAACATGTCATAGATAATGCCCTCCGCTGCTACCCACTCACCGAGGATATAGCGCCTATAGAACACGCCTTGATACATGCTCCGGTATCTGTCTTTGATGTGCTCCGATAAGCTCCGGTTGTCGTCCAATTCGAAATGCAGATACAAAAGATTTTTTTCCTCCCTCCGGTCTATCCAGTTCACCTTGAACCAGTGGAACGGCGTTGACGGGTTGCAGTTAAACCACCACTTCGAACCCTCTACAGAACAACGTGCTGTTGCCTGATTCACGAACGATTCCGGCATCAGTGCCACTTCATCGAATAGGACCCCCGCAAGCGTTACGCCCTGAATAAGGTTCTGTGAGCTTTCGTCTTTACCTCCGAATAAGTAGAAGGTGTTCACGTTGTCTCCGTGCCTAATCGTCCATTTGTTTTCGAGGCGGCTCTCTGATATCTCATAGCCCATATCCGGTAAAACATTCTGCATTGGTGACAGCACATTTCTTCTTAGCGCTCCTAATGTCTTACCGCATATGGCGAACTGCTCCCCCTCGAATGATTCCATCGCCCACATGATGAAGCTTGTTCCCATCGCTACGGTCTTTCCGGAACGGATGGAACCATCCGCAATGATTCCGTCCATATCGGAATACTTGCTACCGCTATTCCACCATGAGAAGATGTTGAACTGTTTCGGGCTTAATGGCTGCCACTTGAACATTGCTCCACTTCCTCAACTGCAGCGTTCAGCGCCTCAATAAATCCATTGTCCACGGCTACATCCATTCTCTGTTCGTTGGTCGGTCTGTTTCCGCTGGTATCCCTGATGAATTCAGCCGCTCTGATATCACCTTTCAACGCCTTCTGTGCTTGCTTCAAGATGATTGCATCCTGAACCGTGATGTTCTTTCCATTGGCTGCCGCCATGCTCTGAATATCTTCAAGGTCGGTTACTGTTCCATCCTTTAGGGTAAGCCCTAGAATCATTTCGGCGGTCTCTTTCATCGCCTTTCGCTCTTTTCGTGCCTTACCCGATTTGATGCCGCCTTTTTTCCCTCTTTTTCGTGCTTCGCTCGTGGTTGGCGGCTTTAGATTTTCTTCATTTGCCATTAGTCTAATTTCCTTTCCTATTTATTGCATTATAAAAGGGACCCCATTTGGAAGTCCCTTTTGAGTGTTTCACTATTTGCTTTTCTTTTTCTCTTCTTCGTCGTCCTCTTCATCGGCAAACTCTCCGATTTTGTATTTCTTCCGCAACTCTTTAGGAATATAATCTACCGGCTCCGAATACGTGACTTCTCTGTTCTTTTTCATTTCTTACCTCCTTATAATCCAAAACGCTTGTCCAGTGCGTTTACAATGGCGATACTTTCCCTTTTGGCTCTTCCGCCGTTACAATAAACATCGGCGAACGCTTCCGCTACTGCCTCCGCATTGCTTGCTGTTGCATATCTGCTGATTTTGGATGCCATTTTAACGACACCTCTATGACCGGTCGCTTGCCTTGCTTCCTTGACGATATCGTCTGCCATGGCATCCAGTGACTTTCCGTGCCGTCTTCCTGCTGCTTCCGTCAGCTTGTGACCATATTCATGCGCTGCCACTGCCTGCAACCCTGTTTTATTACCCCTAGACGGATGGAAGCCGTCTTTGATTGATTCATCCATGACTTTATCCATTTTCTTAGAATCCAAAAATTTCTTATTGATTCCGATTTCATCATCGCCAAAGAATCCGAGAACGCCGCCTTTACCTTCCTTAATCGTTGCGGCGCCCAAATTCCCGATATCTTCTCCGTATTTATCGTGTACGTCTTTTCCTACTGACAACATTTCATCAACTTCTCTCGGTAGTCCCTCTCTCATGCTGACAAGGTCTTCCATGCTTGTTATGTCTTCCGGGTTTAATGTTCCGCCGCCGGAATATCTGCCGCTTTCTGATGCTCCTCTTCCACCCATATTATACCACATCTCCCTTCTGTTTCATTCGTTCGGTTGTCTTATTTTTGTAATAGATAACTTCTGTGTCGCCATAATCATATGGGACTTTTCCGCCGTACACCAACAACCTTTTCGGCTGCAATCTCAGCAGCATTTCATCCATTCCGTCTTTCCACACGCCAAAGTTATAATCTTCTTTCTTGATTCCGATGGTCGAGATGGACAGTGTAGCTCTCTCCGGCAACCCATCGAAACAGAAGTCATAGCTGTTATCCCTGCACCAACTGACCGTTGGGATAACGGTTATCCCCCGTCTTTGTGCCATCTGACCAATAAGCCTGCTCCGGTACGTGTTCCATATCTGCATCGCAATAGGCATTTCCATATACAAGCTGAAATCCGGCGTTAACATGCAGTCGAACTTGGATATCTTCTCTAGGTACTCATCCGGGCAATTCCATATGCGTTCGAACTGGTAATCATCAACGTAAAAGTGTACCCCACTGTCATATTCATTGCTTGTTAACGTGTAATTGAACGGTATCAAGTCCTTTGGGACGTAATCTACCGGGTCCAGCCGTGGAATATCGTAATCACCCACCGCATTGACTCGGTCATACTCCGATAGGTTGTAAGCGTTGCCGGTCCGTTCTCTTTCGTTGTGTTTTTCTTCCGGCTCTTCATCCTCTTCATCTTCCGTGAAGTCGAATCCGAACTCATCCATATCGATGTTGAGAATCTGGTTCAGCTCATCATCCAGTAGTTCAAAGTCCCATTCAGACGATTCCGAAACCTTGTTATCTGCAAGCCTATAGGCTTTTGCTTGTTCGTCTGTTAGGTTGTCAGCTACTATCACCGGAACTTCTTTAAGCTTTAGTTTTTTCGCCGCTTTCAGTCTGGTATGCCCTGCAATTACAACCATATCCTTATCAACAACAATCGGCTGCTGAAATCCGAATTCCTTAATTGAATTCGACACAAACTCAACAGAATCATCATTTCTTCGTGGGTTCTTTTCGTAAGGCTTTACGCTTCCGGTCTTGACATATTCGATATTCATATGCCCTCCATTTTTTGCATAAAAAAATCCGCCTCCCGGCGGATACCAAATAAAATAGCCGGAACGATTTTACGCTCCGACTATTATTCTGTCTATCCCAGCACACTGTCTTGGTATGCATCGGTTATCTTCTGTGCTTCATCCTGATATACATCAGTCAGCTTGTTCATCCACTCATTATACTTTTCTTCATCATCCTTTTCCTCTAGATGGATTGAAGCAAGTCTCTTTCCTCCCTTTGTACAGATGCTTGCCAGCTTCTCTGTTTTCTTTGTACAGATGTTTGCCAGCTTGTTCATGTCGGATACACCCTCAGCATCTTTCTTGTACTCTTCAATCAGACCCGGTGTAGCATCCTTCATCTTCTGGCTGTACTCCTTGTAGACGGATTCATAGGTTGGCTTCTTTTCTTCTGCCTTCTTTGTTTCCTTCGTTCCGGAAGAACCACATCCGGCTAACGTCGCAACCATAGCAACCATAAGCAGTGCAACAATTTTCTTTCTCATTGTTTTCTCCTTTCGAGTATAAAAGAAATATTCAATTGTATTATACCAATGATTGCTTTTGATTGCCACATGTTTTTTAGAATTCCATACACGAAAACAACCGCCTTTCGGCGGTCGCTCCCGACTATTCCTCATTTTATTCTTGGAGAAAGGACTGCTTATGTTCCACATACATAATAGCATAAAGGAAAGTATTATTTGGTATCATGATTTGTAATTTCTCTTCCGAGGCTTTCCAGTGCTTGCCTCTTAAGACGTTTGGTGTGCGATTCCGAGTAGTTCAACTCTTTTGCCGCCTCTTCCGTGCTTTGCTTAAGAATGTATCTTCGTGTCAAGACGTCTCTATAAGTTGGCTCGATTGATTCAAGCTCTGATATTATAGCTCTTTTGAGCTGCACCCAGTTAGAAGCAACTGTTCTTAATCGCTCCTGCTCTTCCAGTAGTTCAACAACAGCCTCCTCCATCTTGTTACCGGTGACAGAATTCTGCACCTTGTCGGTGATATTCAAAGACCCGCAACATTGAGCTACATTCTCCAGTTCTTCTATCCGCTGCATACAAGATTTGATTTCCCATTCCGCCTCGCCCAACTTCCGGAGCCTTGCATCCGCAATTTGTGCATATTCTGTCATTCGATACCTCCTATTCTATCGTTCCTATCTCATCTCGATTCGCCAGCATGTACATTTCAACCGCAAACTTGATATTGTCGTAGTGCTCATCGCACATATCAAGCAGCCACTTGAGCTGCCCTAATGGCATACGAACCGCATTTCCCTTCTGGAAGATTGCAACCTCCCTGTCACGGCAGGCAATCGTAACGTCGCCATCGTCCAGCGAATAGATGAACGAACCATCTAATCGCTTCCGGACCTTTTCTGTGCTGATTCTGTAACGTCTCATCTCCATATTCCTTTCGCAAAATTGTTCGCTTCAAGCCATTCATCAGCCTTTTTCTTCGTTTCTTTTGAGATGGTTGTGATTTCGAGCGCCACCTTGCAAATGGACGCCATGATTACTAGGTCGCTTGTTGGCATCGGCATACCGCCGTACACGTTGTTTTGATACAACCGATAGAACGCCTTGAACCTATCTACGTCCAACAGCTCTACTACCGCATCCCTATCTTTCCTCCATTGTTTAATCAGTTTTCTATTCATTTGCTCTCCATTGTCGGTAAAATCCCGTCTTTCTTCAGAAGTTCGTAAATAAACAACCTTCCCTTCTGGGTCCAGTATGTGTGAATGCTAGAATGGCTTATACCATCTCTGCCGTTATATACGCTAGTCTTAGTTGATGTTAGCCCTTGTTCTGCATACTTTTGATATAGCAGCCAAATTTTCCCTTGCTTGAACTGAATTTTCTTTTCGTGTAGATAGGAGTTCATCTTTTTTGCACTCCATCCATAATCCTTTGCGATTTCGGTTGTAGATATTACATCTTTGCAGTTCAGAACAACATCGTAATAACAGGCTTTTGGTGTCATTTCGGTTATCTGCTGATTCTGCACCGCCACCGTTTCTTTAAGCTGTGTTTTTTCTTCTCGCTCTTTTTTCAGTTCGGTTAAGGCTTGAATCAGAACATCCGGATTCTGTAGCACTTCGTCTACAGCGTACACTCCATGCTTTCGAATGGATGGAAGGACTTCCGTTGTTATCCAGCGCTTGAATTTCTTTGCGTTAGGCATTTTGCTTGAAAACATCAGGCTGTACAGCCCGGATTCATTAATCATCACCAATTCCTGCATTCCACCAAGGGTGTCGCACTTCGCAAACCCCTTATCTTCGTTGTCAATATGCTTTTTTATGGCAGCGTTAGTATTTTTATAGCCAAGAATTTTTGCCACGTCCTTACCGACAAACATTACTTCACCATCAATCACGGTTGTTCTTACTTCGCCTAATTCTGCGTTGCTAAATACTTGAATTTCCATCTTTCACCTCCGTTTCAATCCTCTTGCATTCTCGTTCTAACTTGTACTCAATCAGCTCTTGCAGTTCGCACTGACTCATAAACTGCTTCCGGATTTGCTCTAGCATGATGTACACGTCTGCCATCTCCTCTTGTACGCCCCTTAATCGGCTCTCTCCGGGTTCTTTGTTGTAATACTGTACAATTGCCGTGGTGAGTTCTGAAAGCTCCTCCACGGTCTTAATAAGCTGGTTCTTAAACCCATGATGTGCAAGTATCATGCTAATCATTTTCTTTTGTTTGCTGTTGAACATTTTTCTCCTATAATCCTTCCGTCGGAATCGTAAATGTAGCCTTCCCAGTATGGGTAGTTGCGGTGGAATGTTGAAGTGGGTATTCCTGCCAACTCCGCCGCAACTCTCATAGGTATTCCCCTGCTCTGCATCCAATAGCAGGCTTCGAAAAACTCGTTTGGAAGCTCGCTATACCTTCTCCCCACGCTCAACTCCCTGTATTTTGTCTCCTTTCAAGTATTCAGTCAGCGTGTCGATAATGAAAATGATTGCATCATACTGATACATCGTCCCATCCATAAATGCTTTCCTGATGTAATTCAAATCGTCGATACATTCTTTCCTATTCATCTTCAACCTCCACTAATTCGCAGAACCTCCAGTTTTCGACGTAGTATGTTGCTGTTTTACTTGTCCTTCCATTAGGGAACGTGGTGTACTTATGGTCCGTGTTCCCGTTCCATTCGCAGAAATACCGCAGTAACCACTCGCCGTTTTCGTCGTTCCGCACACGCACCAGTTTATCAACCGGAACCTTGCTCCAGTCTACTTTGGATTCTTCGTCAAGCCAAATCTGTAGTACCGTGCCACAAGCAACGCAATCCATTTCGCAGAAACTTTCCCATCCCGTTCCAATCATCCGGAATACATCGTGCTTTTTCACGAATCCGCATATCCTACCGTCCATCTTGATAACGTCCATCAACTCTTTTTCGTATTTCTCTCTATTCTTCATTTCCTACCTCCCTCTAGTCTTCTCCCCATTCATCAAGTATTTTCTCGATTTTGTGGTATGCTGTTATCTTTCCGGAAAAAAACGCTTGTGACAACAAAGAATCTTCTGATTCATCAAATTCTTCTCCGGCTTCCCTCTCCAAACGTATTAAATGTGCTCTTAAAACAGCACTATCAACCCACATAAGCAATCCTCCCCATGAAAACCAGTACCAGCATTAGCACTCCAAGGCACGCAAAGCCGAATTCCAAACCATCGACAAACGTAGCTAAAAATGTTCCGCTGAACCGCTCGTCCGGCTCGAACATTTTCTCGCCGCTCTGCATGAGTTCTAACAGTGTTCGCCAGCTCACCTCGCCAACTATTCCATCCTCAATCATGACTTCCGCCGTATCTTTAAGCGCTTCCCACATCACTCTGTATTTCAACTTGTCGCCTCCTAACACTCATTTAACACTTTCTAAAACTTATTCTTTGACTAACTTAAAACTTCCTGACACGCTTCAAGCCCTTATATTTCAAGCTTTTCACGAAACCCCTTGACTAATTCCTTGACTTTCTTTGACTTAATACATCAACTAATACATCAACTACTCAACTTGCAACTATTTCAGAGAGCCTACATCACGAACCATTTTCGTTACCTCACGAAAATGGGAATTACTCGACATGCAACTATTTCTTCAACGGGCACTTTTTGAGAGGTACGAATGTTGCAAAGCCCAGTAACTCGCACTTACTCCAACGGTTGCCGGAACCGTCAATAAATACTCTCCAGTGTTTGCAGATATCACACCTACCCTGTTCGAACGGTTCTGGAAGCTCCATCCATGCGATTAATTCTTTCGCTCCAACTTGAATTTCAAAATCATCGCCGATATCGATAAGCACGGGCTTTTCCAGCCAGCTATCTATGTAGCCGAAATCAACATATAACTCATTGTCATCAATTCCCGTAAACAGAAATCTTTTGTCTCTCGGTATTCCGCTCAAGTTTCCGTTTTCAATCGGGCGCCATTTCATTTCCATTTCTAAACCTCCCCGACTAACAAATAGATTCCTACAGATATAATTCCAAGAATTATAGGTTCGCCCGTGATAAGAAGTAGCTTGTCTTTTGTGTCTAAATCCCATCCCATAACCAATGTGATTAGCAAGTCTATCGCAAATGCTATAATATTAAAACCGATTAATTCTTTCACAGCCCTAAACCTCCTTGTCGCTAAAAATCCCAATTAAGAGTCCTAAAGCTGTTCCAACTACTACAACCAGTACACAATATTTCATTTGTATAAGTGAAGCCAATCTAGCCATTACTAATATGTCAATTGTTAATACTGCAATTATTGGTAACAGATAACAAAGAAAAATCTCCTTTAATCGTCGCCACATACTATACCTCCCTGATTCTAATTCCATACTGATATAACATCAGTTTCCGCTTGATAATGTATTCCTTCGTTCGGAAGCCTTTAACGTCCTCCACGACGGTTTCTCCGTCCTCCTCGTAGTAGACGAAATCCGCCTTATAGGAACACTCTCGTTCAATCACCTTCCCGGTCGCCTCGTCACGTTGTGCCGGAATGAGTTTGAATTTAACCTGTGTCCGCAAGTCCTTAATCTCTCCTGCCTTTTCCAGCAGTCTAAGTTCTCTGTACCGGTTCGCCTCTTTTTTCGAATCGAATTTCTGACCGTCCACGGTGACTTTTTTGTTGTTGTACTTCGTCCAGTTATAGCTCACTCTGCACCGCCTTTCACTTCAATATCCACCGTGTAGCCTAGTACCCCAGCAATCTCAATGAATTTGTGCCACGTGATGCTTTCGCCGTGCTCCCAGCGGCAAATCGAACCTTTGTCCGAATACACCATTTCAGCAAGCTCCGGTTGCGTTACGCCTTCCGCCTTCCGCATTTTCTTAATCAACCTTGCTAATGTCGTCGCTGTTGCTTTCATTGCTTTCTCCTTCCCAGTTTCTATCTGATTGTCATGTTCTGCTTCTCGACGAGAGAGCAGCCTTCTACCGTTTCGCCATTTTTCAGCGCCTTCTTTACGGCGGTCTTGTCAAGCTCCGGGTCCTTGAACCTGAGGAACTGCTCGCTTACCTTTGACAAGTCGGAGCACTCCACCACCTCAGACTTCCTATAGCTGACCGCCACACGATTCGTTTTGAATTTCTCACCTCTGAGAACGCCCTGCACGTATCGGCTCAGCGACTCCGCTTTCTTCTCGGCTTCCCTCTGCTTTCTTATGAAGCTGTCTTTTTCCGCCTTGTATGCCAAAGCGTCCGCCTTAAGGTTCTTAATCCAGAGGCAGATACCTTCGACCTTCTTCTTAAACTCCATCTCGACTTTATCGAGGTCCGCAAGGTTCAATACCTCCCCGGTTTCTTCGTCAATTTCAAGTTCGAATTTTGCCAGTTCTTCTGCCAGTTCGTACAGTGTTGCCATCTTACTCTTCCTCCTTTGCCCGCCCTTCATGGGCGGGACTTGTTAACCTTTGAAAAATAACCGATTTTTTGTTTTTATGTAGAAATAACTTATACTGATTTATTCATCCACCTTCCGGATGATTCCCTTCTTGAGAAGCTCCTTATCGGCGTGGTAGGTGATGCACTCGTGCACCCTGTTCGCCCGGATTGCCTCTTCTGTCTTCGTGTCGAGGGCTCTAGCGCCGTACTTTTTGCTGCTTTTGACTTCGTCCTCGCCATCGTTCCACAGTCCGTAGGTCGGGTTATTACTTACCATTTGCTTCCTCCTCGACGATGGCATCCCATCGTTCCGCTTCCTGCTTCCGGCGTTCTTTGACGATGGCTTCGTCTTCATCCATCCAACCACGAATCCAAGCGTAATCGTCGTGGCTTTCGATTGCCTTCATGCTCTTGTACCGTCCGAATCTTTCGATGTAACCATCCGCCTGTGACGGGATAAGCTTGTACAATTCATCGTTCTGTTCTGGTGTTAGGTATACATTGCCTAAACTTCCGCACGGCACCTTGCCCTGTGTGTGATAATCTATACTATCCTTACCTAACCTATCCTTACCTAACCTATGCGGTCCCGGGGACGTCCCCGGGACGTCCATTGTTTCAACACGTGGTTTTCTACCGGCTCTGTTAGCCATCTGCTGCACATCCGCATCCGGCACCATCTGCAACAGCAGGTTTTTATAGATGCTGTCAATCTTCCGGTCTGCTCGCAGTTTATTGTTTTCTCGCCAGTCGGTGATGTAGGTCACAAGGTCCTCGTTCAGCACCGTGCAGAATCCCTTAGCCACCAAGACCTTCAAGTCGTCTTCCGTCGCTCCAATCTGCTTTATTGTCGTGTACGCCTCGACGATTCCGTCGTCATCGGCATTCAGCCCAAGGTGGAAGTACAAACACTGAGTCGAGATTGGCATCTTAAGGAATCTAGCGCTTCCGATTACTCGTTTAGAAAACATGCGTCTTTCTGCCATTGTTCACCCCCTCCTAAAATGGGATATCATCATCGCAATTAACGAATGCATCTGGGACTGGTTCGAATTCCGGCTGTCTCTGCTGACCGCTGGAACCATTAGACCCAAGGAACTGAACCCTGTTGGCGACAACGTCTGTTGTGTACACCGTCTTTCCTTCTCGGTCCTTATAGCTTCCGGTCTGAATCCGCCCCTCGACGGCGCACTGTCTGCCCTTTGCAAGGTACTGGTGGGCGGTCTCCGCCTGCTTCCGGAAAACGACAATGCGGATAAAATCCGCCGCCTTGTCCTGTGTAGGTCTGTCCACCGCCAGTGTGAAGCGGCACACTGCAATGTCTCTGTTCTGACCGCCGTAGGCAAGCTCCGGGTCCTTCGTGAGTCTTCCGATAAGTACTACGTTATTCATTCTTTTGACCTCCTATCAAGTTATCGATTTCCTTCTTGCTCATGGTTTCGATGCCTTGAGCTTTGCATTCCTCCACGACTTCGTCTATCAGCCGTGCCATCGCTTTTGTGTCGTATTCGCTCGTTCCGTAAAAAGCTCTTAGGTTGTGATATCCCAATGTTTTCTTGCATGGTCCGATATCATCACAGAACCACGCTATCCCGTGGCTACTCCACACGTCCGAAAAGGCGCTTTTCGCATCCGCTCTGACCGGAATTACGTAGTATTGACCATATTGTCGAACGAAGAATTTGTATAGCTCTACGGGGCTGTTTTGGACCTTCTCGGCGAGTTTGTCCAGAAGCTGCCACATGTAAGCGTTGGCATCCAATGTACGCTTCTTCCTTCTCGGTTCGATTTTCACCGTATACTCTTTTTCTGGGTCAACCTTTCCGGCGTTCTCGAATATACGTTGCAGCTCCTGCCGGTCATCGCTCACTATGGTTAGCTGTGCAGACCATAGTGAATTCTCCAGCTTGATATCCTTAATCTTCATCGGCATCCCCCAAATAGTTTTTTCCGAATATCTCGGTAAAGTTTTCAGCCGGATAATAGGTTTCGAATTGCTTCTGCCCCCATTCGTGCAGTTCGTCCATGAACCGCCGGTTGAAGTGAACTCCTTCCGGCGGTTCGTTGTGGTGTTTATGGCACAACCACACGGTCAAACCGTACTTTTCGGAATTTTGACGATTAGCTGCTCCGAAAACGTGGTGCTTCTCCACGTATGGACTTCGGCATATCAAGCAGCTTTTTTGCCCTTGCATGATTGATTTCATTAATCTTCCTGTAAAATTCCGAGTAACACCGCATTAGCCATAATTTCAGCGATGACTTCATCCATGGTCTTAAATCCATCTTCGACAGCTTCCATGATTTCGGCTTTTGTCAAAACTTTTCTATAAAAAAGTTCATTAACAATAGCTGCAAGGTCTGCCTGCAAATCTTCGGTATTGCCCTCAATCTTCATTCTTTCTGCTTTTGCATTGATACTAATCATTAGTTTTCTCCTCCAATTCTTTTAAGCTTTGCGTTAAGCTTCCGGCTGGCATCCACATAATCAGCCTCGGTCATGTCCTCGACCTTGTCCACGTGGTAATACCCGAGGAAGCTGTCAATGTCCGATTCGGACTCTTCAAGCATCCGCTTAATCACTCTAGCCTCATGCGGCTTGATTCGTTCGTTCGCAATGCTCGGTTCTTCCGGCTCGCTCTGTTCATTGGTTGGATTACCCAATCGGTAGCAAACCGCCCGTGTCTTGCTGTTGTAGATTTCAAGCGCCGTGATTCTGTCGCCGGTGTAGCCAATGTTCCGGACCTCGAAGCGGTCATAGCACTTGCCGTCTTTGATGTTGCAGTCTTTCGACTGAATCCAGATGAACGGCGCCGTGTACAGCTCCCGACCAATGCCCCAGTTGAAGCAAGCACGCTTGAAGCTGTCGGAAGCCAACCCCTTCGCTTTTTCGGTTCGGCTTTCGGTGCCGGTGTCCTCCTTCTCGACCCACTGGTTCTTTTCGCTGTCCCAGATGGAGACAATACAGTTTGCGTTGTCCCTGTTGTGGTGTCGCTGCCAGTTCATCGCCCCGACGGTCTCGTCGAGGATGTTCTGGTCGCACCGTGCATCTTTGTACAGCAGCAGCGTTAAGCCGTTAGGCTTAATCTGCTGGACCCGGCAGTCAATCTCATCTGCCTTTAATTTTCGAAATTTCAGTTCCATTTCATTCTCCTTCCTAAAGTGCTTGTCTCATCCATTCGCTATACAGCGACTTGTTGATATCCTCAATGGTCTCGGTGTCCTCGTAGTCCTCATCCGTGATTACTTCCTCGCCGCAGCATGGGCAGTAATGGAAGGTTGCCCAGAATCTGACTCCGTAGCAATCCTCTCTCATTTCGCCATCCTCGGTGATATCCTCATCGGAATAGAACGCTCCGCAATTTTCACATTCGTATTTCATTTTTGTTCTCCTTGTGATACAATACAGATGGTTGTTTTGATTAGTCCATGCTCCGGCATGGGCTTTTCGCTTTAGAATGGCAATTCTGCCCATGCGTAATTTCCGCTGTTCGGTGTCTGCCCAAATGAATGGGCGTATTCGTCGGAGTGTGTGTTCCATCCATGCAGGACTGTGTAGCCAAGCTTTGCAGCATACGTGACCGAACCATCATGCCAGAACTGAATAAACAGATATTCGCCATCCTTATTCGGGTTAAATCCCTTATTCCATACGATTTCCTTGTGAATCTTCATCTTACATACCTCCGTACAAAATCATTGCTACCATCAATAACGTTCCGATTGTGCCTCCGATGTACATTCCCAGCGTGTCGCCGTTGTACTCATCAGCCGCTTCATCTTCGAGGAATTTCTTAATCATCTTCCAGAATTTGGAATTCTTCATAGTCTGGTTCACGCCCCTTTCTAAAGTCGTCAATTCTGATTCTGATGTTCCGCCCGACCCTGTAGTAAGGGATTGCATCATTCTTGACTAACCTGTATACCGTGTCAGCGCTGATTCCCATTAGCATACTGAATTCCGGTACCGTTACGAATCCGTACATATTGCCCTCCTTTCGTTGGCTATTTGTCAACATCTAACGCAAAAAAATATCACGCATTTCTGCCATCGTATCGATTGACAGCAGCTCACATAACGTCTTGATTTCCGGCGCCGTGAAGCTTCTAGTTCCGCAACGCTTGTTATATAAGGCTTGAACGGTAATCCCGAGTCGCTCCGCCACATATTCCATTCTGTAGCCGCACTCTTGAACACGCTCATCGAACTTCTGCTTGTCGGTCATGATTCCCTCCTTTCGTAGACTTTAAGCCTACGTCTATATTAGCACTACGTCGACTACGTGTCAACATTTTTTTAATTATTATTTAATTTTTGTTTAACATTATGGTACTATATCAATAAGAACTACAGAAAGTGAGGCAGTTAATGATGGATAATATAGGCGAAAGAATAAAAAAAGAAAGAGAGCGACTTGGGTTGTCGCAGGCAGAACTTGGTCGGTTGGTCGGTTATAGTTCTCGGTCCACTATCAATAAGATTGAAAAAGGCGAACGTGATATTCCACGTGATAAAGTTGCAAAATTCGCACAAGTTTTAGATGTCAACCCGGCTTATCTTGCCGGGTTCACGGAAGCAGATATTCCTAATGGACTTAACAAGGAGCTTTATCTTGACTTCATTCATGATTGGCATAATCCCGACTTTTTAGCTGCTACCGATAATTCACCGGCATATGACCTTTGCGTTAGGATAAATGCAGCCGATTTGGATGATGCAGAAGTAGATTACATGGATAAACAGCTCACCTTTATAGTTGAGCAAAGGAAGTGATGTTATGCATATTAAGCAATTAGAACGGAATAAATACCGGGTATGGGTAGACTTAGAGCCGGACTATACCGGGAAAAGAAAGCAGAAATCAAAGGTGTTCCATGCCACATCGAAAAAGAACCTCAACAATCAAATAGATGATTGGGTTGATTCAATCTCCGGCGTGTCCTCACAGTGTAAAACAGTGTCTGATATGTGTAGCGCCGTATGGAATCAGGTTATCAACGCCAAATCCCAAAATACCGTGTACGGCTATAACGCTGCACTTAAGAGAATCAACACCACTATGGGAACGCTAGACTTGCTTAAATTGACACCTCGGACCATTCAGGCGTGGATAGATGATTTATCCTTGAGCTTGTCCCCGAAAACCGTGAAAGATACCTATTCTATCCTCCGTCTTTGCTGTTCCATTGCGGTTAATTGGGAACTCTTGAAAAGCAATCCGTGCCATGACGTTATACTTCCATCCAATAAGAAAAAAGAAATTCAGATACTTTCGCCGGAAGACTTCACCGTGTTCTGCTCTCACCTTGACGAAATCCCCCTCGACCAAAGGGTCTGCTTCGAACTGGCGCTTTTCGGCTCCCTCCGTCGTGGTGAGATAATGGGGATTTTGGAAGACGAAATACCAGATGATGGAAAGTTCTATATTCAGCGCACTAGATATATGCACCGGATAGGAAACGAATTCGTGAAGGATACCAAAACGTCCTCCGGCGAACGCTTGTGCATCCTTCCTGAACCTGTGATTCGTGATGTGAAGGCGCTCCGGAAACATCACATGGAGCAGAAATTGAAGCTCGGTCCGTTGTGGGTAGATTCGGATTATCTAATCAAAGAACAAAATGGTGAAGCGTTCCACCCGGAACAATGCGCCAAAAGATTAAGCCGTTACATGGAACGCATCGGTCTTGAGCCTATTACATTTCATGCCCTAAGGCACACGTACGCCTCTATCTGTATTTCTATTGGCGCTGACCCTGCCACCGTATCAAAGCGCATGGGTCACGCTAATGTTTCAACGACCCTCGGAATCTATACGCATCTTTTCGAGAAGAAGGAAGAAGAAGATAAGCTTGCTTCCGCATTGGGCGAAATGCTCTCAAAATCTGTGGAAAAGTAGGCGGAAATTTTCAAAATGTTACACTTTCGTTACTTCTCAAAATAAAAAAGCCTTGAAACATTTGAGTCTCAAGGCTTTTATTGGTGGAGATGGTGGGAGTCGAACCCGACACCATAGTATGCACTGGTAGGCGCTGGTTGTATAAAGCCCTTACTTTTCAACAGTCCGTGCAACTAATACATACTGGTGCATACTGGTGTATACTAAAAAAATGTTACACTCCCGTTACATATCATCCATTGTATTGATGTAGCCTTCATCGCCCTTCTCGACGGCTTCTTTGGCTGCCTGCACTGCCCGCTCCAGCATTTCTATATTTGGATGATAACCTTCTTCGTCGTTCATATGGTTGAATCTGTACTGCTCCAGTATAAATTCTGCAACATAAATTCGCTCCAACAATGGGTTGCTAAGGTGCGCTAGCGTTAACTGAATCACGGATGATGGACTGGACCCGTGCATCCCCGAAAAAATCTGAACCAATGCCTTCTTGTCTTCGATGGTCAAGTTCTCGGTGATGAGTTCATAGAGCTTTGCTATCTTGTCTGCATCCTGCATTTCTTCCAATTTGAAATCATTAGGATATGCGTACACAAGCAAATAAGGTATCGGATTCATGCCAACGCCTCGGAACCATTCTACAACCTTTGAACATGGCGGCTCACTTTTCCCGGTCTCCCACTTTCGAATTGTCTTAACGTCAACATCTAACAGAAATGCTAGTTCTTCTTGTGATTTTTTAGACTTTTGCCGTACGAACTTCAATATTTCGTGAATCTCAATTTTCATCCTAAACACCTCCATTCTATTGCATTTTATCACTTTGGACAGGGCTAAAAAAGGACTTTTTTGTCGTATTTTAAACCACGTAAAAGGTTTGTGCTTTTTTAATGTATGGTATAAAATCGCCACATATTACTTGAAACCATGAAAGGAGTGTGTGTATGACTAATTACGTGAATCTTATTGGCTTGTTATCTCATCGGTGCAAGAATTTCTTTATTGTGAATTGCGATGGCGTATTTATCCGATGCGTTGGTGAAGACGTGACATATATTCCACTCTTCTCTTTCGTGGAAATTAAAGGATTCCTTGTCAATACCGTTCAAGGCTATGTGAATAGGACCGCTGTTTACGTTGAATCGCTTGCAGTTGTTACATGAAAAAAGAGCCGGACAATTCCGACTCTTTTTCCATAGAACTCGTATTTAATGAAAGGAGGCGCTCAATGACCCAGAACGCATGGTAAAATTCACAGTTATATTATACACCTCTTTCAAAGTTCATGCAAGAACATTTGTTCTCTTACTGTTTTGTAATGTCAATAGCAAGATTGTTTCCGGTGACCGCCTGACCGCCGATAACAATAGTAAGAGTCGAACTGTTCTTACCGCAGTACACCCGCACGATTCCACTTGTTCCGAGCGTGACGGTATCGCCAACAGCCTTGATGGTCTGTGTAGCATTCATGCCGGGAACCGCTGCCCCGTCCTGATACACCGTCATGGTCACATTGCCCGCAACCGTTCCGGTTACCGTAGCAGTGACCGCAACATCATAGTAGCCTTGCCCGTTCAGCTGCATGGCGTTGTTCGCCATTTGGCAGCACTGACCAAACCTTCTAATGATGGTATTCGGCTGATACGTTCCGCCTTCCGGAATCGTCGCCGTGCTGGTATTTACTGCATAAATCGCACTTCTGCAACTCATAATTCCCTCCTTGACTTCTATGTCCTTTGACTTTTACGCCCTATTAGATGGCGTTACCGCATCCGCAATTTCCGAACGGATTAGCCCCACTACAATAGGTAGTAGCGTTAGGGTATCTTACAACTCCACACATTGCATTCTGCATCTGAAGCTGTGTAACCTGTGCCTGCAACGATTCAATCTTGTTCTGGGATAACGCATCCAGAATCTTCTGGGTCTGTGCCGTAGTGTTCGCATTGATGTTTGCGGTATTGATTGCGCCGTTGTAATTCACGCCGTCAATGCCACGCTGGGTAATACAACAACAATCTGAGATTCTGTTCTGAGTCTCGTTAAAGTTTCTCAATGTCTCATAGCCGAGATTAGAGATACCGTTCTGCAATCCCATGTAATCGTTCTGAAGACTATCATTAAGTCTCCCGACCGAATTCTCAAGTCCGTTGAAGTTCATCGCATTACACAACCCAGCTTCGGTGACAGGTTCAGCTTGATTGTTGCCCCTGTTCCAATAGCCACCGCCCATCATCATGAGAATCAGCAGTGCGAAAATCCACATTCCACCATTACCAAAATAATCATCATTATCTTTTGTGACAGCGGCAATGTCAGATAAACTCATGTTTTCCATTTTCTTCTCCTTCCTTCGGATAGACCGAATAAGTAAAATAATTGACGATAAATTTAACTAACTTCCGCGAAAGTCAAATAATTTCTAAAAAATTAAAATAACTTTCGCTAACTTTCACTTGCGCAAGTGGTTATTAAAAAAAATAGGGTGTTTTTTAAAATATGTGTGCTTAATCGTGTCAAAACGTGTCATTTCGTGTCAGAATCGATACATTTAATGCCGATTCTAAGTTTCGCTAGCTATTTGATGCTGTTCATGAATTCGTTCACGTCGATTCCACGCTCTCTACAGATGGACCGGACCATTTGTTCCGCTGACATTCCTTTTCCGGATAGCATACCCATTACGTTCTGCATCTGCCTTGAATCATTCATCATGGCTTTTGCCTTATTTGCTAGCTCTCCGATTTGGTTGTTCTGATTCCTGAATATGCTGCTGCCCATTTAAAAATTCCTCCTTGAACTGTTCAAATTCCGCTTTGGTGATATACTCCGTCGCCGCTGCCGGTGTAGCTGTGACTTCCTCGAACCGGAAGACCCGAATCGTCGGGAATCCGGCACCGTCGGTTGACTTGAGATAGAAGATATCTTCCGCCCCATCGAATAGCGCTACGGCACTGTTAGGGCGCATCTGATACGCTTTAGCGCCGTCAAGTCCAGTTACCCGAATAAGCTGTTCACTGCCGCCGTATGGCTGCTGATAGAATCCGTACATGGCTTTTCTCCTTTCTGTTTGTGATTTAATGATAAAAAAAAAGACGGCAGCTAATCTTTCGATTAACTGCCGCCTTACTATCACATTATTCACTTGTAAACTCCACGTTGCCTTGGGGGTAGGATTGGGTCGGATGCCTGCACTTCATCGTACTTCCGTTTTAACCGGCTGATAATCCTATCAATCGTTGAAACAGACAAATTCAGCTCCATTGCCTGCTTTATTCTGCTCCACCCTGCCGCCCGGGTCCGAATCACGATTTCCTCATCTTCTGACAAGTTGGCTTGTTCGATGAATCGCTCAAGCACTATTTTTGTCCATATTACTTCGTTAGTCATTATTTCAACCGAATCCTCACATAGATTTTCCGCTTCTCATAAGATTTCTTTCGTTTCGGTCCGTAGTTCTTCGCTTTCACATCGGAACCGCCTGCCGAATACCACAGAGGATAGCCATGCTTGCTCTTACCGGCGTATACCATCGTATGCGGCTTATTGGCAAAACCGCAAATGTCGCCCTTTTTCAGCTTTGCGGTTCGCCACGGCTTCCGGGGATATGTGATTTTTGCTTTCTTCCGGATGATGGAGCTTCCGGACCCGTGAATCTTTGTATCAAGCCAAATGTATTTTCCTTTCGGAAGCACGCCGATTGACTGCAAGCCAAACGATACATATGTAGCACAGTTCGTTCTCTTGTTCTTCAAGGCGCTTGCTAGGCTCTTACAAGCATGGTTAGCCGAATACTTCACGTGCGCCTTAATCATCTTTGCGGCGTTTGTTTTCAGTGCCGCCAGCAGCTTATCCGCCTTTGTGCTTTTTGGCACGGATACGAGACGGACGTACTTCTGCCCCTTCGAGTCTTTCCAGATTGTCCAGCCTTTGAGTGCGGGAACGTAGATATAATAGCCGTTGATTTTCGTGGCGTGTACCTTCGTACCGACCGCAAGGGTCTTTTTCAGCTTCGACTTATAAGAAGGCTTGACCCGCAGGGGGTCAGCCTTGATAACAACGTAAGTTCTGTTTATCTTCCTACTTTTTGCCACGGTACACCGCCTTTCCCTTGCTGTTAAAAACAGAGTAGCCGTTTTTATCGGCACATTTCTTGGCATTTTCCAGTGACGAAAAAGCGCCCTTCTGACTCTTTTCATCCTTCCATGTTTTTCTTACACGGTAGATTTCTTTACTGGGCTTTTTCTTTCCATCCTTGAAAGGCACGCCCAAGTAGCTGCACACGCCCTTTGCGATTGCTTTTCCGTACTTGTCCGGATGGTTTCTCAGTGTAGCCAAATCGCCCTTAATGCTTCCGGTTTCGAGGATGCACGCCGTCATGTCCGTACCGTTCAGCTCAAAAAGGTCTGTCCGCTTCTGTACTCCCCGTGATTTCATACCCATATCTTTTTTAATGGTCTTTTCAAGGCACTTAGCAAGCTTTTTTCCGCTTCCGGACACGTACAGCGGCATTACTCCCTTCGGGGCGCCGGAATAATCACAGTGGATAGACAAGTACATGGCAACGCCGGAATTGTTCGCCTGCCGTACATCGGCAATCATGTTTTTGTTGTTGCCGTGGTCTGCATCCGACTGTACCTTTACCCCAGAAGCTCTCAGATACTTGACCGCCGCCTTTGTGATGGCTAACATCAATTTCGCCTCGGAATGCCCCTTATATACACAACCGGAATCCCAGCTTCCATCCAAGCTCACGCCATGCCCACAATGTACCGCAATCGTCTTACTCATCATCTTCACCTTCTTCTGATTCATCTTCTTCCTCTGCCAGTTCGTAATCCTGCACCTCTTCGTCGGTGGTTTCAATGTCCGGGCGAACATTCAAGCCCAATGCCTGCTTGAATGCCTGATTCAATCCGACTGCCGCCAGTCCGGATACTGCACCGGAAACTACCGCCGTAAAGGTCAGACCGTCTACCACGATTCCGCATACGATACCGACAACAAACAATACTGTTGGAATCCACTTGTTATCTGTTGGCATCCAGTTTCTCATGATGTAGCCGATGCAAAGGCACATCACAACTACCGCCGGGACAAAGTAATCATTTACAATAGAAATATCCATTTTCTTCTCCTTTTCCGCTGTTTTAAGCGTTTTTTTAATATTAGTAATAAGTATAAGGTTGACTGAATTAAAGCCGTTAGAAGCTAAAAGAGAGCCTTTTGAGACCACTCTATCGTTCGATTAGATAATCCGTCAGCTCTGCTTTCGCCTTTCGCATTGCTTCGATATCATTACCATCAATCCCGTGAGCCAAAAGAGCCAAAAGAGCCCGCTGTGTAATGATGTTTCCCTCTTCCAACTGGTTGAGTCGGTTGTAATCATTCACCGCTTTTCGCTCCAATTCTGCTATTCTCGCATCCTGTGTTTTGTTTGGCTTCCGGAATTGCTCGATTGCGCCGCACACAACTTTAATCGCCGCTGAAATAGCCACGATTGCACCCGCAAGCCAAAGAACATCCTCGGTAGTTACGTACATTCGCATGGTATCACCTCCCTTCTTGATTTTTTGCAACGAAAAAGCCACCGCATAGGTGGCATTCCGTTAATCATCTTCTTTTGCGGTCATGACCGCCATGACCTGCTCCTGCAGCACTTCTTCCAGCACGGCGACCCGCTCCTCAAGCGTTCCGCCCGGCTCGAAATTTTTCTTGTCGATAATCTCATACAATTTCTCTAATTTAGCCATTTACTCCACCTCGTCAAGTTTCCGCACCCAGCTCACCGAATTCGGAACCGCCAGTTGCTTCGATTCGTCTGCATTCCGGAATGTGACCGTCCCGCCGGGTTCCACCGGTAGCCATTCTTGCAGGGCTTCCGGGATGGTGACCGGCTCGGTTGTTTGAGCCTCTAGTTCGAAATTTAGCACTACTCCTTTCATCGCCTCTTTAAATGCAAGAGGCTCTGTAAACTTCGTATCTTTTATGTAAACGATGTTGTTTTGGTTGTTACCACCGTATACTCCGTCGCTGCCTTGCACCCAAACTTCGGATGGCGATAGCTTGTAACGTGGACACAGTAAGTTTGCGTGACCTTTTTTCTTTTTTAGTACACGTGCAAGCATGAATCTATAGTCGCTGTTATATTCCCAATCAAGCGTGCCCAAATCAATCACGTCTATGTTTCGATGGACTTCTCCGCCGTCCATGTCGATTTCATCGTGTGCGATGCCAGCAGAATGGAGTTCCGGGAAGCCTGTCGTGATTGATTCCGCCCCGGCTGTAATGGTCTCCGTTCGGGAAGAAATGATTTCTCCCGGATTGTACGGGTACGATTCCGCCGGGAACATCGCCTCGAACTGTTCGGCGGTAGGTTCGTTGCCGGCACCGAACATCAGCGTTAAGTCGCACGCTGTTAGCACGATTTTTATAGCATAATTTGTATTTGCTTGTAATCCGCTGAAACCGATTGTTTTGCCTTTCTCCGGGTCGCTTACTGTGCACACAAAGTTCACTTGTCCAGTATAGTTTGCTGGAATATTCGCCACGAATCCCCTATTCAAAAACCCGAATCTAATGCTCTCTGCGGATTGGTTCTCAACAACAAAAATCTTGTAGATGTACTGGTGCTTTTTTAAATTTAACGATGCAAAAGCACCATCATCCGGTATAATGGACAACCACGCATTGTTGCCGGAATTGCCGTTAAGTGTAACAGTTTGAGAATCAAAATTTATTTCGAATTGACCCCCATCAACACGATTATTTTGACTCATGTTAAATAGCTGATTCCAAACTATACTTTTTCCGCCCACTTTATCCACGCTCACATATTTCGCCCCGCTCGGCACCGTCCGGCTTACGGTTTCGCCTTCCTCCGGCAGAATGTCGTAGGTTTGCCCCTTGTTCAACTTCATTAGGGCGGAAATCCTGTTTTCCTGTTTTCGGTTTTCCGCCGCCAGCTGGTCGCATTCGCCCCGCAAGCGGTCCACCTCGGTTTGCAGGGTGGCGGCGTTGCTGTCGAATTCTGCCGTTTTGTTCTCGGCGTTCTGATTGTACTCCGCTACCTTCTCGGTGTGGTTCTGATTGTACGCTTCCAACTTCTGCTCGGCGTTCCTGTTGTAGTCCGTGGTGTGCTGTTCGGCGTTGATGTCATAGGTGGTCAACTTCTCCGATGCGTTGGCGTTATACTTAGCCAACATCAAGTTATGGTTGTCGCTTAGCTCGGTGGTTGCACTGCCAACGACTTTCCGGAATTCGCCGATAGCTCCGCTCGAAACGCTCTCCATCATCTCATTCTTTTCGGAATCGGTGAAATAATCCACGCCTTTTTTTGGTGTGAACTCTCCGGAATCGGCACGGCGCTTGATTTCATCAATTGCGGCATCCGCTTTTTCAACAAGTGCTTCAAAGGTGGTGCGCTCTTCCGCTGTGTAGACATAGTCCGGCGGCTTTGGCGATGATTGCACGTTGAAGCTATACGCCTTATAGGTGCCGTCGGAATAGCGTTCATAGCACGTTTTGAATCCGGCTGTTTGTAAGAATTCATCCGGAATACGGCAGCGCTTGCCGTCCGTCTCGATTCTGATAACCTCGTTACCCATCGGGTAATCTACAAACTGTGCTGTTGGTTGCAATTCTGTTAGATGCTGGTTCACATCCCATTGGTAGAGCTGTTTTTCTGATTTCATTCTTGCTCCTTTCTATAACATGGTGCCGTCTGTAATGTAAGTGAAGCCGCCTATGCAATCATTGCCTTTTGCTAGTGCATCCGCTCCGGCGTTACGGGCGTAGAACGTGCCATCAGAGCCCATATACGATATGTTCGAGTTGTTACCGTAATAAGACACTGCACGAACTCCAGATTCTGTAATAGGTTTCGGCACTCCCGTAATCTTTCCGGCGGCGATGTTTGCACCGCTCGCTACTGCCCCGGTGCATTTGGTTGCAACTTCCATCTGTACCAAGTTCCCGCATCGCCACCAACGTGGCTGATATTCTACTGCACCGGTTGTTAGGGTTATCTTTCCGCTGCCGGATACCGTTGTTGTGAACGATACTTCTTCCCCTTCAGGACCTGCCGCCGCTATAAGTTCACCGCATTGAATTGTTCTGAGGCAAGAAATAATCCCGGCATATAGCGCCTGTGTTTCAGTGTCTCCATTGACGTTCATGGAACCACCTACACTTGTCGTTCCGTCGAAGTCAACCTCGAATGCGTTTTCGTCCTGCCAGTTTCCTTCCCGGTTTTGACCTTTTCCGATTTTAAACGCCTTGTAATCGTAATACGTTCCGTTTGACTCCCGGTTGACGTCTTTTGTTGCGCCTGCTCCGATTCGCACGGTTGCAGGGTTGTAACCTATCTTGTAGTCAACATATAGGCAAGCGATGTTTTCCCATGGAATCGTAGTTGAGCTTTGCGTTGCAATTATAATTATACGTACAGTTTCGCCGTTGCTATCGTTTTCCCCGGCGGTATAATACATAGTCTCCGACTTTCCAATCGGCAGAACCTCCATCTCGGACCCGTCTTTAAATACGAACGCCACCCTTTGTGGCGGTTCCTTTAAGACAAACGTTGTTTTGAAGGTTTCATCATACTGCCCAACGCTTAATATCTGCGTTTTCAGCGAATCAACGTCCAGCACGTGGTTCGGATTCTCTGCATCCTTAACCCAGCTGTCACGGAACAATTCACCTTCGTAAAAACCTCTTACCGTGAACTGCTCGTTAGTTTTGTTTGCCACTGAAAACCCGCTGTTGGTGAACTCGGCGTGCTCTCCCTCTTTTTCGCCCAGCTCTATGGTTTCTCCGTATGAGGCAAGTACCTTCTGCCCGTTTCTGATTTGTACATCCTTTTCCGTAATGAGCACGTTGTTTTTCGTAGCTGCTATTGGTTTTACGGCTTCCGCTGCTATCATCGTTCCGGTTTCGTCGTAATTGATGTAATTATCTGCATAATTGCGGGCATCGTTAGCATCGTTCCGGGCTGCTTGGTCCTTAAGTTCCGTGCTTGACGGTCCGGTTTTATTGGTCACGGTTAAAACCGTGCTTCCTGATTCGCCTGTGCTAAGGTCTACCGTTGGGCTGTATCCATCTTCTCCGGGGTCTCCTTTTTCGCCCGGTGCTCCGGTTGCTCCCTTCTCTCCCGGGATTCCCTGCTCTCCCTGTTCGCCTTTGGTTTTGACCCACTTATACACTGCTGGGTCCGTTCCGGCTTCCTCGGTCAGCTGATTTACGGCAGTACCAAGGTACTCTTTGCCTTCCGGGGAAAATGAGATTCCGTCTCCGTCGATTGTGTCAGCGTAAGCAATCCATGTGTACAATTCCCGGACTTTTGACAGATTAGCAAAACTGCTTGCCAAACTCTCCACCAGCTCCGAAATGCCGCTATCCTTGATTACATACTCACCCAGTGTAGCTTTCTTCGTTCCGTCGGTGACAGATGTTTCAAGCTCAAGGATTCGACCGGAAATGTAAGTGTTCCCGGCATCGTCCACGATGTTTACACGGTCACCAATCCCGACACCTTGCGGCAGGTCTGCAATGTCCACCTCGTAGTTGGTCTCAATGTCCGAAATGGAATCCAGCTTTTCTTTTGCCAGTCTGTAAAGGTCTGCCTGTGAATTCGTGTCCGAGGATTCGAATTTTTGATACAAATTACCGCTGAAAGAATCTTTGCTCGAATAGTCCACTCTTGCCCATTTGGTCAGCGCTTCGAGAGATACGAGATTCCCGTCCGGGTCAATCTGATATTTGTCTTTATCTGCCTCCGGAATTGTGAAGCCGATAAGCGTTAAGTTGTCCTTTCCTGTTGCGTAAAGCGCCGTCGCTAGGTTTTCGATGGTATTCTTCACGGTAATATTGTTTACTTCTTTGTTGATGTACAGATTGATTTTTGTGTCTTTCCCGGTTTCATCTGCGATATCAACCCATCTATCCGCCACGGTCAAGCCTTTAACGCTGAATCCATAGGTAAGCTCAATTTCGAACTTTTCCGCAATGTCTGCAAGTCTCTTTGTGACAGTGTCCGTGCTAGTCCATTCAAGCTTTTTTGGAAGCGCTGAGACGTTGTTATTTCTCAGCCGAAAACCTGTTTTCTCAAGGAACTTATTGATGTAATCCGCTGCGCTCACCTGCTCCGTTCCGGTGTATTCTTTAGCAAGGTTATTCAAAAGGTCCAGCCCGGAATCTTCCGATTCGAATTTGATGGTATGGTCCAGTACAGACAGCTCTGTGGTTGTAATCATGAATAAATTCACAATATCCACATCTGCTGAATCGTCTTTTCCGTAGTAGGCTAATACATAATTACCTGCCCGGCACCAACTTTCAATGTCTGCTCTCGTGTCGTCGGTATAGGCGACGGTACAATCGAGCGTTGCAATTCCGGTTTCCACTTCTTCCTTTTTCGTGTCGTCGGTGATAACATAGCCGCCCGACAAACTGGTTGAAGCGGTACCGAGAATTTTAAAGTTTTTATCCGTAAAATATAAAATCATATGAAAACCTCTCTGTATGTCATTGAGAACTTTGGCGCTGTTGATTCGCTCACGTAATACTCCGACGGATTCGCAGCCCACTGTTCGTATGTAGGCTGCGTGCTGTACTCCGTGCCGCTTGAATTGCAGTAGACGGTCGGATTCGTGCCCGCATCCATGAACTGGTAATAGCTTGTCGGGCTTGCGTTGTACTCCTCCTCGGTCGGATATACCCGCTCTTTCGACGAATTGTAATATGCAATCCCGGTGTCGTATGGTGTATCTGAATCAAGCTGCTGATAATAATCCCTGCCATAAGCTTCATCTGCCCGGCAACGCCTAATATATGGCTGCTGCCCCGCCCACGCCGAATAGGACGTGTGCACTGAATTTGTTCCGGGATTCAAGACTAACGTTTCCCAGTCGTTTCCAAGCGCTCCAAGGTCAGGGCGCTTTGTGCCGTCGTCGCTTCCGTGTCTCAGCATGGTTACCGTGGCGGTCTTTCCGTCTGCCGTCAAGATATCGCCGTTATGGAATGGTATTTCTGTTTCGACTTTAGATGATTTTGGCAAGCCGAAAAACGATAGATTTCTCACGCCTAACCAATCCATCGGCGGTTGCGCCTTCCACTGATAGGCGGCAATAACAACCTTTGTAACGTCGGTGTCCTCGAAATTGTAAATAGCCGGGAACGGATAGAATTCACTCGTGGCGCTTCCAAACTTGTACGCTATCATGTACCATCCGCCCTCAATCTGAACCGCAAGGTTGCTGTTCTTATTGTCTGCGTTGAAGTTTGTCTTTTTGGCGACAACTTCATTCTGCCATACGTACTGAATCGTTGCATTCTTTCCCCGGCTTGTCTTATACGCCCGGATGCCGGCTACTATATCATTGCTCTTGTTCATCGCCATGATTTCGAGCATTCCGCATTGGGTAACATCGTTGGCACTTGACCCGATGGAAAACTTGACAGATGCATCAATCTTGAAAGTTTCGGAACCCTGCTTTCCGTTCTCATCCGACGGAAGCTCCCTTGTGATGGTTGCCCCGTGCCATCCGCTCTGTGTAACGCCGCCATAACTTGCCTTCAAGAAGTAGTTGGTCGGGGTCTTGTCGGTATAGGTCGGAATCGTGATAGTGTTCCCGCTCCGAGAACTCAGCTTGCCGGCTGACCCTTTCGCTCCGGATTCCTTCACCTCCACCTTGCATGATAGGTCAATCGTTCCGGCTTGAATATCCGATACCGTAAATGTGTAGGGTACCTTGTGTGAGCCCTTGCCCCATGACTTACCACCCGACTTGATTGTCTTGGTGTGGCTCTTTCCCGCTACCGTGATTACCGCTTGAAGCTTTGCTTTCTTCCAGTTCTTCTTGACTTTTCCGCTTACTGAACCAACGACGGCGGTAATATCCACCGTGAGCTTGACAGAACTTGCGGTCCTTCCGGTCGCCTTGTAGTACATCTTATATTTAACGCTCGGAGAACTGCCCGAACTGTCGGAAACCGGGTTTGAAACCCACGTCTTCTTTTTGGCATCCCATTTATAGCCGATGATTGCCCCGCTGGTAGTTCCGGAAGGCGTGGAATTGGCGCCGTATGCCTCGTAGAATCCGCCCTCGATAGGTGCGCCGGAATACCCGGTGCCGCTCTGATTCGGCTTCCATAGCTGCTGTATAGCACTGCCAAAGTTACCCGCCTGCGTGAATTCCTGCGATACCCTGATAGGCTGCGCTTCTTCCGGCTTCTCGATGGAAATATCCGGGTCCCCGAACTGTAAGATGTGTTCGTTGCTATCAAAAAACGCAACGTATCCGCAATTACCCAGTTCGCCCAGCTTTTCATCCTCGTTGCCCTGATAACTGGTATCTTCCGCATTGGTTTCGTCGACTTCCGGTTTCGTCGTGTAAAAACTTGCCTTAAAAGTCGGATGCGCCGGGACCGTTCCGCCGTACTCAACCATCATGGTTGTATTGCCGTCCGTGTCCGTGAAGGATTCCGCTTCATATTCATCAACCGAATATTTGAATGGGTCCTGACAATAGATTGTCCACTCTCCTTTTACGGCATTTCGCCCCTCTTCGATATCCGCCTCGAAATACGGCGTTCCGATGAAAAACATATCCTCTTCGTCGTGGAAGATGAACTGACTCTCTTCTCTATCCAGAATCCCATTCAATTTGTTGAAGGCGCTCCGGAACGATTCGTTATCTTCTGCGACAAGTTGAAAGCCAACGACGATTTCCCGCTCCGGGTATCTTGTCGTTTTGATTTTCGTTCCGTTTCGGCTTCCGATTTCTTCTGTTTTAAGGTCCTTTTTTAGGCTTTCCCTGCCTTTTGTGTATAATGTGCGGTAACCTTCGATATACAGCTGTGAATTTTCATCTTCGATGTATTCTCCATTAATCATTACCGCCTCGGAAGGTAGAGACAATAAAGTCCCTACCTCCGTTGTGTCTCGGAATACGTACACTATCTGATACCTCTCCTTCTGTTTGCTCTGGTGGTCAGTCGGTTCTGTTCCTGCTGCATAGTAGGCGCAAGTTGCTTCGATACCACCTTGCCGTCAAGCTCGGACACCACCGTGATTTCATAGTTGGCGGTACTGGTATAGTCCCATGTATCGTTCAAACTGTAATCTCCGGCAAATGCCATTCTGCTAGGACTCAGTGTAGCCATGTTCGCCAGCTTTGCAGCCATGCGGCTAATGTCACGCTTCTTGGATTCCATACCGTTAACTAAACCCATTGATAGGAATGCACCAATTTTATGGGTTATCCTTGAAGGTGAATGTTCCTTCGTCGTCTTCCGCATCTTTACGGTTGCAGCGCTTGAAGCTGCTGCCGCCGCCGCTCTGATTGCCGGAATTTCGGCACGAATACCATTAGCAAGTCCTCGACCGATGTTCACGCCCACGGTATGAGCCTTCCCGGCTTCTCCCGACATTACGCTATTGATTGCGTGCATTCCACTTCTTGCGGCGCTTACTCCGCCTCTCATTCCGCTTGAAATGCCAGAACGGAAATTCTTACCGATGGAAGCCGCCGCCGATTTTGCCCCGGATGCTCCCGAACTGAAAGCGCTCTTTAAGGCGGACATTGCGCCAGATGCAAGGCTCTTAAGTGCGCCTAATCCAGCCTTAACGACGTTTACACTTGTAACCATCTGTTTCAAGCTTTTTGCCGCCTTGGTTGCCTGCGAGGCGATGCCCGATACCTGTGTTTTGACAAGTTTAAGCGCCCCTGCAAACATGAGCATAACAACCGCTACGGCAATACCCGCCGCCAGCAAAACACCGATTCCCATGGCTGCAATGCCAGCCACGGACCCAAGAGCCGCAAGCACGATACCCGCCGCCGCTGCCGCTAAAGCAACCGCCAGTATTCCGCCGGCTAATGCGACAAGTCCGATTGCTGCCGATGTTCCATTTTTGGCAATCGCCGGAAGTGCCCCTGAAAGCTTAACAATGCCGGCGCATACTAAGTACACAGCCACACCGACAAGCGCAAGACCGAGACCGACAAGTGCTACTGTAGCGCCAAAAGCGACCATTCCCGGAATGGCTGCATTTAACCCCTCTCCTAAGGTGGAGAAAATAAGCGCTAAAGCTCCGATAGCTGCTATCATGCCAAAGAATACGGCAATTGTTGCCGGTCCTCCGTTAGCTACCGTCGTTGCCGCCTGTGCGAGCACCCAAAAACCAGCGGCTACTACGAGGATTGCAGCGCCGAATACAAGGAAAGTTGTTGCAGCCTGCATAAGCTTGTTCCCAGTCTTTGCGACCGTCTCACCTGTCGAGGATGCCGCCTTCCCTGCATTGGACATTCCGGCAGCACCTTTCGCCATTGCTTCGCCAGCTTCCTCCGTTGCTTTTTTTGCGCTCTTCTTGAAGATGTTCAGCCCTTTGACCGTTGTGGTCAGCTTCTTAACAAGTGGCTCACCCATTGACCTTAAAAGTCCCTTTCCGGTTGTCTTTTTCATGACGGCGCTTATTGCGCCGAATCCCATAGCAAGCTCCGGAAGTCTAGGTTCTATCTTCATCATCTTGTTAAGACCGTTAGACACCTTCTCAATGACCTTAAGAAGGGCGTTAAGAGCCGCTGACGTGGCTTTTGCCGTCAATTTGAGTATATCCATCACGCCTTTGTTCCTGCTAAGGGTACCGGCAAACCGTTCAAAGGCATCCGCTGTTTTTTGCAGTTGTTTTCCAGTTCCCTTGAAGATTTTCGATAGTCCACCGATGCCTTTATCTACAACGCCCATCAACTTTGATATTCCACCAATGGCAACATCGGAAACTACCTGCCATGCCGGCGCCAGTCCCTTTGAGAGTGTAGCCGTCAAACCGTCCGCCGCTTGCCCTATCGTCTTATAGCTTTCAGCCATTTTAGATAGGTCTTTATCATCCGCCAGCTTTTCCATTGCTTTGAAGAAATCTTCTGTCTTGACTTTTCCGTCTTGGACGTTCTTAACAAGCTCGGTTGTTGTCATGCCCATTGCCTTCGCAACTTTTGACATTCCGGCAGGGGTTTGCTCAAGAATCAACTTGAAATCTTCCCATTGGACTTTAGGTTTCGCCGCCATCTGAGTCGCCTGCATTGACAAGGTTTTCATCGCCTGTGTCGGGTCCTGTGCCGCCGCCGCAACGTTGCCGAATCCTTTCACAAGGCTTGTAGATGTTTTCTTGTTAACTGCGTATAACTGCGCATAGGTCGCCGCCATGTCTTTAGACGTGTACACTGTCAAGCCAGCGTAGTCTTGCAGGTCCTTTTTCGTTTTCGCAATTGCCTTGCTTCCCATGCCTGACATAGCCATGTTGGACGAAAAAGACGTCCACGCACTGTTGGTATTGTCTAGCTCCGATACAAGGCTCTTGAGACCGCTTCCAACAACGCCAACCGCCTTTGCGCCGATTCCGGCGAGTGCTCCGAATCCGAGACCGCTTTTAATCTTGCCCCCGAGCGTTTGCGTTGTCTTGTTCGCCGCTTCAAATGTGCTTTGAAAGTTTCTATCTTTTGCCATTAGGACGGCGGTTACGATGTAGTCTGCATTGCTCATTCTTCCCTCCTTTCTTCTTTCATTTTTCTGCTGATAGCAATGAATCTTTCATTTCGTTCCGTGTCATATTCCCGCTCCACCTTTTCCAGCTCCTTTTTGTAGTCGTAGAACTTGTCGAACGTTTCATATACCGGTTTGGTCCGTGTCTTTCCCGCCTTCCGGCTTGCCTTAGCCATAAAGTTCAGATAGGCGAGCTTGTGAACCCACATATCCTTATCCACCGTGCTCAATTTGTGCGCCTTACAAAGCAGTTCATATTCCGGGAACGTCAGCCGGTCCACTTCATCAAAACTCCGGAAGCCAAAAAACCGGAAGCAGTCTTCCGTGATTTTGTCTATCAGCTTTTCAAAAGTCATAGACGACTTTAATTCTGATTCTGCTCTTCCACCGCTTTCTTGATGGTCCTGTACGCCTTCTTCGTACAGTTCGCTTCCGATAAAAAATCGGTCACCTGCTTGAAAATCGCATCAATATCAGTGTTTTCATCCTCGAACCAATTATTCAGCATGGAAATATTGAGCTTCGGGGACTCTGTTTTGTTCGCCACAAAAAGAATCTGCTGCAATGCCTCAAGGTCGCCGTCCATGAGCTTTGCGATGTAATAATTCAGTCCAACATTCTCTTCTTTTCCGCCCCATGCATCCATTGCAACCGTGACTCTCTTATTAATCTCGCTGATGAAATGCATTCCAAACTTAACCGGGTATGATGTGCCGTTGATTTCGATATCGTACATATTTAATCCTCCATATATACCAAAAGCGGGGAACAATCGTCCCCCGCCCGCTTAAACTATGCTCCTACTGTAGTGTCTTTGAATACATAGGAAGCCATGTCTGCCTGCGTGTCTGTTACGGTAACGTTGCCCTTTGCGCCCGCTCCGTTGATTCCGAATGTGAGAGATACCTCAACCATATCCTCGGCGTTGGCTGTTCTCTCAATCTCGGTGAGATACCCCTGAAAATAAGTGCCCTTGTACTGGTTTGTCTTACTTTCAACCGGTTCATCCATGTTCGCTTCCCATACTTCAATCAATTTGTCGTTATCCAATGCAGACTCCAGCTTATCCAGCATGGTGTCACCCTTTGCCAGAATGGAAGTGCACGTGATTTCAACCTCCGCTGTTGCCGGGGTACGAATAGTGCCGTCCTTCGTTGCTGTAGAATCCGCATCCTTCGACTTCGTTCTGCCGTTCTCGGTTACAAAAGCAATCTGCCTTGCTGCCTCCTTCGATGCATCCTCCAGAAGTCGGTAAAGATAAATGATTTTCTTTCCTGCAATCGCTGTTGCCATAATTCTTCTCCTTCTTTAGCTGTAGTAATATTCCGCCTCAATAATTGCGTGCATTAACGGTTCCGCCGTGCTGTTATCGGCAATGATTTTCTGACTCAAGCTCCGCAATGTGTAGCCCGTGCCGCCGTATGCCTCGAACTCCCGGCAAACATCCATCACATCGGCAGCAATCCGTGAGAGTGTGCCTCTCTTCTTCGAATCGTTCTGCCATACGTGGATGTTCTGCGATACCGTGCCGATTCCATACCCCTTTACCATCGTGTCACGCATTGTATTGTCTGCGAGATAGACAAAAGGGTATGGCGTATCATCGGATGGCATACCGCCGTCGTACACGCTTAATCCGAGTGCTTCAATTTTCAATTTCAAACCTGTAAAAAGGCTCTGCTGTGCATCCATCATTTAAATAACTTCCTTAAATCTCTCACAAATTTCTCTCCTGCTTCTCGTGCCGTCGGTTCCATGAACGGCTCCGGTGGCTGCCGTCTTGTTCCGTACTCGACACAAGCTGAATAGTCCTTAAGCGACTGAATGCCAACCGCTAGACCTTCCAGATAAAGGTCGGTTTTAAGGTCGTCATAAATTCCACCCTCGGACCGCTCAATTCCGGTATAACCACCGTAAAATTCACCGCCCGCTGACTTCCTGACGGCGTGCTCTTGTGCCGTCTCCAGCAAGGTTTTTTCTTGGTGCCGGACCACTCGTTTAATGTCATCCAGTGTGGCGGCTTTCTCTAAGTTGTCCTGAAGCTTGTCGAGACCTTCCCACTTAATGTCCATACTCATGTTGCACCTCCGAAACGATGAACGCTTGTTTTGTATACAAGTCGATTCTCTTGTCCACCTTGTAGAGCTTTTTTCCGATTCGAATATAGTCGAACGGCTTCTCATATTTGTTTTGCAGCCGGACCGTCAACGACTCCTGCGGTATGCTGTCATATACCATCCGAATCATTGCGGTTTCGGTTTGGTTGACTGACGCCATCCTTGGCACCTCAGATGGCTTCAGACGGTCATAATCGCCCGTCTTAGCGTTGTAATCCGACTTTTCGGTATAGAAGTACACTTCTTTGTCAAATCTCATATGAACCGAATCCTCCCCCTTCTCGACGTGCCTTTGTTTTCGTCAATCCACGCTTGAATGTCGCTTTCGTAAGGCGAAAAATCGTCTCCGCTGAAACTTTGTGATTCGCCTTCGACGGTATGGGAAGAAAGCCCCTCTGAACCAATCCGGTTGAATCGAATAATGGATACCTCCGTTGCGATGTAGGACAGCTGACTGGGCACCTCATCAGTGCCCAGCTTTACTTTCAGTCTGTCGCTCGTAATATCCATAATGGTCTGCAGCTTCTTCCTCTGTTCGTCTCCGGCATCTTGCAAATCGAGCAATTCTAACAAGTCTTCCATGTCGTGCCTTTCTGACTACTTCGTCCTTTTGCCTTTCACGGTCTTTGTGTTGCACTCCTCGGTGTACTCAATCAGTGGAAAGCCCGGCTTGTTTTTCGAACCCGCCAGCTCTTCAATTCTGCCCTTATTTACACGTTTTCCTGCTCGTGGGAACTCGTCACCGATTTCATAAATGTACGGAATTGAACCGTTCTTCGTTTCGGTCGTGTCCTGCGTGTCTGCGAACCGATGAATAACCACATAACCCATTACTTACCTCCTATGCTACCGTAGCTGTAACCTTTGCAACCGCCTTCTTATTAGCCGGGAGAATGTACTCACCCGCTTTACCGGCTCCCTGCAGTGCCACGCCGTCGAAACCCTCGGATTCGATGGTTCTAGCAGTCTGAATGCCGGTGAACGCCTTACCGATTCCGGTGATGTAAGCATAAATGCACTCATTCTTCTGGAACATTGCATCCGGAATCACCTCAAGCTGAAAGCCCTTGAAGGTGTTCACGGTGTTGTTGTCCACGTTAACAGAACTACCCTTTGCGGTAGTCATGAGCTTGGAGTCAACAATGATGTTCCATACATCCGGCGTAACCTTTGCTACCTTGGTACCAACCGCACCAATGTTCACAAAGTACTTTGCGAGGGCGTTGAACGCCTTTACAACTTCCTCCTCGGTGAGAGCTGCCGCCTCGATTGTCTCGGCAGCGCTATCGGAAATGAACTTTCCGTGATGCGTGTTGAACTGATTGGTCTTTGCCTGTGCCTGCAACTCCAGACGGTCAGCAACTGCCGTGTTGAAATCGTTGTTAACAGTGTTCCGGTCGATTCCTTCGTGGAAGCTCCAACCCCAGCTGTAAGGAACATCCGCATTGGTATAGATAATCTCTGTTCTATTACCGAATCTGCTGGACTTTCCTGTTCCTGTTCCAAATGCCGTGTTTGTATCGGTGCTGTAAGTGCCTACTGCTACCGGAATGTCGGAAGTCTTAACGCTGAATGCGGTCTGATTCTCCTGAATTCCGTCAAGCGCCTCGATTCCACCACCGAAAAAGTCTCCAAAGAACGCTCTGCTCTGGAATACCGCCTGCATAAGGTCCTTAAATTCCTTGGTATAACGTCTTACTGCCTGATTATTGTTTTCACCTGCCATAATTTACTCCTTTTACTTCCTGTACTTAGCAATCCGCTGTTCAATTTCGCTCATCGGTTCCGCTCCGGTGTAAGATTTCGGCGTGGTACCTGTCGCCCGCTGTCTTTCCCGGATTTCAACCTGTGCATTGACCAGCTTCACGAACGCTTCCACCTGTGCTTTTGTGTCCTCTGCGGTGGTGCCTACGACCATGTCCAGAATGTCCTGTGTAGCATCCATGCCCTGTTCCTTAAGAATCTCACCGGCAACCTTGCCTAGTGCGATTTTCTGCAGCTGTGCTTCCATTTCCGCAATTCTAAGGTCCTTCTGCTCTGATTCATAGGCGGCTTTCTGCTCTGCGTTCATTTTTGCCAGCTTGACCGCCTCCGCTTTGGCATCCTCGATAGCTTTGTCGGTCTTTTCGCTCCATTTTGCGTACTTCTGACCGATGATTTTATCAAGGTCTGCATCCGAATACTTCTTTTCCGGTTCCGCTCCGCCTTTTGGCTCGGTCTGAGGGTTCGGCTCAGTATTCGGTTCGGTGTTTGCGTTGTTCTGATTGTTCATTTCTTCTGACATAATTTCCTCCATTTGTTTTACATCACAATGCTCGATAATCCATACAGTTTAATGTCGTGAATGCTTGGACACACCCGAAAAAGGGTATATAAAAAATCGCCCTGCAATGAGCGATTTTTCTTCAAAGGTATAATTTATTGAGCTTACATTTTAAAGCTGTTGGAGAGCTTTAAAATGCGTTTTGAGACTACTTCTGTAGTGCGATTGAGTTGTCTAGAACGATTCCAAACGATTCACCTAAAAACTCATCCACTTCATTCATTCCAGAATCCGAATCCATGAAGCGCATTCCGTCAATCGTGATTCCTGCCCGGTCAATGAATCCCTTTTCGTGCAAGCCGTGCATAACCGTTTTCCCGTACAGCTCCGGGATATCCAAAAAGTCAATCATTTCTTCCGGGACGGGTTTCACGCCCGCCTTCATGCATGTGTAAAAGTATTTAAGAATCTTGTACATGATTACATTGATATCATCTTTCGCCATGGTTTTTCTCCTCATCATCCTGTGTATAAGGTATCGTGAATATTTGCTTGTATTTTTCTTGAACGGCTTTCCATTCTTTCATTAGTTTCCGATGGATAGCGTTTAGCTGTTTGTCGTACTCGTTTTCTATATCTATCTCATCTAAATTCTTGCGTGTCCTTTCTGTCAGAACATCTAATTCTGCTTCATATTCTTTATAGTCCGGATGAGTTTTATCTGCTTTGTAATGTACGCTCATATTCTAAATTCAACTCCTTGGATAAGATATTCATGGATTCATTAAACAGCTCTTCGTCAATATCTTCTATGGATTTTCCACGCTTTTTTAGATTGTCTAAAGCCTTTTTGTATGCTTCTTTATGCATACTCATTACTTCTTTGTAGTTAATGTCTTTCGTATCTTTACGCCGTTTTAAGGTGTACTGGTACTTGTAATCAGATGCCATCATAAAGGCTTCTTTATTTTTTATAAAGTCTCTAACATCCTCTCCACTAAATGAGAAGTTCGTTTCTTTCGGTGGATGGTTGTGATAAGAGAAGGCGCCAGTTCTATCCTCGTCAATCTTCGGCTTCACTCCTCCATGGAGTCCCTTTGATAGATATACATTTCCAGTTGCCGTAATGGTGACGTCATACTCATTCGGAAGGTTTTGATAATAATCTTTTGATTGGGTTAACAAGTTCATGATAGCACTAACGTTTGAGAAGTCAATCTTCTTTACCCTTCTCGTTATTGTGCCGCTTCCGTCCTCCCCATTGCCTGCACTTTTTCCGCTTGCTTCCTTTTCGAATGAATCTAACCATTTCTGATATTCTCCTTCATCCTCATACGGTGCCGTCCTACATCTGCAATTCGGATGCATAGGCGGCGCATTCTCTGCCGGTTGAAATTCCGATATTTTGAAATGCTTTTTGTTTAAGGAGTTGCAGATTTCACACGATGCCGTGCCGTATGCTAGGAATTCGAATTCTTCCCATCCGTTCGCCTTGTACGAATCAATCTGAGCTTGTGTCTGAACACGGACCATTTCAGTTCGAACTAGGCGCTTTGCTTCCATTGCCGATACATTGAAATCCTTCCGAATCTCCGCCGCTAGGCTCTGATAGCTCTTACCACCAATCAAGCCCTTTGTGAGTATCGTGGATAGCTTGTTTCTCAAGGCTTCCTGATTGCTCCATATGCGTTCGCTGAATGTGGCGTTCATGAAGGACTGCCCCACTAGGCTTTTAGCTCTTTCGGATGCACCTTTAACGCCATTCCCTAAGATTCCCGCTTGCCGCTCGAACTCCTTCACAGCTTCCTCGGTCAGCTTTTCGCCGGTCAGCTTTTCGAGGTCGTCGAACCCGTCTATCATATGCAAGCCGATATCCGCCTTTAAAAGCTCCAGCCGATTAATCCGCATGGTCGCATTGTACAGCCGCATAAGCTCGTTTGCTTCGTCACTGAAATCACGTTCCTTGACCATTTTTGCAGCCCTTGCCTCAAAAGCCCTTACATCGAACTTCGACACTCTCTTTTTGGCTTCCGCTAGGCTGATTCCCTCTTTATCGGCGTACCTCTGATAGAACGATTCAATTTCCTTTTGGATTTCCGGGACCATCCGCTCGTAAATCTTCTGAATTTCGGCATCGATGTTTTTCATCGTATGCTCGTTTACAACCGCCTGCCGGTCCTCTCTACTTCTCCAGTAGTCCCGGTTCTCCTTCGTTTTCGCCAGAAATATTTCCTGCGTTGTTCTCGCCATTTACTGCCCCCATGGTCTGCTGATACATGCTCAACTGCTGCATCTGCTCCTTTTCTTCCTCTTCCATCTTTTCAATTTCCTTCTTCACGTCCGGAACGATGGAGAGCACGGATAGCTGCGTTTCCTTCGATACGATACCTTCAAGCTGTGAAGCGGTCTGTGCTTCCTCTTGCAGATTCTTTGGAAGATTCCGGGTAAACTTGATATCGATATCACGCCAAACCTCTCTGTCAGCCACGTTGGTTGATAAGCTTGACCATATCTTGAAACGCTTCCTGAGACTCTTTTCTATCTTCCGGTCGAATGTCACGGCGAGATTGCTCATCGCCTGTAACTTGTAAGCCAAAGCTACACCGGAGCTTGCGTTTCCGAACTGTTCGTCTGAGATGTTCGCAACCATAGAAATTTGATATATCAGATTTTCAAGTCGGTTCAGCAGATTTTCTTGTGTGCCGTCTGCCGTTGGTTTGGTCAAGAACTGAACCAAAATATCCCTTGCGTTGTCCGTGCCGTAAAGGTTAATGATTCGGTTGTCCCGGATGCGGTAAACGTCCTCATCGTCCAGTTCGGACCCAATGACAGCCAAATAAGCCTCCGCAAAAGTATCAACATCATTTGCCTTTTCTCCCAGCGTCCTGTTGTACGTCTCCACCAGTCCAGCCACGCCCTCGAAAAGTCCGATGCGCTCCTCGTTAAGTCTCCACTCATCGCAAGGAATTAAGCTATATGGATTCTCTTTTCTATCAACGAATTTCCCGTTATCAAAGTAATAAAGCGTGTCTGCCGTGGCTGCAAGACCGTAAAGCACGCCATTGTTCACGCCGTCCACCGTGTGCCGCCCATACAGAACCATCATCAGTGCCCGGCGCTGCACTGTATCATCGAAAATGCAAAAAAGTTCTTTCGGATTATAGGCGACTACTTTTGTATTGGTCTCTTCATCCTGATAAAAGAATTCCCAAGCGTGCCCGTAGATGCAGCACATTTTCGCCATTTCCGAGTCGTGGTCGTTCATTTCGTTGTTCCGGTAGAATTCTGCCAGCCGTTCATCGTCTGAGTCTTCCGGTGCAGTGCACTTAATAGGCACGCCGTAGGCATACCCCAGAAATGTGTCTGTGATGTACCTAGGGAAGTTTACCGCCAGTCTGTTGTCGGGCTTCCAGTTCTCCTTTTCCGGTTGTCTAAATACGTCATGAAACCCCTTGTAAAGGTTTTCGAGGTATTCATAGCGCTTGAATTTGCTCTCGTGCTTATTGATGTACCCCTCAATCAATTGCGGCGTGATGCGCTCCAGAATTGACGGGTCCGCCGTGATTGGCTTTGGTAATTCATATGGTC
>OQVO01000046.1_pt1 | contig 42264 bp, 33 predicted proteins | sample 1691511 | NCBI WGS metagenome assembly OQVO01 (sample SAMN03418254, study PRJEB22391) | human gut metagenome | biome: human-gut; feature: organic feature; material: feces | host: Homo sapiens | place: Tanzania | collected 2013-01 | reverse complement strand
CAACTGCATGCGGATAATCCGATCATCAGTTCCATATGCATCCAACATTCTGGCCGCTTCGTCGCCACCGCTCTTTTGATTGGTAAGAGCCACTGCCATATCAGACTTATCTGTAAAATAAGCATACTTCGACGAATATCCCGCTAAATTATCTAAGGCGGCATTCACGAACTGGGCAAAACGTGATTCAATATCCTTTCTGACACTATCATCTTCCGACAGTTTCCATAAAAGTGTAAGTGGCTTCGTGATAGCATCCGCTTCTGATGCCTCAGACACATCGGTAAAGAATACGCGTAGAGTATTGCCAGACAAAGCATAAAGGCCGCTATAGAAAACATCATGCAAAAGCTTTTTAGAAACACCTTCAGCATGGATATCCGAGAATTGAACTTTCAGCACCTTCATGGACGAAATCAGTTTTGCCTGTTTACCTTCATCCATATTTTGTGCCCGTTGCAGGAAATCCTGATTATCGCTGATATACTGGGCTAAACTATTTGCACTTTGCTGATTAAGCGCCGTCAGCTCTTCCTCACTAAGAAAAAGCAAAGCATCATAAGCTAATGCTTCTATAGTGTCCGCGGATAAATTGGACTCTGTATAAATTCGTCCCCAGCTGCTTGGACAAGTGCGAAACAGGCAAGTTGCAAACGCATCCACTTTCTTGTCCGCCAAGATAAACTGAATGGCATAGGAAAAAGAATCCCCTTTGAAATTACGAACCACTTTTTCCATCTTTTGATAAATTCCCTCATCTTCTAAACGAGATAACAGATACAAAAGGAATGCCTGATTCAGCACACCAGCCCTTGAAAGCTCTGTTTCCGACATATTCTCCAAAACCAGAGGGATATTGTTGAGCTGCAGCCCCCACTTCGGACTTCCATTCTCGTGAAGATTCATCAGATATGTCTGATCCGCTTCCGAAAGCGATTCGCCATAGAAAAACGTAGTGTATTCCGCATAGTTTTCATCCAGATACCCATTGATCAGTAAATACTTCAGCAGGTTGAAATACTCGTTCTGACGGACAGCATCATAAGAGATTTCGTTACCGTTGTTATCACGCTCGTTTTGTAAAAATACTTGATTTATTTTTCCAATAAACATAGAAGCCAGCACCGAATAAGAAGCTCCATCTAGCAGTACTATCTTCTTATCACATTCTCTCCATTTTTCCGATACTGCATCTATCTTATATTCATTTTTGATTCTTAGATTTTCCTTTCGGCGCTTATATTCCTCCTTCGCCTTTTGTCCTATACCGTTATCATTTTGAATATATTGCTCCAGTTCACTTAAATCTTTACTCGTGTTATTAGAAAGATATCGGCTTCCCCATGCATCTTTATTATACTTAGTACCAATAATAGCCCACGCCAATTCATTAAAGTCATCTAAACTTTCATTTTTTATGGATTCAAGCTGTTTCGCATATTCCTTTTTCTCTTTTTCCAGTTCTTTTTTCCTTTCGAACACAAATGCTACTTTCCCTGCTTTTGATAGCAGAAAATGCACATACCCCTGCTGCTTCTGCAAATCAACAAAATCCTTTGGAAAAAGATTCTTATAGACAATCATCGACAACATCTTGTCTGGATTCAGTTTATTTCGCTGCCCCAACGCAGCGAAATATATTCTGAACTCATTCGCAATGTTTTTAATTAAGCGATAATCCTCAATATAGAGTCCCAGTGCACGAACCAGATCAGGATTTACCTGCTCTTTCAAACGGTATCGCTCAAGTATCGCAAACAGCTTGTCCGAAGAATTTTTTGTATTTGTGACCGGTATAATCGGAATCAGAAAATCAAAAAACTTCGCCCTTTCTTTATTGATGAAAATATCATCCCGCAGAAGATAGATGAATTTAATCGCTGCTTTATCCTCATTTTCCCGCTTGGCATTAACCAGCTCGTTGATTTCTTTCAGCCGCTCAAAAATAAGCGTCGTATCAAAGCGATCGATGTCTTCAAAAATGAAAAACTGCTTCTCCGAATGATTCAGTATGTACAGAATACTGTCTAGGTATTTATCAAAATAGCCAGCCTCCTCATTCTGAAACAGCTCAATTTCATTTCCCTGAATCTTCACATGACGAATGTGAGCAAAAAATGATTGAATCGCCGCCCCACGGCTATATATGAATGTCATAACCCCTGAAATCAAAAGCATCAAAATTCCAATACGAATAATCGAAGTCAAATAATTATTGCTAAAGAAAAAATGACGAATGGCCGGCAAAGTAATAGTCGGAGTGCACCAAAACACTAAAAGGGACCCTATGATTCCGGCCAAAAGCAGAGAAAATACGCCGGAATCCTCATCAATTACACTAAACCCAGCTGCTTTAGCCACCTTCTGCGGAATCTTGTGCACTATCTGATTGATAATCTTCCCCTCTAATAGTTGCTCCATCTGATAGGCCAAACCCGCAACTTCACTTTCATTGTGCGCATCTGTAAGAACCTCTCCATCACAGATTGGATTTCCAGCCTTAGTCGGCTGCAAATGGGACAAGGAAATCCGAAGGCATTTCTCCTTATACTTTTTCTCAATTGCTGCTTGCGACTGTAAATAGCTTTCCAAGACGCTACTTTTCCCCGCTCCGTATGGTCCTGTAATGGCAATATTTTTTAGGCTAGGCTCCGAAAACGCCTGATCAAGTGCCTGTTTATAGTTTGAAATGTCAACATCGCAAGCCGGTGTCAGATCTTCAAAAGGAACATTTGGCGAACAGTTTTCCAGTATTGATACATGACCATTATCTTTCTCACTATTCATCGATGGTCCTCCTTATCTTACAAAAATAAATGAGCGATTTTGCCAAATACGTGAACGCATTGCCCGCTTTACTTATTAAGCTTCAATCCAACTACCATCGTGGAAATCTCTATGCAATTTCAAGAGTTTAACAATCCAAGCCCACATGACTTATTTTTAATCAGCATTCCATTCACGTTTTTCTATTAGTTCTCCAGCATTTGCGCCCACAATGGTTACTCACGAAAAGCCCCAAATATATCTCATAACGTACAAATTTTATGTTTTTCCACGAGAGATTTACAGACTTTTAGTTAAAATACTTGTCCATAAGTGATGCCCGTAGCATAGGCTATTTTATTAGCGCTTCCCTACCATCTGATCTCTGGCGTCTACTATCTCCCCTCTGATGTCTTACATCGCTCCGACGATCTCTTTCAAATATGCACGGAAATCAGCTCCCAGATCCTCACGGCGCAGAGCAAATTCCACGACAGCCTTGAGATATCCGAGCTTATTTCCAGTATCATACCGCTGCCCTTTGAAATTATAGGCATAGACTTTCCCATTTCGCGCCAGTACGCGAAGCGCATCCGTCAGCTGGATCTCTCCGCCCTTCCCAGATTTTGTTTCCTCCAAAATGGAAAAAATATCTGGAGTGATCACATACCGTCCCAAAGCAGCAAAACGGCTCGGCGCTTTGGCGACAGACGGCTTCTCGATCATATCCGACACCTTCATCAGATCAGGATCCATCTCTGGTTTCCCATCGATGATGCCATAAGAAGACACCTGCTCCTCCGCAACCATCTGACAGCCGACGATCGTTGTTCCCGTCTTCTCATACTGCCGAATCAGCTGATGCAGTGCCGGCTCTCCGTCCCCGTTATACACGACATCATCCCCCAAAATGACACCAAACGGCTCATCATCCACAAATTCCCTGGCACACAGGATCGCATCCCCCAGACCACGCATATACGGCTGGCGCACATAGTGTACCTTGATACCAGAAATCTTCCGGATCTCTTCCAGTAAAGCCGCCTTCCCATGTTCCTCCAGGTGCGACTCCAGCTCAGGGGATGAATCAAAGTGATCCTCGATTGCCCGCTTTGCATGGCCAGAAATGATCAGGATCTCCTCGATCCCGCTTGCCAGGATTTCTTCAACAATATACTGGATCGTCGGCTTATCGACGATAGGCAGCATTTCCTTGGGCATAGCCTTTGTTTCCGGAAGGAAACGGGTACCAAAGCCTGCGGCGGGAATGACTGCCTTACGAATTTTCTGCATTCAGATTCTCCTTGTAATTATCTATCAATGATTTCCAATCGGTGATACCAATAAGTTCATCATAAATCTTCATTGTCAGCAAAACAAGCAGACGAAGCAAAACATAGTAATTATATTCATGATTTACCTTTGGCCCATACACTTTTCCATGAGCATAAAGATTTCTTAATTGCGGCCCATTAGATGAACTAATCGTATTTAGATAATAGTTAAAGTACCGTCCTTCCTGCTCAGACAGCAAAGTCTCACCAAAAAGAATCATATCACTTTCTTGTAAAAATTGAATTGCCTCCAAATTTCTACTTGATTTACTATAATAAGCAGTCTCACAAAAATCGAAATGATACAAATCCCGCAGCACCCTTATTACATATGGATTTGTCCAAGATAAAACTCCATCACCTGATATATACAAATAGCCCTTATTTATAAGTCTCTGAATAGGTTCACTCTGATAGTCTGCAAAATCATCAAGATGCATTGTCCCCTGACAAATCAAGTCATAGAAGCAATTACATTCCTCTTTGATCACCTTTGCTTGACGAAGAATTGACTGATCTGAAAAAAGAAGATACGTAAGTGATTGAAAAGGCTTACCTTTTCCATAAAAATATTTTGCCTTAATAAGGCTGGGAATTTTTCTATAATCCTCCTTTAGCGACTGGTACTGAATATAATCCCAGTCTACACTTCCTTTAGATACATAGCAGGAGTATTGATTAAAGATACCTTCTATGCAGTTTGCCACAGCTTCAGCACGTGCATTAAATCCCACATTCTGCCTCAGTAAATTTATATGAAATCCTTTGATGGCAAGACTTTCAGGTAAATAGCGATTATAGAACCACTCCAAAATATCTTCTAATGGATGATGTATTCTTTCTAGCAAACTACAATAAGTAGCCAAGGTGGAATAACAAAATAAATCATGCCATCTGAAATATATGCTTTGGGGATAATGCTTTTTCTGTGGAATTTGGCAAATATACTCAAAGGGCCTCAAATCATGTTCATGAGAAATGGCAACGATTCTATTCCGAGAGTCGAAAAAATAAAATGGATAATAGAAATTTTGCAATAAATGCTCATTTGACATATCCCCTATGACAAAGTCCTCACTGTAGGAGAAAAAAATCCGATTATAATCTTTCGACAAATCCAGAAAAGGGGCCCTCTGCTTTGGAGAAAAATCAGTACGCATCTTAAGCGGTATACGCAAAGTTTCCTCATCCTTTGAAATAGTATGTATGATAATCTCATATTTCCTTTGGGCTTCCGCTTTGACTTCAGCGCTTACAGGAAAATCGGAAGAGAGAACCATTTCCAAATATTGGGCCGATGGACCTGCGCTCCGAATAAATCGCGTCAACGCTTCATCCATATGTTTTTGTGTATACTCTTTAGGAAAGTAATACCTCATTCCATCAGTATTCAAATAGTCATTAAAAATAAAGCGGTATGAAAAAGGATAGTCGTCCAGCAGCTTAGTTAATTCTGTTTGGAATGCATTGACAATATCTTTATGTTTAAGGATTTCATCCAAAGTTTTCTCCTGGATTTGAGGAAACGAACATAAACTTATAAACTGAGAAACACTCACCTGCCGATACTTTTTAGTTTTATCAAGCGCATTCCAAAAATCAGAAATATAATCTAATTCAATATGTTCGTATTGTTCAATCATGCTGCCAATATCAAGAGAGTTAAACAGCCTCTGCGCTTTATGAAATGCTTGAGACAAAAAAGGATATTGAGAATCATATTTCCCCTTTGCCACATCATTGAAATGACTATAGCCGATACCGACATTATAAAGCTCCAGTATGTCATTCAAATCGAATGTATCTTTAGATTTCTCAGGCAGGGCATTATCGGCAAATAATCGACTGATTTGCGGTAGCCTCTCATCCCAAAACAGATAATTTGCTAAGTCATTATCTCCATAATATTTAATTCTATTTATCAATGATTTTCACCTCCTGCATCCAGTTGAATTTTAGATATGTTATGGAGCTTCTAGTATTACACGATGGTGAGCCACAAGATACGCTGTCAAGAGCTATCCACGTTCCCCCAAATTATCACAAAGGAGCCGTCCAATGCCCCGCGCAATGAAAAACAAATACAGGCAAATCAAGAGTGCCACATCTACAGCATGCAACCTGCTCTCTATTCCATATTGTATGTCTCTCATACATATATCCATATATCTAAAAAAGTCAGAAGTACTGTATTATTAGTAAATAGTTATTAAGAAATATGAACTGTTAAAGCCTTCCATAGCTCTATCAGCCCAGCATCTAATGCATCACAGGTAAAATAATCTTTCCTCATATCATTGACAGTCTTAACCTTTGGAATATAGAACGACCTGATATCAGGATTTACAAGTGACAGGCTGACATATTGATTAAAATAACCCGACAAGACAGACGGAAAATTAAAAAGCAGATAGAAACCAAATCGTACTGCGTATAAAATAATATTTGAAGCAATGGCATTTAATGATGTCTCCAGTGACGCATCTACAAAGTCATTACCGCGATCATGTTTTACACGATTATATTTATCATACCATATAAGAGACTTGGTAGGCTGATTCTCATTCCAATCGTCAAAAGGTTTAAAAGGATGTAAGTCCGCATAGGGTTTAAATTTAACTTCATAGTCCGTAAGATGGGCTGGTTTATTCAATTTTATAAAGTCCTTTGATGTATAGTCTCTTCCCTCTGGATGTATTTGATTTGCCCTAAGTATATGCCTGCATTGATTTTCAAATTCCGTAGAGGCAAGAATGATCAGTTCCCTAAGCCGATGCCATAGCAGGAAAGATTACACTCTACCGGTTCTATATACGAAAATATGTCAACAAGTTTTTTGAAGAAGCAGAAATAATTCCTGACTTTCATCTTCTTTTTCCAAAGATGTGTATCGGAGTCCCTGCTGCAGTTCCCTATATGTATATAGTCCCGGCCTCCAGATGGAAGGATGTGCAACTCCAACATCTTCGTACCTAGACTGAATGTCATCCGCTCCGAATCGATTGACCACCCACTGTATCAATGAAGTTTCTTCTTTCCCCTTTCTATTACAGTAAGCCCTGGGGAAATAGTATACAAACCTTCTCCTCTACCATACATATGAACATAGAAATCACCGTCTTCATAAGCAAATCCCAACGGGCATTCTTCATTTAGCCGACTATTCGGAACCCAGTTAGGTAAAGTAATTTTCGTATTACGATAACAGATGGCCTTCATTACTACCACCTCCTCAAATGACACAGTACCTTACAACACTCGCCATTTTGAGCAAAGCCGAGAAATTTTCCTCATCATACAGCCTGCCAAAAGTGAATTATACGATGCAAGACCCACTGCCTATCTGAAGTCTGCTTGTAAAACCATGGCACTGTTTCTTTCCCGGCCAAGCTCAAGTTTATCGAATATGCAATTTTCTTAATACAGCCTGGATTTTCTCTCGTTCCATCTGATTCATAGCAAAGGCATATATCATTACCATATACAGTATTGTATACATTGCTGCCTTCAAAACGAAAGGTACTATTCCCCTTTGAGGCAAAAGGTATATATTGGCAACATATCCTATAACAAGACATACACCTGTAACCAGAGATATTCTGCCTATCTGTCTCCAGAAGGAAGCGATGGCCAGACGGATTTCCTTTGCATAATACCAGTTCATAATAAATCCATTTCCCACAATCATGGAAATACCGGTAGCCACTGCACAGCCAATACCGCCATATGTGATTCCCAGTGGGATAGCGAGGAGAAGATTCAAAGCCCCTGTGAGAAAATAAATACGAGCGCGGAAGTCATAACGGTTCATGGCCTGCATAATGGCAAGGCCTATGTTTTGGATCAAATCTACTGTAAATGGAAGAATAATGAGAAGAGTAATGATATAAGAGTCTTCAAATCCTGCTCCTGCCCATAAGGCAATAAACTGCTTTCCGAAAATGATAAAGCCCGTTGCCACAAGGGCCAGAAGATAGTACTGCCATCTGCCAATCTGAATAAAGAGCTCAGAAAGGTTGCTGATGGGCTCCTTCCTGGCCACCATGCCGGTAACATGCGGAAGATACACGCCGGATATGGCTGTAGAAAGGGCCATATAGTTCATATAAATCAGGGATGCAATAGAGTATACCGCCACTGCTGTCGTCCCGCTGATGATGCCCAGAATAATCTGGTTTGTTTTCCAAAAGACCTGGTCAATCAATGACACAGCAAAAACACTCAGAGCCAGCTTTTTAAATTCTGAGAAAAGCTCATGGTTCCAATAATGAAAATGAATTTTCACATGAAGGTCATGGAAACAATAATATACTCTTGCCCCACTGAGAACCAGATTCAGTACCGTCTGCACAGCCGCCACAGAGAATGCACTGGGATGACGCTGAAGCACCAGCACCACAAGAATCGGTTGCAGCACCAGCTGAATGGTTTCCATCCCTTTCAAAAAGAAAAACCGCTCATGGGCATTAATGACGGAACGAAAAACCATGGTAGATAAAGTAATGACAATATTCAAAAGTAAAAGCAGGAAAATCTGCTTTGCCTCACTCACTTCTGATACGGTCATACTTCCGGCAAAGATAACGTCAAGGAACCCATAGCAAATAAAGCCAATAGCCAGCGCCACTACGGTGACAGCGCCATATCCACGAACAGAAATGGCAAGTATATTCTCCATGCCGATGCTGTCTTTCAAAGCCTTATACTTGGCATAAAAACGGATAACCGCAGCAGAGAGGCCGAAATCCATAATGCTGAAATAGGCGATTAATGATCCCATGAGCTGGTAAAGCCCGTACTCACTTTTCCCAATGTAGTGTAAAAGAATTGGGACATAAATAAAGCCCAGTACCGCATGAAGAAGAATATTTGCATAACTTAAAAGGATGCCTATTTTACGTTCATTCATTCATAGACCTTTCCCTACCGAAAGCCACTGCATAAGAGAACCCCAGAAGCAGCCATACAGCATACATCAGATTCAAACTGCCATTACACCCCGCCATCATAGACGAAATCAAGGCGAGCATCATCATCATAGCCGTCAGATCCTTGCGAATCCCCCATTTTTTCAATAGTCTCAAGAGTACATAAGCAAAAGGAAACAAAAAAGTACCCAAGCCCAAAATACCTGTACTAGAGAAACGGCTGACAAACTCATTCATAGCGTCTGGCATAGAGTAACCAGCCGCCATCGGACCACGCTCCTCCTGATACCGTATCCAAGAAGAAATTTCCCTATTTGCTGCTTCCTCGAGTGTGAAATTATCAGCCACATAAACACCAGTGAGTCCTTTCCCCACGCCCAACAACGGATGCTGCAACCCGGTTCGGAAATGTGCCTTCAAAAGTCCATATCTAGCACCATTACTGCGCTTATTATTGGAAGCCAGACTCACCAGATTATCCTCAAGGGTCCGCTGAACCACAGACTGCGTTTGATTGGCGCGGCTTAACGAAGTGGTCTTTACAAAGGAAACATATCCGGCAAAACCAATCGTCACACATACAATCAGTACAGCGAACTTCTTCAGTAATTCATATTGTCTTCCCAAAAGAATCAGGCACACCAGAAGCAACAGCATACCCGCCAGCATAGCATAGGCTGTTCTTGCCTTAGTCATAAATACGAGAAAAGCCATCACCATCGTTAAAGGCAGTGCCGCCCTCCTATTTGTGTCAGACTGAATATAGCCATACCAGATTAGTGGCAATCCAAAGGCAATATAATTTCCTACATGCGATGGCTCCGGAAATACCAATCTCAGCTGCCCCTTCCAAAGAAGCGGAGGCCACCAGCCATGGTTCGTCATGATTGGATGAATGTAAGGATTAATAAACGACAATATTTCCTTTGCCGTTTCATTTCCTGCGAGATACAGCACCTCCGCAATGGCATAAACAAAAAGAACACAGCAAGAACAAGTTACCGCTCTTACTGTCAGTCTCAACGCTTGAGACCATTCATCTTTATACCAAGCATACACCAGATACGCTCCACCCAGACACCAAAAAGCCTCGAACAGGACTCCTTTGATTTCTCGTGCAATGAGCCATACCTGCATGAGATGCTTTTGCTCCACGAAAATCCCATGCGCCTGCAAAAAGCTCATCACTTTCGGTAATTTCTCGATCTGATCCGCCGGGCCATTCAGTATCAGATCATAATAAGGATAATCGATGAGTCCCACTATGGTTGCCAGCATCATCATTCCTACAAATATAGCAGCATACTTGCAGAAGACTTTAAAGTCCACGAATACATTGCGATAGCGATACTGGCAATAAAAGCTGTATATAAATGCTGCCATCAAAGGGTAGAACTCCAGTTTCCCACCTACCGGACCACCGATAAAATTCATCTGTATCGGCTTCGGTACACTATCGAAAATCAATACAAATACCATCAAGAAAAAGAGCATATTGCGGATTCGTCTATTCAAATTCCTGTCCTCCACATCATATTCTCGTATCAAAATCAACCATCTATCAAATGATTACATCAAAACGCATGATAAGCAACTCATTTGGGGACAAGAGCAGACTTTCCCCAGTTATATGCACCTGTTATAAGTTTCAACAATGAAACAGGAATCACGCAAACCATAAGTTTCATCTTCATCCAGCATCCGACTCGGGCTCGGCAAACATACCCAGCCCAGACAAAATCTTTCTTCGTACCATTCTGCCCGCCAATTCATCTTGCTTATCTACGCTGCGAATCCCCTGAATACAGTAACGCACCAACCAGGGATATACTGCCGGCATAACAGCACCCGTCGGGTTTCCTCGCCAGCGCCGGTCATGCATTGTTCTAAAACCTCAAGATCGTCCACTTTTTTATAGATACCATAGCTGTTTACTGCACTGTCCGGACGCTGGAAATAATGGTACGCCGGCAAATACTGATACACATACCGCCCATCATTCGCCTCATTAAACTGAAAATGAAAGTATAAATTCTCTCTATAAATGATATTCTCATCAAATCTAAATCATTTTGTAACCGTTTGCTTCATAAAAAGCCCGTTTTCCATCCAGATGCAGGTCAGGCGATGGAGAAAATTTACAGATCACATGCCCTTCTCCATCCTCCTTCACATAATTATTCCTCAATAACTTTGGCTGTATTCTTTTCAAAACAGGGACTGCTTTCTGAAAATAATCTACATTCAGCCAGTCATCGCTATCTACAAAGCAGAGATACTCTCCGCTTGCCATGTCAATTCCCACATTACGCGCTGAGCTTACGCCGCCATTGGCTTTATGCACCACACGAATACGCCCATCTTCTTCGGTCAGCTCATCGCAGATAGCACCTCTCCGATCCGAGCTTCCATCATCCACTAGAATAATTTCGATTTCGCTATAAGTCTGTTCCATGAAGGAGAAAACACACCGTCTCAAATATCTCTCTACATTATACACCGGTACATACTGAGACCGGCCCCTTCGCCATTCCTTATCGCAATCGGATATTTGCCCCTAAAATTTTGTCATAGCCTTTAGACCATAGATCGTTTTTAATGCATGCATTGCAATCAATGCATATTTCACTTTATCTTTCACTGTTATATCCCCGCTTCGCAAAATATATAAGATATGCCGCTGGATTTCTCCCCGACATTCTTCGACTTCCTTCTGCCAGACCTTGTCAGCATTCTCTTTCACTGCCGCAGTCACAAAGGAAAGGTAGTGCTTCAGATAGCCGGCTCTCGGCACATCCACATGCCGCTCTGATAGCCACTCATACCTGTCTTTCGCTATATGAACCGCATTAAAATACCGGCTGAAATCCACCGTGTGAGAAAGGCTTCCCGTTCTCACCAGATAGACATACAATGGTCTGGCCAGATAATAGATAGACCGTGCCCGATAACATATCTCATGGAGCCTTGCATAGTCCTCCATGAGCAAAACATCCGTAGGAAAAGATATCCCTCGAAATAAGCTCCGCCGGCAGACCTTATCCCAGAGATAACTACGTACCTTCACATCCAGTACCAGGTCATAAAGAAACCTTTGCTTATCTAAAATTCCTGAACTTCCCTGATACTGCATCCTTCGAGAGACGTCATTTCCCCTCCTGTCATGTTCAAAGAATATCAGATCCATTCCCTGCTCCAGCACAGGGAAAAGAGAGCTATACCAGTCTTCTGTCACAAAATCATCCGCATCCACCCAAGCCATATACGTTCCCTGCGCACACTGCAGAATCAGGTTTCTTGCCCGACTCACACCACCATGCGACGCAAGAATGACGTGCAGGCGGTCATTCCTCCGGCTCATTTTTTCCAGAATCTCCAGGCTGCCATCGGTGCTTCCGTCATCCACGCAAATGACCTCTACCCTGTCATCAATTTGCGATAAAATCGACGAAAGACATCTCTGCAGAAAAGGTGCTGCATTATATACCGGTATCCCTACAGAAAGTAACATAAAACACTCCCACCTGACTCTTCACAATCAACGCACGAGAAAATCTCGCACTCACTCCGCAGTCTTTCCCGTCCATCCTCTATACCTGCGTCTCATGCAAAAATACCAATGAACATTCAGCGCAATCAAACTATAGCTGACCTTCGCTTTCCATCCGACGCAGGCATTTCGCCAAATCCTAAAAATATTCTTTCGAATCAAGCCTGCCAGCTCCTGGCAATACGCATCATCCCGTCCTGCCAGCATAAGCAAGATCGCATGATAAGTCATATACAGACGATACTCCCCCGCTGGAATGGATTCCGGATAGCATGCCTTGATGCAGGCCAGATTCTGCTCATAGGCAAAACGAAAATCATCCACCCGTTTCCCATGACGCTTGATATCCGTGATAGACCCCTCACGATGCATGTAGAAATACTTCCGGTCTGAAAGCCTGCCAAATCGTTCAGTCCGCTCAATCCACTTCAGCAGATAATAGCCATCCTCATAATACCGCCCTTTTTCAAAAATCAAATCCTTGAAAAGCCGGGTTCTATAAATCCTGCTCCACACCGGCACCGCTGTACCGCCTCTACGGTTCACCAAGATTTCTGAAATGATTTCATCCGTATCTGTCAGTACCACCGGAGCAAAACGCGGCGTCCCTTCGATCCGGTCCGGCCATACATCCGTCACGCCGCACATCGCTACATCCAGTCTTTCTTTTTGGGCAAAACAAGCCAGCACCTCATACATATCCGGCGCAATCCAGTCATCACTATCCACAAACCCCAGATACTCTCCTCGGCAAAGAGCAAGCCCCGTGTTTCTGGCATCGCTCAGTCCGCCATTGGACTGATGAACCACTCGGATTCTCGTATCCTTTTCTGCATAAGCATCGCAAATCATCCCGCTTGAATCCGTACTTCCATCATCTACCAGAATGATTTCCAGCTCTTTCCAAGTCTGATGGATAAGACTATCCAGACACTTTTTCAAATACTTCTCTACATTGTATACCGGAACAATCACACTAATCAGCATAGCAGATCACCTGCCATTCCCGCATAGTCAGACTGTCGCGCTATACCGCATGACTTAATCCAGTGGGTTACCCCCCCGCTTTTAATGTATCATCAATCAATTTGATCCATTGTGAAATGATTGTTTCTTCTCTGAACTGATCCAGATTTCCCCATGCTGCATCAGAAAATTGCTGTCGAAGAGCCGGGCGCTCGATCAAATCACTGATTTTTTCCGCCATCTCATCCACATCGAAAGGCTTCACCAGGTAACCATCGACCCCATCCCGGATGATGTCGGATGGACCGGAATGAATATCGAAGCTCACGCTCGGTAGCTTCTTCGCCTTGGCTTCCAATAAGACCATGGGTAATCCTTCATAGCGGGATGTCAAAACAAACACCCCATACTGATCATATAGATCATAGGCACAGGATCTTGCCCCTTTGAGCTGCAAACGTCCATCCAGACCGTTTTTATGAATGAGACTCTTTATCTTTCTTTCATAAGGCGCATCATCCCCACCTCCCCATACATCCCATATCCAGTCTGGATGCCTTGCCAATACTCGTTTCGCCACCTTTACCATGTACTCGAGCCCTTTCTGGTAGTCGATTCGGGCAATGGTCAGCAACTTCTTAGCCTCCGGATGATATACCGCCTTCTCTGCCAAAAGTTTATCATCCAAAGCATTATAGATACGCTCCGACCTGACAAATGCATCTTTGTAAAACGCCAGATCCTTCTCCGTCAAGGTCACCACGCAGTCCGGCACGTGATATAGCAGAAATTGAAGTAGATGCCTATGCACTCGCTGTTTCAAAGTTTCTTTATAAAATCGCCAGGACGAAACAGAATTATGCTCACAGTAGATAAGCCTCGTAGAAGAACACAGACCGACAAAAAGTGGAAGAAGTCCATTATTTCTTCCCACCACAATCAATACCTCAATCCCCTGCTCCTTCAAATACTTCCGGATTCGTAAGGTCCCATCCACTGCCATCGCCCTCAATCTGCGCTTCTGTGGATACAGATTAAACAGATGAACCGCTGGATCCAGCTGGTATGCATATGTCCCATCATTCCATAGCGTAATCACATGACACTCATACCATTTCGAAAGTGCTTGGCTTAAATTGGCGGTAACACGCTCTGTCCCCCCCAAGGTACAAAGATTTGAAACCATTAATGCAATTTTATGCATCTATGCCTCCCTCTTCCCACATCTAAAGAGGAAGAATGCCCCTTATCGATGCAGCATCATTTTCAACTTATATACATACAACAAAAGGCCCGCCCTGTAGAGTGCGAGCTTAAGCAGAGGCTTTACCCCCCCCATTTCCACATCATTTTCTAATAATCCATTGAATGGATAACTATAGGACATCTTGTTGAACTCCTTTACTTTTTCATTCCAGGGCAGTGGGTTCTGCGGGGATAAGAAATACGTCCGTCCGATTTCACCGAGCGCTTCAAACAACCGCTGGTGATAATCCCGCTCCATTCCCGGCTGCTCATAAGATTTAAGGACCGAGAGATAAGCCCGCAAACGCTCAATGAAATCTGCATGATACCCGCGTGTCGCCGAACGAGGGTCCCCGATGACCTGATACCAGATATGCCTAATGATTACAACACTCGGATTCTTGCTGAGCAAATCCAGATTCCAGATTGCATCTTCACCGTGCGCCAGCTTTTCATCAAATGGATACATCAGAGCCAGCTTTTTTCGAATCATTCGTGCCCACGGCCCGCGTCCCACATGCCCTTCGCGCGTCCAAAAAGCAGAGCAGCCCAAAGCGAAAAAATGACGGTAGAGTTCTTTCTTTCCTTCTTCGTCAAGGTGTTCCGGGCTACCACATACAGACACTCCATCTGCCCTGCCATCATTGACCAGACCATACACGATATCCGCCTGAAGCGTCCTGTCTTCTGCGATTTTCCACACATCCCGCCAAAACTGCTTCGTCACCACATCATCTGCATCGACGAAGAGAATATAATCTCCCTGCGCTTTCTGCACACCAAAATTTCTCGCGGCCGAGACCCCGGCATGCGCCTTGTGCAAGACCATGAGCCGCTCATACCGCGTCTCAACCTGATCCAGCTCCACTTGGTATGACGCCTTGCTGCCATCATCGATGATCAGCACCTCGAATTCCTGATACGCTGTATCGTAGACGCTGTCGAGGCAACGGATCATGTCGGATATATGGTTGTTGTAAGTGGGGATGATGATACTTAGTCGCATTTCACTTCTCCTATTCCCATATTCGTTTTCTAGCAAAATTGCTTAATAATGTATTAATCTTTGGAGCATTTTTTCCAGTCCCGTACTGCTCTTCCATCCACGTGCCCGCAGTTTCTCAGCTGACAAATTCAAACAGTTTGCTGCCGGATAGATGCCCTGATCTTTTTCCTGTACCACTACCTTGATCTTCCCGCCAGCCACCTTTTCTGCAGCGAGCTGGCACATGTCATAGATCGAGCAGTACGTTCCCTCATTAGCTACATTATACACATCAGAACCCTCGCATGTCAGCACCTTCAGGATCGCTGTTACAGCATCCGCCACATAGACATAGGTTCGCTTGCTCTCGCCTTTTGTTTTCAAGACGATATCACTTCCGCTTAGGATATCCCGTGCTATCTCCATTACAATTCGTGTGTCATGAGATTTTCTAACAGGGCACGTAGTCCCGATGACCTGAGAAAGGCGCAAGACGTCGACAGAAATTCCCCGTTCATGACTGTAGGCCTGGCAAAGATTCTCTGAGGTACACTTCCCGATCGGATAGCTGTCACGCAGATTCATCGGATGTAAGCAGACAGCCTCCTTTTCGGAAATCTTGTCTTCCGACTGATGGTCGCCATACACTTCCATACTGGAGAGATAGACCATCTTCTTCACTTGTTTTTCCTCAGCCAGATGCAGCATATTCGATGTCCCCTGTATCGCCGTTTCCAACGTTTCTAAAGGATGTTCTACAAAATACCGTCTGGCAGTCGGGCTGGCACCGTGGATGAGGAGGTCCACGCTATCTTCCATCCTCTGCGTTTCTGTCACGTCTCCCTGTACGAATTGCAAAAACTCCCCAGCTCCCGGGATCTGCCTTTCATACATAGCTCGCGCTTTTTCAGGATTTCTCACCAGAGCAAGAATACGGATATGATCCTGAAATTTCGCATTTCGGTATAGCAATGTCTGGATCAAGTAATATCGCCGGTGATGTAGAAGGTCTTATTTTGCTTTACCAGCACGTAAAATTTTCACAGTATGATTTATCCCCTCTCTTACCGTAAAGTTTTTTTGAAATCCTAATGAGCTTAATTTATCAAACGATAACGCGGAATTTTTCATTGGATTAAATGCATCAAGCTCTTCTCTTGTAGGCTGAACACAGGAAAGACTCACTCCGCCTGTCTCTGCAAAAAATGCAGCCATTTCTCGAATTGTTAGGACTTCATCTGTGCAAATATTATATGCCTGTCCGCTCCTTCCTCTTAATAGCACTATCAATATCGCTGTTGCCGCATCAATAGAGTAACAATAAGAACGTTTTTGCAGTCCGCTGCTTTTCATTTCCAATGGAATCATTTCCGCTGCTTTAAAAGCAAAGTCAGAAGCAATCCGTTTATCTTTCTTGCTTGCGGCAGGACCAAAAACATGTCCAGGTCGCACAATGACCGTATCAACTCCATATTCGCTTGTATACGACTTACACAAAAGCTCAGACGCCTGCTTGGAAACGGCATAAGAAGACCGGATTGAGTCTAAATCAACTGCCCCATATACACCTTCATGAAAATTTTCCTCGATTTCTTTTTCTCCATATATCTCGCTAGAGGAAATATAGCAAAGACGTTTAATACTGTTCTCTTTTGAATACTCCAACAAATTCTTTACTCCGGTCATATTAGAAAGCATTGTTTCTACAGGAGCAGATACATATTTTTCCGGACTTGCGATACCAGCTCCAGCAATTACGTAATCCGCGCTGAAGTGAAAATCAACTGGCTTAAGTGCATCATATTCTACAAATTCAACATTTTTAAAATGCTTATATCTATGAATAAAGTTAATCTTGTTTCGGGCCGCCACGTAAATGCGAATGTTTAGATTTTGAACATAATTAGCCATAATCAGTAAATCAACTATAGTAGAGCAGATCAATCCTAGCCCTCCCGTCACTATAAAAGATTTATGACTAGCTTGCGATAAATCTAATTTTGATACCGCTTTTTTTAGATCTTCAACGTATAAACCATTTTCTAAAATTGTCATTTTATCCACTCATCATTCTTGGCATTAAGCAACGCTTTGAAAATTTCAATATCCTCAACCGTTGTTATTTTCAGATTTTTTTCAGCCCCTTTAGAAAAATAAGTCGTCTTCCCCAATATCTCCATCAGTGAGCAGGAGGCTGGCGTATTCGTAATACCCAGCTCTTTTGCTCTCATATGTGCCTCCCATAACTCTCCCAATGTGTAACAATGAGGAGTTTGCGTTCTCCGCAAATTTTCGCGAGGAATAGATTTATCTGAACTTTTTCCATTTTCAGATACAAAAACAACCTCTGTACAGGGAATGGCTGCTACCGCAGATCCAAACTTTTTCTGCTTTACAAGGCTATCTGTGATAATATCTTGACTAACCATTGGACGATTCCCATCATGCACAATCACCACATCATCATTCTGGTGATTAACTCGAATAGCCTTTAACCCATTGAAAATAGACTCTTGTCCTGTTGTACCTCCAGTGACAACATACTTGAGTTTTGTAATATTAAACTGCTTGGCATATGCCCAAAGGATTTGATCCCACCCTGCTAGAATCGAAACACAGATCTCATCAACATTCGGGTGTTGCTGAAACGCTTCCAGTGTATAAATTATAATCGGCTTATTATCGACACTCAAAAACTGTTTCGGAATATCCTGATGCGTACGAGAACCAATTCCTCCCGCCGTCAAAATCGCAATATTTGCCATAATTTTATCCTCCATAACAATCAGAGAACAAATATTAAAATAGTATTCTCCTTGTCAATAGCATGAAAAAGTAAAAAACACACCAGCCCATCAAATCTGCTTTTTAGAATTTTTCAGCTTTGCACTGCCATGCCCTGTATGCTCAGATAATTTTTCCTCGCAAGAATGAATTATTTCACCAGTTTCATAGTCCCTGACTATTTCCGTATACTTATCATCCGTTCTGTTTATATCCCGTATTTTTTCAACATATTCCCCGCGTTGTTTCGAATAATCTGCTCCGGTTACTATATCTCTACAGATCTTTTTCTGCCCATTTATTTTATTACCCTTTTCCCGTATTCTCGCTCTATCATGAATCCCAATGGAATCAGATATACTTAGAGAAACAGAATAATCATACCCTCCGCATATGGGGCACGCTCCGCCTTCCTTTTCAAGTTGAGCTCCACAATTCATACAAATAACTTTTCTATCTACATGGCTTTTCTCGGTACATTCACACTGATTAATAATAAAAGCCGTCATATCATGCGTCTGCCTCTTTTCTACCGGCGGCAGCTGCATATAGTCCCCATAGATTCCTGTCAGATAACTGTCCCAGCATGACATGGCCGGAAGCGAATGTCCTTCAAACTCTACCATGACGCACTTCTCATACTCTGCCTTCGGCATGCGTTCTCCTATGCCATAAAGCCCCCAGGTGACAGCCCCCACATAGTCAGAATCTTCATAAGCATGAGAACGGGCAATTTTCTCAATCTTCCTGACCAGCCGTTTCAGACCATACATACGGATCAGCGGCTTTAATATGTACTTTGCGTACTTCCGAAAGGCTGTCTTCCCTTCCCCAAGCCGTGCTCTTCCTGTACCAAACAGCTCACGGTAAAAAGAACAGTCTTTATAAATCTTTCTGACTTCTTCAATATCTTCCGGAAGTCCATCCACGGGAAATACATCAATCCATAAATGGCTCTCATCCTCACTGTATTTCGATACGACTTCTGTCGACAGATCGAGTACCTTGGCAAACGGTGCACTCCAGTTCCCCAAAAGATCCGACTTGATGAAGAAGTTTTTTTCTGTCTTAAATGTCTTGACAAACTTTTCATAGTCCGGTCTCGGCATGCAGATATCGATGTCATCGTCCCAGGGAATGAAACCATGGTGACGAATGGCGCCCAAAAGCGTCCCGCCAGCCAGATAAAATTTCAACTGATGTTTCTCGCAAAACTGCTGGACTTCCAACAGAATGCCCAATTCGATTCCCTGGATTTCTCCCCGGCTAAGTTTCCTTCTCTGTATTCTCTCCATGGCAGATATCCTCGATCAAGCGGCATATCTGCGCTGAAGCAGACCCAGACTCGTATGAGTCCAATTCCCGGTGATGCCTCTCCAAATCTCGAGAGTATTTTTTTCATCAAATCTTAATATCAGCTGCTGCAATTCTGTATTCCTTTCTGCCATCGAAAATGGCCAATCAGTATATACAAATTCCTTTAACTTCACAACAAATTATAACTATTGTAACCCCACTTTTAATAAATCCACTCTAAAAAATTGTGGTTCATAATTTAACTACATCAGTATGCATGTATAATTGTTCTATTCTTTTTATCTCTATTTCTTCATCATATCCCGCCTTGCGAAGTTCCTCTGTATTATCTCCACGATCAACATTTTTTTTAGATAAAACTGCATCTGCCCAGATTTTAGCCGATTTTTTTAAAGAAAGAGCCGTATAGCCAGAAGAAACATTTGTTTCTTCTGGAAGTTCTTCCGAACAAATAGTTGGGAGCGCTGCCATCTGTGACTCAATCGCCACAATGCATAAACCCTCAAAATGAGAAGGCAATACCATCACATCCATTGCCTGATATAAATCCGCTACATCTGCTCTTTGTCCTAAAAAGCGTACCTTGTTTCCCAATTTATAGTTTAAAACCAGTCTTTCGATTTGAGGACGATCCGGACCATCTCCTATCAAAAGCAATATACTTTTCGGTTCTTTCTTTTCTATTTCCTGAAATATTTCTATAAGAAACTCATGATTTTTTTGATATGTAAATCTACCTACATGACCAACGACAAAAACGTTCTCCTCTATATCAAGCGCCTTGCGTACTTTCTTCCGCTTTCTCTCATTGTATTGAAACGCGGATAGGTCAATAGCATTATATAGCACCTCATACTTATGGCTTTTTATAATACTATCCGGAAACATCCACTTTGCAGCCAGTTTAGAGTACGCAAAGCAATCTGTTATCAATAACGGCGTTAATCTTTTGCCTATCCAATGAATTATTCCCTTTTATCACTTCTCCAAATATTTTGATCAGAAATTCATGATTCTTTTGCGGTGAAAACCGAGCAACTGTTCCTATTACAAATTTTCCTTCAAGATGAAGTTTCCCACGTACTTTTTTTCGTACTTTCGGATCAAAGATAAATCTTTTGGCATTGATGGCATTATGAATCACTTTGAAAGAATGACTCCCAAACATCCATCTCCCTGCCAGATTGGAACAGGCCCAATAATCAGTGGCTGAGATGCTTAGCAATATCCTGTTGATCATTTTTATTATATTGCGTGGAAAACAGCTCTTCTCTTCATCTCCCGAATTATGCGAATGAATCACACGATGCGAAATTCCTACCAACGCAGCCATAAATAAGGGGAACACATAATACAAAGAACATGTATTTAACACTACATACTTATATTCATGTCTATTTTTTAGCAATAATTTGCAAATGCCAAGATAATGATGGAATGGCGACTTATGTCTCGATGGAACAGCATAGATTTTGTCCCCATTTTTCCTTATTTCATCAGCGAATACAATTTCATTTTCGCCAGTAATATTCAAAAAATCATATCGTACTATGTCTCTGTTCAGCTTACGATATTGCGCCATCAAATAAGTCTCCATGCCACCAATATTGGGTGTCATTCCAATCTGTAGTACTTTTACCGGTTGCATCATAATCATTCCTTTATCTTAGAAAATACGCTTGGACAATGCTCTTTAACAAAGGAAATCATTTCACAAAGAAAGAGGAGAGATCCTGTAAACTTATATTTTAGCAGCATATACATGCACCATTCTTTCCCTTTGTAATAATTACCGATATCTCTGTCGTTAGTAAATGCAAGATACAATTCATCTTGACAAATACTTCTCATTTTTTCTTTAGCCCAAATGAGAGAGCCCTCGTTCATTGAACGGCAGATTGTAGAATATACAATACGAATATAAAGCCAATAAATATCAGCTTTTCTTGAATCCGTCAATAAATTCCACTCGTTGTATTTTTCTAGCAGTACTTTTATCTTCGGCTTAGAGCACTCATAATATTGTTCGTTTCGCTTCGTTGAAAGACTGTTATTGATTCGTTTTTCATAGTGATAGCCAACATAGCTACTACACGCCATCACATCGATATAATCTATGAGCTTCATGTTCATCATGAAATCTTCATTAACATGCAGGTTTGAATCGAAGTTCCAAAGATGCTTTGGAACAATATTCAAATCATAAAAACAGTTACAAAGATAACCAAAAAGAGGTAATTTTTCCATTGGCAAAATGGCTGCACGAACATCATTTTTAGTATGATAGACTTTATCTCTCAAGACAACATTTCTCTTCCCAATATAATTTTGGTCTATATCGTAATATTGTTCTACCACGCTATATTTGACAAGATGCGCTCCAGTCTCATCAATTATCTTCTTAGCATTAGCAAAAAGTTCTTTTTCAATGTAATCATCCGAGTCAACAAATGTCAAATATTTGCCTGATACAAGCTTCATGCCCGTATTGCGCGCATTTGCTACTCCCGAGTTTTTCTTTGTTTTTACAACAATGACACGATCATCCTTTTGCTGGTATTCTGCAAGAATCACGGAACTGAGGTCAGTGGAGCAATCATCTACGAGAATCAGTTCAAAATCACGAAAGCTCTGCATTAATACACTATCAATTGCTCTCCGAAGAAATTTTTCCGTATTATAGACAGGCATTAATACCGAGAAAAATGGGGTTCCCATAAAACAGCTTTATCCTCCGTTTTCCACATATAAGGCAAAATAAAAGTGCTAAGGACCAGAATTATCTCTGTAAAAACATAGCTCTATTAAGCGTCAGACATGATCTATTCCTCTATAGGATCAAAAATCAAAATATACCAGCCGGCAAGCATGATTCATAAAAGACTCAGTAATCCCATGAAATGAAGTCTTTGGATCCGCTTTTCCTTCATCCAATGCGTAGAAGGCGAAAGATCAAATATCAAATAGGTATATCCCAGCCAACTGAAATTTTAACCATCTGATTATTCCATTCTGATCATCGCCCTAAAAACTTTCGCTTCAAAAAATCTCTGATTTTCTTCGGCCAGTCGATATTCTCCAAAAACACTACGGGCACTTCCACTTTTTTCAGGTTCTGCCTTTCCAGCCATACGTTGAAAAGTCGCTCAGAGAGGAAGCCAAAGATGCGCTTTTCATAGGCATCGTAGGAAGAGATATCGATACGCTTCTCCAGCGTAAAGAGAATGTCAATGAGCCAGGTGCAGTATTCATCGAAGTAGCTTTTTTTCATGACGAACATATTCAGGATGTGCAGCGTCCGGCGATCCATAACAATTCGAAAAGCATCTGAATAGCCCGGATACTTCTCTGCAATAATCTTTTCGACTTCATCCAGGTCTTTTTTGAAATGGGCATGCTCGTACTGGCTGCAGTACATAGCAAACTAATACGATGCACTTAATGCGACGGAATTTGCTGAAGCTGAGGCTGCTTAGCCGCCCCCCAGCTTCATACTCACGCTACGAACATTCCACAGTAAACTGAGTCAATAACTGTGTAATTCAATGCCTCATGCAGTCGCTCTGTGTTAGAGGCTCGAGCAGGCGGTTTACCAGTGTCTTCGGTACTGAGAGATCACAGCCTTTTGAATCACACTCTGGGAGACTTGGAGCTCCCCAGCGATTCGGCAAAAGTCCTCTGAAGGAAATCACGTTCAAGCGTGAGCTGTCTCACGGTTTTAAATATCTGATCGCTCTTTCTCTTCATGGTGACGTCTTTTCTCTGCCCCGTTTTCTGCTCAGAATCTGAGTCAAATGCACGTTGGACATTCTGCAGGAATTCCTGCTTCCACGCACGAACCATGCTGGGGTACATGACTCGACACAGATGGTACTCCCCTCCTTGTCGCCTCTGGATAATGGCCAGAATGACCTTGGTTTTATCCTCTGCGTTGTACTTTTTCATTGATATTCCTCTCCCATCATCATATTATAATGTGCCATATGCCCAGTCTTTTCAAAAATTGTACGAAATGCGTCTAAATATTGCGTCACAGACGCACCTTGCGCAGAAGCACAGCATAAATCTTCAAAACTGCTATGAGAACCATCATTCATCCAAGAAACCAAACTTCTTACAACCAAACGATCCTCTTCGCCAATCTTATCGGGGAGTTCTCGCAAAGAAATACCACCATAATATTTGAAATAATGTTCCAATATTCGCCTCATGGTGTTCTGGAGTGAATTTACATTTAACCCATTCGCCGTTGGATTTGCTTTTGCAGCTTTAATATCCAGCCACAATAATTCATAAGTCGACTGAATAGGGTTATCATCTCGCAGATCGACCTTGGATTTACCAAACGCCTTACTTACAATTCCATACTCTACATTTTGGCTATTCTTTTTAAGATACTTAATCCCATCAGCAAAAGTAACTTCTCTGTAAAAATAAATATTGTGTGAAAACAAGAACAACTGTTTAATATGACTCGTACCATCAGTAATATCTTTGTACAAACTTCGGATAAGTGTGGAAACAGTGAAAAGAACATCCTGATCCATACTCGATACCGGATCATCGATAACAATAACTTGATCCTCAACCTGTCCTGAACTATTCGAGCTTCCTCGCAGGGAAATGAAGAAATATAGAAATGTTATGAAGTTTCTCTCTCCTTCACTTAGCGTGCGATTAACAGGATTTCCATCATCACGAAGAATTTGGTATCCCTTTTTATCTGCTGATAAAGAAAGAGAAAATCCACTAAAGCCAAATTTTTTAAGCATTTGGTTAATTTCATCTCTAGTTGGAATAATACTTGTTAACTTTGCTTCTAGCCCCTCCTTTTCCCTCAAGTTGCATTCAAGTTTATCCTTGGACTCTTTTAAAGCTTTGACAGAATTGTCTATTTTTTTAGTAATTTCCGCTTTTTCGTTCTTAAATAATGTGATATCACCAGCAATTTCGTAGGTTAGATACCGCCATATCTGTTTTGTTAAGGTAACGCGTAAAATACCATTAATCTTTAGGACTTCATTATTCTCTTCTATTTTTTCATTAGCCTCATTGATTTTCTTTATCAGTTTTTCTACTACTTCATCAATTTTGTGCAAAGCAATCGGGGTGCTAGCAGCGGTAGCCTTTTGGTGAATTCGTTCTTCGTTTTCTTCAATTAAGTTTTTAAACAAATGAACAGCATCTTCAAAACCCTCATCATTTTGTAGAAAGCTATTGTTTGTCCCCAATTCTTTCAATTCTGCCAGCAAAAACGCTCCTACAGACTTGTATTCCTTGTCAAGCAACCTAACATTTCTTAAATCATTCTCATAACTGTCATCAAAATACTCAATTAGCTGATTTCTAAGCTCGCGCGAAATTGGTCTTTGGCAAAACGGACATGCTCCATCGCTGTCATCCAAGTAGTTTATCCCTTGTTTTACCCAATCACTATTATTCAACTTTTTAACAAGACCGCTGATATCGACATCATCCTTCCCGACAATTTTCTTTTCTAAAATTGGTGCTTTATTTAGTTCCATCAATTTGCTAAAATCTAGACTTCTTATCTTTTCAAGTAGTTCAAGATGCTTATTAAATACAATCTTCGCCTTTGATTCCAACTCTTTAAAAGATAAAAGTTCCTCATTATTAGACTCAGACTGTGCAAGTATTTCTTTCATGAAATTTTCTTTGCTATTTAAAAAGCCAACTAATCCTTCTCGTATAGGACTTGAATCATACTTCTGCTTCTGTCGCCAGAATATCTCTTTATTTTTTTCAATTAATGTGTTTAATTTTTCTCGCAATCCACCAATTCCATTCGAGCCATTCAATTCGCATTCAAGTTTAGAACACTTTTGTTCCAACTCACCGATATCATTTTCTATCTCATTAATTCTTGCCTTTGTTTCTCTCTCCTCCTTGCCTAATGTGAATACACCTGGCATCTGTATGTCAGTCCCAAAATTTTGATTAACAAAGTCAATATTATATACATGACAAGACAACAAGACATTGTTTTCCCAGTAAATCCGGCTATCCGGATGCTCAGCGGGTGCCCCTAAAATTCTACTTATTGTCGTCTTTCCCGAGCCATTAGCGCCATAGAAAAAATTCAATTTTCGCAAAGGTTCAAGTATGTGCTGTTTTTTATCAAAAGTTGCATCATTTTCAATTACAATCTTGTTTATCATTTTTCCCACCTCTTGAGGAGTCAAAAACATGATAATGTGTGCAATTAATATCGGATCAATCTTTGGAACATCTTTTCCAGTCTCGTACTGCTCTTCCATCCACATGCCCGCAGTTTCTCATCTGACAAATTCAAACAGTTTGCTGCCGGATAGATGCACTGATCTTTTTCTTGTACCACTACCTTGATCTTCCCGCCAGCCACCTTTTCTGCAGCGAGCTGGCACATGTCATAGATCGAGCAGTACGTTCCCTCATTAGCTACATTATACACATCAGAACCCTCGCATGTCAGCACCTTCAGGATCGCTGTTACAGCATCCGCCACATAGACATAGGTTCGCTTGCTCTCGCCTTTTGTTTTCAAGACGATATCACTTCCGCTTAGGATATCCCGTGCTATCTCCATTACAATTCGTGTGTCATGAGATTTTCTAACAGGGCACGTAGTCCCGATGACCTGAGAAAGGCGCAAGACGTCGACAGAAATTCCCCGTTCATGACTGTAGGCCTGGCAAAGATTCTCTGAGGTACACTTCCCGATCGGATAGCTGTCACGCAGATTCATCGGATGTAAGCAGACAGCCTCCTCTTCGGAAATCTTGTCTTCAGATTAATCTCCAATATTAAAAAAAGAATCGGTCAGTTGTAAATTGATAGTGTTTCTTGATTATGAGTGTTCAAATTCAACTTGCAATTTACCAATAAAATACAATTTACCTCAACGTAGAAACAGTAATTACATGGTATTACTAAATTAATTGTCAAACACAGAAATTCAGCTTTATATAACGTTCTAGTTTTCGCCATTTGGCACATTCAGGTTGAAGAAAAAAGAATTTCAATGCTTATCATATTTTTTTAAATCATAAGCACAGAGTATCTTACGATAATTAGTAGTCTTTTTATCCCCAAAATCTCTCAAATAAGTTTCAGCTGAATCTAAAGTCATATTTCCGTTCATAATACTGCATACTATCTCTGCCACTTTATAAGTATTAGGTATCTTGTCATCTTCAAACACAGAATCTGGTGTATCATGATTTCCGGCGCAACAAGGATTGGCTTTTTTTACTAATGTATCAATTTTATCTCTTTGCTGCTGTTTTAGTATTTCTATATTTTTCAAACCACCGTAAATCGTTGCAAATGCAAAAACAGGAAAATACTGGCTTTTGGGAATTTTCTGCTTATTTATAAGTTCTAGTATTTGAATATTGGATTCATCTATAATTCGAAAATAATTTGACATAATCAGAGAAGTATTTGCATAAATATAACTAATTTTCTTTTTAGAGCCAACTACCAAAACCTTGTCGGAATTATCAAGTTTATCCAAATCATCGGTAAAGGAAACTTTAATATCTCCACCTTCACAAATATAACGATAAACACTTTGCACTTTTCGTATATCCATTGCGGAGACCGGCAAAACTAAATCAGCAATCGCCCTGTAAATCGAAATAAAATCATCTGTTTTAAGTTTATTAATCCTTATGGTTGAATCAGACATATCAATATCATGTTCAACTACTTCATGATTCATAGAATTACTTTCATGTTCAACCAATAAAAAATTATCTCGTATTATTTGAGCCTCTGGTGAATTATAATCTACATAAGAAAATATGGTTTTTAATATCTTTTTTATGTTGCGATCCCCTATTCTATACCCCAGAAAAATTATTGGATTATGAACAAACAGAGATAACAACTGCGCACGAATCAACTCATACTTACTTTCAAACCCCTCATAATCCTCATTTGTAATTATTATGGATTCTGGACATGTAACACAACCATGAATTTTATATACAGAGCCATATGGATTACTCAATAAAATATCATTACCAATTAATGGATTAAAAGAAAATAACTGTTCAACTATTTGATCATAATTAGTTGTTATAATAGAACTAACATTTTTTCTAGCCTTTTTTAGCTCACTAATCTCTTCTTTAACAGATTCTTTAATAGATGCATTTTGCAAAAGCTTAGAAATATATATCTTAAACCGACTGATATTTTTCCCTTTTCTCATCTGTTCATAAAAGATATCATTGATACTCTTGAGTTTTCCATTTCTATCATTTTTCAACATTTCATTAAAATCATTTTCTAGTTTTGATGCAACCTTTTCATACATAACATCATTTTTATTCATATAATCCGCTTTTAAATCCAAAAAGTACTCAGTATTCGAACTTATTTCAGTGGCAACCTTCTCTAATAACCCATCCCAATTATATGCCATTTTAGCATATCTCATACTAAACCCAGATCCAATAAATAAAATTGGATGGTTTTTATATTTGGATATGAAATCATAAATGTCCATACACAAGGTACTCCTTTAATTAATACATGAACCTACAGATTACAACATCGTCAAATTTTAGCTATCTTTATTTTAGTATTAATAAAGTATAAGTAATAGCACACCTAAATGCATATTCTTTATTATTACAGTATTTTTAATTGCCCCCATTAATCTTCCTCTTCAAAAAATCAGCTATCTTCTTCGGCCAGTCAATATTTTCCAAGAATACTACCGGCACCTCGCACTTTTTCAGATTCTGCCTCTCCAGCCATACATTAAAAAGGCGCTCTGACATGAAGCCGAAAAGCCGTGCTTCGTAAGTATCATACCCTGTCATATCCGTCCGCTTCTCCAATTCAAACAGGATATCAAAAAGCCAGGTACAGTATTCGTTGAAAAGTGACTTCTTCATAACAAACATATTCAGGATATGAAGCTTCCTTCGATTCATCACTCTGGTAAAAGCATCGGAATAGCCTGGATATTTCTCGGAAATAATCTTTTCGACCTCGTCCAGATCCTTTTTATAATGAGCATGCTCATACTGGCTCCTAACGGTCTCGATATAGTAGTTTCGCTTTACGGGTAGTATGACGTCGTATTTCTCTAGCAGTTTTTCATAGTCTGCTCGATGGAAAATAGCACTTTTCTTCTTTTCAATGTCTTTGGTGTGCGTGCTCTTTCCGAAGTATCTTCGATAGTGGCAAAGTCCGATGTACTCGCAATCCATATTCTTCCAAGCCCAGTAGAGTCCGGTGAGCTCGCAGTAGTTGGGATTCTTTGAGGAAATGTTATCCCCCGTATTATCCGGAGTATACCCCAACGACTCTTTCCCTTCCGCTCCGACGTGAAGCGGCATGTATACATCATCCTCTGGCATCCAGTATTTTTTATGAGCAGCAATAAGAATTTTTAGATCCAATTGACTTTAGACTCCTTTCTTTATGAAAGACTATCCGGCTTGGAGATATTAGACTTTGGGCATTGCGGCTATAGTGAATCCTTCCAATGCATCTATCCAATCGACCTATGCTGCATACTCGCTTCTCCCTCTCAGCTGATGAACAATGCTTGACTTCTGACATCTAATGTCTAACGTCTGGCATTTCTCAGTCTCCCAACCTCTTCTCCGCACACTGCAATGCTGAATTGATCACCGCATCCATATCATAATACTTATACTCGCCAAGACGTCCACCGAAAATGACCTTTGTCTCCTTTTTTGCCAGCTGCTTATATTTCTGATAAAGCGCGCCATTCTTCTCATCATTGACCGGATAGTATGGCTCATCGCCCACTTTCCATTCCGAAGAGTATTCCCGGCTGATGACGGTCTTCGGCAGATCATTTCCTTCGCTGTCTTTACCGAATTCGAACCACTTATGCTCGATGATTCTCGTCCATGGCGTCTCTCGATCCGTGTAGTTCACTGCTGCATTTCCCTGGAAATTCGGCTTATCCAAGACTTCTGTCTCAAAGCGCACACTGCGATATTCCAGTGATCCAAGGTCGTAGTGGAAATAGGCATCGATCGGACCAGTGTAGATAATATGCTCCGCCATGCTATTCCACTTCTCCTTGTCTGCCAGATAGTCGACACCGAGCTTCACCTCGACGCCGCGAAGCATATTTCCCACCATCTTCGTATAGCCTCCGACAGGGATCCCCTGATAGAGTGCATTGAAGTAATTATTATCAAAAGTCAGCCGCACTGGGAGTCGCTTGATAATGAAAGCAGGAAGCTCGCTGCAGGGACGTCCCCACTGCTTTTCCGTATATCCTTTGATGAGCTTCTCATAGATATCCGTCCCGACCAAGGAAATCGCCTGTTCTTCCAGATTCTTTGGCTCCGTGATGCCAGCCGCCCGCCTCTGCTCCTCGATCTTGGCCGCTGCCTCCTCCGGCGTCACAACGCCCCACATTTTATTGAAGGTGTACATATTGAAAGGCAGGGAATAGAGTTCCCCATGATAGTTGGCCACCGGTGAATTGGTAAAACGGTTGAATGCGGCAAACTGCTGCACATAGTCCCAGACATGCTTCAGATTTGTATGAAAGATGTGCGCTCCATACTTGTGTACATGGATGCCTTCGATATCTTCCGTATACACGTTGCCGGCGATATGATCCCGTTTCTCGATAACGAGGACGCTTTTCCCTACTTTTTTGGCTTCATGCGCAAAAACGGCGCCAAATAAACCTGCGCCGACAATCAGATAATCATAAGGATTCATATGGAATCTCCTTTTCCTTTTTTTCCGATATTAGGTTCAAACACTACATGAAGCAGAGGTATCTTTCGGGCAATTTTCGCACAAAAGACAGGTACGATGACTCCCAATGCTGTGGCCATTACAAAATATAATCCAATGCTTCCCATATGCATATGCTTGAAGAGGATCCTCAGACCGCCGGTAAAAAAGCAATGCATCACATAGATCTGAAGAGTATTGACACCCATCACGCGAAGCGCCGCATTGACACTAAGCCTGGAAAACGCCCAAAAGCAAAGGAGAGAGAGGCAGCTAGCTATCAAGAATTGCTTTGTAGCTACAACCAGCGATGCCGTGGGAGTCCCTCTGAAATAGAAAATACAGTTCATCAAAACCAATGCACTTAAGAAAGCAGCATGCTTAAGTTTCAGCTTTTGCAGCAATCCGGTCTGCAGCAATACCCCCCGCCAGAAAATAGAACATATGGTATGCAATATTGTTTATAACTCCTATATCCAGCTGAATGGTTTTCACAATTATAGCAACTATTGCCGATATCCCCAAAAGCTTCCAGCTAACGTTCTCCCATCTCAAACAGGATACGATCGCATACAGAATGATCAAAACATAGAGATACCAATAAACCATAATCGGTTTATAGACAATACTGACCAAATCGATGATTGTGACAGGATGATTGACGTCTCCGCTCATCATGTATTTAGAAAACCACATCAAAGTGGACCATATGACATATACGATGCTGAAATCCAGCACCTTAGTTTTCCACTTGCGATAGCTTTTCGTCAGGTAAAAAACATACCCGCTGATCATAAAAAACAACGGCATATGAAAGGAATAGATCGCATCACCCATCATCTGCAAAAGCGCTGCGTATTCCGGAAATGTTTGTGACGATAAGCTGTCTGTGATACAGTGCCCAATCACGACAGTCAATATAGCAAATCCTTTCAATGCATCTATCCAATCGATCCGATGCTGCATACTCGCTCCTCCTTCTCAGCCTATGTGAGCAATGCTTGCTTAACTTCTTACTTCTGCCTTTTAATATTCAATTTCTAATGTCTCCACATCTCAAAGTTTCAAAATCCTCAATACGCCCCTTTATGGCTGAGGACAACCGCAATGGTACGCCAAAGGAGCACGAGATCCAGCCAGACGCTCCAGTTATGCACGTACCAGCTGTCCATCTGTACGCGCTCGGGATAGTCGATATCACTTCTTCCGCTGGTCTGCCACATGCCGGTGATGCCGGGGAGGACGGAGTAGTACTCTTTGATATATTTCCCATACCGCGGGACTTCTTTCTGGATGATGGGGCGGGGTCCGACGAGGCTCATCTCCCCCTTCAGGACGTTCAGGAGCTGGGGCAGCTCATCGAGGCTGGTCTTTCTAAGGAAGGCGCCGCTCTTTGTGATGCGGGGATCGTTCTTCAGCTTGAATTCTCTATCCCATTCTTCTTTTGCCGCCGGATCGGTCGCGAGGAGGTGGTCTAAGACTTCCTGTGAATTCGTACACATGGAGCGGAATTTGTAGCAGTTGAATTCTTTCCCGTCTTTGCCGACACGGCGATGCTTGAAGATGACCGGTCCCGGAGAGTCGTGATAGACCCATGCTGCGATGAGGAGAAGAATCGGCGAGATCAGAAGGCCGCCGCAGATGGTGGCGGCGAGGTCGAAGAGACGCTTGGCGATCTGGTTCGATGTCCGGGCGAGGTTGTTCCGGATCTGGAGCACCATGATCTTCGCATCGAAGAAGGACTCGGCGGTCACATTCGACATGGGGACGGCGACGAGGTTCGGCACGACGCCAACATTCCTCACGAGGGTCTGTGCCTGATAGATGAGGGAAGAGAGCTGTGTCTGCGGGATGCCGGGAGCGGCGATGATGACATACTGGACGCCGGTATCACGAATGACGCGCTCCATGTCACCAAATCCGCCAAGGATGGTGCAGGACTTGTCGTAGGGCTCATGGTCTTCGAGGAATCCGACGATGCGGTAGCGCATGCCGGTATCATTCTGTATCTGGCGTGCCATGACTTCGCCGGTCTTTCCCGCCCCGACGATGAGGATGGGGATCTGGAAGGCTTTCGATTTCTTCATCCCTTTCGCCAGAATGACGCGGAAGAGGCAGAGCAGGGCAAAGGAGATCGCGGTATAGAGGATGACGTAGAAACGGGATACGTCCCCTGCCACCTGCGCAAGGAACATGAGAATGATGGAGAAGACGGTGCCGCCCAGGGAAGCCCGAAACAATTTTTTCATCATCTGGTAGATGAGCATGCGCTTCCCATAGAGTTCCTCATAGAGGATAAAGGCCATGTAGACCAGCGGTACCCAGAAATATTGGTAGATGGGGTCGATGTGATAGGTGGTGTGGGTGATCAGGAGGTTTCGAATGGCAAGGGAAAGTATCCCTGCCAGGACGAGGGCGATGTAGTCGCCGATGAGGTAGAAAAATGCGGCGCCGGATGCGCAGGAAATGGAATGGTGGTGTTTAGGGTTGTTCATGTGGTGGTATTCTTTCTTGTATATGAGACTGTGAGACGTTAGACTTAGAGACTTTAGATCCGAAGACTGCGAGACTGGAAAAATAACAATCACCATCAGATGTCTGATGTCTCCTGTCTCCTAGTCTCCTAGTCTAAAAAAGGGGCGAGGCATTGTTACCCCCCGAAAATTTTTTCGCTTACGATACTTCCGTAGAAATCACTCGGTTTCTACTTTTTTCTTTGCCATTCTTACGTTCACATTATATCATATTTCGTTATAAAACGAGAAAGAAAAATCGTCAGTCTGCATATATTTGTCAATGAAAGGCGTAGAAAAGTCAGACCTCTGACCTCTAATGTCTAATGTCTAACGTCTAATGTCTAACGTCTCTCAGTCTCTTAGTCTCCTAGTCCCTCTACTTGCTAAAAATCTGATTTCTTTCTATAATAAGTACAGAAAATGGTACAAGAAAGGATGGGATTGACATGATTGCCATGAATTACTCCACGCTCCGCAGCCATATGAAATATGCTTTCGATGCTTGCTGCGATGATATGGAAACGCTTATCGTCACACGCAAGGACAACCGGAATGTGGTCGTACTGTCAGAGGAGTCGTATAACAATCTGATGGAAAACCTGTATGTGCGGGCTTCGAAGAAAAACTACGACAGGCTTCTCACCAGTATCGCACAAGCCAAGGCGGGGCAGTGTAAAAAGAGAGACTTGATCGAAGATGAATAAAGCATTCACGGATATTGGCTGGGAAGACTACCTGTACTGGCAGACGAAGGACCGGAAGACGCTGCGTAAAATCAATACGCTTTTGAAAGATATCGAGAGAAATGGTTATGACGGCATCGGAAAGCCCGAACCGCTGACAGGGGATTTATCTGGTTTCTGGAGCCGCCGGATCAATCAAAAGGACCGGTTAATCTATGCTTTGGAAATGGATCAGATCATCATCATTGCCTGCCGGTATCATTATGATGATACATAAAAAGAGCATGCTGCATTTAGTCGGCATACTCTTTTTATGTATGTGGGACTTGAAAACTTGGAGATGTTAGACTTGGAAACGTTAGACTTCTGATCTCTGATGTCTAGTCTCTTGGTCTCCTAGTATTGCGTATTTCGATCAAGAGGACTTTCAATCGAAATACAAATATAGTCAGAATTAGCATCGTAGCGACTTGCTTCCCTCTTCGGGGGAAGTGCCGAAAGCAATATGTGCAAGCGAACTGGATTTTTAGGAGCGTAGCGACGCTAAAATCCAGTGAGACGCCATTTCGAGCGCAGCGGAATGGGGCATGCCAACGGCCATCGAACAATGCCCAATATATCGTAGTGCTGCCCCCTCAGCCCTCCGGGCAGCTCCCCCGATGGGGAGCCAAGACATTCCGCCACTTCTCACTAAGTCCAGAAGTTAACAAATCGCTATACTAGTCTCCCCGTCTCTCAGTCTCTCACCGGAATATCTTGGAAAGCTCATCATCCGTCATATTTCCTATCCAGCTTTCGCCGACGGAGACGGTCATGTCGGCGAGGGATTTTTTCTTTTGGATGATCTCATTGATCTTTTCTTCGAAGGTGTTCTTGGTGATGAAGCGGTGGACGAGGACGTTGTTCTTCTGGCCGATGCGGTAGGCGCGGTCTGTCGCCTGAGACTCTACGGCGGGATTCCACCAGAGGTCGTAATGGATGACGTGGGAAGCGGCGGTGAGGTTGAGGCCGGTGCCGGCGGCTTTCAGGGAGAGTATGAAGAATCTCGCCTTCGGGTCTGTCTGGAAGCGGTCCACCATGTCTTTTCTCTCCCGGAGGGAGCAGCCGCCGTGGAGGAACATCGGACGTTCACCCAGCCTGCTCTCGAGGATATCTGCCAGCTTGTCGCCCATGCTCTTGAACTGGGTGAAGATCAGGGCCTTTTCACGGCTGGCCTGGATGCTTTCTGCAAGGTCGAGGAGTCGCTCGGCTTTGCCGGAGAGGGCGGGGTCCCAGTTGTCTTCTTTGGTGAAGAGGGCGGGATGGTTGCAGATCTCCTTCAGGGCGAGGATCATCTGCAGGACGAGGCCCTGGCGCTTGAAGAGGGAGGCTTTGTCTCCGTCCTTCTGCTCGCTGATGACGCGGAGGCTCTCTTCGACGGTCTGGTGATACAAGGCGGCCTGCGCGGGGGTAAGGAGGGTGTACTCGTCCTGCTCGAGCTTATCCGGAAGGTCGCTGATGATGGTCTTGTCTGTCTTGAGGCGGCGCAGGAGCATGGGCGCGGTGATGCTTTTGAAGCGTTCGGCTGCTTTTCTGTCCTGCTCATACTGGATGGGATTCGCATAGCGCATCTGGAAGGTCTTCGCACTGCCGAGGTAGCCTTTGTTCGTAAATTCCATGATGGACCAAAATTCTTTGAGGCTGTTCTCGACGGGGGTACCGGAGATGGCGATGTGAATGGGTGCTTTCATGCTGCGGACGGCCCGGCTCTGGGCGGTGTCGGGGTTCTTGATGTTCTGCGCTTCGTCGATGATGAAGACTTCCCATTTTTTCTTTTTGAGAAGCTCCTGGTCGCTTCGAAGGAGTCCATAGGTGGTAAGAAGGATGTCCCCATGGAAATCAGCGAGGTCGCGCTTGGCGCCATAGTAGAGGAAAACGGTGAGGAGAGGTGCGAAGCGGGCGATCTCTTCCTGCCAGTTGGAGAGAAGGCTCGTCGGCACGACGATGAGCGCTTTCTTCTTGGCAAGGCGTCCCTCTTCGCGGAGCTTTTCGAGAAAGGTGATGACCTGGAGGGTCTTCCCAAGGCCCATGTCGTCGGCGAGGATGCTGCCGAAGCCGAGGCGGCTGTTGTTGTAAAGCCACGCATAGCCGCGCTTCTGGTAGGGGCGAAGTGTCGCACATACATTTTCCGGCAGCGCGACGGGCTCGCCCTCTTTCATGGAGGAGAGCAGTCGCTTCACCTCGCTCGTCATGGAAATCTCTGCGCCTTCATAGCTGCCCTCGAGGGCGATGCGGAGGAGTTCTTCCCCTTTGAGGGAGAGAGGACGCTGCCACATTTTTTCGAGCTTTTTCAGGTCTTCTTCGGTCACATAGAGGTACTGCCCCTTGAAGGCGATAAGAGAGCCTGCTTTAACGGATAGTTTTTCAAAATCTTCCGGGGACATCCGCTCGTCTCCAAGGGCGATCTGCCAGTCGAAGTCGAGCATGTCTTCCAAAGAGAGGAGGGACGGTGCATGCAATGCCCCCTCTTCTTTCTTTTTGAGATGGAGCGTCTTCTTCGGACGGATGAGGTGCTGCAAGGACTTCGGCAGGATGACGCGCGCGCCCAAAAGACGCATGGCCGGGATGGCTTCCAAAAGGAAGGGGGCAAAGGTTTCCGCCGTGAAGGAGATCGGTGTCCTGCCTTCGCTGTCCATATAGTCTTCCATGCCGGTCACAAGGGAGGAGAGCAGGTCGATATCCTTTAAGATCTGATAGCGGCAGGCATCATAGTCAGCCTTCGTGAAGACATCCGCGAGCGGCACCGCGCTCCCTTCGCTGTCCTCACTGTCTACGACAGAGAGGTCCAGCTGAAAGGATTTTGCTTTCGGATCATCTGACACGAGAAGCACAGGCTGCCAGCGGGCGGCGCTCAGGTGGAAATAGGACAGCCACGATGCGATGCCGTCAGCCTCGGGGTGCGGTCTTCCTTCCCGCGCCATCAGGCGGTCGCCCATAAAGAAGAGATCGTAGATGGGATCGTCTGCGAAATTTTTCTTCGCCATGTTCTGCATCAAGTGCGTGAGGAACAGTGACAGCGCGGCCTCAGCGGGCTCTTTTGCCAAGCATTTCTTCTCTCTGTACCGCGCGATTGCCACCATGGCGGGTGTCACCCACTTCGAGAGAAGACCCATGGCTTCTGCGGTGCCAGCGTCCTGCTCGGTCGGCATCCAGCGGATAGCGAGGGCATTCTCATCCACGCGCACCAGCTCCGGAATGGCATTCCCTGTACGGAGAAGGTGTATGGCGAGCAGTACCACCTCGCGGAAGGCGCGCACGGTGTAAGAGCTGTCCTGCGCTTCCTCTTCCGTCATATCGAGAAGAGCGGCGAGGAAACGGCTCATCGGCCACCAGTCACCGCGATCTGTGTAGAGTTTCCCCTCGGAGAGCCCTTCGATCACGAGATGCACAGAAGAAACAGAGGCGAGCTCCAGGCTGTCTTTCCCGCCGCCCACGACGTAAATGGCTGACGAATCAAAGAGTGCTTTCTCGGCGACTTTTCTGACGCCCGTCATGGTCTTTTCATAGACGCGGCCGAAGCTGCCGCGCCCGTAGAAAGCCGGCGAGGCGGGAAGTACACGCATCCATAGGGAAAAGAGACTTTTGATCTTCGTGAAATCTGGAATTTCCGCCGTTTCCTCTGCCAAGGGAAGTGCCACATCCTTCACGGGCTCGCCTTTCACAAGGTCATCCCAGCGGGGAATCTTCGCAGACAATTCATGGGTGATCGTCACATGCCGCTTCTCGAGCTCGCTGACCAGCGACACGCCATGCAGGGAAAAGACTTGGAAAGGATCATTGTCGATGGCACGGCTCACTTCATAGATGACGGCCGCGATGTGCTTGCAGAGGTGCGCCCAGTCGGGACAGCTGCAATGCATCTCGATATCATTCATCGAGGAGGGGAATAGGGAAAGACCTGCCTTTTCCGCAAGCTCCATGACCGCAGGTGACAGCTCCCGATGCAGGAGCTTCGTCACGATCGAAGGATGGCGCGATACATCATCCAGAAAAGCCTGGACTTTGTTTTCTGGAAAAGGAGGGAGCGTGAGCGTGACATTGTAGGGCGTGCGCCGCGTCCCCTGCACCTTCGCGGTCAATGTCTCCCTCTTCTGGCGCATGGAAATGACCGCGCCGCCTCGCGCATACACTCGCCCACGCGGCAGGCGGTTCTCATAGTCCGCCTCTTCGAGCGCTTTCAGCCACTCACTCCCCCACCATGTATTGCCGTATTGTAATTTCATCGTCTTTGCCTCGCTTCTGTACTTTTTTCTTTATTATATGAAATCGCCGCGATGCGGGCAATGGGTGTAACGGATGCTGTGGGGAAGACAGAGGTGGTGCGACACACCAAATAAGAAACGCTGCGAGGCTGAGAACAGGGATAAGTGGCTAGGAGACTGGTGACTGGTGACTAGTGACTAGGAGACTAAGAGACTAAGAGACTAGGAGACATCAGACTCCTGTATCGTCATTTCGAGCAAAGCGAGAAATCTTTGTCATTCGCGGTCAAAAACTCACGCTTTCCACACATGTGCCGCGCACTTCTCCGTTTTCCTCATCTCTCTTTCATACCGCCAGTACCCTATCCGCCCCTTCGGGGCACCTTCCCCTCGAGGGGAAGGCTATGATGCGGGGCGGCGATATTCTCGTTTCGCTACCTTCCCCATGGGGGAAAAAGGATCTTGAACTTCTCCCTCCTTCCTCTGGAAGGAGGTGCCCCGAAGGGGCGGAGGTTGGCTCTCGCAGCGGGATGAAAGGAAATGTACCATAGTCCGTCCTCTCGTTTCGTCATCCCGAGCGCAGCCCTCGATCTTTCTTGCAGGCAGGAAAACCGTACATATGAGGAAGTCCGTCATTCCAAGTCGTATGAAGTACGGTGTTTACCGCTCCCCTCACATTTTTTATCTGACCGGTGTGCAAGGAAGATTTCTCGCTTCACTCGAAATGACAATACCGGGAAAGGCGGTACTCTCATTTTCTGCCCTTGAGACGCTTTTCCCCTCTCTCTTTCATACCGCCAGTGCCCTATCCGCCCCTTCGGGGCACCTTCCCCTCGAGGGGAAGGCTTTGTTCGTCGCTATTGGTTTTCTCCACGTATCCTGTATTCGCTCTGACGATATAGGATGACGGCTTGCCGCGCTTCCATTCTGTGCAAATAAAAACCGCTCTGCGAGGACTGGCTTCACAGAGCGGTTTCTGATTCTATTATTCTACGGTCACGGACTTTGCGAGATTTCTCGGCTTATCCACATCATTTCCTCTCTTGATAGAGGTGTAGTAAGCGAGGAGCTGCATCGGGATGACGGCGAGGATCGGTGCGATGAAGGGATCGACTCTCGGGATACGGACGGTCTCGGTCGTGTACTTCGCGATTTCTGTATCATCGACGAAGCCGATGCCGAGGACTTCGGCGCCGCGGGCGCGGACTTCCTGAATATTGCTGTACATCTTCGCGCTGACATCATCCTGTGTCGCTACGGCGATGACCGGGGTTTCCGGCGAGATGAGGGCGAGGGTGCCATGCTTCAGTTCACCGGCAGCGTAGGACTCCGCATGGATGTAGGAGACTTCCTTCAGCTTTAGTGCGCCTTCCATGGCGATCGCATAGTCGATGGAGCGGCCAAGGTAGAAAATATCATTCGCCTTGATGAGCTTTTCAGCGACATCTGCCATGTGTTCTTTTTCATCAAGCACGGTGTCGATCTGATCCGGCAGATCTCTCAGTGCGGTGGTGATCTTCTGGATGAGTGCCGGCTTCAGTATGCCTTTCAGCTGGCCCATGTAGAGGGCGAGGAGCAGGAGCGCCACGAGCTGGGTGGTATAGGCTTTCGTAGAAGCGACGGCGATTTCCGGACCCGCCAGGGTGTAGACGACATTGTCGGCTTCACGCGCGATGGAGGAGCCGATGGAATTCGTCACGGCAAGGCTCTTGGCACCGAGGCGTTTCGCTTCTTTGAGAGCCGCCAGGGTGTCGATGGTTTCACCGGACTGGCTGACTACGATGCAAAGGGTCTTATCGGTCGTGAGCGGACGGCTGTATCGGTATTCGGAAGCGATTTCTACAGACACAGGGATCTTCACGAAGCGTTCGATGTAGTGCTTTGCGACGAGGCCTGCATGGTATGCGGTGCCGCAGGCGGTGATCAGGATGTGATCGATGCCGGAGAGGCATTCTTTCGTCCAGCCGAGGTCGTCGAAATTGACGGAGCCGTCTTTATTGAGATGGATCTGTACGGTATCATGGACCGCTTTGGGCTGTTCATAGATTTCCTTCAGCATGAAATGCGGGTAACCGCCTTTTTCAGCGGCTTCCGCGCTCCACTTGACTTCCTGGATTTCTTTTGTAATCGGCTTGCCATCGGCATCGAAGAGGGAAACGCCATCTTTCTTCACGATGGCCAGCTCACAGTCATCCAGAATGTAAATCTTTCTGGTATGGTTGATGACAGCCGGGATGTCGGATGCGATGAAATTCTCGCCATCACCGAGGCCGATGATGAGCGGATTGTCCTTCTTCGTGCAGATGATGGTGTCCGGTACGGCCTTGTCCATGATGACGAGGCTGTAGGAGCCTTCGATCACGGAGAGGACTTTGCGAACAGTGGAGAAGAAATCTCCGTCATCCATCTTTTCGAGAAGGTGTGCTACGACTTCGGTGTCAGTATCCGACTTGAAGACATGGCCTTCGTCGATCAGCTGCTTCTTGAGCGTCATGTAGTTTTCGATGATGCCATTGTGTACGATGACGAAATGGTTGTGGCAGTCGCCATGCGGATGGGCATTCCGATCCGAAGGCTGTCCGTGCGTCGCCCAGCGGGTATGCCCGATGCCGATGTGTCCGGTGAGCGGATGTTCTTTCAGGGCTGCTTCCAGATTTGCCAGACGGCCTTTCTTCTTTTCGATGGAAATCGTGCCGTTGTCATAGACGGCGATACCAGCCGAGTCATAGCCGCGATATTCGAGGCGTCTCAGCCCATCAATCAAAAAGCGGGACGCTTCGCCGCTGCCCACATAACCTACAATACCACACATACGGTATTCCTCCTTGCGTATTTCTTTGGAATGCTCTGCCGCTCTGGGCCGCCCCTTGCCATCAGGGCTGTCTTTGAAAGAAGGCTGTACGCCTTGCTTTCTCTGCTCATGGGCCAGAGGATCTTATTCTTATTGTTTGTTAGTAAAGGAAATGCGATTCGATCGCAGAATCAGATATTATAGAAATGCGGACATCGCCCGCAGGTATTCATACAGAGTTTATTATATCACATGTCATAAAAATATGATATTTCCCAGTGGCACACAGAAAAAGGAGCTGTAACTTACGTTAAGCTCCTTCGCTACGTTTTTCACATTATAGCACAGCTTGGAAGAGAAGGAAAGGCGTCAGACTTGGAGACTTTAGATTTCAGACTTCTGTCCTCCGATGTCATTTCTCATTTAGATCGATCCCAATACCGATCCGATCTCCTGCATCTCTTCCATTTCCGAAAGACCTGCCACGGCGGCGAAAACGCCAATCATAGCAAGAAGCAGCAGGAAAAGGAGGAGCATCACGTAGGGCGCGATGGCGATCAGGACGGATTTCCCAGTGGAGAAGAAATAATTCTCGCGGATCGCAAGGACATCAAGGACGAAGGTCCACACGCAGATCGCAAATGAACCAATGCCGGAGAGAAAGGAAAGCCCGATGCTTTCTGCCAGTGTGAAGAAGACGGAGAAGGCCAGCGGCAGCGATGCCGCCATGAATCCGGCAGTGATGCCCTTCGCGCTTCCTTGTCCGCCGAGAAGTCCGGAGAGGTAGTCGGTCACGGCGCTGTGGACAAGGAGGGAAAGCCCCAGAAAGAGAAGCACGGCCAGAAACTCGACAAGAAGCCCCGGCCCTTCCGAGAAAGCGGACAGTGCCGTCAAGAAAAGCGTAAAAAGCCAGAGGATCCCCGCTTCGCGAAGTCGTTCGCCGCGGGTGATGTCATAAAGCGCCGCCCGCGGTGTCACGATCAGCGAGTAGACAAGATCAAGAAAGGTATTCATTGAATTGCTCCTTTGGAATCAAATATGATGCGATCGGAAAGTCTTGGAGAGTGAGAGACATCAGACTTGTAGACGTTAGACTTTAGACTTCTGATATTCCTTAGTCTCCTAGTCTCTCAGTCTCTTAGTCTAATACTCCTCACTTTATCGTGGGATTCTCCCCTTCTACAAGGGCTTTCTTCATGCTCCCTGCCATGGATTCTCCCATGACTTTCGAGAGCTGGGCGGCTTCGCCGCGAAGGAGGGAGCGGAGTGTCACTGCGCCATTCGTATACGAGCGAGTCTCTATATGATCCACATCGAGCCCGCCGCTCGAAGCAGCGTAGTTCAGCGCATCATAATAATTGCCCATGGCATCGACAAGGCCCAGATCCTGTGCCTGCCGGCCCGTCAGG
>OQVO01000042.1_pt1 | contig 43156 bp, 40 predicted proteins | sample 1691511 | NCBI WGS metagenome assembly OQVO01 (sample SAMN03418254, study PRJEB22391) | human gut metagenome | biome: human-gut; feature: organic feature; material: feces | host: Homo sapiens | place: Tanzania | collected 2013-01 | reverse complement strand
AAGATTGAAGATACCAAGATTCACGAAGGTGACAAGGTTTACGTCCGTTATCTGGGTGCCGACAAACGTGGCAAAACACGTATGTCTATGGTTGGTATTGACCAGAAAACAGGTCGCGAAATCGCAGACTAAGTAAAAATGGGGTATGCGCCCCGTCTGGGGCGCATGTTTTATTGTATGGGGGTATCTCTTATGGATATGGAAAGTTTAATGGCCCAGGCCGCCGAATTACAGAACAAGGTGTCCGCGGCCCAGGAAAAGTTGGCATCAATGCACGTGTCTGGAATTGCAGATGATGGCGCGTGCGTAATCACGATGTCTGGTAAATATGATTTGGTTGAAATAACAATTCGCCCAGACGTATTGGTGCGCGGCGCAGACGCGGTCGCGGCGTTGGTTTCGGCGGCATATAACGACGCCAAGACCAAGGCAGACGCATTGATTGACGATGTTATGGGCGCGGCAACCGCCGGTGTCCCAATGCCGTAAAAAATAAAAACTGGACAAACGGCAAAAAATCAATTATGATTTGCCGGCTTTGGATGTTTAGCTCAGTTGATTAGAGCATCTCGTTTACACCGAGAGGGTCGGGGGTTTGAGTCCCTCAACATCCACCAAGATAAAATAAAAACCACCCACGCGGTGGTTTTTGTTTTATCTTCTGTGTGTATTCTGGAACTCAAACCCCCGTGACGGGGGTTTGAACCGCAGTGCAAAGGCGGAATAACGCCGGTCGCCGAATGGCGATTGCACCAGGTCGGTGCGCGTATGCGCACCAATCCCGAACCGCCGATTCAACCGCCATAGATATGGCGGTTTAATTTTTAGAGAGCAAAGAGCAATGAAAGAGTGAGTAAGTGACAGAGTGATAATGTTTCAAAATAAGAAACAATACTTCTCTCTTGTCATTCCTGCGCAGGCAGGAATAGGGTCTTTAAAATTACTCCAACTCACTGTTGTATAATATTCAGCAAAAACAGCATGATAAAATAAAATCGCAAAAATCTGTTGTTGGCTCGCGTTCGCTCGCACTGCATAGTCCCTATTCCTGCCTGCGCAGGAATGACAAATTTGAATGCGCCGATGGCGCACAAGTCCAATGACCTGGATTCTGGGGTCAAGCCCCAGAATGACATTTATGAATAAGACCGCGATATAAAAGTGAACAATGTTCGAAAAATAAACACAAGTACTCAGCATTTGTCATCCTGTGGCTTGACCACAGGATCCAGGTCATATAAATGTTGCGAGCGGCGCGAGCACAAACATTGCGCTTTGCTCTCTAACTTTTACGTTCTTGCGTGCGGGATTTTTTGTGGTAAAATAGCCCCGAACAAGGAGAAATCACAATGAAAAAAATTACAGTTTTTGCCGCCATGGCGGCGATTTTGGCGGGGTGCACCACCACTAACCCCTATACGGGCGAGGCCCAAACATCCAAGGCCGTATGGGGAACTGCAATCGGTGCGGCAACGGGTGCGGCGACCGGCGCGTTGGTGTCTGGTAATCGTGGCAAGGGCGCATTGGTTGGCGGCCTGGCGGGTGCGGCCGTGGGTGGTGGCGTTGGATATTATCTGGACGTGCAAGAGGCCGAATTGCGCCAAGAATTGGCGTCAACTGGCGTCAGCGTCGTCCGTAATGGCGACAGCATTCGTCTGATTATGCCGGGCAACATCACGTTCAAGACAGATTCTGCGGACATCAATGCGGGATTCTATGCGACATTGAATTCTGTGGCCAAGGTTTTGAATAAATACAGCAATTCAACCGTTATGGTGTCGGGCTTTACCGACAGCACAGGCAGTGCGGAATACAACCAGACCCTGTCGCGTAATCGCGCAAACGCGGTTGCCGCGTATTTGCAGGGCCAGGGCGTCAAGGCATCGCGCTTTGAAATCTTGGGGATGGGGCCGTCCAACCCAATCGCATCGAATGCTGATGCGGCGGGTCGTCAACAGAACAGACGTGTTGAAATCAAAATTATTCCTAATAAATAAAAGACGGGGCATTGGCCCCGTTTTTATTGACTTTTTGTAAATCTGGGGTATGTTGCATTTCTGATAACATAACAGGATTACAAATGAAGAAAAATATAAAGCAAGAGATTAAAGAGTGGACAGACGTTTTGTTTGTGTCTGTTGCCACAATAGTTATTGCTGCATGGATCAAGGGTGGCCTGGCGGACGTTGAACAGGGCAACGCCACAAAAAACGCCGCTGTAAAAACAGACACCATTACCGCCACGGAAAAATATAACCAGGCGTTCGAGGTATTAAAAACAGCCCCCGCCGATTCAATCAAGAATCGCGTGCGGTAATAAAAAACGCCCATATGGGCGTTTTTATTTCTTGGCGTTATTTAACCGTAATTGACCACAGGCCGAACCAATATCGCTGCCCCGTTCACGGCGAATACGCGCATGAATTCCGTTTTTAATCAATATATCCTGGAAACGGTGGACAGCATTGCCCGATGGCGACGCGAAATCACGTTCGTCAACCGCGTTCCACGGAATTAAATTCACCATACAGTTTTTGCCACGCAACAGTTCAGATAACAATTCGGCGTATTCTGGTGTGCAGTTAAATAATTCTGTGTCGCCGTTGGCGTTCTTTTTCGCCAATAAAATGTATTCTATCATCAATTGGCGGTTGTGCAGTGCAGTAAATTCGTCTGCGGCGGTCAACACCTCGTCCAATTTATATTTGTTGTTTATCGGCATAATTTGCCCACGTAATTCGTCAGTTGGCGCGTGCAGTGATATTGCCAGGTTGATTGGTCGTCCCCACGCAATCAATTCGTGTATTCCCGGCACAATTCCGCACGTAGAAACGGTAATTCGACGCCAGCCGATACCCATATCACGATTTGCGCGTTCAATAAATCCAATAACATTCTGTGTGTTTTGCAGTGGTTCGCCCGTCCCCATAACAACGATGTGCGACACGTCCCCATTGTTTGCGTCACCATTTGCGCGAATTGGGCGTTCGCGCACAGCGTCATGGTCACGGCGCAGTTCCCACTGGGCAACCAAGATTTGCGAAAATATTTCGTCTGCGGTTAAATTGCGTTTCAGTCCCAACAGTGTGCTGGCACAGAATTTACAACCCATGGCGCACCCAGCCTGGGAACTGACACAAACGCTGTTGCCATATGTTGTGCGCATCAGCACGCATTCAATTTGTTCGCAATCGTTCAATTCCAGCAAGAATTTTGTTGTTTCGCCATCGGACGATTCCAGTTTCTTTACGATTTTCACCGGCAGGGTTTGCGCCGCCGCGTCCAAATCGTGACGCAACGCGTCGGGCAAATTTTTCATAACAGAAAAATCAGGCGCACCACGATTTAACCAATCACGAATTTGCTTTGCGCGAAAACGTGGCTGGCCCATGTCGGTTATGAATTTTTCCAGTTCACCGTCAGTAAAACTAAATAATATCGGTTTCATAATTTATACTTGTCGTCGTTTATAACAATTACCGCTTTGCGGCGCAGTTGTTTCAGTTGTTGGTCCGCAATAAACATTGCCTGTTTAAATGTGGCGTTTTTCTTTATCATATCGTCCAGTTTGCCGTATTCTTTGGTCTTTTTAGTATCACAGACCAACAGCACAGATTTGTCCACCACCGGTGACCAGGTCATTTTAGGCAATGTTGCTACGCGTTCGCGAATATCTGCAGATAATTCATATTGCAACGCGGTGAATTTCTGGGGTGCGCCACCCAGCATTTGTGCCATTGCCACTGCGTCGTCACAAGATTTTGGCTTGGTCAATTTTGCCGCAACATCAGACGGAATATCCACCAGACGCACAATCGTCATTTCAATCGGCAGACCATTTTCACGTGCGATATTTGCGCGTTCGACCGCAATATCATCGCGTGAAACATCAACCGTTGGGACAATCGTTCGACCGACAATGATTTGCCACGCGATTTCTGCGCGTAATGCACTGCGTGCCATTTCGCGTTCTGATGCGGACAGTTCCCCCAGGTTCATTTTCTTTAATTCTGCGTCAACAACCTTGTCTTCGGGAACGGCGTTAAAGTTTTTTGCGTATGCAATTTTAACGTTGTCGTCAATTATACCCTGTAATGCAACCCGACGATTATCGGTTGGGTTTTTGCCCTGGCGTGCCATCAATTTTACACGCGCAGTAATATCCGTGTCTGTGACAGGGGTGCCATTGACCGACGCGATAACTGATGCGGCGCGTGCGGGCATTACCAACGCACATATTGCGAACATAACTAGTATATTTTTCCTCATCCTTTTTCCCCTTTGTTTTTTTAATAGCGTTGACCGTTTATCGCCATACCAAATCTGAATTGGAACGTGGTTGTTCCGACATAGTCATCTTTGATTGCGTTATCACGACGATATTCCAGTGACATATAATAACACGGGTGGTTATAGAATATACCACCAGTATGGCGATGGAAACGGCCAAATGTCGCATTATAGACCGAATTAAATCGCAATGCCCAACGATTAGATAACTGAATGCCAAAGCCACCCATTAATTCGTTTATTGTATCTTCTTCGGTATATGTGTTATCAAACTGTTGTGACCAGATGTGACCGATATCCAAGTATGTTCCGCTGTTACCAATAATAGCAGATGTTTCCATATGGCGCAAAGACAGGTTTTCTTGGGCCAGACGAAAACGACTGGTTAAATCCAACCAACTCATGTTATTAAACCCGATGCGGCCAACATAGTCAGATGCACCGTTTCTGAATCCGCTATTGGGATCGGTTGCTTTGCGGTCCTGGAAATCATGGGTCTGGCCCAAAAATGCCTCTATCATACGACCATCGGTGTTAAATGCAGACCATCGCACCCCATAATCGGCATAATTTCCGTTTCCCCACAAATCCAGCCCGGCAAATCGTTTATTTGAAAACAGGGTCGCGTCCGACAGCAACGCCCCCGCCGAATCATTGTTTGCGGCAAACTTGTCATCAGATGTGCGACGCATAATGGTTAGACGTGCACGTGGTTCAATAACCTGGGTCCATGATGCGCCAGGGCGATATAAAGGTAAAGCCCATTCAGCATATCCGCTGGGCAAGAAACGATTTTTCAGTCCTGTATAATTTGTGCCGTTGGTCATATCTGTGTGGTCAAAATTGTATATGTCATATCTGGCGTCCAGACTGAGTGTAACACGATTACCACCCCACAGTGTCCATGGCGACGTTACACGTGCGTCACCAATAATACGCTGAGACGCGGTTCCAGACCCAGAAATCCCCAAAATATCAGTTCCAAATGTTGCATATGTCTCGTCAAACAGTGGCGCAGTTTGATGCACTGCGCGAATGTTTGGTAATATATTGCCAGATGGCGCGGCCCAGTGACCCTGAGTTGAACGTAATTCTTGGAATATATGTGTGTCGGCGACAACATAACTGCTTTGTCCAAACAATTCCAGTTTCGCGCCAGAATCCAAGTATGGCTGGTCGCCATAGAATCCGTACTTTTGCAAAAATGTTTTATCAGATGCGCGTTCCAAATACACCATTGCACGTGCATTTTCGCCCATTTCAATGATGTCGTTGTTGAATATATACCAACGATCCTTGCCTTCGCGGTTATGGGTAAATGCGCCACGTGTGCGATATTGAGAATGGGCCAGATTCAAACGGTGTTCCAACTGGAACAGTGGATTTTCCTGGGTCAAATATGATGTCGTTATCGTCATATCGTGTGTATCAGACAGTGCGATATAAAACGGAATGTTTATTTGGGTCCCCATATTATTAGTGGATTTAAAATCAGGCATTAAAAAACCACTCTTGTGTTTTACGCCTGGGTCTGGCATTTCAAAATACGGCAACCATAATACTGGCAATCCATACGTCCACATTACCGGATTATAGAATTGTAACATACGTGTATTCATGCTGTGACGGATTTCGGTTGTTGAAATCCGCCATGCGTCGCCAAATGCGTCGCAATCATCGCATGCAGTAAACAATGCATTTTTAGCAATTGTTTCAGTCCCAGTGCGACTGATATTATCAGATTCAATATATACATGTTGACCCAGCCAGATTTTTATATCGTCCCCAGCCAAGTCACTGCCGTCTTTGGAGATATACGAATCAGTTAGCGTTACCCGTTGGCCTGATGTATTCACAATTTCGGTGTTGCCCGATGTTTTTATTGTTTCAGACTTTACATCATATTCAATTTTATCGGCGGTAATAGTTTTTGGCGCGTTTGGATCAATTGATATTGCGACGGCATGTGTCGCAACCAGGCATGATGCAAAAATCGGAATCAATCGTTTCATTTTCTATACAGTGCGAACATTATACCAAATAATACCAAGCCTTGGGCCAGAATCAACAGACCTAAATCAGTCAGACTGGATAACATATTTGACGCCGACATAAATCCTGCCATTGCGAGTGCCATCGCTGCAACAGCGGCCATTGGTGCGAAACTGGTGCGACGACGTAACAGTGATGTACGTAACAGCATCAACGCACACAATGTCGCCAAAATCAAATTCATAATCGGACCCAAGAAACGTGTTCCCAATTCGGATAAAACGGTCTGGTGCTGCTTTTCTGATGGGGCGTCCAAGACAGATTTTATCAGTTGCAATGTTGGTATGCGGCGAACACGAAAACTATCGTCGCCCCCGCGGTCGCCAACATTTAAATCCATATCAAATGTATCAAAAGTCCCCGTGGTCATTGCGTCGCCACGTGCCTGTAATGAACCGTTTGTCATAATAATGGACAGTCCCCGCGCAGTGGATACCAGTTTGCCTTTCTCGGCAAATATTGTTATAGGCGCGTGTTCGTCACGAGTGTCAGATAACATCACCTGGGACAAGTCATAGCCCGATACCTTGTCAACATAGACGACCAGTCCATTGGCCAATTCGGTAAATGCAGCCTCTTGCAATTTCATGTGGGCCAGGCCATAACGCAGATTCCATTGCACACTGTAAAATTTAGCCTGGCTGACGGGAACAATCCATAAATTTAGTATTAAATGCACAATTGTCAGCAACACTGCCAAACTGATTGCTGGGCGTGCCAGTTGCCGTGGGGACAGGCCGACCGACGCCATAACCGTGATTTCATTGTCAGAAATCATCTTGTTATACACAAAAATCACGGCAATAAACGTAACAAACGGTATGATAATAGATATAATGAAAGGTATCATCAACAGGGTCAGTCCCAGAAAGTTAGTCAGGTTTATCCCGTAATTTAACAGGAATTTTAACATAGACATAATCTGAACCATCCACGCCAGCCCGGTCAGCACCAGCAGTAGCATGATAAAAATCGCGACCAACTGGCGCGCAAAATATCTGTCCAGTATTTTCATCTTTCGCAGTATAAAGCGCAAAAGCGAACCCGTCAAATAATATCTTGTTAATTTTCCTTGCTTTCTGGCGATTCGTTGCTATAATCGGTGTGTTCTTAAAAAAGTTTTTTTAGGGGCGGGGTTGACAAGACCCCGCCCTTATAAGTAAAGACATATAACAAACAAGGAGAAAACAAATGTCTTTTGTTTCTATGCCCCGTCAAGATTTGTTATTGGCCATTGATTCATTGGCCCAGGACAAACAAATTGACCGCGAAATCGTTATTGAATCATTGGAAGCGGCGATTGCCAAAATCGCCAAACATAAATATGGTGAAGAATTCAATATCACGGCCACCATTGACCGCAAAAATGGGGCGATATATGTCAAACGTCTGTTCACAGTAATTGAATCTCCGGATGCGGCTGGCGATGAATATGATCCAAACACAATGCTGACCGTTGACCAGGCGAAAAAATACGCCACAAATCCAGTTGTTGGCGACACGGTCGAAGACCAATTACCAGAACCAGAATTTGGTCGTATGGCGTTCCAGACTGCAAAACAAATTATGACCGCCCGCGTGCGTGATGCAGAAAAAGGTCGCCAGTATGAAGAGTTTAAGGATAATATTGGCGATATCGTGTCTGGTGTTGTTAAACGTATTGAATTCGGCAATGTTTTTGTTGATATCAACGGCAAGGCCGAAGGTTATATCAAGGGCACCGAACTGATTCCAGGCGAACGTCTGGCGGTTGGTGATCGCGTGCGTGCATTGATTATGGACGTTACGCGTTCTAATTCTGGGCCACAGATTTTCTTGACCCGCACACATCCGATGTTCATGGAAAAACTGTTTGTCCAGGAAGTTCCCGAAATTTACGAAGGTATTATTAAAATTAAATCAGTGTCACGTGCGCCAGGCTCGCACGCGAAAATCGCTGTGGAAACCCAGGACCCGTCCATTGACGCGGTTGGTATGACTGTTGGTATCAAGGGAACACGTATCCAACCAGTTATTAATGAATGTCACGGTGAAAAGATTGACGTTATATTGTATTCTGATGACCCAGCGGTGTTCATCGTCAATGCGATGCAGCCGGCCAAGGTTGCCAAAATCATCGTTGACGAAGACACACGCAGCGCGGCCGTCGTTGTGAACGAAGATCAACAGTCATTGGCGATTGGTCGTCGCGGTCAGAATGTCCGGTTGGCGTCCCAGTTGACGGGCTGGAACATTGACGTTATGAACGAAACCGAAGAGCAAGAACGTCGTGCCAAGGAATTCAAGGAAAAGACCGAATTGTTTATCAGCGCGTTAGATGTCGATGAAATGATTGCACATCTGTTGATTACCGAAGGGTTCCGCACCGTTGAAGAAATTGCGTTCGTTGACGCGTCTGAATTAGAATCTATCGAAGGATTTAATCCGGAATTGACCGCCGAATTGCAGGCCCGCGCCAAGGCATATTTGACCAAGGTTGAACAAGAATACATCGACAATGGTCATGCGTTGGGCATGTCTGACGATTTGTTGAAATTTGATTTTATCAAACGTCCGATTATTATGAAACTAGGCGAAAACGGTGTTAAATCATTGTCTGACCTGGCAGATTTGGCAACAGACGAACTGATTGAAATCTTGGGCGAAGATACAATGTCAACGCGTCTGGCTGGTCGTGTAATTATGAAAGCACGTGAATTGGCATATGGCATAACCCAGGGTGATGCGGAATAATAAACGTATGCGGGTAAAATTCATCAGATAAACGGAGTAATATATGGCAACACTGACACTTGGAAAATCTGTAACAATTGATGCGGTGCACAGCAAAAAAGGTGACGCAGTATATGTTGAACGTCGTCGCCGTGTTGTGGCACCGGGCACACGTGAATTGCGTGATGAGCCGGTTGCGCCAAGTGCGCCAAAAAACGCCGCGGATGAAAAATTGCGTGCTGTTCTCGAGGCGGCGCGTGCCCGCGAAGAACTGCGTCGTGCCCGCGAAGCCGAAGAGGCCGCTGCTGCTGCTGCCCGCGAAGCCGAAATTGCGCGCGAGGCCGCCGAATACGAACAGGTAAAATCACAACTGGCGGCGCGTGAAAATGTCGCTGCGACAGAAACGGTGGTCGAAGAAAAGTCATTACCCGAATCTACGTCAAAAAAGCATGCTGCTACGCAACAGTCACAACCACAAAATCAGCACTTTACGTCCCGTAATAACAACGGTCGTGGTGGCGATGATGATGATACGTCACGCGGATATAACAATCGTCACAACGCGTCCAAGAAAGATTTTAAAAAATCTGGCAAGATTTCATTGCATGATATCGTTATTGGTGATGGCGACGACGATGATGAAATCGGAATTCGGGGTGCAAACCGTCGTCGGTCCGAAGCGTCGCTGAAACGTTTCCGTGAAAAGGCGCGTGCAATATTTACCGCCCCGCAAAAGGTGGAACATGTTGTCGCGCTGGGCGAAACGATTACTGTCAAAGACCTGGCCGCGGCAATGGCAGAAAAGGTTGGCAACGTTATAAAAAAATTGATGGAAATGGGTATGATGGCGTCCCAGAATCAATCTATTGACGCGGATACCGCGGAATTGGTTGCCACTGAATTTGGCGCGACGGTCAAACGCGTTGTTGTAAAACCATATGCCGATCAATTGGAACGTGCGCCAGATCCGGCACACCTGCAACCACGTGCGCCGGTGGTCACCGTTGTAGGGCACGTTGATCATGGGAAAACATCACTGTTGGACGCAATGCGTAACGCACACGTTGCCGCGGGCGAGGCTGGCGGTATTACCCAGCACGTATCTGCATACGAGGTTAAAACAAAATCAGGTGCCGATATTACGTTCTTGGATACACCGGGCCACGAAACGTTTACTGCAATGCGTGCACGTGGTGCCCAGATGGCAGATATAGTCGTTCTGGTTGTTGCAGCAAACGATTCAATCATGCCCCAGACGATAGAAGCGATAAATCACATTCGTGCGGCCAAGGTTCCGTTTATCGTGGCTATCAATAAAATCGATTTGCCAGAGGCCAATCCAACCCGTGTAAAAACTGACTTGTTACAACAAGAGGTTCAGGTAGAAGATATGGGTGGCGATATCCAGTGTGTTGAAATTTCTGCAACGAAACATATCGGGCTGGATAAACTGGAAGAGGCAATTTTATTACAGGCTGACATGATGGACTTAAAGGCTGACCCAGATATGCCCGCCGTTGCCTATGTCGTCGAGGCGAAAATGGAAAAAGGCCTGGGTGCAACTGCAACGATTTTAATGCGCCAGGGAACACTGAAAATCGGCGATGTATTCGTTGTGGGTGAAACGTTTGGTCGTGTGCGTGGGTTGATAAATTCGGCGGGCGTGCGTGTGAAATCTGTGCGTCCGGGCCAGCCGGCGGTTGTTCTGGGGCTGGACAGTGTGCCAAACGCGGGTGACGAATTGCACGTTATGGAAACAGATGCCCAAACGCGCGAGGTTGCGGCATATCGTCGCCAGGCGGCCAAGGACAAGGCAAATGCGGTCAAACGTTCATCACTGGAAGAATTGTTCGCCCGTCGCGATGAATCCAAGAAATTGGTATTACCGATTATATTGCGTGCCGACGTCCAGGGCAGTGTCGAGGCAATTACCGACATGCTGCGCGATATCCATACGGACAAGGCATCGGTTGAAATCCTGTCGTCTGGTGTTGGCCAGATTACCGAAGGTGATATCCGCCTGGCCACAGCATCAGGTGCAGTGATTATTGCGTTTAATGTTCGTGCGGACGCGGCCGTTCGCGATATGGCACGTGCGGGAAATGTTGATATCCGCTATCACAGTGTTGTGTATCGCATAACCGACGAAATCAAAGAAATCCTGTCGGGTAAATTGGCCCCGGAAAAGAAGGAAAACTTTATCGGATACGCCGATATTATCGCACTGTTCACCGTGGGCAAGGGCACGCGTGTCGGCGGTTGTCGCATATCCGAAGGTGTGATAAAGAAAGACGCGTTTGTTCGTCTGTTGCGCAATAACGTCGTTATCTATGACGGTAAAATTGGCGAATTGCGTCGTGAAAAGAACGAGGTCAAAGAAGTATCTGGCGCGGGCGTTGAATTCGGTATGTCGTTTGACAAGTATAATGACCTGAAAGAGGGCGACCGGGTTGAATGTTACGAAGTGCAAGAGATTCGTGCACAGTTATAAAAAACGGGGCGATGCCCCGTTTTTTATTAGAGTGCAACGTTCAGAGTGCAGAGTTCAGATATAGTGCGCCATCGGCGCACAAGTCCAATGACCTGGATTCTGGGGTCAAGCCCCAGAATGACACCCATGAATAGGTCAGCGACTCAGACATAAACGATGTTCGTAAAACAAACACAAATACACAGCCTTTGTCATCCTGTGGCTTGACCACAGGATCCAGGTGAATAATGTCGCGCGTATGCGCACCGTATAGTCATTTCTGCACAGGATGCGGCAAGGACGCAGTCGCAGGCGACACATGAATAGTTTTCTATTCTAAAACTATATCACTTTATCACTCTGTCACTTACTGCTCTCTATAAAAAAACCGCCCCAGACGGGGCGTTTTTTACCATGTCGGGGCGTGGTCGCCTTCTTTGACAATTGGTTGTTCATCTTCCCATACTGACAGGCCTGTTTCTACATCTGTCAGTGTCAGTTGCAAGTAATATTCTACGCGCGAATCAACGTTTGAAAACCACCCAGATTTTAGTTTCAGGTTACGCTGTAACATCTTGCCCGACAGGGACAGGTTTGGTGCAACCAGCGTGCCTTTCTTGGCGATTGTGGACGCGTTATATTCATCGTTGTCACGATTTGCACGAACAATGTGTGTTGTATCATCTTCGCTGGTTGCAACGGTTACATCAACTGGAACGACGCCTGATGCTGCAACAGTCGTTGCCGATGCGCCAGCCACATTTACGCTGGCACTGGTTGCCTTGACCGTGGCGGGAACATATGCAGTTGCGACCGCTGGCTTGTTTTGAAACGCGGTTGTAACCTGGGCCGTGCCAGAATTTACCAATGTTGTGCGAATCTTTTTTGTCAGAATATCTGTATCAAAACGCTGCATAGTGTCGTTTTCAATATTTGCGATTGCAACGACTGGTTTGGCGGTGCGTTTGAACGCGCCGCTGGCAATCATAGATTTAGTCATCTTTTCTGCGGCATTGGTCCAGTCGCGATATTCTAATTCCATAACATTTTGCATTTGTGCCACGTCGCGCGTATCGTCCAGGTCAACAACGCGTGTTTCACCACACCCGCACAACACGGCGCACAGTGCAATCGGCATCATTTTTTTCATCGTTTCATCCTTTGGTTTTTGTTGTTATTTTATTTGTATCACCTTGACATCTGGTGTGCCACCTAAAATTCGCACATAGACCAGGCAATTACCATTTTTCGGTATTTCGGCGGTGGCAACCACGTCGCCATGGGATGTTATGTCCAGGTGCCCACTGTGGTCATTTTTGGTGCGTAATACCGATATAGTCTGGGGCAGGGTCGGCCATGATCGAACCTCGGCATCGGTGGTGGAAACAGAATATATAGTTGATATTAAACCCAACAGCGGGGCGGCATCACTGTTTGAATTATACATTGCCGATTGCAGCATTGCGCGTGATGTCGCGGCCGCAAATGCACGCAGTGCGGCATTCACACTGTATTGCATAAATTCTGTCATAAACAGTGCATCTACATTGGCAATTTGCACCGCGCCATCAATCGGTGTTGCGCCGTCCCAAAATACCGGTTCGGCCAGGGCCAGTGATATAACCGTCATACCATTGTCGGTCATAAACGGCATATCAATTCTGTTTTCATACAGTCTGGGCGCAAATCCATCTTCGATAAATACCCATACGGTGTTTTGTGGTGTGTGGCCCGCGCGTGCTGCCCCTAGGTCATCGGCCACCGGGCGTGCGCCGCCTGTCATACCATCTGTGCGGGCCAGATATGTTTTTGCATTACTGAAATCACCCATGTTCAGGAAATATATCCCCGACAGATACATCAGTGCCGGGTTCATAATATCCCGAAATGCCGCCCACTGGGAATTTTCGGTGTTTATTTTATTGGCCAATGTTAGATTGTCATTCGCAGATTTTTGTGTTTCCTGGACCAATGCGTCATATTCGCGCGACATTTTCTGTTGGCGTGCATATGATTGATTTATGATTACGCGCGCGTCATTTGTATTGCCCATTGCCAGCGCGTTCCACAACTGGTAATACGACACAAACAGCGCGTCCATCATATACGGCCGGTAATCATTTGACATATTCCCGCCAAGTAGTGCGCCAATTTCGCGTCCAATATCGCCACCAGTTAAATCGATATTGCGCTGATTGAATTCTTCGTATGCGACGTCTGATTCGGCAAAATCATTTTTGTGAAATGCGGCATCAGCACTGATTAAAACTTCCAGATTGTTTTGTGACGCTAAATCGCGGCCGCCAGCAAACGTATCCGCTGCTACGGCATATTCGCCCGCGACATATCCAGACTGAACATCATCAAGACGCGATGTCATATTAGCGCTGCACCCGGTCAGAATAATTACAAATATAAATATACCAATTTGTCGCATGTGTAAATTATACCCCGGGGACCGCAAAAATCAATCACAGTGTTTTTGTTTCACCGGTTTGTGGGTCAAAGAATTTTGGCGAGCCACTGTAACCCAATGCTGCATAGTGCGACGGCACCAAGAATTCTGGTAACGGACTGGACGCCCCCATCGCCATATACCCGGCCAGGCGTGGGTCCTTGTATGCGAATTGTTTGTCGGCCTCTATCGGGCGATGATACCAGCCTTGGAATATGACTAATTGTTTATTGTCGGCCAGGCGCATGATATCCATCGGGGTATAAAGTAATTCTTCGCTGGTAGAATCCTTACCATCTTTGTCGGTTTTGACCTTCATCTTGTATCCCATCATATCCGAAAAACGTTTTGCTGTATCTGGGTCGTTTTGACGCAGAACAACCTTGGCCGCGGTGGTAGATATGATTGTTGCGGCGGCGTCGGCCCCGTATTTTTCCTGAATTTGGTGCAAGTCCTGACCAATAATCAGATATGATATTTTCTGACCACGACCCAAATCAGGCCCCTGAATAACCGCGTCCAGTTTCTGCATTTTCGGCATTTCGTCCAACACGAACAGCACTGGGTATGGCCCCAGTTTTTTGCCGTCATTCATCTGTTCGGGGGCGTTTGCTAACAGATAGTTTGTCATCAATTCAATAAATATCGCGGTAATCGGATTTAACGCCTGGGCGTCAACCATGTTGATGGACAAATAGACTGAAACAGGTTTCATTTTGCCATCGCGTGGATCAATCATTCCGCGCAAATCAGAAAAGTGAAAATCAGAATGGCTGGTGCGGTTACGCACGGCGGCATTACGGAAAATGGAAAGACCTTCCATCACGGTGGACAGAATAGAACCGCGTTCTTTGTCCGGGGTGTTGGCCAACTGGGTCAGTTCCAAAATACTGCGGTGCGCATATGCGTAACGGCGTGCTTCGTCTACGGCATTTTGAAACAGGTCTTTCATGGGGTCTGCCATCATAACCATCTGGTCGCCCTGGCGACGACGTTCTTCTAAATCTTGGGCAATGGCGATTTGCGACGCGTTCAACCAGTCCAGAATCATAGAAAACGCAGCCTCGCGTCCGACCCATGCGGGCGGGATATTTTCCCATGTTCCAATGTGCACATAATTCGTTGCGTTTAATTCGCCACGCTGCAACAGTGCATTTGCCGCATATGCATTTGTGTCGTTTATCATGGCCAGGTAATAGTCTGATAATACAGCCGCATCTTCGGCATCAAATTGACCCGACGTTATGCGATTATAGAAATAATCATCGGCCTTGGCACGTTCGACCTTGGATATAATATATTGAACCAGTCCAGACAGTGCCGCACGTCCAGAAATTGTCCAGTGTGGATCTGCCGATGATGATGCGTTATCTGGTATCAGTACCTTGCACATAGAATCGACATACAGGTCACGTTGCGCAATGTTAAACGGCACGTGTTCCGGTGACAGTGGATTCCACGATGGATAGTATATACCACGGGCGGGGTCATCTTGGCCCGCCCAGTTCATGATAAATACTGGGCCCACAGATGCGCGATAGCCCGATGATTTTTGATACAATTCAGGCTTTGGGTCATTGATAATCATTGACACATTGTTGCATTCAAAAATTGTTGGGAACACAACACCCTGGGTTTTACCGGTTCCCGGGGGCGCGACGCACAGCGTGGACAGACATTCGTTCATCATCAGCGGTTTTTTCTTGAAATAGCCCAATACCATCATAAATCCGCCAAACAGACCCATTTTTTCAATATCTTCCTTGGTTGCCTTGTTCGAAGATTTTTCTGCAAATTTATCCTTGCCATATGGGTTAAATTCATCAACCAATGTGTTATCTGCCATAAAATAGTATGCGATTATTGGCAATAACGGCGCGATGCACGAAATATCAGTGCGCATCAGCGAACGGGAAATCCAACCTGGAACCTCGGCCACGACGGACATACCGCCCGTGGTCAACGCGTTTATCAAATACACGCGCGTCCAAACCCATGTGGCCGGTGACCAGCCGTAACGCCATATGTGTTCGGCAATAAAAGACAGGCCAAACGCCAGCGCGCACACCAACCAGATTCCAACCGCCCATCGCAATGACCAGAATATCTGTGCCATTGGCGTGCGCTGGTGTTCCTTGTATGCGCTGGATTTGAATATGTTCATGCCCTTGGACGAGCCGCCAGCGGATAAAATCTTGAACTTTTCAACCATTGCGCTATGATTGTATCATAATTTTAACCGATTATAAATCAGGAATTGCGCGAAAATGAAAAATATTCCACGAATCTTTGTCGGTAACGACGTTACAGAAAACACAATTATCCCGGTTTCGGCGGATGTGGCGCATTACCTGGACCGCGTGATGCGCCAGCGGGACTGCCTGGCGTTTGGGGCGGGGCGGGAATACGTCGCGCAATTGTCTGATGATAAACGGCATCTGGTCATCGGTGCGGCGACCGCGCACACCGATCCGGCGGGAAATGTAACGTTATTCTTTGCCCCGATAAAGCGGACTGATGATTTAATAAATATGGCAACCCAGATGGGTGTTGCGGCGTTCCAGCCGGTGATTACAGAACGAACAACGGCGCACCATATAAATTGGGCGCGTATGGAAAAAATCGCGCACGAGGCAGCCGAGCAGTCAAACCGTAACAGTGTGCCGAAATTTTTCCCAGAAATAAAACTTGCAGACATTGATTTGCATGGTATGGTATTTGCAGATGAACGGGCGGCCCATGGTGCAGATTTGCCAGCGGTCGTCGCGTCAGACAAAATTTTAATCGGGCCCGAGGGTGGTTTTTCAGACGCAGAGTTTGCCCGCCTGGACGCGGCCGGCGCGCGCGGGATTTCGTTGGGAAAAACGGTGTTACGTGCAGAACTGGCGGCGGCAATCGCATTGGCCAAGGTAACAGGATGAAACAACGTATCGCAAAATTTATCGCAGACACAGGCACGGCATCACGACGCGATGCCGAAAACCTGATTACATCGGGACGTGTCGCGGTCGATGGCGTGATTATTGATTCCCCGGTATTCTTTGTTGATGATACAAATATTGTTACGGTTGACGGTGCGCCAATTGCGGCGCGCGCACAAACAGAATTATATGTTTTTAATAAACCGTTGAACACAATGACAACGGCGCGGGACCCACGTGGTCGCCGCACGATTTACGATTGTTTGCCGGAACAATATCGTTCGTTGCGTTATGTCGGGCGGCTAGATTACAAAACAACAGGACTATTACTGATGACAAATGATGGCGCACTGGCGCGGCGTTTGACATTGCCGTCATCAAATATTGCACGAACCTATATTGCAACAGTGGGCGATGTTGATTTGTCTGGCCTGGGCGCAGCACGCCGCGGAATGACGGTTGATGGAATAACATATCGCCCGATGCAGATTGATGAATTGCCTGGCGGTGATTTGCGTGTCACCGTGACAGAGGGGAAAAAAAATGAAATCCGTATTGTTTTGCGTGCATGTCGTGCCCCTGTGCGCCGTTTACACCGAATTTCGTTCGGAAATATAACGTTGGGAAATTTACCTGTTGGAAAAATTCGTGCCGTGCCACAGAAAACGATTGACGCGTTGTTAAAATCTTTCTAATATTCAACTAACTAGGAAGGGAGATTTCATAATGAAAAAAACAAACACACCTAAAAACACAACGCGCAAGGTCAAAAAGACTGCAAGCGCCGCGCCCTTGAAAATAACACCGGTGGTATGTGATAAACGTTGTTTTAATCCATGGTCACTGTCAATTTATGTTTATTGGTTTATTATTTTGTTCTTTATTGCGTCAACGTTCTATATACTGGGACGCAGTCACGATACGCTGTCGCACAAGGCTGGCAATGTTGAAGTTACCGAAGAAGCATTGATGCAGGCGGGTGATTATTACGAACAGGGCAAAACAAAATTGTTGGCGGGTGATACATCGGCAGCAATTTCTGATTTGACGGCTGCGATTGATACGGGTGTCGCTGATATTGATGCCTATCTGTTGCGTGGCGAGGCATATTTGCAATCTGGCGATTACAGCAATGCGATGAATGATTTCAACGCAGTTATTGAACGTGAACCGGGTAATGCGGTTGCATATTATGACCGTGCATTGTTGAACACCCGCACCGAAGATTACGGCATGGCGTTAAACGACATCAACAACGCATTGGCGGCCCAGACGGCCAACCCGTCCAAGATTCTGCAACTGCGCGACCTGTATGCAAAACGTGGCCAGTTGAATTTGTGGTTAAAAAACTGGGACGGTGCAATTGCTGATTACACAAATTCGTTGTCACACACGTCTGGCGCGGTCAGCCCATCTGTATATGCCGAACGTGCCGAAGCGTATACCGCGGTTGGCAACTATAACGACGCAATCAATGATTATGCATCGGCGGTGCGCGTGATTTCTGAACAGATTCAGGGCGCAACCACGGCCGACGCACGCGAAGCGTTATCCAGCAGTGCAATGTCGTATTTTGAAAAATCTGCGGCGTTGAATTTACAGGTTGGTAATGTTGATTCCGCACGCAGTGATTTGAATTCTGCATACACAATTGCGGGCGCATTAAACGACACAGCCAGCGCGCAGCGTCTGGGTGAATTGATAACAAACCTGCCGACAAATACACCGACGCCGGCGGTTGAACAGTCATCGGAACCGGTCGCGCCAGAAATGCCAACCCAGGATGCTCAGCCGGAAATGCCGGTTGAATAAAACGGGTAACACAAACAAAAAAACCGGCGATTGCCGGTTTTTTTATTTGCGACCGTTTTATTAAAACGTCAGGCGCATACCCGCCGCCAGAAATGGGGTCTTGGTTGTCATACCCAACGATACCCAACCATCAACATTTTCGCTGTATTTATAACGGAACGAACCGATGACGGTGTGGTCGGTATAATCATCAATATCGTGCTGCCACAGGCCTGTGTCAGAAAATATGTATGACAGTGATAACGTGTAGTTCAAAATGTCGTAACTAACGCCTGTTCCTGCGGCCAGACCATCACTGGCGATACCAAGCGGATTTTCGTCATAAATCAGTCGCGCAGATACGCCCCAGACCCAACTGTTATATTGTAAATTCATGCCACCTGATACCTGGGCACGCCAATCAGAATAAACGCGCGGCGAATACGCATCAGTGCGATAGTGTTCTGGGTGTGACATAAATGATGCCCCAAATGAATATGCTGTCTTGGTTTTTCCATGTGGGTTGCGGATTTTTAATCCTGCGTCAACCGCATAGTCATAATCGTCTGTGACGCCCGCCACAGACAGACCATATTGCGCACCACGCGACGGCACCGTTGCCAAATTCATACGCAACGCATTACGTCCAGTGGTTATTGTTGTGTCGGATACAACCGGGCCATCTGGGTGAATTTTTTTATAAAACAGTGGTTTGTCGTTGACGCGCAATCCCCCCACATCAGGCAGGCCAACCCCCAACTTGCGTGCGATGGAATCAGTCATGCCGATTTCAATGCGACCGTAATTTCTGTTCTCAAAAAATCCAAATGCCTCGCGCAGGGGTTTGTTCTCGTCCAATGCGGCGTCGTCCAATGCATATACCGCGCCAACGGTTTGACCGGCCGCGACCGCATAATTCATTTGCGCGCGCACGCGCCAATCACCAATAAAATCAGATTGGTCAAATTCCGGCTGTAATATACCGGCCGAACCATATCCCGATAATTTAAATGCAAATCGCCCGGTGTTATATTGTACCGCGCGTGCAGATTGTGCGACGCCGATGATTGACAGTGCCACCGCCAGTGTGCGGCATGGTGTTATGCGCATACTTTTTATCCTTGGGTTTCTTTTAATATCGCATCACGCAGTTTGTTAAATGCGCGTTCTTCTATTTGGCGAACGCGTTCGCGTGAAATTCCATATTTCTGGGACAGTGATTCCAGTGTTGCGACCGGTTCGCTCAGACGCCGCGCACGCAGTATTTCGCGGTCGCGTTCCGGCAATTCGGCCAGGTGCCGCCGCAATAATTCGTATCCACGGCGACGAAATTCCATTTGTTCGATTGAATCCTGGATATTTGTTTTTTCATCTGGCATATTGGCCAAAACGTCACGCGCGTCATCGTCCGAATGCGCCGGCGCATTCAGTGATACATCGCGTGCGGTCACACGCGTTGACATACGGCGAACATCGTTTTCGGGCACGTCCAGGTATTCGGCAATCTGTTTTGTTTGGTCGTCACTCAGATTATTATCCATAATCCCCAGTGCCCGCTTTGCCCGTGCCAGGTTAAAGAACACGCGTTTCTGGTTTGCAGATGTTCCGATTTTAACAATAGACCAGTTGTTTAAAATTGTTTCATATATTTCGGCACGAATCCAAAACATTGCATATGTAGAGAAACGAAATCCCTTGTCTGGGTCAAATTTTTGCAGTGCCTGCATCAATCCCATATTGCCACTGGCAATCAAATCACCCACCGGAATACCATAGTTTTTAAAATCATACGCAACCGACACCACCAGACGCAAATGACTGGCCACCAGGCGTTCAGCGGCAACTTTATCTTGGTTTTTTACCCAGTTTGTGGCGCATTCGTATTCTTCCTGGGCGGTCAGAATTGGGAATTTCTGAATCGTCTGGATATACTGGGCCAGCCCCGTTTCATCACTGACCCCACGGGCGGCAACCAAACTGGTATTTTTTTGTGCCGGCAAAGCGTTCTTGATTTGCTTTTTCATTACTTTTATAGTATAGCAATAAAATATGATTTATCAAGGGCACCATTTACACAGGAGAAATTTCAATGGCATCCATTTTGGAAAGAAATAACAAGGTCGCAAAGGCCAAAGAACCCAAGAAAACACGCGAAGATTACGCCGAAGACGCCCTGTATCGCGAGGTATGGGAAGAGGTTAATAATGACAAAACCCAGGCGTTTATTAAAAAATATTCACGCCATATGATTATTAGTGCGCTGGTGTTGCTGATAATTGTTACCACAGTTCAGATTGGTGTGCGCACGCATCGCAGTGCAAAGATTGCGGTCGCAACGAATTATGAAACGGCCGTGATGAATATGGACGCAAATGCATTGGCTGCGATTGCCGGTGATTCATCGGGCGCAACGGCTGATTTGGCAATGTTTCAATCGTATATGATTGACAACGATATCAAGAAACTGGAACAACTGGCCGCACATGGCGCAACCCGTGATTTCCGCGATTTGGCGAAAATGCACATTGTTGCAAATCGTGGCGATGAAATGTCGGCGACGGACGTCGAAAAATATTTGTCTGACCTGAATACGAAAAAATCACCGTTTTATTACACTTCGCGCCTGACTGTCGCCCAGAAATATTTAGCCACTGGGGACAAAGCGGCGGCGGATAAATGGCTGAACGTTATCATTAATGACAAAGACGCACCGGCGGTTGTATCGGCCACGGCACAATCATTGCGTTAAATTAAACTGGGGGCGATTATGCAGAAATTTGTTGCGGTTTTAACATCACTGGTGGCACTGGTGGCGTGTTCAAAACACGACCCAATTTTGCCCGGGGGGCGCAGTGCGATTTTTGCAACCGACGCCCCAACAATTTTAGACCAGAATATTTCTGGTTTGCCAGATACGCCAATCATGCACGAGATTGCGGTCTGTCCATATACCCAGGACGCAACAAACACAATTAAATGCGGCGACCGAAAAATATTCAGTGGTTTTCCTGTCACTAATTCCGTGCGCAGCACGCAACGCCCAGTATGCAGTGGCAAATATGTCTATGCGGGTCTGACCACGGGGGAATTAATTAAAATTGATACTAATACACGCCAGGTCGCATGGGTTGCCGATATTTTCCGTCCCAGTAATATGACCGGTGGTGCGTCGGTTGTTGATATTATCGCGCCGATTGTTGTGGCTGGGGCTGATGTTTATGCAGGTGGTCTGGGTGACGCGTTTTGTCGGATAAACGCTGCGTCTGGGACGAAAAAATGGTGCGCAAATATTGGAACGGCATATTCGTTTGTAATGACCACGCCAGCAATATTCGTTGTTGGCACGGATAACAATTTATATGCGCTGCGTAATTCTGATGGTGCAATTTATTGGCGAACCAAAATTGAAAAACAGTCGAATCCAGCATACGACAACAAGATTATAACAATTGGTCGGCAAAAAATTGATGCCGAAACTGGGAAAATCATAAGATAAAAAAATGCGCCAATTCGGCGCATTTTTTATGCAGATATTACACCAGACAGGCCAGTGTTGCGCTGGCATTCTTTAACATAAGCCAGCCAATACGGTAATCGGTTGCATATACAGTTATCAAGAATAATGCGAATATACTGATAACAATGATAACGTTGGTCCGCTTGCCTTGCCACAATACAGGTTCCCAAATTCTGCAAAGAATTAGAGCTCGATTTCAATAATTATATGGTATTTCCAAAAGTATCCGATGGAATTACCCAGGTCTCCGTAGATAATAATCTGATATCGCGTGTTGACTCATCTCCGTCAAAGGCTATGACAATTTCTATTTATCGCAATAAAATATGGTAAATACCAGCAATGCCTGAGACTACTAAGCTGTTTAATTGTGGCGATAATAAGATAAAAGAAATTCAATACTTCCCAAATCATCTGGAGAAAGCACGTATGGAGTGTGATATTGAGGTTGTCTCTGCGATGTATAGCAATAAAGAATTACTTTTTAAAGAATGTAATTCTTTTGAAGAGACATTTTTATATCATGGACTTTGACAGGGATTTGCTATGAAAGATCGCAGCGAAAATATATTGTTACGAATCCCGCTGATTATGATAAATATTCCGATATGGTTAAAAAGTATGTAATAGATGGTGAGGAACTCATAATTAAATATTATATGTAAGTAATTAGGCGCAATTGTGTCACTGGAATAGAGGTTTCTTGTGACACATTTTAGTTCATCAATAATCTCCAGGGTTAACAGACAGGTTGAATTAACGCTGCGCCCTGGTTTTTGACATTACCCACCGCGCGCAATACCGGATGCCAGGAGAACTGCTTTGCTGGCACACAACCACTGACCGCGATTTCTGAGGCTTCTTTACCGCTAATCTCTTGCCGCATCCATTCCCGCGCAGCTTCTGGCGACAGTACCAGCGGGCGGCGGTCATGAATATCTACCAGACCCTGGTCTGCTGCTGCAGTGACAATTAAAAATCCTTCGGCTTCGTCACCGCGCTCAAACGGTGTGCTACCTATCGCGGCCATAAAAACAGGTTGTCCATCAGCGCGATAGATAAAATAAGGCTGTTTTTTGTCGCCTTCTTTTTTCCACTCAAACCAGCCATCGGCAAAACAGATTGCCCGACCATGTTGCCAGAGCGGTTTAAACATACGACTGGTGGCCGCAGTTTCTACGCGGGCGTTAATCAGCGGCGGTTTATCCCACCATCCGGGAGCATATCCCCAGAAAACCGGATCCAGATGAAGGTGTTCATCACGTTCACTGAGCAGAAGAACTTTGGTTCCCGGCGCGACGTTGTATCTGCCAATGGGTTCGGGATCGTAGGGAATATCGCGTTCAATATCTTCCGCGAGAAGCGCAAGGTAATCTTCACGCGTTTGGGATTGGGCAAAGCGTCCACACATAGAAACCTCCTGAGATCATACTGAAAAGAATAGGATAGGGGGCGAGTAAAATCTATGTGTCAGAGGCAACGATGTTCCCGCTGTGGGCCACAGCGGGAATGAGGGATTACTTCTGAATTAAATAACGAATGGTCGGCCCGTCTTGCTGAATATCCAGCACCGTATAGCCGTGATTACGCGCATCCAGTGGAATATTATTGATCGACTGTGGACAGTCGCTCACCACTTCCAGGATTTCCCCTTTTTTTAACTGCGGCATCGCCTCAAGAGTTGCGACTGCCGGATAAGGGCAGGGTTCACCCACCATATCAAGGCGGTAATCAGGAACGATATTTTTCATGCGATCTCCTTAGCAGTCTGCGGTGCCGCACGGCGGAAGAAGCGTTTTTCCCAGCCGATAATCAACATCAGCGCAGTAAACAACAGCAAATATGTCACCAGCAGGCCACCCATCGGGCCAAAGGTTTTCAGCAGGTTGATTTTGTCCCAGTCGGTGGCCAGCGCCGGAGCGAAATCATCCCAGTAATACGCCAGAATCGTTGAGCCGATCACGTTGCCCAGACCGACCCACCAGTAGTGCACCTGGCCTTCTACCGCGCGGTACATCCAGCCGGTTTCGCAGCCGCCTGCCAGCACGATGCCAAAACCAAACAGTAAACCACCAATTACCGCGTTTGGTCCCGCCCACATGATTTTGGGTTCAACGCCTAACTGTACGTAACTGAAGATCCCGATGGCACTCACCGCCATACCGATAATGATTGCTTTCGCCATGTGGGTACGTCCGGTGATCCACATATCGCGGAACGCCGAAGTAAAGCAGATTTGCGCACGTTCAATCAGTAAACCAAAGCCGACGCCAAACAGCATTGCCAGCCCCAGTTTGGGTTGGTTCATCGCCGTGAGCAGCGCCCAGCCCAGCATACCGAAAAAGACCAGCATCCCGAGACGAAAACGACGCCGCGCCTGATCCGGTTTTTGCGTCAGCGGTGAGGCGGCAGAAACTTTCTGCATTTTCACGGGAATACGGAAGATGGGCAGCAGGGTAAAGCGTGCGCCAAACCATGAACCAATGGCAGTGGCGATGGCAAAGAACCAGGCATGCAGCGAGAACTGAGGAATACCGGTAAAGAACGCCGCCAGGTTACAGCCCATTGCCAGACGCGCGCCAAAACCAGCGATAATACCGCCAATGATGGCCTGCATAATGCGGATACGGCTGCGTGGCATGCGCAGTTTGACATTGTTGGCCCACAGCGCTGCGGCAAAGCAGCCGCCAAACATACCGAGGATCATCATCCCGTCGATGCGGGTTAATGGCGATCCTTCCAGATGGATAATTTTAAAGTAACCCCACTCTTCAGCATGGACGCCGAACAGCTGCAGGAGCTGGCCGCCCCAACGGGTAAATTCACCCGTGACAGCCCAAAAGGTGCCAGTGATGCCAAAATAGTAAGTGGAGAGAATACCCGCCGCGATGACCGCGGGGATGGGCGCCCAGAATTTAATCAACCAGGCGTGTTTGAATTGCTGCCATGACATGAATGTAGCCTCTGAACTCAGAAGGTTTGAAACAAGAGTCGCGAATCATACATCATGCAAATTTATTTTCGGGGTAATAATTCACAAAAATAATAGTTAGATCAAATTTCTCTCTGAACCTGGAAAGGCTGGCGACATCAGGGCTTTAATGCCACAATCCTCTTTTCTTCTCATGCAGGACGAATGATGAAAAAACTCGCAATTGCAGGCGCGCTCATGTTGCTGGCGGGCTGTGCCGAAGTCGAAAACTATAACAATGTCGTGAAAACCCCCGCGCCGGACTGGCTGGCGGGCTACTGGCAGACCAAAGGGCCGCAACGTGCGCTGGTCAGCCCGGAAGCGATAGGCAGCCTGATTGTCACTAAAGAGGGCGATACTCTTGATTGCCGTCAGTGGCAGCGGGTGATTGCCGTGCCGGGTAAGTTGACATTGATGTCTGATGATCTCACTAACGTTACCGTAAAACGTGAGCTATACGAGGTTGAGCGTGACGGTAACACCATTGAGTACGATGGTATGACGATGGAGCGTGTGGATCGCCCGACGGCAGAGTGTGCCGCCGCGCTGGATAAAGCGCCGTTACCGACGCCACTGCCGTAATGAAATCTCCCCGGCTTGCCGCCGGGGATGAATTTAAATCACCTCTTCGATAACCCACACGCTGACGCTGCCGCCGTTGCAAAAGAAGGTTGCTTCGCCGTTTTCGTCGGTCACTACGCTCTCTTGCCGGTTCCCCAGAAAATCACGCCAGGTTTTATTGCCGTAATTCTCTCCCAGATGAATGGTTTTTTCGCCATCATCCCCGTTCGACATGACCACCACGCAGCCGGGATATTCGTCAGTGCCACTGCGGCTAAAGGCAATGCAGTTCGGATGGTCGAAAAATAACGTCTGTACACCGTGGGCGAAACGCTGACGAGCGAGAATTAACTCATCAAGCTGTTCGATTATTGGCATATCTATCGGATAGGTTTGCCCGTCACCACCGACATCTTCGTAATGCGCACCGTAGAGGTCCGGATAGAATACCGAAGGAACGCCATTTTCCCGCAACAAAATTAAGGCATACGCCAGCGGTTTAAACCACGGTTCGACCGGCGCTTCGAGGGCTTGCAACGGTTGGGTGTCGTGGTTGGCAACGAGGGTTACGGCGTGAAAAGGATCGGCTTCCACCAGCGTCCCAGTGAAAATCTGCGTCATGTCGTAGTCGCGTCCCATGCGCGATGCTTCATGGAATTTCATCTGCAGCGGCGCATCGAACAGCATGGTTTTGCCTTCCACCTGATCAATATACGTTTGCAGCTTATCAACTTCATGCGACCAGTACTCCGCCACAATAAACAGCGGCTTTGGCGCAACTTCTTGTACGTGTTCGATCCACTCTTTATAAAACCACGCCGGTATATGTTTGACCGCATCAAGACGAAAACCGTCGCATTGTGTTTGTTCCATCACCCAGCGCGCCCAGTATTTAATCTCTTCCGTCACGGCATGATTGCGGAAATCGATATTCTCGCCCATCAGATAATCGAAATTACCTAATTCATCATCAACCTGATCGTTCCAGCCTTCGCCGGTGTAGTCGTTAACAATTTTAAATATGCCATCTTCATCAGGATTTTCGATATGGTCGATACCGCTAAAACATTTGAAATCCCAGATAAACTGCGAGTATTGCCCGGCACGAGCGGGGAAGGTGTAACGCGTCCAGCCTTCGCACTCAATGATTTCTTCGTCAATTTGCGTACGGTCATCAGCATTTACACGCTGCACGCGAATAGCTTCTTTTTCATCCGCGCCCATTTTGTGGTTGACTACCACATCCAACAGCACCGCAATGTCATTACGTTTCAGAGCGTCAATGGCGGCCAGCAGTTGTGCTTTATCGCCATATTTAGTAGGGATGCTGCCTTTCTGATCAAACTCGCCTAAATCAAATAAATCATAGGAGTCGTAGCCGACCGAATACCCGCCCGATGCGCCTTTATAGGCGGGCGGCAACCAGACCATATTGATACCAATATCATTAAAACCGTCGGCGCGCTCGGCCAGTTCAGGCCAGAGCTTACCGCCTTCCGGGTAATACCAGTGAAAACATTGTAACAGCGTGGGATTACGCATTCTTCGACTCCATTCAAGGGGAACATTAGAAGCGTAGCCGTAATCAGATTATTCGCGAGCCATTAGCTCGTTAAGATTCACGAGAAGTTATCTTGCGGAGCCAGCACAAAGCCGCCCTGATCGCCATAGGCACTTAACACCGATTTTTGCACCGATGACTGACCGACCAGTTTCGCCAGTTCATTCATCCGAATCTGTAATAACTGCTTTACCTTGCTTTCGTTATCGAGAATCAGGCGCAGCATCGGGCGGAGCTGCTCCTGCATCGTGGTGGACGGATCAATCTCATCAGTCAGATGTGCAATCTCCTGCACCGCATTCACATACGCCATTTCGCTGGCGATGAGTTCGTCCCATTGTTCTTCCGTTGCCAGGCGTAACATGAGCTGGCTTTTTTCGACGAGTTGTTGCCAGGCGAAATACAAATGCGGTGCATGGTTCATCAGACTGGGTCCTGAATCAAAGAAGGGGAGAGTAACGACTCTTTCCAGGCATCGGCAATATTGCGCATTAATGCTTCCACTTCTTCGACTGCGGAGACATCGTTGCGTAAATTGGCTTGCAGCAAACGCCTGACCATATAGCTATAAAGAGCAATCAAGTTTTGGGTTAGTTCGTCTTTGCTCTCTTCATCAAGACTCACCCGCAGTCCGTTCTCAATGATGTTGATCGCTTTTGACAAAGAGACGCCTTTGCCTTGCTGATTGTTGTCCTGCATAAACAGGCGCGCTCTAACCAGTGCGCTTAGCACTCCATCAAATAGCATGGTGACCAGCTGCTGCTGGCTGGCGCTCATTACGGCGCTTTCGACGCCAATTTGTGCATAGGCCTGGGTGCCTTTTGCCGCGTACATGACCTGTCTCCCGATGAATATTGATTACTTGGAATTACTGTTGTTTTCGAACTGCTGCGTTAAGTAGCTGCTGGTGCTGTTTAACGAGGTCATTAAAACGTCCAGTTGGGTAAATTGTTCTTTATAGCGCGCGACCTGCGCATCAATGCGATCGCTGGCGGCGTTGTAGTCTTTAGTTAATTTATTCAGGGTCTTACTAACGCCATCGGTAGCGGCTTTAATAATGCCCGTTGTCGAAAGCCAACTGGTCAGGTTGCTGCCGATGGTGGTCGTGATGCCGGTTTTTTTACCATCGCCAACAATCAATGCACCTACGCCGCTGGCATCTTTTTTCAGTGCAGCGGTGAGTTTGTCGGCATCCAGTTCCAGTTTGCCATCGCTGGGATCGGTCGTGATACCAATCTGCGCCAGCGTTTTATAGTTGGAAGAACTGACGGTATTACTCAGCATCGACTTCAACTGCGTCTGAATCGTCCGCAACGTGGAGTCGCCGAGCAGTGCGCCATTGCTAGAACTCTGGCTATCAGCTCCCGCATCTACGGCGGTGTATTTGGTCAGGCTGCTGAAGGTATCTATTAGCGAGTTATAGGCATTCACCCAGTCTTTAATCGCTGTTTGCGCTTTGGAGGTGTCCTGAGTGATGGTTAGCGTCTGGTTGCCCGTGGTGACATCGTTCAGGTTCAGGGTGATGTTTTCCAGCGCGTCGCTGATAGTGTTGCTGCTGTTCTCGATGGCGACGTTGTTGACCGTCAGCTGCGCATTCTGGGCGGCGACCGAGACCTCCATACCGTTGCTGCTGGCACTGGCGTCATAGCCCATAAAACTTTGTAGCGCATCATCACCGCTGACCGAGAGTGTCATCGCATTATCAAGGCCGGTGTCATTTGATGTGACTGACAGACGATATTCACCGTTACCCACGTTAATGATGCTTGCGCTTACGCCTGCTTTTGCGTTGTTGATGGCATCACGGATCCCGCTTAACGATGAGTTAGCCGCGCTGATATCAATGGTAATCGGATCTTTGTCGCCGCCTTGTTGAATGGTGAGTTTGCTGTCGCTAGTGGCGATCGCCGTTTTCGTATCGTCTCTGGTGGTGCGCGTGGTCAGGGTTTGCGCCTGCGCCAGATGGCTGACGCTGATGGTGTATTTCCCGGCGATGGCGTTACCCGCGGTGGTGGCACTGAACGCGGTGGTGCTGCTGGTAGTGCTGGTGGCGGAAAAAAGATCGGCTTTAGACAATGCAGTATTGGCGGTCTGGAAAGTCGTCAACGCGCTTTTCAGCGTACCGTAGGCGCTAAGTTTAGCGGTAAACGACGATTGCTGATTTGAAATAGGGGTTAGCGTCGCTTTTTGCGCGGCGGTGAGGCTATCGAGGATTGAACTTAAATCCAGACCTGACCCGACTCCCAGCGATGAAATACTTGCCATGCGATTTCCTTTTATCTTTCGACACGTAAAACGAATACCGGGGTTATCGGCCTGAATTGCGCAAAGTTTACGTTTAATTGTTTTTTTTAATAGCGGGAATAAGGGGCAGAGAAAAGAGTATTTCGGCGACTAACAAAAAATGGCTGTTTGTGAAAAAAATTCTAAAGGTTGTTTTACGACAGACGATAACAGGGTTGACGGCGATTGAGCCGACGGGTGGAAACCCAATACGTAATCAACGACTTGCAATATAGGATAACGAATCATGGCACAAGTCATTAATACCAACAGCCTCTCGCTGATCACTCAAAATAATATCAACAAGAACCAGTCTGCGCTGTCGAGTTCTATCGAGCGTCTGTCTTCTGGCTTGCGTATCAACAGCGCGAAGGATGACGCAGCGGGTCAGGCGATTGCTAACCGTTTTACCTCTAACATCAAGGGCCTGACTCAGGCTGCACGTAACGCCAACGACGGTATTTCTGTTGCACAGACCACCGAAGGCGCGCTGTCTGAAATCAACAACAACTTACAGCGTATTCGTGAACTGACGGTTCAGGCCACTACAGGGACTAACTCCGATTCTGACCTGGACTCCATCCAGGACGAAATCAAATCTCGTCTGGACGAAATTGACCGCGTATCCGGTCAGACCCAGTTCAACGGCGTGAACGTGCTGTCTAAAGATGGCTCGATGAAAATTCAGGTCGGCGCGAACGATGGCGAAACGATTACTATTGATCTGAAGAAAATTGACTCTGATACGCTGAATCTGGCTGGTTTTAACGTTAACGGTAAAGGTTCTGTAGCGAATACAGCTGCGACAAGCGACGATTTAAAACTGGCTGGTTTCACTAAGGGCACCACAGATACCAATGGCGTGACCGCGTATACAAACACAATTAGTAATGACAAAGCCAAAGCTTCCGATCTGTTAGCTAATATCACCGATGGATCAGTGATCACTGGGGGAGGGGCAAACGCTTTTGGCGTGGCTGCAAAGAATGGTTACACCTATGATGCAGCAAGTAAATCTTATAGTTTTGCTGCAGATGGTGCCGATTCAGCGAAGACGTTAAGCATCATTAATCCAAACACCGGTGATTCGTCGCAGGCGACAGTGACTATTGGTGGTAAAGAGCAGAAAGTTAATATTTCCCAGGATGGAAAAATTACTGCGGCAGATGATAATGCGACGCTGTATTTAGATAAACAGGGAAACTTGACAAAAACGAATGCAGGTAACGATACCGCAGCGACTTGGGATGGTTTAATTTCCAACAGCGATTCTACCGGTGCGGTTCCAGTTGGGGTTGCAACTACAATTACAATTACTTCTGGTACAGCTTCCGGAATGTCTGTTCAGTCCGCAGGAGCAGGAATTCAGACCTCAACAAATTCTCAGATTCTTGCAGGTGGTGCATTTGCGGCTAAGGTAAGTATTGAGGGAGGCGCTGCTACAGACATTTTGGTAGCAAGTAATGGAAACATAACAGCGGCTGATGGTAATGCACTTTATCTTGATGCGACTACTGGTGGATTCACTACAACGGCTGGAGGAAATACAGCTGCTTCGTTAGATAATTTAATTGCTAACAGTAAGGATGCTACCTTAACCGTAACTTCAGGTACCGGCCAGAACACTGTTTATAGCACAACAGGAAGTGGCGCTCAGTTCACCAGTTTAGCAAAAGTAGACACTGTCAATGTCACCAACGCACATGTCAGTGCCGAAGGTATGGCAAATCTGACAAAAAGCAATTTTACCATTGATATGGGCGGTACAGGTACAGTAACTTACACAGTTTCCAATGGGGATGTGAAAGCTGCTGCAAATGCTGATGTTTATGTCGAAGATGGTGCACTTTCAGCCAATGCTACAAAAGATGTAACCTACTTTGAACAAAAAAATGGGGCTATTACCAACAGCACCGGTGGTACCATCTATGAAACAGCTGATGGTAAGTTAACAACAGAAGCCACTACTGCATCCAGTTCCACCGCCGATCCCCTGAAAGCTCTGGACGAAGCCATCAGCTCCATCGACAAATTCCGCTCCTCCCTCGGTGCGGTTCAAAACCGTCTGGATTCCGCGGTCACCAACCTGAACAACACCACTACCAACCTGTCTGAAGCGCAGTCCCGTATTCAGGACGCCGACTATGCGACCGAAGTGTCCAACATGTCGAAAGCGCAGATCATCCAGCAGGCCGGTAACTCCGTGCTGGCAAAAGCTAACCAGGTACCGCAGCAGGTTCTGTCTCTGCTGCAGGGTTAATCGTCGTAACCTGATTAACTGAGACTGACGGCAACGCCAAATTGCCTGATGCGCTGCGCTTATCAGGCCTACAAGGTGAATTGCAATTTATTGAATTTGCACATTTTTGTAGGCCGGATAAGGCGTTTACGCCGCATCCGGCAACATGAATGGTAATTTGCCAGCAACGTGCTTCCCCGCCACCGGCGGGGTTTTTTCTGTCCGCAATTTACCGGTAACCCCCAAATAACCCCTCATTTCACCCACTAATCGTCCGATTAAAAACCCTGCAGAAACGGATAATCATGCCGATAACTCATATAACGCAGGGCTGTTTATCGTGAATTCACTCTATACCGCTGAAGGTGTAATGGATAAACACTCGCTGTGGCAGCGTTATGTCCCGCTGGTGCGTCACGAAGCATTGCGCCTGCAGGTTCGACTGCCCGCGAGCGTGGAACTTGACGATCTGCTACAGGCGGGCGGCATTGGGTTACTTAATGCCGTCGAACGCTATGACGCCCTACAAGGAACGGCATTTACAACTTACGCAGTGCAGCGTATCCGTGGCGCTATGCTGGATGAACTTCGCAGCCGTGACTGGGTGCCGCGCAGCGTGCGACGCAACGCGCGTGAAGTGGCACAGGCAATAGGGCAACTGGAGCAGGAACTTGGCCGCAACGCCACGGAAACTGAGGTAGCGGAACGTTTAGGGATCGATATTGCCGATTATCGCCAAATGTTGCTCGACACCAATAACAGCCAGCTCTTCTCCTACGATGAGTGGCGCGAAGAGCACGGCGATAGCATCGAACTGGTTACTGATGATCATCAGCGAGAAAACCCGCTACAACAACTGCTGGACAGTAATCTGCGCCAGCGGGTGATGGAAGCTATCGAAACGTTGCCGGAGCGCGAAAAACTGGTATTAACCCTCTATTACCAGGAAGAGCTGAATCTCAAAGAGATTGGCGCGGTGCTGGAGGTCGGGGAATCGCGGGTCAGTCAGTTACACAGCCAGGCCATTAAACGGTTACGCACTAAACTGGGTAAGTTATAACGTCAGTAAATGCCGCACTTTAACTTTGACTACCAGGAGTTCTTAATGATGGTGCAGCACCTGAAAAGACGGCCATTAAGCCGCTATCTTAAAGACTTTAAACACAGCCAGACCCATTGCGCGCATTGCCGTAAATTACTCGATCGCATTACCCTCGTTCGCGACGGCAAAATAGTGAATAAAATCGAGATTTCCCGCCTGGACACGCTGCTTGATGAAAATGGCTGGCAAGTGGAACAAAAATCATGGGCGGCATTGTGCCGATTTTGCGGTGATTTACATTGCAAAACGCAGAGTGATTTTTTCGATATTATCGGCTTTAAGCAATTTCTTTTTGAGCAAACTGAAATGAGCCCAGGTAGGGTGCGTGAATATGTCGTTCGTCTGCGCCGTTTGGGTAATCATCTTCACGAGCAAAATATTTCCCTCGATCAGCTGCAGGACGGTTTCCTTGATGAAATCCTCGCCCCGTGGCTGCCCACCACCAGCACCAACAATTACCGCATCGCGTTACGGAAGTATCAACACTATCAGCGTCAAACGTGTACCGGACTTGTGCAGAAATCCTCCAGCCTGCCTGCTTCTGATATATATTAAATAAGAATAAGATGTAGCGGAGTTGTTTTTGTGTTTACAAACAATGGCTCTACACTGCAAACAGACATAACAACATTCGGGGTGAATATGAAATTAGCACATCTGGGACGTCAGGCATTGATGAGTGTGATGGCCGTAGCGCTGGTTGCGGGCATGAGCGTTAAAAGTTTTGCAGATGAAGGTCTGCTTAATAAAGTTAAAGAGCGCGGTACGCTGCTCGTAGGGCTGGAAGGAACTTATCCGCCGTTCAGTTTTCAGGGGGATGACGGCAAATTAACCGGTTTTGAAGTGGAATTTGCCCAACAGCTGGCAAAACATCTTGGCGTTGAGGCGTCACTAAAACCGACCAAATGGGACGGTATGCTGGCGTCGCTGGACTCTAAACGCATTGATGTGGTGATTAATCAGGTCACCATTTCTGACGAGCGCAAGAAAAAATACGATTTCTCTACCCCTTACACCATTTCCGGTATTCAGGCGCTGGTGAAAAAAGGTAACGAAGGCACCATTAAAACAGCTGCTGATCTGAAAGGCAAAAAAGTGGGTGTCGGTCTGGGCACCAACTATGAAGAGTGGCTGCGGCAGAATGTTCAGGGTGTCGATGTGCGTACCTATGATGATGACCCGACCAAATATCAGGATCTGCGCGTAGGCCGTATCGATGCGATCCTCGTTGACCGTCTGGCGGCGCTGGATCTGGTGAAGAAAACCAACGATACGCTGGCAGTAACCGGTGAAGCATTCTCCCGTCAGGAGTCTGGCGTGGCGCTGCGTAAAGGAAATGAAGACCTGCTGAAAGCAGTGAATGATGCAATTGCGGAAATGCAAAAAGATGGCACTCTGCAAGCCCTTTCCGAAAAATGGTTTGGTGCTGATGTGACCAAATAATCAGCATAATGACAAAAAAGGGCGCTTTCACTAGCGCCTTTTTTATTTACGCGTTTTCAGCGTGCATAATAAGAAAATCACAACAACACACATCGGAGGCTGTTATGCCACTGCATAATTTAACCCGTTTTCCACGGCTGGAGTTTATCGGCGCGCCAACGCCGCTCGAATATCTGCCGCGCTTTTCTGATTATCTTGGACGGGAAATTTTCATCAAACGGGATGACGTCACACCCATGGCAATGGGCGGCAATAAATTACGTAAGCTGGAATTTCTCGCGGCAGATGCTCTGCGTGAAGGTGCCGATACGCTGATTACTGCCGGGGCGATCCAGTCTAACCATGTGCGCCAGACTGCCGCAGTTGCGGCGAAACTCGGTCTGCACTGCGTGGCGCTGCTGGAAAATCCTATTGGCACAACCGCAGAAAACTATTTAACCAACGGCAATCGTTTGTTGCTGGATCTGTTCAATACCCAGATTGAAATGTGCGACGCACTGACCGATCCCAATGCCCAACTGGAAGAGCTGGCGACGCGAGTCGAAGCACAAGGCTTTCGCCCGTATGTCATTCCGGTTGGCGGTTCTAATGCTCTGGGCGCGCTGGGTTATGTGGAGAGTGCGCTGGAAATCGCGCAACAGTGTGAAGGGGCGGTTAATATTTCGTCGGTGGTGGTCGCATCGGGCAGTGCCGGAACTCACGCCGGACTGGCTGTTGGGCTGGAACACCTGATGCCTGAAAGCGAACTGATTGGCGTGACCGTGTCGCGTTCCGTTGCCGATCAATTGCCGAAAGTGGTTAACCTACAACAGGCGATTGCGAAAGAACTGGAGCTGACCGCATCAGCGGAAATTTTACTCTGGGATGACTATTTTGCACCTGGCTACGGCGTGCCGAACGACGAAGGCATGGAAGCAGTGAAATTGCTGGCGCGGCTGGAAGGCATTCTGCTTGATCCTGTGTATACCGGAAAAGCGATGGCGGGTCTGATTGACGGTATCAGTCAGAAACGTTTCAAAGATGAAGGGCCGATTCTGTTTATTCATACCGGCGGTGCGCCTGCGCTGTTCGCCTATCATCCCCACGTTTAGCTCCGGAAACGCTCATGCAAGAAAGTATACAACTGGTTATTGATTCCTTGCCGTTCCTGCTGAAAGGGGCTGGGTATACGCTGCAACTCAGTATCGGCGGCATGTTTTTTGGCTTACTGCTCGGGTTTATTCTCGCGCTGATGCGCCTGTCGCCAATCTGGCCCGTGCGCTGGCTGGCGCGTTTTTATATCTCTATTTTTCGTGGTACGCCGCTCATCGCACAACTGTTTATGATCTATTACGGCCTGCCGCAGTTTGGTATCGAATTAGATCCCATTCCGTCAGCAATGATTGGTCTGTCGTTGAACACTGCCGCCTATGCTGCCGAAACGCTGCGCGCCGCCATTTCTTCTATTGATAAAGGTCAGTGGGAAGCGGCAGCCAGTATTGGTATGACGCCGTGGCAGACCATGCGTCGCGCGATTTTGCCACAGGCGGCGCGTGTGGCGTTGCCGCCGCTGTCGAACAGCTTTATCAGCCTGGTAAAAGATACGTCGCTGGCCGCGACAATCCAGGTGCCGGAGCTGTTCCGTCAGGCGCAGTTGATTACCTCGCGTACGCTGGAGGTGTTCACCATGTATCTGGCGGCTTCGCTCATCTACTGGATCATGGCGACTGTGTTATCGACGTTGCAGAACCATTTTGAGAATCAACTTAATCGCCAGGAGAGAGAACCAAAATGAGTGCCATTGAAGTTAAGAACCTGGTGAAAAAATTCCACGGTCAGACGGTGCTGCACGGTATCGACCTTGAGGTAAAGCCTGGCGAAGTGGTGGCAATTATCGGTCCGAGTGGTTCCGGCAAAACCACGTTGCTACGCAGCATAAATCTGCTGGAACAACCCGAAGCGGGAACGATCACCGTTGGCGATATCACTATTGATACTGCACGTTCATTAAGTCAGCAAAAATCGCTGATTCGCCAGTTGCGTCAGCACGTCGGGTTTGTCTTCCAGAACTTTAATTTGTTTCCGCATCGTACGGTGCTGGAAAACATTATTGAAGGGCCGGTGATCGTCAAAGGCGAACCGAAAGAAGAGGCCACGGCGCGCGCTCGCGAGCTGTTGGCGAAAGTTGGGCTGGCCGGTAAAGAAACCAGCTATCCACGTCGTTTGTCTGGCGGTCAACAGCAGCGTGTTGCGATTGCGCGTGCGCTGGCAATGCGTCCTGAGGTGATTTTGTTTGACGAGCCAACGTCAGCGCTGGATCCAGAGCTGGTGGGCGAAGTCCTGAACACCATCCGTCAGCTGGCGCAGGAAAAGCGCACGATGGTGATTGTGACGCACGAAATGAGCTTTGCCCGGGATGTTGCGGACCGGGCGATTTTTATGGACCAGGGGCGGATAGTCGAGCAGGGGGCAGCAAAAGCGTTATTTGCCGATCCCCAGCAGCCTCGCACCCGCCAGTTCCTCGAGAAGTTTCTGCTGCAATAATAAGAAAAAATCAGCCCCGACGATTCACCTGTCGGGGCGGGACGCTATTTCAAGCGTGATAAAACTGCTTAACAAATCAGCATAACTCATTAATAACATAAGAGAATGTGATGGCTTGCAAAAGTAATTCATTGCCTGAATAATATAAATTATATATAAATCTTATTTATGTGATAGTTTGAATTATCATTATAAATGATACTCACTCTCAGGGGCGTTGCGGTTTACTATGCAGGATACGGATTTTTTCAGCTGGCGTCGCACGATGCTGTTGCGTTTTCAGAGGATGGAGGCCGCAGAAGAGGTCTACCATGAAATAGAGTTTCAGGCTCAGCAGCTGGAGTACGATTACTATTCGTTATGTGTTCGCCACCCGGTACCATTCACGCGACCTAAAGTGGCTTTCTACACCAATTACCCTGAGGCGTGGGTTAGTTATTATCAGGCAAAAAACTTTCTCGCAATTGATCCGGTGCTGAACCCTGAAAACTTTAGTCAGGGCCATTTAATGTGGAATGATGACTTATTCAGCGAAGCACAGCCGTTATGGGAAGCCGCGCGCGCACATGGTTTACGCCGCGGTGTCACTCAGTATTTAATGCTGCCAAATCGGGCGCTGGGCTTTTTGTCCTTTTCCCGTTGCAGCACGCGCGAAATACCCATTCTTAGTGATGAACTGCAATTAAAAATGCAGTTACTGGTGCGCGAAAGTCTGATGGCTCTGATGCGTTTAAATGATGAAATAGTGATGACGCCAGAGATGAATTTCAGCAAGCGCGAAAAAGAAATTTTGAAATGGACGGCGGAAGGGAAGACATCAGCAGAGATAGCGATGATTTTGTCAATCTCTGAGAATACGGTCAATTTCCATCAGAAAAACATGCAGAAAAAAATCAATGCACCAAATAAGACCCAGGTTGCCTGTTACGCGGCCGCTACTGGCTTAATTTGATCTCTTTTCTGTCCTGCGTGCCAGATGCAAAAACCGGCTGAAAGGCACGCTATCAGCCGGTTTTATATTACTGACGGTAGGCTTGTTTAATTTGCTTAACCGTTTTGGAAAATACTGCAGCCTGGGTTTCGTCTTCGATCAGCGCAAGCTGTTTTTCCATCTTTAACATCACGCGGCCCGCGTCAGCTTGTCCCATCGCCTGCAGCATCAGCGTCAGCATCGCTTTCAGGCAGGAGACTTCATTTGCCAGTTCTTGATTATTCTCGGCAGTAGAAAAATCAGGCGTACTCATTTATTTTCCTCGTCATGTTGCAATGAAAATTTGCGGTGAAAAATGTTAAGGCGGCGGAGTATACCATAAGCTTTGCTAAAAATAGCAGTGGTTGTTTTTTGAGCGTATCGTCAACGGTGCTATTAAATGCGTTAATATAATGACCAATAAATATTTTTATCATGAATGTTTTTTGCCCGTATTGTTCGGGTTAATTAATGTTACATATTCAGCGGGCTGATTTTCATTTTTGCTGAATAAAGGTAATTTTTGTCACATTTCGTCGCAGGGCTTACTGTGAAACGATCCGGTAAGCCGTTGGTGACGGGCGTGACCATAACTATGGACAATCGAATTGACAAAAACGAGAGAAAAATCGAATACCCACCATTTTTAACGTTTCAAAGTTGCAATAAAAACCGCTAATATACGAATGACTAACTATCAGTAGCGTTATCCCTATTTCTGGAGATATTCCTTTGATCAACGTTCTACTTGTTGATGACCACGAACTGGTGCGCGCAGGGATACGACGCATTCTGGAAGATATAAAGGGTATAAAAGTCGTCGGTGAGGCATCGTGCGGTGAAGACGCCGTTAAGTGGTGTCGGGCAAATGCCGTTGACGTGGTGCTAATGGACATGAGTATGCCGGGCATTGGCGGTCTTGAGGCGACGCGTAAAATCGCGCGTTCCACAGCTGATGTCAAAATCATCATGCTTACCGTCCATACAGAAAACCCTTTACCAGCGAAAGTCATGCAGGCCGGTGCTGCGGGCTACCTCAGCAAAGGCGCGGCTCCGCAGGAAGTCGTGAGTGCGATTCGTTCTGTCTATTCAGGGCAGCGTTACATTGCTTCTGACATCGCTCAACAAATGGCGTTAAGCCAGATCGAACCAGAAAAAACAGAAAGCCCATTTGCCAGTTTGTCTGAACGTGAATTGCAGATTATGCTGATGATCACCAAGGGCCAGAAGGTCAATGAGATCTCAGAACAGCTCAATCTCAGTCCGAAAACGGTGAACAGCTACCGCTATCGTATGTTCAGTAAACTAAACATTCATGGCGATGTTGAGCTAACTCACCTGGCAATTCGCCATGGTCTGTGTAATGCGGAGACATTATCAAGTCAGTGAGTGATCAGTTTGACGCAAAAGCGTTTTTAAAAACCGTAACCAGCCAGCCAGGCGTTTATCGCATGTACGATGCTGGTGGTACGGTTATCTATGTCGGCAAAGCGAAAGACCTGAAAAAACGGCTTTCCAGCTATTTCCGTAGCAACCTCGCTTCGCGCAAAACCGAAGCGCTGGTCGCCCAGATCCAGCAAATTGATGTAACGGTTACTCATACAGAAACCGAAGCGCTGTTGCTGGAACACAACTACATCAAACTCTATCAGCCGCGTTACAACGTTTTGCTACGCGATGATAAATCTTATCCTTTTATCTTCCTGAGTGGCGATACCCACCCGCGTCTGGCGATGCATCGTGGTGCGAAGCATGCCAAAGGTGAATATTTCGGCCCGTTCCCGAATGGCTATGCCGTACGTGAAACACTGGCGCTACTGCAAAAGATTTTCCCCATTCGCCAGTGCGAAAATAGTGTTTATCGCAATCGCTCGCGTCCGTGTCTGCAATATCAGATAGGGCGCTGTCTGGGACCGTGCGTTGAAGGACTGGTGAGTGAAGAAGAATACGCTCAGCAGGTCGAGTATGTGCGCCTGTTTTTGTCTGGCAAAGATGATCAGGTGCTTACGCAACTCATTAGCCGTATGGAAACTGCCAGCCAGAATCTGGAGTTTGAAGAAGCGGCACGTATTCGCGACCAAATTCAGGCGGTGCGACGCGTCACCGAAAAACAGTTTGTGTCCAATACCGGCGACGACCTTGACGTTATTGGTGTGGCGTTCGATGCGGGCATGGCTTGTGTCCACGTATTGTTCATTCGTCAGGGTAAAGTGCTCGGCAGCCGCAGCTATTTCCCGAAAGTGCCTGGCGGTACGGAACTGAGCGAGGTGGTGGAAACCTTCGTAGGTCAGTTCTATTTACAAGGCAGCCAGATGCGCACCTTACCGGGTGAGATCCTGCTCGATTTTAATCTTAGCGATAAAACGCTGCTTGCCGATTCCCTTTCAGAACTGGCGGGACGCAAGATTAATGTTCAAACCAAACCTCGCGGCGATCGGGCGCGTTATCTGAAACTCGCGCGCACCAATGCGGCGACGGCCTTAACCAGCAAACTTTCGCAGCAATCTACCGTTCACCAGCGACTGACCGCGCTTGCCAGCGTGTTGAAATTACCGGAAGTGAAGCGGATGGAGTGCTTTGACATCAGCCATACCATGGGTGAACAAACCGTCGCCTCCTGTGTGGTGTTTGATGCTAACGGCCCGCTGCGTGCGGAGTATCGGCGCTATAACATTACTGGCATCACGCCGGGCGATGATTATGCGGCGATGAATCAGGTGCTGCGTCGGCGTTATGGTAAAGCCATTGACGACAGTAAGATCCCGGATGTGATCCTTATCGACGGCGGCAAAGGCCAGCTTGCGCAGGCGAAAAATGTCTTCGCCGAACTGGATGTCTCATGGGATAAAAATCATCCGCTGCTACTTGGCGTTGCCAAAGGTGCAGATCGTAAGGCTGGGCTGGAAACGCTGTTCTTTGAGCCGGAAGGTGAGGGATTCAGTTTGCCGCCAGATTCTCCCGCGCTGCATGTTATCCAGCATATTCGCGACGAATCACACGATCACGCGATTGGCGGGCACCGCAAAAAACGGGCGAAGGTCAAAAATACCAGTTCCCTGGAAACCATTGAAGGCGTCGGGCCAAAACGTCGGCAAATGTTGTTGAAATATATGGGCGGTTTGCAAGGTTTACGTAACGCCAGCGTCGAGGAAATTGCAAAAGTGCCGGGTATTTCGCAAGGTCTGGCAGAAAAGATCTTCTGGTCGTTGAAACATTGATGTCTCTGTAGCAACATAGGGGTAATCTTACTGACAACAGATAGTTACCCGTCATTATGCAATTTAATATCCCTACGTTGCTTACACTGTTCCGTGTCATCCTTATCCCATTCTTTGTATTGGTCTTTTATTTGCCTGTCACCTGGTCGCCGTTTGCCGCCGCGCTCATTTTCTGCGTCGCGGCGGTGACTGACTGGTTCGATGGTTTTCTGGCACGCCGCTGGAACCAGAGTACCCGGTTTGGTGCTTTCCTTGACCCTGTAGCAGATAAAGTTCTCGTGGCTATCGCCATGGTGCTGGTAACCGAGCATTATCACAGCTGGTGGGTGACCTTACCGGCAGCAACGATGATCGCCCGTGAAATTATTATTTCTGCGCTACGCGAATGGATGGCGGAGTTGGGTAAACGCAGTAGCGTGGCTGTCTCCTGGATTGGGAAAGTGAAAACAACTGCCCAGATGGTGGCATTGGCTTGGCTGCTGTGGCGTCCGAACATTTGGGTTGAGTACGCCGGTATTGCACTTTTCTTTGTGGCTGCGGTACTGACTCTGTGGTCAATGTTGCAATATTTGAGCGCTGCGCGTGCAGATTTGCTTGATCAGTGATCGTTTCGGCGCAATTTTCAGCAAACGATCAAAAGTGGTGAAAAATATCGTTGACTCATCGCGCCAGGTAAGTAGAATGCAACGCATCGAACGGCGGCACTGATTGCCAGACGATAATAAAATCAAGTGATTAACTGATTGCTTGATGAATGCGGGAATAGCTCAGTTGGTAGAGCACGACCTTGCCAAGGTCGGGGTCGCGAGTTCGAGTCTCGTTTCCCGCTCCAGTTTAAAAGACATCGGCGTCAAGCGGATGTCTGGCTGAAAGGCCTGAAGAATTTGGCGCGTTAACAAAGCGGTTATGTAGCGGATTGCAAATCCGTCTAGTCCGGTTCGACTCCGGAACGCGCCTCCACTTTCTTCCCGAGCCCGGATGGTGGAATCGGTAGACACAAGGGATTTAAAATCCCTCGGCGTTCGCGCTGTGCGGGTTCAAGTCCCGCTCCGGGTACCATGGGAAAGATAAGAATAAAATCAAAGCAATAAGCAGTGTCGTGAAACCACCTTCGGGTGGTTTTTTTGTGCCTGCAACTTGTCGTTACACCCTCCTTAATTTTTAATCACCGGCAAAGCCACTCAAAAAGTATCTCTGATACGGACCGGCATGTAAGATAGGTGCTGGCGAGTTGAGATCCACAAGGAAAAGCGTATGAAAACGGGACCGTTAAACGAAAGTGAGTTGGAATGGCTGGACGATATTCTGACCAAATACAACACTGACCACGCCATCCTTGATGTGGCGGAGCTGGACGGTTTATTGACGGCGGTGTTGAGTTCTCCGCAAGAGATTGAACCGGAACAGTGGCTGGTTGCCGTGTGGGGTGGGGCTGACTATGTGCCGCGCTGGGCGTCAGAGAAAGAGATGACGCGCTTTATGAACCTGGCCTTTCAACATATGGCCGATACCGCAGAGCGTCTGAACGAATTCCCGGAGCAGTTTGAGCCGTTATTCGGCTTGCGAGAAGTCGATGGCAGCGAGCTGACGATTGTTGAGGAGTGGTGCTTTGGCTATATGCGGGGCGTGGCACTTTCTGACTGGTCAACGTTGCCCGATTCGTTAAAACCAGCGCTGGAGGCGATTGCGCTGCACGGTACTGAGGAAAACTTCGAGCGGGTAGAGAAGATGTCGCCAGAAGCGTTTGAAGAGAGCGTAGATGCCATTCGACTGGCGGCGCTTGATTTACATGCATACTGGATGGCGCATCCGCAGGAAAAAGCTGTTCAGCAACCGATCAAAGCAGAAGAGAAACCGGGGCGTAACGATCCTTGCCCGTGCGGTAGTGGTAAGAAATTTAAGCAGTGCTGCCTGCATTAAGAGGTCAAATTGGGTGTCAGCGTTAATTCTGGCACCCAATAAGGAATTTGAGGCTATCTGATCACCCCACTTCTGGTAACAACCCTGCCGCAATCAAAAATTGCACGCCAATCACAGCAATACCACAGAGAAACACCACCACCAGCGCCGGACGACC